>Ga0137297_10755_pt1 | contig 22260 bp, 17 predicted proteins | sample RamsorincwithD2O_FD_97191 | JGI IMG/M metagenome (GOLD analysis project Ga0137297, IMG submission 97191) | Mouse cecal microbial communities from Vienna, Austria - Mucin amended with D2O | ecosystem: Host-associated > Mammals > Digestive system > Large intestine > Cecum | place: Austria: Vienna... | reverse complement strand
GGTGCGCCTATTGAACCGGGGCTGTATAAAGAGATTAATAATTTTGTCAAAAGCTATGAAGGCATTGTGGGAACCCATGATTTGATCATACATAATTATGGCCCCTCAAGGAGCATGGCTTCCATCCATGCGGAAGTGCCCAGCGAGACCGATATCCGCGTTTCCCATGAGATTATCGACCGGATCGAGCGGGCGGCTCTTAGCCGTTTCGGGATGTCTCTGGTAATCCATATGGATCCGGTGGAAACGAAGGATGAACAGTTTTTCCGGTATAAAGAGATGCTCTGCAGCGTTTTGGACGAAGTGGATTCACGGCTGGCATTCCATGATCTGCGGGTGGTGGACGGGGAAAAACAGGTAAACCTGATTTTTGACCTAGTTGTTCCCAGAGATTACCAGGACAGCCAATATGGGCAGGTAAAGGCCCGGATTATGGAGCAGGTAAAGGCGCGGGATGGGCGCTGCTACTGCGTGATCACGATGGAAAACAGTTACTGTGCGGAAATGTAAAAATTAGGATTTGTCTTTTTTTAAAGCAGATGCAATAAGCTTAAAAATTTCTGCATTAACTTAGTAGGAAAGGAATTCCATGGCATGGTACTTTTGGATGCTTTCGGCGTTTTGGATCTCCCTGACGGCGGCCAGACGGTAGATGAAGGGCTGCTGCCCAAGATAGCGGCGGGAGATCAGGAAGCCTTTCATCAATTATATCAGAGCACAGACAGAGCGATATACGGTTTTATTTTGTCGATTTTGAAAAACCCCCAGGATGCGGAAGAAGTGATGCAGGAAACCTACGTGAAAATCTGGACTTCTGCTTCCAGTTACCATGCCCAGGGGAAGCCGTTGGCCTGGATGTTCACTATTGCCAGGAATCTTTGCTACATGAAATTCCGGGAGCAGAAGCACTTGTCGGACATAGGGCTGGAGGAGCTTGGCGGGGCAGAGACAGGTGAGGTATGCCCACAGATTGAGCAGGCGGCGGATAAGCTGGTATTAAAGGCGGCTCTTGAGGCATTGAAAGAGGATGAGCGGCAGATTGTGCTGTTAAAGAATTCTTCCGGCTTAAAGCACCGGGAGATTGCGGAAGGGCTGGGGATGCCCTTGGCTACGGTTTTGTCCAAGTATAACCGTGCCATGAAGAAGCTGGAACAATATTTAAGAGAGGAGTGAGGCACGTGGAGCGGGAAAAACAGAACCATATTTTTACGCAGCAGGAAATTGAGCGCCATTTACAGTCTGCTTTGGCGGCCGAAACTCCGGATTTGTGGCCCTGCCTAAAAGAGGCTATTCATTCCGGCCAGTTAAATGCCCAGGCGCTGGAGGAGAAAAAAGCCGGGGAAAAGAAAGCCGGGGAAAAGAAAGGAAAAACCACAAGGATTTTCGGGAGGCTTCCTGTGGGAGCGCAGCTTGCCCGTTTTGGTGCTGTGGCAGCAGCCTGCATCTGCATATTTGCCGCAGGCGGCTGGTATCATTATGCCTATATCCAGATCGCCTCCCAGGTGGAGATTGATGTTAACCCCAGCCTTAAGTTTTCCCTGAACCGGAAAGAGCGGGTAGTGCAGGTGCAGGCGTTAAATGAGGACGGGGAAAGACTGGCGGGGGGAGCAAGCCTTAAAGGGAAAACGGTCCAGGCAGCAGTAAATCAGGTGGTTGATTCCCTGGTGGAACAGGGATATTTAAAGAAAGACGGAAAAGAGCACGCAGTCCTTGTGTCGGTGTCGGGGAAAAGCCCTGCGCTGGCAGAACAGGTGAAGGCTGCGGTGACTGTGGATATGGAAGCGGCTTTAACCCAGAGGGAAGTTAAGGCAGTGGTTTATGATCAGGTGATCCAGGTTACGGAAGAATTGGAAGAATTGGCCGAAGCATATCAGGTTTCCCTGGGGAAGGCGGAATTTATCGGCCAGCTGGTGCAGGAAAATGTTTCCTTAAGCCAGAACCAGCAGGAAGCGTATTCCAGGATGATGAGCCAGACTATGGAAGAGCTGTCGGTGGAGATTGACCGCAATTCTTACCAGGTAGGTTCCGGGGTCACGGTAGTGAAGACGGAGCAGGAGGAAGCCTTTGGCTGGGAGCGTTCCGATTCCTTTGCTGAGGAACGGGATAAGGATGAGGATAGCGGCGGCTTGTCCCAGGAAGGGGAAGAACGAAGGGAAGCTCCCGTTAAGCAGCAGGAGCGTGAACCGGCCGGGGAGGCGAAAACGGCAGAAAGCATAGAAAATCAGGATCTGAAGAATTTTTTCCGGAAACCAGGGCTAAAAGCCCCGGACGATCGGGATGATTGGGAAAAAGAAGAAAACGGCAGGACGGCGATGCCTAAGGATGGAGAAGGACAGAGTCCAGAGCCTAAGGAAGGGATAAAGGAATCGGAGCCGGAGGAACAGGGATCCGGGTCAGAAGCCAGGCGCCGGCCTGAGGAGGAAACTCAGGAATCAGAGGAGACGCCGGTACAGGTGCAGGGGAAGTTAGACGATGTGCAAGTGCCTGTGGGGGATTTCTCCGAAAAGGATGAGCCGGAGACGGAGCTGCCGTCTGAAGAGGCTCAAACGGAGGGAGAGCCGGAGACGGAGCTGCCGTCTGAGGAGGACCAAACGGAGGGAGAGCCGGAGACGGAGCTGCCGTCTGAGGAGGACCAAACGGAGGGAGAGCCGGAGACGGAGCTGCCATCTGGCGAGAACCAAACGGAGGGAGAGCCGGAGGCGGAGCTGCCGTCTGAAGAGGGCCAAACGGAGGGAGAGCCGGAGGCGGAGCTGCCGTCTGAAGAGAGCCAAACGGAGGGAGAGCCGGAGACAGAAGCAGAAGAAGGGGAACAGGAAGAGAAGGCGGAGAAAGAGGCAGAAACAGAATCGGAAGGAAAACCGACGGCACAAGAGGAGACGGAAAAATTGCCGGAAGACGAAACGGAAGAAGCGCCGAAGCCGGAAGCGGAAGCCGAGGAAAAGCCGGAAGCGGAAGAAGCGCCGAAGCCGGAAGCGGAAGCCGAGAAGAAGCCGGAAACGGAAGCGGAAGCCGAGGAAAGTCTGGAAGGAAAAGAGGAAGTAGTACCGGAAAGAAAGCTCAAGGAAAAAGATGAGCCGAATGCTTTGCCGGAAGGGATAACGGAGGAAGTGCCGGAAGCTATAGTGGAAGGGAAAGAGGAAACACCAGCTTTAGAAACGGAAGGGAAATCGAAGGGGAACAAGGGTACAGGGGAAGAGAAGCCGGAAAGCAGCCGGATTATCCGCACCCATGAAGATGAAGCGGATACCTTTGAGCCAGGCGATATGGCAGGAGGGCAGAGGGACGGCCAGGCTGTCACCAGCAATGGGACGCAGATTATTTTTGAGGCGGTAGAAGAGAAACGGTGGGAGGAGCCGGTATATGCATCCCAGCTTTTGACCGGTTCGGAGCTTAGCCTGCTGCAGATGGGGCCGGGAATGTTTTTCGGCCAGTTCCCATTGGAGGATCAGAAAGGGTTTTTACCCTTAGGACCTGGTTTTTCCTGTCTTTACGGAACCAAGCTGACGGATTTGGAGGATGAGCCGTATTTATGGGGAGTCCGGCTTTGGCCGTTTAAAGGGCACATTTACTGCGTGGGAAAGGCCAAGGAAGATAAGCAAACAGAAAAGTAAGAGAAAATAAACGAAGATGCTGCAAAATAAGAGGATTTCGCGGTATATGGCATGGAAAAGCATACCGCCGGATATTGCAGGAATCCCGTATTTTGCAGCATAATTTTTGTGTTGATGTCTTGTTGCAAAATATAGAAAAAGGGCTTGACGAATCTTCCGTCCTATTGTATAATACAAATCGTTGCAGGAAATGCAGCAAGTTAGTTTTGGGCTATCGCCAAATGGTAAGGCAACGGACTCTGACTCCGTCATTTCAAGGTTCGAATCCTTGTAGCCCAGGTTGAGGGTCTTCTGGTGGGCAGAAGGCTCTTTTTTTGCGTTGCGGAAAGCGCGTAAGCGCGGTTTTGCGAATGGCGCGGGCTGAACGGACGGCAGATTTTGTATAGAAAAACTTTTATGCAGCAAAATCATCGCTCGGAGTTTTCTTGACAACTGATATGATTATTGATATGATTATAGTGATGGTGCGATTGAGCGCGGAATAAGACCAAGGGAAATTCAATGCAGGAAACGGATGAGGATTGGAGAACCAAAATGGAGGGGAAAATGAACGCACAATTAGAAAAAAGGGTGTATGACAATTACGTGACGATCTTAAAGGATGAGCTGGTTCCGGCTCTGGGCTGTACGGAGCCTATTGCCATTGCCTATGGGGCGGCAAAGGCCAGGGAGATCCTTGGGCAGATGCCGGAATCCATGGAGATGTGCTGCAGCGGAAATATCATTAAGAATGTAAAAGGCGTTACCGTGCCAAACTCCGGGGGGCTTAAGGGGATCGACGTGGCGGCTGTCCTCGGGGTAGTAGGAGGGGATGCCAAAAAGGAACTGGAGGTTTTGGAGCAGGTTACAAAAGAGCATATTCAAAAGACCAGAGAGCTGGTAGCCAAGGGGTTCTGCCGGTGTGCGCTCCAGGAAGGAGTGGAAAATTTGTACATCGTGGCGAAGGTGTTTGCCGGGGAGCACAGCGCCGAAGTGACCATTATTAACCGCCACACCCTGATTACCAAGATTGTCAAAGACGGGAAGGTGATCTATGAGCACAAGATCAGTGAAAGCGCTTCGGAAAAGGGGGATAAGTCCCTGTTAAACGTTAGGGATATCCTTAACTTTGCGGACACCGTGGATTTGGCGGACGTGGAAGAAGTGATTGGCGATCAGATTGAGAAGAATACCGCCATTTCCCGGGAAGGGGTGATCCATCCTTACGGGGCACAGATCGGGCGGACGCTTTTAGATGTATTTGGCAATGATGTGCGCACCCGGGCCAGGGCGAAGGCGGCTGCCGGTTCGGATGCCAGGATGGGCGGCTGTTCCATGCCGGTAGTGATTAATTCAGGAAGCGGAAACCAGGGCATGACCGTATCCCTTCCGGTGATTGAGTATGCCAAGGAGTACGATGCCACGAAGGAACAGCTGTACCGCGCCCTGGTGGTGGCGAACCTGATCTCCATCCATCAGAAAAAATATATTGGCAGCCTGTCCGCCTACTGCGGAGCGGTCAGCGCAGCCTGCGGCGCCGGGGCGGCCATCACTTACCTGAGGGGCGGCACTTATGAGGAAGTGAGCCTGACCATCATTAATACCATCGGGAATGTGGGCGGCATTGTCTGCGATGGGGCTAAGGCATCCTGCGCGGCTAAGATTGCCTCGGCGGTAGACGCCGCCATCCTGGCTCATTATATGGCCATGAAGCACGTATCTTTCCAGCCAGGGGAAGGAATCATCCAGGATGATCTGGAAGCGACCATTAAGAGCATGGGATATATTGGCCGTGTGGGCATGAGGATGACCGATACGGAGATTTTAAATATTATGATTGACCGGGTAGATGTAGATCAGATGTGAAGGAATAAGGCAAAGGGAAAATAAGGAAAAATAAAGGTAAGGGGAAATAAAAAGGGGCTGCCGCAAAACAGCAGATTCCCGCAATATCAAGCGGATATTTGACAAATTCCGCGGGATAGTGTGGAAGCGCTAAGTTTTGCGGCAGCCCTTTTTGGCTTTTCCGTTAATGCGCTGTTGATGCGCTTAATGCACCCAAGCGCCATCGGCGCCTACCCAGTTGCCGTCGGGAGTGGCGCCGCCTTTCCACATGGCGCCGGTGGTTTCATCGAAGTAGTACCACACGTTCTGGATTTCCTTCCAGCCTGTTACCATGTAGCCTTTTCCGGTAAAATAATAAGTGTATCCGTTTTCATCGGTCCAGAAGGTATTGTTCATGTAGGTATCGTCATCTTTCTGATACCACCAGCCGATCCCGTCATGCTTCCATTCTCCGGCAAAGCCTGTTACTGCGCAGCCAAGAGCCATAGCCGATGCCAGCCCTAAGGCGGCAATGCGTTTTGTGATTGTTTTCATCATTATGCAACCCCTTTCACCTTTTCTTTTACTACAAGTTTAGGGCTTTTGGGGCGGGTTGTCAAGTGCTAGGATAAATTGGAGACGGTTATTTTACTTTGGCCAGTTAAATATGGAGGGAAGCCAGGATCTTAGCTGGACAAGCGGGCAGGAATCATATATAATGTTAATTATGCGGATCCCATGCCAGTTAGGGCATGGGGCAGGAAAAGGTTCTGGCAGCACAAGCTGTAGAAGGGGGCAGGGCAATTGTTGGCGCAGTACAAGGCTTGTGTACTGTGCCTTCTGCTTTGCGGCGGTTTTTTTTGCAGCGTAAAACAGACGGAAGATGAGGGCGGGAAATGGCGGTTGATTACAAAAGCTATGATTTTCAGATTTATGAATATTTAATCCGGCTGCGGCAGGCGCTGGAGCAGGCCGTGCCCTGCCGCGAAAGGGAGGCTTTGCTGGCCAGGGTGGCAAAAGAGCAGGAGCGCATTAAAACCAGGCGGTTCCGTGTGGCAGTGGTAGGGGAGTTTAAGCGGGGAAAGAGCAGCTTTATCAACGCCCTTTTAGGGCAGGCCGTGCTGCCGGTGGACGCCAGCCCCACTACGGCTACGATTAACCGGATTACCTATGGCGCGGTTCCCAGAGCCTGCTTATGCTATAAGGACGGGAGTACCCAGGAGGTAGAGATTGGGCAGCTGGCGGACTATGTGACGAAGCTGACTGGGGAGTCCAAAGAACAGGCGGCCCGTATCCGGGAAGCGGTGGTGGAGTACCCTTCCGTATTCTGCCAGAACTATGTGGATCTTATCGATACGCCGGGGATGAATGACGACGACACCATGAACCAGGTAACGGTTTCCAAGCTGGATCAGATTGATTTGGCGATTGTGGCCGTTTCGGCGAACCTTCCTTTTGGGGATACGGAATGTAATTTTATGGTGCAGCTTTTAGAAAGCCCGGAGATCTGCCAGATTGTGGTGGTGGTGACGTATATTGACTCCGTGCGGCCCAGGGAACGGGAGAGGCTTCTTTCCTACTTGCAGGAGCGGATCTGTGGGAAGGTGAAGGAGAAGCTGGAAAAGCGGCATCCGCCGGAGGATCCGATTTTTGAAAAGTACCGGCGGATATTCGGGCAGCTTAAGCAGTTTGGCGTTTCCTCGGTAGATGCCCTGGAGGCAAGGGAGCTGGGGGATATGGAGCTTTTGGAAGAAAGCGGTTTCCTGCGCCTGAATAAAGAGCTGCCTAAGCTGATTTTAGGCAGCCAGAATAACAGCGCCATTGAAAAAGCCATGGCGGCGATTGAGGAAGTCTGCCGGGAGTATGAAGATTTGGCTGCTGGTATGCCGGTGCGGTTTGAGCAGAGGCAAAAAGCCTTAAGGGAGCAAAGGACGGCCTTTGCCAGGATGGCGGAGGAGGGGGCGAAGCTGCTGGCCGATTCGGCCAGGGTGCGGATGTACGGAACCGTCAACCAGTTTGCAAAGGAGGCAAAGGCCGAGATCATCCAGGGATTTATCCGCTGCCTGTCCGGGATCCGGCAGATGGATGCGGATGTGTTGGATGAAGCGCTGAAAAAACAGCGGATAGAAGCGTTCCAGGAAACCACCAAAATGATCCGGTCAAAGCTGGATCCGCAGCTGCGGAAAAGTTTTTGGGAGGAGATTGCCGACAGCAGTACACAGCTGTCCGGCAGGTTAAGGGGGGTTTTGGCGATGGCAGGCGTAAAATGCCCCCAGGCGGAAGCGCAGCTGGCGGCGCTGGTGACGCAAAACCCCGGAATCCGGCTGGAGGAACGGGCGCAGCCCTTCGGGTGGGATATTCCGCTGACCCCGGCCAAGGAACAGCTTTTGCAGGCGGACATTATCCGCTGGGTGAAGGCTTCGGCGGAACGTTCCCTTGACAGCTACGCCAGGCGCAGGAAGGAGGCCATTGGCGAACAGCTGGATGGGGCCTGTGCCAGGGTGTCTGCCTTTTTAAAGCCGCTGGTGCAGGAGGTAGGAGTTAAATGCCGGAAAGAAGAGGAGATTTGCGCCGAAAATATCCGACAGGCGCAAAGTGAGGGATACAGTGAGCGGCTGAAAGGCCTGCGGCAGGAGAATGCCGCTTTGCAGCAGGCGTTTCTTAAGGAGCTGTTGAGATAAGAAATAAGGAGGCAAAACGATGCAGAACGAAAATGCGGCAACCGATTATTCCACATACCAGAGTATGGTGACGCAGGTGAGCACCAGCCTGACGGAGCTGGGAAAGGTGTGCAGCCGGATGAACCTGGAGGAGAGCTTAAGGAGCGTGGAAAACAGCCGGGAAAAGCTGGCGACCCATAAGTTTTCCGTAGGCGTTATGGGTGAGTTTAAGCGGGGCAAAAGCACCGTGATTAATTCCATGCTGGAGAAGGAGATTATGCCGGCGGACATCCTGCCCTGCTCGGCGACCATGAACCGGGTGACTTACGATTTAACGCCCCATGTGGAATTAAAGCTCCAGGACGGAAGGGTGAAAAGCATAGGGGTGGATGAGCTTTCTTCCTATGTGACAAAGCTGACCCAGGAGAATGAGAGCCGTGCGGCGGAGGTGGAGGAAGCAGTGGTTTACTATCCCTGCCGTTTCTGCCAGAACGGCGTGGATATTGTGGATACGCCAGGGTTAAACGATGACGAGCGGATGAACCGGATCAGCGAGGAAGTGATCCCTAAGCTGGATGCGGTAATCATGGTGCTGACGCCGGATAATCCCTTTAGCATGAGCGAGGCGGAATTCGTCCGCAATAAGCTGATGTCCAGCGACTTAAGCCGCCTGATTTTCCTGGTGAATAAAATCGATATCGTGCGCCGGGCCGCTGACAGGGAACGTGTGGTGGAGGGCATCCGGGAGAAGATCCAGACCAGCGTTATGGAGAAGATGGAGTCAATCTACGGGAAGGATTCCCGGGAATACGCGGAAGCGAAGCTAAAGATCGGCAGCATCCGGGTTTATCCTATCTCGGCACTGGATGCTTTGGACGGGAAGCTGGAAGGCGATACGAAGCTGATTGAGCAGAGCGGCACGCAGAAGTTTGAGGAAGTGCTGACCCATATGCTGACGGAGGAAAGGGGGGCGCTGGAGCTGGGCAGTCCCTTAAGCATTATCCAGCGCACCTCCAGCGAGCTGGCGCAGGCGGTGGTGACAAGGAAAAGCGCCCTGGCATTAAACGCCGAGGAGTTTGGGCACTGCCAGCAGGAGGCCTTAGAGCAGATCCAGGAGCTAAGGCAGAGGAAGAAAAGCGAGAGAAAGAGGCTGCAAAACGGCGCGGCGGATGTGCGCCGCCAGCTGGAGGGCGAAGTGCTTCAGTTCTACCCCCAGCTGGAAAAAGAATTAAAGGAAGAAGTGGAACGGGTGGCGGGAAGCCTGGACTTAAAGGCGCTGACCACCAAGGAAGGCCAGGAGGCTGCAGGGGAACAGCTGCAAAAGGCAGTGTCCAATAAGATGGAGGCTTCCATGGCAATCCTGGCGGAAAAACTGCAGATGCGCATGGAAACGATTATCGGCCAGGAGGCCCTCCGCCTGGGCGAGTTCATTAATGACGTTTCCAGGCGGATCAATGATCTGCAGTTAAATATCAGCGGCAAAAGCAGAGGGTTTGATAAGACGGAGCTGCTGGCATACGGCATTGACACGCTGTTTGGCGGCTTAGGGATCGGCGGCATTGTGTCCGGTTATAAGAATGCCGGGGTGAAGGGAGCCATCAGCGGCGGCGTGGTCAGCTGGGTGGCCACTTACTCCATGGCGGTCATGCTGGCCTCTATGTCCGTAGCCGCCCTGCCCTTGATCGTCATCAGCTGCATCAGCGGCGGACTGGCCGGAAGGACGCTGACGGGAGTTTTCTTTTCAAAGGATATAGGGAAAAAAGAGCTGGAAGCCATGAAAAGCTCGATGATGGAAAATATCCGGAATATGATTTATGAGATGCGCAATGGCCGGGAGCTGGAAAAATGGGTGTATGATCTGGTGGACGGGCGCTTTAAGGAGCTGATCTCCGGCATGGAAGAGGAATGCGAGCGCCTCCTTAAGGATACCGAAAATACCATGGACAGCATTAAGAAGGACATTACGGAGAATGAAGTGCGCCGCAAGCAGATGGAAAAGGAATGCGACGAAGCATTGGAGATGGTAAAACGGCTGAATCAGAATCTGGAGCCTATCGTGGTGAAGGTGCGCCAGGTACTGGAAAGCGCGTAAGGGGGAAGGAGAGAGGATGGAGTATCAGAATCGCTTGCAGGGACGCGATCCCCTTATGGGGCTGCCTTCAGGATTCCGCTCTTATGTAAAGCAGCGGAAGGATATGGAAAGCGCCAGGTTATCCGGCAATGGCCTGCCCAACTACGCTTTTGCCATGGACTATGAGCTGCGGAAGAAACTGGATTCGATTCCCCAGCTCTACAGCCTGGGCAAAAAAATCTGCGGGACGGTAGCCAGCCGTTATATGCAGATGTATAACCGGGAAGCGCTTTTAGTGGGGCCGGATCAGTTTCCGGAGGTGTACCAGATCGGCTGCGACTGTGCCAAGCGGCTGGGGATCGGGATACCCAATATTTACATTATCAATGATCAGACCTTAAATGCCTATACTTACGCCATGGACGATGTGGAACCGATTATCGTGGTGCACAGCGGCTTATACGAGCGGTTTACCCTGGGAGAGCTGCGCTGCGTCATCGGCCATGAGTGCGGCCATATCCATAATCAGCACGGTGTCTACAATATGCTGGCGCAGCTTTTGTTAGTGGGAGGGCTGGCGGCGGCAGGGGGTGCTCTTTCGGCTCAGATCTTGCAGCTCCTAACCATGAGCAGCCAGGTGGCCCTAAGCGCCTGGAGCCGGGCTGCGGAAGTGACCTGCGACCGGGCGGGCATGATCTGCTGTGAGCAGGAGGAAGATGCCTACCAGGTGAACGCCAAGCTGATGTACGGGGCGGCTCTTGGGGAGCACACGGTGAACCTAGAAGCCCTCCGCCGCCAGCTGGAAATGCAGATGGGCAATATGGCCCGCTTGGACGAGCTTCTTGCCAGCCATCCTTCCTCGGTCCGCCGGATTGTGGCGGAGATGGAATTTGCAGAGTGCGAAGTGTTTTACCGCTGGCGTCCAGAATTAAAGAAGCCGGGACAGGTGATGCGCTCCCGTCAGGAGACGGATGAGAGATGCAGGCGCTTTGTGGATGTGATGAAGAAGGGGTAGGAGAAAAGTATGGGATTACAGGAGCGAATTACCTATGATGCCGGCGCGATTGTGCAAATGTTAGAGAGCCGGTTAGATCAGCTTAAAGTGTTCCAGTTTGATGGGCGCTACCGCAGCCTTTTGGGGGACGCGTTTGTCCGCAGGCTGGCGGACTGGGAGAAGAATATCCGCAGCCGGAAGGACGATCCCTTTACGCTGGTGGTCTGCGGTGAGTTTAAGCGGGGAAAATCCAGCTTGATTAACGCCCTTTTGGGGGAGGACGTGGTTCCCACCAATGTGACGACGGAGACCGTAACCTTAAACCGCATCAGCTACGGCGTACATTCCAACGAGGCGGTTTTGTCGGGCGGGCGCTGTATGCGCCTTTCCGACGAAGAGCTGCGCAGGGACAGCTTAGAAGCGCTGCAGCGCCAGATAGGCGAGCCCATCCGCCAGATTCAGCTGAAACGCCCTATCCCGCTGCTAAAGCAGGTGACGATCGTGGATACGCCCGGCTTAGGGGATTCCCTGAACGATTTCAGCCAGCAGGTAGCGGCGGCGCTGCAGCAGGCGGATGCGGTGGTGTATGTGTTTTCTGTGTCCTATCCCTTATCCCAGGGGGAGCAGCTGTTTTTAAAGACGGCCATCCTGCCTCAGAAGTATACGGATTTGTTTTTGGTGGGCAACTACGCGGATATGATGCGCAATGAAGATGAACTTAAGCGGATCCGCCAGATGTTAACGGAAAGGGTGCAGGGGCTTTTGCCGGGGCAGCGGTTTTGGCTGTTAAGTGCCTTGGATGAGCAGTGCCTTCAGATGGAGGAGGAGCGGCCTAATGAGCGGCTGGCGGACTGCCTTCACGGAAACTTTGAGGAATTTCGCGGGAATATTGCTCGGTTAACGAAGGAAAAGAAGGATACGGCAGTGCCGGACAGGATGCAGCGGATGCTCCGGGGGATGGCGGAGGATTTAGCGGGCAGCCTGGCGGCCATGGAGGAAGGCCTGGCTATGAGCAGCCAGGAGGTGCAGCAGGCCATGGAAACGCTGGAAAAGCAGTGTGAGAGGCAGGCGAGCGTGCATCAGGAGGCATCAGGGCGCATTGACGGCCTGGTAAAGGAGATGCAGGCAGAGACTTGCGGCTGGATAGAAGAGCTGCTGGACAGGCTCCGGAAGGAGACGGATACGCTGGCGGATATTCCCCCGGCGCAGCTGATTAAGTACTATTCCTTCTATTGCATCGATACGCTCCAGGAGGCGATGGATCGCTGCCTGGAACGCCATACCTTGGAGCTGTACGATCAGCTGGAGGAGATTTCCGAGGAGCTGACCCGCAACTTATCCCGCAATATGCAAAAGAACCGTTACCATTTTCGGTTCTCCCTGGACAATCAAACCTGGACAAAGGGAGATAACGTAAGCTATGTGATCTCTAAGCTGCCCTTTAACGCGTTTATCGGGCTGGTGGCCGACGGCATTGCCGGCACGATGCGCCAGAAGGAGATGGATGCCAAGGCCCCGGATATCCTGGAGAAAATCCGAAAGCAGTATGCCAGCCTGCGCCAGTCCGCCCTTATGGCGGTGGAGGATACCTACCAGAAAATGGCTGGGAAGGTAAAGGAGCAGCTGGAAGGGTATTACAGCGGGCAGGTGGATACGGCTAAGGAGCAGATGGAGCAGTCCGCCATGGTAGCCCGCCAGGATGAAGCGAAAAAGGATGAGATCCGGGCGGCGATCGCCCAGCTTCGGGAAGTTTTGTCCCAGCTGGAAAAGCCCTTGTCGGAGTAGGCGTAAGGGGAAGGACAAAAGAGGAGGAAGTGGCATGGCTGGATTTTTGATTAACGGCTGCGGGGCGGCCGACAGCTATTATAAACTTAAAAGTGTGGGGGAGGCATACTGCTCTTGCTGCAGAAAGCAGAAGCCATGGGAATTGGCGATGCTGAAGATGAAGATCCGGGTAGTGTTTATCCCTACGGTATCCGTCAGCACGAAATACGCGGTGATGTGCTCAGGCTGCAGGCAGGGCTATTACGTATCGGAAGAGCAGAAGAAGTTCATCCTGGACAATCCGCCTTCCTGCGTGGAAGTGCAGCCGGACGGCGTGGTGATCCACGGTATGGGCCAGGACATGAGCCAGGCAGCAAAGGAGCCGCAGACGCAGCAAAACCCCCAGCTGCCCAGGCAGCCCCAGCCGGAGGCTTCCGGGGAGCGGCCCTCTTTAGGATTTGCTCAGCCAGAGCCTTCCAGGGCGCAGCCGTCACCCAGGCCGGTGCAGCCTGCGCCTCCTGCGTCTGTCCAGGAAGGCCAGGCCTTTAAGCAGCAGGAACCCAGCGCGCTTTCCTCTGGCTTTGAAGAAAACGGACAGATGTGCCCAGGCTGCCGCCGCCAGGCGCGGCCGGGAGTGCGGTTTTGCGGATTCTGCGGAGCCGCCCTGCCTGTTTTGGGAGTTCAGGGACAGCAGAAGATACGTCATGGGGATGACGGCGCCCAGCTGATGCACCATGAGGATAACAGCGCCCAGCTGATTTCCAGGCTGGGGCGGCGGAAGGTATGTCTTAAATGCCAGATGGTTTTTTCGGCGGATAAGGAAACCTGTAATATCTGTGGCAGCAAGCTGGCGGATAAGCCTTAGCTTTTCGGGGGCGCAGGCTGCAGGGCAAACTGCGCAACAGTTCAGGCGGGGCATCTTCTTGTCCGTTTGCAAAGTCCGGCTTTTCAAATACGCTCTAGATCCCGTCTGGACAAGTGGGCGGGAATCATATATAATAGTAACGATACCGGTATTCTGCCTGGCCCATGGGCTGTGGGCAGTATGCCGCGCACGAAAGAGGTTTTTGTTGGATATGCGTCATATGCATTGAGGCTTGGTGCGCGGTTAGGCGGGCACATGGAGGTTTAAGAAGGAAAAGGATGATTGAGTTAGGAAAAGTACAGGAACTGATGGTAGTTCGGATAAAGGATTTCGGCGTTTACTTAAGTGAGGATGAGAAAAGCGAGGCCAGTGTGCTGCTGCCCAAAAAACAGGTTCCCCAGGGAACGGGAGTGGGGGATAAGCTGACCGTATTTATCTACAAGGATTCGGAGGATCGGCTGATTGCCACCACAGGCACGCCGAAGCTGGAAGTGGGTCAGTGCGGGGTGCTGGAAGTCAAGGAGGTCTCCAGGATCGGTGCGTTTTTGGACATGGGCTTAGAAAAGGATCTTCTCCTTCCCTTTAAAGAGCAGAGCCATCCGGTAAGGCAGGGAGAGTCCTGCCTGGTAGCCCTTTACGTGGATAAGAGCCAGAGATTGGCGGCCACCATGAAGGTGTATGCCCATATGAGCAACCAGTCGCCCTACCATCAGGATGACGAGGTGGCGGGACGGATCTATGAGATTAAGGAAAATCTGGGCGCGTTTGTGGCCGTGGATTATAAATACTATGGATTGATTCCGAAAAAGGAACTGTTTGAAAACTACCATGAAGGCGACGAGGTAATGTGCCGTGTTACCAAGGTGCGGGAAGACGGGAAACTGGATTTAAGCCCCAGAAAGAAAGCGTACATCCAGATGGGCGTGGATGCGGAGCAGGTGATGAAGGCGATCGACCGGTGCGAAGGTGTGCTGCCCTTTAACGATAAGGCCAGCCCGGAGATCATTAAGCAGGAATTCTCCATGAGCAAAAACGCGTTTAAGCGGGCAGTGGGGCGGCTTTTGAAGGAAGGGAAAATACGGATAACGGAGAAATCCATAGAACGGCTGTGATGCCCGGCCATTGGGGCGTGGCAAAGGGGCACAGAAAAGTCCGGCAGTGCTCAATGACAATTAGGAGGTTTAGGAGAAAAAAGTGGATCCGATAGATTATTACAATAAATACGCAGCGAATGTTTTTGAGGAGTCAGTAGGCTTAGACACGGGAGAACCCATCCGGGAGTTTTTGTCGTTTTTGGATGAGGGGGATACGATCCTGGATTTAGGCTGCGGTTCCGGCAGGGACAGCTTAAGCTTTTATGAGCAGGGCTACGATGTGACGCCCCTTGACGGCGCGGAGGAGATGTGCAGGCTTGCCCAGATACATACCGGGTTGGATGTGCTGCAGATGACATACGAGGAAATGGAGTTTGACGGCGCGTTTGACGGGGTATGGGCTTACAATTCCCTGATCCATATCCCTAAGCCAGAGCTTCCCGGCATATTTAAGCGGGTGGCAAAGGCGCTGGAGGAGGACGGCATATTTTTCCTGTCCATGCGGCTGGGGGATTCGGACGGTTTCCGGGGGGAGCGGTATTTTAACGCATTTTCGGAGCGGGAGCTGCGTTCTTTATTGGAACAAGACGGATATTTTAAGGTAGAAAAGGAATGGGTGTCCAACGATATCCGGGCAAACCATCCAAATACCAAATGGATTCATATATTAGCCAGGAAGCCTGGCGGCCAGGCATAGACGGAGAGGGCGGCTTACGGGAAAGAGCCGCCTTTTTGCTTTACCGAAAGCGTATCCGGGAAAGGGCTTCGTAAGGTTACGGTTTGCGTTTCGCCAGGCAGAAAGCATAATCAAAGGAATGGGCCGGGGAAATTAGGGAAAGCTGAGAAAAGGGCGGAAAGGATCTACCGGATTATATTTCGCTAAGGAAAAACGTTCACGGATAATTTCCGAAGAGTGCTTTCGGAAAAGAATGGAGGAGAAATGAATAAAAGGACGCCTATGGCCGATTACCTGATGATGATTGCAGGTTCATTTATCATGGGGTTTGCCATTAAAAATATTTATGATCCTGCCGGTCTGGTGACGGGAGGGGTCTCGGGTGTGGCGATTATCGCAAAGGATATTGCCGGGATTCCCCTATGGTGCACGAACACCGTGCTGAATATCCCGCTGTTTTTCGCTTCGCTGAAGATGAAGGGCTGGCGGTTCTTAAAGCGCACCTTTGTGGCCACAGCGGCGTTGTCTGTCTCCCTGTACATGATCCCGGAGCTTTCCCTGATCCCAGAGGAAGATATGCTTTTGGTGGCGCTGTTTGGAGGGTTGATCAGCGGAGTGGGCACAGGGTTGGTGTTTATGGCTCAGTCTACCACGGGAGGCACGGATATGCTGGCGGCTTTGATCCAAAAAAAGCTGCCCCATTACTCCATTTCCCAGATCATGCAGGTATTGGATGCCTTGGTGGTGGTGATAGGCGCAGCGGTATTTGGCATCCGTCCCGCCCTCTATGCGCTGATTGCCATCTACGGCCTTGCAAGGGTGTCTGATGGGATGATCGAGGGCTTAAAATTCTCTAAGGCCGTCTTTATTATCTCGGAGCGCGGCCAGGAAATCGCGGGGGCGATCATGGAGGAAATGGCCCGGGGAGTGACCGGGCTTTCCGCCACCGGAATGTATTCTAAGGAAGAAAAGCAGATGATTTACTGTGTGGTTTCCAAAAAGGAAATCAGCCAGTTAAAAGAACTGGTGCGAAGGTTCGACAAGCGGGCATTCGTTACCGTCAGTGATGCCAGGGAAGTGCTGGGAGAGGGCTTTATCGAATATTGACAACCCTTAATTCATATTTTAGGATGAATTTTGACAGATCGGATAGTTTTAATTTTAGGTATACAGATTAGACAAAAGAAAAAAATTCTTTTTGGCTATTTCAAGGGTAGCAAAAAAAAAAAAAATACAGTATGATTACAAAAGACACAAAAGTGGAACGGTGTGAACCGGGAAGCAGGTAGATCTATAATGTAAGAAGATTGATCATATTTCAATGAAAATCAGGAGGATTTGTTATGGCAAGTTTATCTTTAAGGCACGTTGAGAAAAGGTATCCAAACGGTTTTGTGGCAGTTAAAGATTTTAACCTGGAAATCGCAGACAAGGAGTTCGTTATCTTCGTAGGTCCCTCCGGTTGCGGTAAGTCCACTACTCTTCGTATGATTGCAGGCCTGGAGGATATCTCTTCCGGTGAATTATATATTGATGGCAAGCTGGTTAATGACGTAGAGCCGAAAGACCGTGATATCGCCATGGTATTCCAGAACTACGCACTGTATCCCCATATGTCCGTATATGACAATATGGCATTCGGCCTTAAGCTTCGTAAGACCCCGAAGGATGAGATCGACAAGCTGGTTCAGGAAGCAGCCAGGATCCTTGACTTATCCCATCTGTTAGACCGTAAGCCGAAGGCATTATCCGGCGGCCAGAGGCAGCGTGTTGCCATGGGCCGTGCAATCGTTCGTAGCCCTAAAGTATTCCTGATGGATGAGCCGCTGTCTAACTTGGATGCTAAGTTAAGAGGCCAGATGAGAATCGAGATCTCGAAGCTTCATCAGAGACTGGAAGCAACCATTATCTATGTAACCCATGACCAGACCGAGGCTATGACCCTGGGAACCAGAATCGTTGTAATGAAGGACGGCATCGTTCAGCAGGTAGATTCTCCCCAGAACTTATATGATAAGCCAGGCAATAAGTTCGTTGCAGGCTTTATCGGCGCACCTCAGATGAACTTAATCGACGCAACCGTAGCAAAGAGCGGCAGCGATGTTACCTTGACCTTCGGCGGGAACAACACCATCGCCCTTCCGGCAGACAAGGCCAAGAAGTTAGAGGCAGCCGGATACGTTGGAAAGACCGTTACCATGGGTATTCGTCCGGAAGATCTTCATGATGACGAGGCTTGGCTGGCAGCAAATCCAAAGGCAGTCCTGACCACGACCATCCGCGTATATGAGATGTTAGGTGCTGAAGTATTCTTATATTTTGATATTGACGACACCAGCTGCACCGCACGTGTAAATCCGCGTACTACGGCAAGGCCTGGGGATACCGTTAAGTTAGCGATGGATTTATCCAAGATCCATATCTTCGATAAGGAAACCGAGAAGGTAGTTCTGAACTAATTTCTGAAAAGTTTGTAAAATTAAGCAAGCGGGTGTGATACTCGCTTGCTTTTTTTATCCTTTTGCATTAAGATATAATTGGGGCTAAAAATCTGCCCCAAATATGGCAGCTTAGTGTTTATTCCCGCAGGCATAAGCCATGTGCCGTGCTTGCACAAGCATTTGGCGGATGCCGCGAGGTTGTTGACTTTGACGAAAAGGAGAGAATTGGCATGATTTCAAATCAAATACTTCAAACCACTATCGAAGGGTTAAAGGGAATCACCAGGATTGATTTATGCATCTGCGATACGGAAGGCAAAGTTCTGGCTACCACCTTTAACGATGCGGAAGAATACGAAAGTTCGATCCTGGCATTTGTGGACTCTCCTGCGGACAGCCAGGTTATCCAGGGATATCAGTTTTTTAAAGTGTTTGATGAGCATCAGCTGGAATATATCTTGCTGGCGAAGGGCGGCAGCGATGATGTTTATATGGTAGGGAAGCTGGCGGCATTCCAGGTGCAGAACCTTTTAGTGGCATATAAAGAACGGTTTGACAAGGATAATTTCATTAAGAACCTGCTGCTGGATAATCTTCTCCTGGTAGATATTTACAACCGGGCGAAGAAACTGCATATTGAGACGAATGTAAAGCGGGTAGTTTACCTGATTGAAACGCAGCATGAGAAGGATGTAAATGCGCTGGAAACCGTAAGGAGCCTGTTTGCGGCCAAGACTAAGGATTTCATTACCGCGGTGGATGAGAAGAACATCATCCTGGTAAAGGAGGTTAAGCCAGGCGAAGGCTATGAGGAGCTGGAAAAGACGGCCAGCACGATTTTAGATATGCTGAATACGGAGGCCATGACGAAGGTTCATGTGGCCTTTGGAACCATTGTCAATGAGATCAAGGAGGTTTCCCGTTCCTACAAGGAAGCCAAGATGGCATTGGATGTGGGGAAGATTTTCTACAGCAATAAAAACGTAGTGGCTTATTCCCATTTAGGAATTGGACGGTTGATCTATCAGCTTCCCCTGCCTCTGTGCCGGATGTTCATCAAGGAAATTTTTGACAATAAGTCGCCGGATGATTTTGACGAGGAAACCTTAACCACTATCAATAAGTTTTTCGAGAACAGCTTGAATGTTTCGGAAACCTCCCGCCAGCTGTATATCCACCGGAATACCCTGGTATACCGCCTGGACAAGCTGCAAAAGAGCACCGGCCTGGATCTGCGGGTGTTTGAGGATGCCATCACCTTTAAGATTGCCCTGATGGTAGTCAAGTACATGAAGTACATGGAGAGTTTGGAATATTAGGGCGTGCTTTTTCAAACACGCTCCAGTATGCCTGCGGCGCTCTCTGCTATTTGCAGATGAAGAATCCTGCTTTTGCAGGATTCTTTTTATCCGCCTTTAAGGAGAGGAAATGACGGTCTTTTGCATACTGCGGGTGATTCAGGGAATATTATGAAAAGCAGCAGCATCTGTTAACGGTGCGAAATGCAGAGAAAGCCCCCGATAAAACAGATAGGAGATTAAAGCGTTGGAAAGTAAGAATAAATTTTGGAAGGGAATTTTGATCGGTTCCCTGGTGACCGCTTTTGCGGGCCTGGTGATTGTGGGAATGTCCGCCGGGATTTTTTTAATCGGGAGGAGCATGATCCGCAGCCAAGTTCAGGCTCAGAATGGCAGCCCTGCCGGGGAGAAGGATAATGGCTCCGGCATCCGCTGGAATGAAGTGGAGGTAAAGGCCAAGCGGCTCCAGGAGATTATTGATCATTATTTTCTGTTTGATGAAGATCAGGAAAATGTAGAGGAATTTATCTTTAAAGGGATGATGGCTGGCCTGGATGATCCCTATTCTGTTTACTATACAGAAGATGAATTTATGGATCTGATGGAAGAAACTTCCGGGGAATACTGCGGGATTGGCGCTATGGTATCGAAAAATATGGTGACGGGCATAATTTCCGTGGCTAAGGTGTTTAAAGGAACCCCGGCGGAGGAGGCTGGGCTTCGGGTAGGGGATATATTTTACCAGGTAGATGATGTGGAAGTCACTACGGATTTGGATTTGGATATCCTGGTAAAGCAGCACGTTAAGGGGGAAGAGGGCACGATGGTCCATCTAAAGATGTTCCGCCCCGCGGCTGAGGATTACGTGGAGATGGATGTGGTAAGGCGGCAGATCGAAGTCCCTACCGTGGAATATGAGATGAAAGCCCATAAGGCAGGGTATATTATCGTCAGTCAGTTTGACACGGTGACGACAGAGCAGTTTAAGTCGGCTTTAGATGATCTGGAAGGACAGGGAATGGAAGGCCTGGTGATCGATCTTCGGGGAAATCCAGGAGGCGTGCTGGATACGGCGGTGGCGATGATTGACTATATGCTGCCGGATGATTTAGATGAGTATTCCCAGGAAAAGGGAAAGACCCTGGTGGTATCAACCGCGGATAAGAATGAGCAGGGGGATAAATTTTACTGCGAGGACGGCCATAGCATAGATATCCCTACGGTTATCCTGATTGACGGCAATTCCGCCAGCGCTTCCGAAGTATTTGCCGGAGCCATGCGGGATTACGGCAGGGCAAAGCTTGTGGGGACTACCAGTTTCGGGAAAGGGATTGTGCAGACGCTCCTTCCTTTAGGGGACGGTTCGGCGGTGAAGCTGACTACTGCCCATTACTACAGCCCCAGTGGCTTCGATCTCCACGGCGTGGGCTTGGAGCCGGATGTGGAGATTGCTTATGAGCTGCCAAAAGAGGATGAGGATAAGGCGGCGGAAGGCAAAGGGCAGGAAGATGGGGAGGCGGCATCGGAAGATGGGAACGATGGCGCGGATGAGCAGGATGGCGCAGGCAGGAATGATGGGGCAGGTGAGCAGGATAGCGCAGGCCGGGATGATGGTCAGGGCAGTCAGGCTGCTTTGGATGGAGATGGGAATGGAAACAGCGGCCAGGCTGGAAATGATGGGGAAGCTGCAGAGGAGCTTTACGATAATCAGCTGGAGAAGGCGCTGGAGGTTTTGGATGAGATGATTGAGGATAAGGGGAAGGCTGGCGCCTTTGCCGCGTAGGCGGTGATGGAAGCGGCAAGGCAAATGGATGCATAGGCACGGGAGGGTGAACTCCCGTGCTTTTTTAAGCGGCTGCTTTTTTAAACGGCTTTTAAACGGCCATTAACGCCCGCAATCTTTTGCCAGCTTCTTAAAATCGGCCACAAACTGCCTTACCGCTTCTTCTTTCGTAGCCCAGGAGGTGACGAAGCGGACGGCGGTGTGGTTATCGTCGATCGCCTGCTGATCCTGGAATTGGTAGGATTTGCGCAGCTGGGCGATTAATTCGTTTGGCAGGATGGGGAACTGCTGGTTGGTGCAGGATTCCGAGAAGAAGGGGAAGCCGCACTGGGAAAACACGGTTTTTAAGGACGCGGCCATTTCATTGGCATGGGAGGCCATTTCGTAAAACAGCTGGTTTTGGAACAGCTCTTCAAACTGGATGCCTAAAAGGAATCCTTTGGCCAGCATGGCTCCTTTTTGCTTAATCATATACCGGAAATCCGGCTTTAGCTCTGGGTTCAGGATGACCAGGGCTTCGCCAAACAAGGCTCCGTTTTTCGTCCCGCCGATATAGAATACGTCGGTTAGCCGGGCGATATCTGCCATAGTTACGTCGTTGGCAGGACTGGTAAGGGCGGCGCCAAGGCGCGCTCCGTCTAAGAATAAGAAAAGTCCTTTTTGCCTGCAGAAGGCGGAAAGGGCTTCCAGCTCCGCCAGGGTATACTGCGTCCCAATTTCAGTAGTATTGGAAATATAAACCATTTTAGGCTGCACCATATGCTCGTCTGTATGCCAGTCCAGGGTTTTCCCGATTAGGGCAGGGGTCAGCTTCCCATCGGGCGCAGGCTGGGTTAATACTTTGTGCCCGGTTGATTCGATGGAACCGGTTTCGTGGACATTGATATGGCCGGTTTCCGGGGCAATTACGGCCTGGTGGGGACGGAGGGCGGCGCTGATGGTGATCATATTGGTTTGGGTTCCTCCGACGATTAGATGGATGTCTGCATCCTCCCGCTGGATTTCCTTCCGGATCAGCTCCTTGGCGTGTTCCGTATGGGTATCCAGGCTGTAGCCGGTATGCTGTTTTAAGCTTGCCTGGATTAGGGCGTTCATGATATTTGGATGGGCGCCTTCGCTATAGTCATTATTAAAGCAGTACATAAAAGTAAGTCCTCCTGTTTCGGATGTTTACCCATATCAAGGGTTTATATGTATCAT
>Ga0137297_10753_pt1 | contig 22264 bp, 19 predicted proteins | sample RamsorincwithD2O_FD_97191 | JGI IMG/M metagenome (GOLD analysis project Ga0137297, IMG submission 97191) | Mouse cecal microbial communities from Vienna, Austria - Mucin amended with D2O | ecosystem: Host-associated > Mammals > Digestive system > Large intestine > Cecum | place: Austria: Vienna... | reverse complement strand
AAGAATGGAGGAGTCTGGCATGGAGTATATCATGACCAACCGTATTAAAGTATTAAAGGACCGTATGCTTTCCGAGCCGCGCTACGCATCCATCGAGCAGGCAAAGATCATTACGGAAAGCTATAAGCAGCATGAAAACGAGCCGCGTATGCTCCAGCGGGCCTGGGCATTGAAGGCCGCACTGGAGAAGATGGAGATCCGCATGGAGCCGGAGGAGCTGATCGTGGGAAACCGCACGGCCGGAGTCAGGGCAGGGGTAGTCTTCCCGGAAAGCGGCAGCGGCTGGGTGGACAGGGAATTTGAGAGCCTTCCCACCCGTGCCCAGGATACCTTCCAGGTGCGTCAGGAGGATATCGACTATTTCCGCAGGGTGATCAAGCCCTACTGGGCGGGAAAATCCCTGGAGGATGTGCTGAAAAAGGAGCATGGAGCTGGGTTTGCCGCCATCAGTAAGGTGGCCAAGATCAACCAGACCGACCATGCCCAGGGGCATATCTGCCCGGACTGCCGTCTGTGGCTGCGCAAAGGGCCGGCGGGACTGAAAGCAGAGGCCCGGGAAAAGGCGGCACAGAATGAAGGCGATAAGAAGATATTCTATGAGAGTGTGGCCATGGTTATGGATGCAGCTTCCCATTTTATGATACGCTACGGGGAGCTGGCGGAGCAGATGGCACAGACGGACGCCGAAAATGCAGAAACCCTCCGCCAGGTGGCCGGCATATGCCGCAGGATCGCGGCAGGTCCTGCAGAAACCTTTCATGAGGCTCTGCAGCTGCTGTGGTTCCTGTTTGTGATCCTGCAGATGGAGTCCAATGCATCTTCCTTCTCGCCGGGACGTCTGGATGAGATCCTGATCCCCTACTATGAGGCGGATGTAAAGGCAGGAACCCTGGATGAAGGGAAGGCCCTGGAGCTGATCGAGAGCCTGTGGCTGAAATTCAACCAGATCGTATATATGAGAAATGCCAACAGCGCCAAGTACTTTGCCGGTTTCCCCATTGGCTTCAATATTGCGGTGGGGGGAGTGGACAGGGACGGCAATGATTATAAGAACGACCTTTCCTTCTTGTTTTTGCAGGCCCAGGAGCATCTGCTCCTGCCCCAGCCAAACCTGTCTGTGCGCCTTCATGAGAATACATCGGATGAACTGCTGGAAAAGGCGGTGAAGGTGGTGGCAAAGGGAAGCGGCATGCCCCAGTTCTTCAATGACAAGGCAGTCATCCCGGCCCTGGAGGCCCTTGGCGTATCCCGGGAGGATGCCAGAGACTATGCCATCGTGGGCTGTGTGGAGCTGACCACCCAGGGCAATAACCTTGGCTGGAGTGACGCGGCCATGTTCAACATGAACAAGGTTCTGGAGCTTGCCATGACCGGCGGGAAATGCCTGCTGACCGGCAGACAGCTCTGTCCGGATTTCGGAAGTCTGGCAACCTATAAGACCTTTGAGGAGCTGGAAGAGGGCTTCCGGAAGATCATGGATTATTTCATGGATCAGATGGTAGTGGCCTGCGGGCAGGTGGAGAAGTCCCATATCGCCCTGCTTCCCACACCCTTCCTTTCCGCAGTGATCAGAAACTGTATGGAGACGGGAACCGATGTCACAGCAGGAGGTGCAAAGTACAATTTTTCCGGAATCCAGATGATCCAGGTAGCCAATCTGGCGGACAGCTTCGCCGCGTTAAAGCAGCTTGTCTACGACGAGAAGCGTTTTACACCGGAGGAGGTTCTTGACGCCCTGGAAAAGAATTTTGAGGGCTATGAGATCATGCGGGCCATGATGCTCAACAAGGTTCCCAAATATGGCAATGACGTGGAATGGGTGGATGCCCTTGGCTGTAAATGGGCCGTCTATTTTAAGGAAAGACTCAATAAGAACTACCGGAATTACCGGGGAGGACCCTACCATACGGGCATGTATACCGTATCGGCCCACGTGCCCATGGGTGAGAATGTGGGCGCAGCTCCGGACGGACACCTGGCGGGAACCCCTCTGGCGGATGGGGGAATGTCACCGGTTTACGGCAGGGATGTGGAAGGCCCCACAGCGGTGCTGAAATCCGTATCCCGGCTGGATAAGACGCTGACCGGCAACGGCGGACTGCTGAACATGAAGTTTTTGCCAAGCTTCTTTGCCACCCAGTCGGGAATTGACAAATTTGCCTTGTTCCTGAGAAGCTTTGTGGATTTGGAGATCCCCCATATCCAGTTCAATGTGGTGCGCAGGGAGGATCTGCTGGATGCCCAGAAGCATCCCGACCAGTACCGCAGTCTGACCGTGCGGGTGGCAGGCTACACGGCTTACTTTACCGAGCTGGCCGGGGAGCTGCAGAATGAGATCATCGCAAGAACCGCCTATGAGGATATAAGCTGAGGGGGAAAGCGCGTTGGAGCCGCAGAGAAAATATAGAGGCAGCAGCGGGGAGAAGGAGCAGAAGGACGGAATAAAGGCAAAGAGAGCATAGGAAAAGCGGCAGCAAACAGGCGGAGAGAGCAGAGGCAGTTTTGGAAAGGCAGCAGCAGAAAGGCGGAGGAAAGGCATGGACTACCAGAAAAGGGAAGGATTCTGTCAGACAGGAACCATTTTTGATATCAAACGGTTTGCAACCCATGACGGGAGCGGCCTGCGAACCACAATCTTTTTTAAGGGATGTCCGCTGCGGTGTGTATGGTGCCAGAACCCGGAGGGGCTGGAGAAGGAGCCTGGGCCGGTGTATTTCGCAAACAAATGCATCGGCTGCGGCACCTGCCTGAAAACCTGTACAGGAGAGGGAGTGACCGCAGATGAAAGGGGGATCCATGTTCACAAGGACAGGGAGGATGACTGGGATCGGATCATTTACAATTGTCCCACCGGCGCCATCGCCATGGATGCCCGCACCTGCACGGTCCAGGAGCTTGTAAGGGAGGCTCAGAAGGACTGTGTGTTTTACCGCAGAGGCAGCGGCGGAGTGACGATCTCCGGCGGGGAGCCGCTGATGCAGGCGGATTTTGCGGCAGGGCTTTTGGCGGAGCTTAAAAAGCTGGGGATCCATACGGCCATCGAAACCTCTCTTTTCGCGTCCAGGGAGGCCCTTGAGAAGGTGCTGCCCCATCTGGACCAGATCTATGGGGATATGAAGCTGGCAGATGCCGGGGAGCATGAGGCTTTTACCGGGGTCAGCAATGAATGTATCCGGAAAAATATGGAATATCTGCTGACATCACCTGAGAGGGAGCAGGTGATTGTCCGGACACCGCTGATTCCAGGCCATACGGCCACAAAGCACAATCTGGCGGCTATCGCGGAATTCCTTTCCGGCATCTATCCCCAGGTGCGGTATGAGCTTCTCAACTACAATCCTCTGGCCGAAGCAAAATACCATCTGGTGGGCCGGGAATACTGCTTTCAGGAGAATCCCGGGCTCTATACCAGGGCGCAGATGCTGGAATTCGGCGAGATTGTAAAGGAACACGGGATCCGGAACCTGATTATGGAGACGGGGGCGTAACAGCCCAGGGGGGGGTATCCGGACTGTTACATAGGAGCATGAGGGGAATGAAATAAAAGAAGATGAGAAGCAGGGATTGCTTACCATCGTATGACAGGAGGATTTTATTATGAAATTATGTATCGATATTGCGGACGTGGCACAGATCAGACATATCTACGAGTATTTTCCGGTAGACGGGGTATCCACCAATCCCTCGATCCTGGCAAAGGAGGGGCGCAATCCCTATGATGTTCTTAAGGAGATCCGCTCCGTCATCGGAGAGGAAGGAATATCTACGAAAGCATCTCTGTCATCGTGGATGAGATCTTTGACAATTATCTGTCCAGGCCGGAGGTACGGCAGCCGATCCTGACCCAGTACTGCGACGGACGCCAGGTCCAGTGCCTGAACCGGGGCTGGATGACCCAGTGGGGCTCCTGCGACCTGGGTGAACAGGGCTACAGCCCCATTGAGATCCTGCGGAATTTCTATGGGAACAGTATCTACATCAATACCGCAGAGGAGATATCCGGCATCCCGGCCTCCTGGCCCGGCTATAACCTGAATTCAGGAGCCTCCGGCCAGAAGGTCCGGCAGGCCCAGGAGCAGCTGGATGCCATCGCTACCATCTACTCGGCCATCTCCCGGGTGAATCCTGACGGCATCTTCGGTCCTGCCACCGCTAAAGCTGTACGGGAATTCCAGTCCATCTTCGGCCTTCCCCAGACCGGGGTCATTGACTTCGCCACCTGGTATAAAATCTCCCATATCTACGTGGCTGTATCCGGGATTGGGGAGCTGTATGGATAAAACCTGCGTCCCATTGGGACATCCGGAAACGAACAGCCCAGGCGGGGGAAGAAGATCCTCCGCCTGGGCTGTTATCCGCAAACTGCTTCAGGCTTCTTTTTTCTTAAACGATACCCGCGCATAGACAATGGATCCGAACACTGCCAGCAGTGTAACCACCCAGGTCTGTGAATTACCCGGAATAAAGCTGAAGAACCCAAGCTTCAGCATAATCCAGCCGGCCAGCGCCAGGAACATACCGCAGCCAAGCATTTTCGGCTGTCCCTTTGTCATACGTGCCAGCAATGCGGCATGAAGAGAGGGAAGCACATAGCCCAGGGCGGCAGTCAGGGCACCCGGCAGACAGCCCAGCAAAGCAGATCCGCCTATACAGGCAATACTCAGTGCAAGCAGGCATATGATAGCGGAAACCGCGCAGGAGACTGTTACGACAATCCCTCCTTCATCGCTTCCCAGCTCCACACCGGCAGCATCCTGGGCAACCGCTGCCACCGGCACCTTCAGGTTGGCTGTATTTCCTGAAAGATGTGCCATATAGATTCCCGGTATTCCCAGGATCGGAAAATACGCAATGGGGTCAGAGAACCACATAACCCCCACAACGCTGACCGTGGAAACAAGGCCGATTCCCAGCTCCGTAACTCCGGGTGTATAGCCAAAGTACCACATGACCACAGCCACCGGCACAAAAGAAATGATAACCGCATACAGATTCGTAAGACGTCCCCATCTCACAGCATAGGGAATAAATTCTTCTTTATATAAGCTTGTCTCCTGGTTTTTCATCTTCTCATTCCTCCTCATATGTTATTGGACTTTCATTGCCAGGTCTACCTAAAGAACGCCAGAGCAATCACCGGACCGGTCATCATGGCAATGGTAATCCCCCACTCACGTACCCATCTGGCACTTTTCCTGTCCTCCAGCACATTCAGCGCCTTCATCACCACAAAACCGGAAATAGCACATATAAACCGTCTGACCGCTACAGGATTGTCCCAGACCACGGCACCGTTTACCGACACATAGGAGAAGTAATGGTCAAAGGTCAGAAACGCGAAAGCACCGGACATGGCAGCCGCAGAGATGGCCGGCATCAGCTCTATACTTCCCGCCAGCTTCTTCGTGATCCCCTCCAGCTTGTCCGTAAGGAAGGCTGTGGATACCAGCCAGCCGCAGGCGCCGAACCACATGCAGAAAAAGCTGCATGCAAACGCATAGCCGTCATATCCCTCACCCCCAAGGGTGGTTCCATAGGCCGCCGCACCAAAACCGGCTGTAGACAGCTCATACCCCACCGAACCGATAAATCCCAGCCGCAGCCATGCAACGGCCCCGCCCATTGCCAGGATCAGAGGCAGTACCCCGGCCACTACGGAAAGAGTAGGTCCGATAGAACAGACCGTGGAAACTCTTGCTACATCCACAAACTGACGTTTTGTCATTCCCATCTTCAGCCCGACCGAATAAGCCTTCCTTACAAATATAAAGGACTGTATAAATACGGTGATAACCGCAATCCCGCAGGTAGCCCAGAGAACCGGACTGTTAGCAATATCAAGATAATTCATCTTTCATCCTCCTATCCATTTTTACATACGCTCCTGTTATGTCCGCTGCTTTTCATCCGATCATCCTATATCCACTCCTTCTTTTTTAGTAAAATTCCTGCAATAATCAATAGCAACTTTCATGCCATTTTTTCTGGCATTTTCCCAGGTACACCGGATAACCGTTGTTTATCCCGCCCTTTCTGTCTTCTTTCCAGATATCATTATCCGATTCCTGTACACTGTATGTTCCGTTTTTCTGGTTTCCGGATATCTTTTTCACATTTTTGTATATTTTTCATACATGTTTCTTCTCTTTTATCCTTTTTCCAAACAAGACACCTTTTTTTACAGCATATTTTTAACTTTTTTCTTATTGGCATGAATCTTGCTCTTTAATACAGTGAACGATAGAAACTGAAAATTTTCAATCATGAAAGGAAGGAATAGCGATGGCTGTCGGAACCTACGAACAGTATAAGGAACGGCTTCTTAAGATGAAGCCAAACGTATATTTAAACGGAAAATGTGTTGACCGTTCCAATGGCAGGGAAGGCGCAGAACGCGATCTGGCCGACTGGATCCAGGGCGGTACCTATGTCATGAAGCAATGCTACGATGTTGCCAATGATCCCAGATATGAGGATGTGTGTGTGACCACCTCCCACATCACCGGAGAAAGGATCAACCGCTGCACCCATATCCATCACAGCAAGGACGATCTCCTGAAAAAGCAGCTGATGACCCGCCTGATCTGCCAGCATGTAGGCGGATGTATGCAGCGCTGTATGGGTACGGATGCCATGAACGCATTGTATTCCGTCACTTACGACTGCGATGAAGCATGCGGCACAGAATATCACCGGCGTCTCCGGAACTATATTGAGTACTGCCAGAAATACGATCTGGTCTGCAACTGTGCACAGACCGATGTCAAGGGTTCCCGCAATCCCAAATACAAACGTGCCCATATGCAGCCGGATCCGGATTCCTTTGTACATGTGGTGGAGACGGATGTGGACGGCACAGGCGTGGACGGAAAGCCATGTAAAGGTATTATTGTAAGAGGTGCCAAGATCTGCAACTCCTGCGCACCCTATGTGGATGAGATCATTGTCAATCCCACCAAATTCATGAGCCAGGATGACTGTGATTATGCCGTTGCTTTCGCACTCCCCGCAGACTGGGATGGGATCAAGCTGATGGCCCTTCCGGGACTCCACCACAAACGGACCCACCTGGATGCCCCATATGCCAGGATTGGTGATGTAGAGAGCCTGACGATCTTTGATGACTGCTTCGTTCCCTATGACCGTGTATTTATGTGCGGACGGGACAATGAAGGGGTACCCCGCTATGCAGGCTATCTGGCCCTGATGTTCGCCCACTATCACCGCCACTCCTACACCGGATGCAAGACAGCCGTATCCGAGGTGATCGCATCCCAGGCTGCCCTGGTTGCCGATGTCAACGACATTGCAAGGGAATCCCACGTACGTGAGAAGCTGTGCGATATCATCCAAACCGCGGAACTGGTATTTGCGGCAGGCGAGGCATCCGCCCACCATTCCGTGGAATTCCCTTCCGGGCAGTGGGTACCCGATGAAGTACTGACCAATGCGGGACGCCGGCTTGCAGGACACAACATGTACCATGAGTACGAGACCCTGGCAGATCTGACCGGCGGCGTGTGTGCATCCCTTCCCACGGAGGAAAGCTTCTTCGCTCCCGAGACCGCAGAGCTGTGCAACAAATATATCCGCCGAAATCCTGCCTACAGCGCCGAGGATACCCACCGCGTCATGCGCATGATGGAAAACAAGCTGTGTGACTCCTTCGAAGCGGCCCAGGCCGTGGCCGGTGTCCACGGAGGCGGTTCTCCCCTGATGGAAACCATCACCCTGATGAGCCGCTACGATCTGGAAGAGCTGAAGAAAATCGCCAAATACCTGGCGGGACTTCCGGGATACGAGAAATGCCCCCGCTATGAGCGCAGTGCCCACACTGCCACCCCAAGAGCCATGCTGGCCAAATTTGATGCGGCAGCCGCAGCCAGAAAGGGATAAAAGAAAAAGCGGGACGGCCACAGCCTGCTGCTGTCACATAAAAATCCATAAAGAAAAGGAAGGTATGAATTATGGCAATCGGTACATACGAACAGTACAAGGAGAGACTCCTGAAAATGAAACCCAACGTCTACTTAAACGGCAAATGTGTTGACCGTTCCAACGGAAAAGAAGGCGCCGAAAGAGACCTGGCTGACTGGATCGTAGGCGGAACCTACGTAATGAAGCAGTGCTACGACACGGCAAATGACCCGGATTATGAGGATGTATGCGTCACCACCTCCCACATCACCGGCGAGAAGATCAACCGCTGCACCCATATCCATCACAGCAAAGAAGACCTGCTGAAAAAACAGCTTATGACCCGCCTGATCTGCCACCGCGTAGGCGGATGCATGCAGCGCTGCATGGGCACAGACGCCATGAATGCCCTCTACTCTGTCACCTATGACTGTGACCAGGCATGCGGCACCGTGTATCACCAGAGGCTGCTGAATTACATCGAATACTGCCAGAAATACGATCTGGTCTGCAACTGCGCACAGACCGACGTGAAGGGTTCCCGCAATCCCAAATACAAACGTGCCTATATGCAGCCGGATCCGGATTCCTTCGTACATGTGGTGGAGACCAATGTTGACGGCACCGGCCTTGACGGAAAGCCCTGCAAGGGTATCATCGTGCGCGGCGCCAAGATCTGCAACTCCAACGCACCCTATGTGGACGAGATCATTGTGACTCCTACCAAGTTCATGGCACCGGAGGATGCTGACTATGCAGTGGCATTTGCACTTCCGGGCGACTGGGACGGCGTCAAGCTGATGGCTCTTCCCGGTCTGCACCACAAGCGCAGCCATCTGGATGCTCCCTTCGCAAAGATCGGTGATGTAGAGAGCCTTACTATTTTTGATGACTGCTTCGTTCCCTATGAGCGTGTGTTTATGTGCGGACGGGACAATGAAGGGGTTCCGCGCTATGCAGGCTATCTGGCCCTGATGTTCGCCCATTATCACCGCCACTCCTACACCGGATGTAAGACTGCCGTTTCCGAGGTGATCGCATCCCAGGCCGCTCTGGTTGCCGACGTCAATGACATTGCCAGAGAGTCCCATGTCAGGGAGAAGCTGTGTGATATCATCCAGACCGCAGAGCTTGTATTCGCGGCAGGCGAGGCTTCCGCCCACCATGCCATTGAATTCCCGTCCGGGCAGTGGGTGCCTGACGAGGTTCTGACCAATGCAGGACGCCGGCTTGCAGGACACAATATCTACCATGAGTACGAGACCCTGGCAGATCTGACCGGCGGCGTATGCGCATCCCTCCCCACCGAAGAGAGCTTCTTCGCTCCTGACACGGCAGAGCTGTGCAACAAATATATCCGCCGCAATCCTGCCTACAGCGCCGAAGATACCCACCGGGTTATGCGCATGATGGAAAACAAGCTGTGTGATTCCTTCGAAGCAGCCCAGGCCGTAGCAGGCGTGCACGGAGGCGGTTCTCCCCTGATGGAGACCATCACCATGATGAGCCGCTACGATCTGGAGGAGCTGAAGAAAATCGCCAAGTATCTGGCGGGACTTCCCGGATACGAGGAGTGCCCCAGATACGAAAGAAGTGCCCACACCGCCACACCGCGGGCAATGCTTGCCAGATTCGATGCTATGGCAGCTGCCAAAAAAGGCGCCAAGTAAATTCGCTGCTGTTCACCCCCAGCCGGTCAGCGCAATGACCGGCCGGGGGGAATAACCGGAACAGTTACCCGCCAGCAGCTTACTACTGACTCAAAGGAGTATCTATATGACGAATTCAGAAACCACCGCCCATCAGGGTTCTGCGGATCAATTCCGGTGGACCCTTCTCATCTTTGGCACTGTCTGTCTGCTGTTTGCCGGCATCATCTACGGCTGGTCCATCCTGAAGGGTTCTTTTGCGGAGGAATTCGGATGGAGCGCAGGGGATCTTGCCACCAACTATACTATAACCATCAGTCTGTTCTGCATCGGATGCATTGCCGGCGGATTTATGATGAAAAAGTTTTCCCCCAGGTTTCCTGTTATATCAGGCGGAATCCTGGTATTTGCCGGCTTTTTCCTGACCTCCCGCTTAAAGGGCGGCAGTGTTGTCTCTCTCTTTCTGACCTACGGTGTCCTGGCCGGTCTGGGCATCGGAATGGCCTACAACGCGATCCTCGCCACCCTTGGCGCGTGGTTTCCTGATAAGAAGGGCTTTGCCTCCGGCTGTCTGATGATGGGATTCGGAGCCAGCACACTGATCCTGGGAAATATCGCAGGCTCCCTCATGGTCAAGCCTTCCTTTGGCTGGAGAAAGGTATTCCTGATCCTGGCTGTCTGTACCGGAGTCCTCCTTGTGATCATGGGACTTCTCATCCGCCTTCCCGGACCGGAGGATCATCTTCCCGCACCGGATGGAACGTCTTCCAGAAAGGAAGATTTTGAGACGGTGGATATGACTACAGGCCAGATGCTCACCCGTCCGTCCTTCTGGAAATTCTTTGCAGCCATGGTCCTGCTGGGAGCAGGCGGCAGCTCCGTAATCAGCTTTGCCAGGGATTTTTCCATTTCTGTAGGAACTACCGCTGCCACTGCCGGACTGTTCGTCGGTATTCTGTCCATTTTTAACGGATTCGGGCGTATCATCGCAGGCTCTGTCTTCGACCGTTTTGGCAGAAAAGCCTGCATGGTCTATGTGGGGGCCGTCACACTTGCCTCCAACCTTCTGTGCCTGGGAGCTGCCCTGACCGGCTCGGTCATGCTGTGTCTTCTGGGATACTGCGCCATCGGCCTCAGCTATGGCGGCAACACCAACGTGGTCTCCGTATTCATCACTGCTTTTTATGGAAACAAATATTATGCACAGAATCTGAGTCTCGGACTGCTGACCATTATGCCGGCGTCAATCCTGGCCAAGTTTTCCACCACCCTGCTCACAGTTACCGGGGCCTATGTCATCCCCTTTGCAGTTCTTACCTGTTACGCTGCAGCAGCGATGGCATTGAACCTGGGCAACCGGAGACCGTAACGTGTCTTAAAATTTTCACAGAAAGAAAGGTGTCTGTCATGAATGAAGAACTTAGAAAAGATATAGAAGCTGTTCTCAATCTCTTTGTGCGCCCCCAGCTTTCCAACCATGGCGGCGATATTGAAGTGGTAGATCTGGATGAAGACGGCATCTTATGGATAGAAATGCTGGGAGAATGCTCTGGATGTCCTTCCGCCGATGACACGGCCAGAAACCTTGTCCAGAAGGAACTGGTGACCCGCATTCCCCAGATCAGGGGAGTGGAGGTGGATTCGGGAATCAGTGATGAGATCATCGAAGAAGCCATGAAGCTCTTCACCCACCGGTCCAAAAAACAATAAATCCGGAAATCAGAGATTGCCGGGAAATGATGTCTGGCAGTCATTTCCCGGCATTTCCAGCCATGTACTCAGCCCTTCAGATATGCATGAATCCCTGCTGCACCTTTCTTTCCTGCCTCCATGGCCAGGATCACCGTGGCGGCTCCGGTCACCGCGTCCCCTCCGGCAAAGACACCTTCCCGGCTGGTCTGCCCACTCTCTGCCTCAGCCACGATACATTTACGCTTGTTGGTCTCCAGACCTTCCGTTGTGGAGGAAATCAGCGGATTGGGTGATGTCCCCAGGGACATGATCACTGTGTCCACCTCTATGGTGTAATCCGATCCTTCAACCTCCACAGGTCTTCTTCTTCCGGAAGCATCCGGCTCTCCAAGCTTCATCTTCCGGACGACCATGCCTTTGACCCAGCCCTTCTCATCGGCCAGGATCTCCACCGGATTGGTCAGAAGGTCAAAGACCACGCCCTCCTCCTTTGCATGGTGGACCTCCTCCACACGGGCCGGAAGCTCCGCCTCGCTGCGGCGGTAGACAATATGTACGTCCGCTCCCAGCCGCAGCGCCGTCCTGGCCGCATCCATGGCCACATTGCCGCCGCCTACCACGGCCACATTGCGGCCTGCCATAATAGGTGTATCATAATCGTCCCGGAAGGCCTTCATCAGGTTGCTTCTGGTCAGGTACTCATTGGCAGAGAATACGCCGTTGGCATTCTCCCCCGGTATTCCCATGAATTTGGGAAGTCCGGCACCCGAGCCGATGAAGACAGCCTCAAAGCCCTCCTCATCCATGAGCTCGTCTATGGTCACGGATTTGCCGATAATCACATCCGTCTCTATGGTGACTCCCAGCTTCCTCACATTCTCAATCTCCGTGCGGACCACCGTCTCCTTGGGCAGACGGAACTCCGGAATCCCGTAGGTCAGCACGCCGCCCGGCTCATGGAGGGCCTCAAAGATGGTCACTTCATAGCCCAGCTTCGCCAGGTCTCCCGCGCAGGTCAGGCCCGCAGGGCCGGAGCCCACCACAGCCACCCTGTGGCCGTTCTTTTCAGCCGATACTTCTGGAACAAATCCGTTCTCCCGGGACCAGTCCGCCACAAAACGCTCCAGTTTACCGATGGAGACAGGTTCCCCCTTGATCCCGCGGATGCACTCCCCCTCACACTGGGTCTCCTGGGGACATACACGCCCGCAGACTGCCGGGAGCGCCGATGCCTCCGCAATCACACTGGCAGCCGCCCCGAAATCACCGGCCTCCACTTCCCTGATGAAGCCCGGAATATTGATGGAAACCGGACAGCCGCCCATGCACTTTGCATTGTTCTTACATTTCAGGCACCTGGATGCTTCCTTCATGGCCTCTTCTTTATTATAACCGTAGCAGACCTCCTCAAAATTCGTGGCGCGGACTTTGGCATCCTGCTCTCTTACCGGAACCTTCTTTAATACATCCATTTGATTGTTATCCTCCTATGAAATTTCAGGTTACTTTGGCACACATAAAAAGCGTCACCCGCATTGTCCGCAGCCGCCGTGATGGGTATCGCCTTCCTGCGCTTTCAGCATGGCGCGCCCTTCCTCTGTCCTATAAATCTGCTGTCTCTTCATCGCTTCATCAAAGTTCACCAGATGTCCGTCAAACTCCGGTCCGTCCACACAGGCGAACTTCACCTCCCCGCCTACACTCAGGCGGCAGGCGCCGCACATACCGGTGCCGTCTACCATAATGGGATTCATGCTGACAATGGTCTTAAGTCCCAGCTCCTTCGTCAGAAGGCACACGAACTTCATCATGATCATGGGGCCGATGGCCACACAGATATCATACCGGATACCCTGGTTCTGTATCAGGTCTCTGATCACCTCGGTCACCATGCCCTTGCGGCCATAGGACCCGTCATCTGTAGTAACATAAAGATTGCCTGCTGCCTCCCTCATCTCATCCTCAAGGATCAGAAGCTCTTTGTTCTTGGCACCCACGATCACATCCACTGCAATCCCGTGCTCTTTCATCCATTTTACCTGGGGATATACCGGAGCTGTACCCACACCGCCGGCAACAAACAGATACCTGCGCCCCTTAACCTCTGTCGGATCCTCCTTCACAAATTCGGAAGCCTGCCCCAGGGGGCCCACAAAATCCTGGAACGCATCCCCTTCATTAAGTCCTGCCATCCGCCGGGTGGATGCCCCGACAATCTGGAAGACAATGGTCACTGTCCCCTTCTCCCTGTCATAATCACAGATGGTCAGCGGAATCCGCTCCCCTTTCTCATCCATCTTCACAATCACAAATTCACCTGGCTGGCAGGATCTGGCCACACGTGGTGCTTCCACATCCATCAGGAAAATCTTTTCTGCCAGCTTTTTGGCCTTTAATATTTTGTACATGTTTCTTGTACCTCCATACAAAATGTGGAAAGCAGGACCAGGCTGGTCAAAAAGCCGGATCCTGCTTTCCCAAAAATCACTGTTCTTCCTCAAACTGGTTCATCATCTTATACATAGCCACAATCCGCTTGTTTCTCTTTTTGATGTATGCATCCACATCAGCCGGATATTTGCCAAGCATGCCTTCTCCTGCCCGTACGCCTGTTTTTCCTTCAGCGATCAGCTGGTCGGCGTGGGGGATCTTGTCTGTGCTGTTACAGAGTGTCGGAAGCACGTCCGCAGCCACTGCCACCGGGATCTGGAGTCCCACAAAATCCCACAGCTCCAGCGGGCCTTCAAAACTCCAGCGGAGGCCGTCCGTATATTTCAGGGCATTTTCTGCGTCCTGGGGCGATACCCAGCCCTGGTCGATCATATAGTAAAGCTCACGGCAGATCACGGTCGCCATTCTGTTGACAATAAAACCAGGCATGAACTTATTCAGTACAGAAGGCTTCTTTCCACATGCCTCCAGAAGCTCACGCATGGCCTGGGCCGTCTCGTCCGAGGTATCTGGTCCCTTTACCACTTCAATGATCTTCATCAGATGGGGCGGATTGAACCAGTGTGTGATGACCAGGCGTTCCGGATTCTTCAGAACATCTGCCGTCACGCCGAATACATCCATCCCGGAGGTGTTGCTGGCAAAGATACAATCCTCACGGCAGTTGTCGGAAAGGATCTTGTACAGATCACGTTTTGCCTCCTTATTCTCAAAGATTACCTCGACCACCAGGTCAAACTGTGCCGCGACTTCAGGAATCCGGCTGTTCAGCAGGGTGCTCAGGTTTGCTTTGACCGCCTCACCATATGTTTTGTCCGCCAGACCTTCCTCAACCATGCCTTCAATATTCCCCACAATGCGTTTCATGGCAGTCTCAAGGAATTCCTCCTTTAAATCAGCCATAATCGTCTTATAGCCGTTTGCCGCAAAAACCTGGGCAATCCCGCAGCCCATAACGCCGGCTCCTACAACCAGAATGTGATTGATCCTTGTCTTTCCCATGATAATCCCTCCTCATATCTGTCACTGATAGCTTTTGGAGTCCCACAGAACCATATGCCGTGAGATTCCGCAAGTATATGATTCATACACAACATTCAAACAGCCCTGGCTGCTGCATTAATACATAACACTTCAAGGGGTATCTGGACTGCTGCATTAATACAGCTCTTCCAGGCGCTTATGGTCATTTAATTCCGCTGGGGCCTTCAATGCCTGCCGGTCAATCTTGTTGTTTGCATTTCTCGGAAAACGTTCTACCTGGAACAGAGCAGTTGGTACCATATAGTAGGGAATGATATTTTTGAGCCTGCTTTTTAATTCTTTTACATCAATTTTCTCGTCGGCAGCAAAGTAACCGCACAGAATGTTGCATCCCCCATCGTCCTCAAAAGCCTTTACCACAACCTCCTTGACCGGACTGCATTTTAAAATGGCTGCTTCCACAGCCCCTGCTTCGACACGGAAGCCCCTGATCTTAAACATGTTGTCCTTTCTGCTTATGTATTTCAGATTCCCGTCATCCATCAGACAGACAATATCTCTTGTTTTAAATACACGCTCATATCCCTTCTCAACGGAAAAAGGATTTTTCATAAACTGGGCTCCGGTTGCATCCGGACGCTTATAGTATCCCCGGCAGACCTGCGGACCGGACAGCCACAGCTCTCCTTCCTCTCCCGGTTCTGCCAGATTTCCTTTCTCGTCCACGATATATCCCTTTATGGTGGGATTAAGTGTGCCGATGGGATAGGTTTTCTCACTGCTTGCAATCTCATATACGGTTATCACACCGCACATCTCAGAGGCAGCATAGGTATTGATGATACGGTAATTTTTCGGCTGCAGGTTTCTGACGGGTTCACTGCCCACAAGGAGCAGCCGCAGCTTAAGGCTGGGATCGTCATACTGCATCAGTTTCATAGCCATGTGCGGAGGCAGGAAGGTGACCGTAACCTTTTTCTCTTTGTAGAATTCCGTGATCAGGCCAATGTTTCTTCTCCTGTATTCCGGCATGATAACCAGGGTCCCGCCTACCAGCAGGGTGCTGAACACATCATACACAGAAGCCACGAACCCAAAGCTTGCAAATGCACAGAACTTGTCATCCCTGTCCAGCGCAAGCCGGTCCAGATTACTGATGGAAGCCATGATATTCCGGTGCTCCAGCATCACACCCTTGGGCGTGGAGGTGGAACCTGAGGTATAGATCATCACCGCCAGGTCTTCCCTTCTGGAGCGGTCAAAAAACTTCGTCTTTCTTTCCCAGGCAAGACTGTCCAGATACTCCTTTGTAAGTGTAATCCGGAACTGGCATTCCTGCTGCATAAGCTCCCGCCTAACTTCCGGATAGCTTTCGTCTATGTAGATATAAGCCGCCCCGGCTTTTAAGACAGCCAGTATCCCTATGACTGTCTCGGGCTCCCTTCCTGACCGGATGGCTACAATCTCTTCCCGCTGTACACCCTGCCCAACCAGGAGACTCGCCAGAAAATTACTGTATTCATCCAATTCTTTATAGCTTATTGAGCGGGACTCACTTTCCACAGCAATCTTATCAGGGTATTCCATAGCTGTTTTATGAAAAATCTGGCAGAATGTATTTTCAAAAAACATCTGCTTCGCTTCACTACACATTTTCAGGTCTGAATTCATGGTATTCTCCTATCCCTGCCGTAACTCCCCGCAGTACATTCTGCCTGACCGCAGCCGTTCTGGCACCTCTGTACAGCCGCCGTAATAGTCCGGATACCCCCGGACTATTACCGGCTGCGGTCCCTGACAATCAAAACCACTGCATAGTCCGAAACACCAGCAGTACCTGCCAGACGGTTACATTTAATCGATAACGCCTTTGCCTTTCAGCGCCGCAATTTCCTCCGGTGTATAATCCAGCAGCTTCTCCATGATCATCTCGGTATCCTGACCGAGCTTTGGAGCACCCCTCCATACTTCACCTGGAGTCTCCGACAGCTTGGGAGCAAATCCAAAGGCTGTGACCGTCTTCTCCAGAGTCTGGTCCTCGTAGGATACCCAGTCTCCTCTTTCCTTCCAGTGCTCTTCCTTCATAACATCATCACAATTCTTGATCACGGCTGCACCGATCCGGTTGTCAATCAGGATATCAATGGCCTCCTGGGCAGTATGCTCCATGAAGTAATCGGCAAACATCTGATCCAGCTCCTTGCCCAGATCACTTTCCAGAGCCTGTTCGCTTCCGCCTGCTGCCTCATAGGAATACTTCTCAAGATCAAAACCAAAGCCCTTCATGACCTTCTCGTACGCACCCTTTCCGTAAGCACCCAGATTGATGAACTTTCCGTCCCTGGTCGGGAAAATGCCGGCGGGCTGGTAGGTGCGCTGCTTGATTCCCTGTCTCTGCTTCTGGATACCGGCCTCGCCCCATAAGGTGAAGTTGTCATCCATGACTCTCATATAGCTTTCACACAGTGTGGAATCAATCACCTGGCCCCTGCCGGTCTGGTCCACATGACGCAGGGCCATCAGAATGCCATTGACCGCAAACAGACCAGATAAATAGTCACCGATATACTGCTGAGCATAGTAAGGCGGCTTGTCCGGGAAGCCCTGCAGCAGGCACCAGCCGGACTCTGCCTGAGCCAGCGGATCATAGCAGGCCCGGTTTAAGTACCGCTCCTGGCCGCCGAACTTCGGGGTTCCAAAGCCACTTACATGGCAGATCACCAGCCTTGGATTCACCTCCAGAAGCATCTCGTCCGTGATGCCCAGCTTGTCGATCCATACCATATTCTCAATCCACACATCACAGTTTTTGATCAGGGAAAGGAATATCTCCTTTGACTCCGGGACCTTCTTTAAGTTGGTCTCCAGGGAAAAGCTCAGTTTGTTGCGGGCATTCTGCATCCAGGAGCCGCTTATGTGCTTCTCTCCGTCCCGGATCTGGGGCTGCTGGTGTCTTGCGGAATCTCCGCCTACCTTTGGTCTTTCCAGGGCAATGACCTCTGCACCAAAATCACTTAACATAGTAGCTGCAAAGGGGGCTGCAACCACAGAACCATTTAGCAATACCCGGATCCCGCTTAAGGGACCGAATTCTTTTGTTAACAATGGTGCTGGCTTTTTCTCCAATTTTTCCCAACGATTCATATAGCGCTCTCCTTTTTGTTATATTATTAACAATTCAATGTCCAAGTTGGAGCGTGTCTGAAAATGGACACGCTCCGGGAATTTCCCGACAGCTACTTAACACTCTGCCGGTTCATTCATGATCATTCTGCCTACGGTACCGCCGGTGACCTCAATGATCGCCCCGTTCACATAAGAAGAAAGATCGGTTGCAAGAAACTCGATTACATTGGCGCAGTCTTCCACGGTTCCGAACCGCTTCATTGCCACATTGCGCAGGAAAGTTCCCTCACCAGCCTTCTTATAATTTTCAACCAGACGTCCAGTGGCGATAAAGCCGGGGGCGATACAGTTGGCCGTCACATTGTAGCGCCCTACCTCCTGGGCCAGAAGTCTGGTATACTGTGCAATGGCAGCTTTGGAGGATGCATAGTGGGCATAGCTTCCGTCACTGTTGGCCACCAGCCCGCCTACGGATATTACATTGACTACCTTCCCGTACCCTCTCTCCTTCATGCCGGGAACGACTGCATTGCATGTATATACAGTACCATAATAGTTTCTCTCTGTCACTGCATAGAACTGTTCCCAGTTCAGCTGGCTGGCCTTGTTCCCATCAGGAGCGCCCATCCCACCGCCTGCATTGCAGACTACAATGTCGATGGGGCCCAGCTCTTTCTCAATCTGTGCCACAGCTGCAAATACTTCCTCTCTCTTTGTGATATCCGCCTCAGCACCGGCAGACTTCACTCCAAGGGCGCGGCACTCATCCATGGTGGTCTCCGCAGTCAGCAGGCTGGCTTCCCCTTCAAAGTCTTTATAGGATTTCAGGTCGATATCAATGACCCCCACATCCGCTCCCAGCTCTGCAAGACGCAGGGCATAGGCACGTCCCAGTCCTCTTGCTGCTCCTGTCACCAGCGCTACCTTTCCATCCAGTCTCTTTGGCATAATGCTCCTCCTTCTTAATTGAATAAAATTTTTATAGCTTTCAGGGGTTTAATGCGCCCACCAGACTTTCATTGGCTGACGGCGCGTCCCCTGCCGGACACGTGAATATTTGCAGGTTTACTTCCAGGCTTCCATCAATTCCGGAATCACCTTATACAGATCCCCCACAATCCCATAATCAGCCACATCAAAGATAGGTGCCAGAGGATTCTTATTGACGGCAATGATCACATCCGAGGTCTGCATTCCTGCCAGATGCTGAATCGCACCGGAGATACCGCAGGCAATATAGATTTTCGGCTTCACAGTTGTACCGGTCTGCCCCACCTGATGGGAATGGTCGATCCATCCGGAATCAACCGCCGCGCGGGATGCGCCTACTACTCCGCCGACTTTGTCTGCGAACCTGCGGATCAGATCGAATCCCGAAGCGTCTCCCAGACCGGCTCCGCCGGATACGATGATCTCGGCATCCGTCAGGGAAACCATATCCTTTGCGGTCTTTACAATCTCAAGAACTTTTGTGCGGATATCGGATTCCTGCAGATTCAGGGTCACGGGAACCACCTTTCCTGTCCGTCCCGCTTCCACCGGCGCTTTGTCCATGACACCGGGTCTTACGGTTGACATCTGGGGCCTATGGTCCGGACATTTGATCGTAGCCATCAGATTGCCGCCGAATGCAGGTCTTGTCTGCAGGATTCCTTTGGTTTCCGGATCGATCTCCAGCTTTGTGCAGTCAGCCGTAAGACCTGTATTTACCCTGGCAGCGATTCTTGGAGCCAGGTCACGGCCAATATGGGTTGCGCCGTAGAGAACGATCTCCGGCTTAAACTCATTGATGGCTTCGGAAATCACTTTTGTATATCCGTCGGATGTATAATTTGCCAGAAGGCTGCTCTCAGCAGTATATACGATGTCTGCGCCTGCCTCAAAAAGCTGCCTTGTCATATCCTCCAGATTCTCCCCCAGCAGAATGGCACAGAGACTGACGCCCCCGATACCGGCAGCCAGGTCACGGCCTTTGCCCAGCAGTTCGAATACCACTGGGGTGATTACCCCTGCCCTCTGCTCTGCAAATACCCAGACATCCTTATAGGAGGACAGATCCTTTTCCTTCGTCTCCTCTTCCTTTATGATGGCACCGAACTTACATGCCTCCACACATGTACCGCACATGGTACATTTATCATTGATAACAGCCTTTTTCTCCACCATGTCAATGGCGGCAAACGGACACGCCTTCACGCAAAGTGAACATCCTTTACATTTCTCCTTACTGATCAGTACAGCCATACCTTACCTCCTACAAAATATGCTTCTTCTCTAATTCCTCTATTACTTTTGCTGCAGCCTCCCTGGGTGTCCCCTGGATGAGCATTCCCTTTCCCTTGGGTTCTGGAGTGAAAGAACGGAATACCTTTGTTGGAGATGCATTAATGCCTATTTCATCAGGCTTTACTACAATGTCATGTTCATTCCAGACTGTAATTTCCTTTCCGCACGCCTCATAGATTCCCTTTACCGACATATAGCGCGGGGTGTTCAGTTCCTTTACCGCGGTCAGAAGGCAGGGAGTCGGTATCTCAATGATCTCATACCCATCCTCCAGTTGTCTCTTTACGGTCAGTCTGCCGCCTTCACACTTCAGGATTTCTTCCACATAGGTCACCTGGGGGATGCCCAGCCGCTCTGCAATCTGGGGTCCCACTTGTGCCGTATCACCGTCAATTGCCTGACGTCCCGCAAAGATCAGGTCATAATCCGCGATCTTTTTGATGGCCCCGGCAATGGTGTTGGAAGTTGCCCAGGTGTCTGCTCCGCCAAATGCACGGCTGCTTAAGAGAACCGCGTCATCCGCGCCCTTTGCCAGACATTCCCGCAGGGCTTCCGCTGCCTGGGGCGGTCCCATGGAAATCACGGTTACGGTAGTTCCCTCATTGGCATCCTTGATCTGAAGGGCTGCCTCCAGTGCATTGTCATCATCGGGATTTAAGATACTTTCCACACCATCCCGGATCAATGTTCCCGTCTTGGGATTAATCTTTACCTCATTCGTATTCGGAACCTGTTTGACACAAACTAATATTTTCATCCTTTACCTCCACTATTTCAGCAAATTACCAGAAATAACCAGCTTCTGGATCTCTGAAGTTCCCTCATAAATCGAAACAAGTCTTGCTGCCCTTGTCATCCGCTCAATTGCATAGTCCTGCATGTAACCGTATCCGCCGTGAATCTGGAGCGCTTTGTAGGCAACGGTATTGCAGGTCTCGCCTGCCTTATATTTTGCCATGGCTGCCTGCATGGTTACCTTCTCGTGCTTATCCAGCTTGTCAGCCACATCATAAACAAGCAGCCTTGCAGCCTGCACCTCGGTTGCCATATCGGCCAGCTTAAATGCCACATCCTGCAGCTTGCAGATCGACCTGCCGAACTGGACACGCTCCTTAGAGTACCGGACTGCCAGATCCAGACATCCGGCTGCGATGCCAAGCCCCTGAGCTGCTACCGTCACTCGTCCGGCGTCCAGGATTCCCATCGCGATCTTAAAACCTTGTCCTTCCTCCCCCAGGAGGTTTTCCTTCGGAACCTTTACGTTGTTGAAGATCAGGTCCGAGGTGACGGAAGCATGCATTCCCATCTTCTCCTCCGCCTTGCCCCGGGAAAAGCCTTCCCAGCCCGCTTCCACGATAAATGCGCTGATTCCCCGGGTTCCTTTTGCCTGCAGATCTGATTTTGCGAATACCACCGCGTAATCACAGACCGGCCCCATGGTAATGAAGCATTTCCGTCCGTTCAGGATATAACATCCCTGCTCCTCGTCCCACAAGCATGTAGTCTGGGTCGCCGCGGAATCGGAACCTGCTCCCGGCTCTGTCAGTGCGAACGCACCGATTGTCTCGCCCAGCACCATGGGTTTTAAATATTTCTGCTTCTGCTCTTCGGTTCCGTAGTACAGATACGGAGCACCTGACAAGGAATTGCTCATCAGCATGGAGGAGGCAGCCGCATCTTTCTTACAGAATTCCTCAACAACAATGGCAAGGGATTTGTAATCACCGCCTGCACCCCCGTATTCTTTTGGAATCGTGATTCCGCCGAACCCGCATTCTGCAGCTTTTTTCTGCAGTTCCTTCGGATATCCTCCATTCTTCTCTGCGTCTGCGGCGATCGGCTCAAGCTCTCTTTCCGCAAACTCCCTCGCCAGCTTTCTTAACATTTCATGCTTCAATTCAAACATCGCTAACCTCCTCATTTAAATAATTGTGTTACTGTCCACGGTATGTATTTTCTTGTCCCGTGAACTGTAACATAATTGCTGCTGTAAAAGCATCCTTTACTGCCTCCGTGATTCTCCCCGGTCTTCTGGCATCTCCGATCAGAACCAGCCGGTCTGTATATTCTGCTTTCATGCTGTCAAAATCCTCATTAGCCTTCCAGCCCTGACAGATGACCATCAGATCGCAGGGAATCTCTTTTCTCACATCTCCTGT
>Ga0137297_10749_pt1 | contig 22332 bp, 21 predicted proteins | sample RamsorincwithD2O_FD_97191 | JGI IMG/M metagenome (GOLD analysis project Ga0137297, IMG submission 97191) | Mouse cecal microbial communities from Vienna, Austria - Mucin amended with D2O | ecosystem: Host-associated > Mammals > Digestive system > Large intestine > Cecum | place: Austria: Vienna... | reverse complement strand
AAAAGCCGATCTGGGCGGAAGAAATAATCCCCACACCGCCTTCCTTTGCCACAGCTCCGGCCAGACCGCCGAGACTGATCCCGACGCCCATGCCGCCCTGTATGATCGGCTTTTCTACTGTTAAGTTACCTATTTTTAACGGTTTTATACTCATGTTTTTCCTTTCGATATTTTCACGCTGCCCTGTCGCATCCTACAACTTCCGAAATCTCTGATATCTGTGCTCCAGCAGCTTTTCCCCGGACAGCGCGCCGTATTTTCCCAGAAAAGCCTGTATCTCCCTTTCCATTTTATCCGTCACGATACGGATATTCTCTGTGGTAAGTTCCTCCGGTTCCTCAAAAACCTGTTCCACAATATTCTGCCTGTACAGATTTTCCGCCGTCATTTTCATAACCTTCGCCGCTTCCTTCGCCTTGCTGCTGTCCTTCCACAGAATACTGGAAAACCCTTCCGGCGACAAAATGGAATAGACCGCATTCTCCAGGATCCACACTTCATCAGCCACCGCCAGAGCAAGCGCCCCGCCGCTGCCGCCCTCTCCCACAAAGATCGACAGTACCGGCACGGAAAGCGCCGACATCTCATAGATATTCCGGGCAATAGCCTCGCCCTGTCCCCGTTCTTCCGCCTCAATGCCGCAGAACGCCCCCGGCGTATCCACAAAACAGATCACGGGCCTTCCGAATTTCTCCGCCTGCTTCATCAGACGCAGCGCTTTCCGATAGCCCTCCGGCTTCGGCATTCCGAAATTATGAGCAATATTTTCCTTTGTGCCCTTCCCCTTTTCCTGGGCAATGACAGTCACAGGCATCCCGTGGAATCTGGCGATGCCGCCCGCCACAGCCGCGTCATCCCCAAAAGCTCTGTCCCCGTGAAACTCTACAAAATCCGTGAATAACGCTTTAATATAATCGCTGCCCGAAGGTCTGTCGCTCTTTCGGGATTTGAGTACCCGGTCCCACGGCTCGATGCGTTTTTTCTTCTTTTTCCCAGTCGGTGTTGACGCTGCATCCGACGATATCTCTTTCTCCACCTGTCTCGATGTTGTATCTGAGAAGCTCTCTTTCCCCACCTGTCCCGACATGGTTTCTGACAGGAGCTCTTTCCCTACTCCCGGCACTTCATGTAGTTTCAGTATCTGGGATAAACTCTCCCTCAGCCGTTTCCGCTCCACGATCCCGTCCAGAAAACCGTGTTCCAACAGAAATTCTGACCGCTGAAAACCCTTCGGCAGTTTCTGACCGATAGTCTGCTCGATCACTCTTGGCCCCGCAAAACCGATCAGCGCTCCGGGCTCCGCCAGAATGATATCGCCCAGCATGGCAAAGCTGGCTGTCACACCGCCCGTTGTCGGATCGGTCAGCACACTGATATAGAGAAGTCCCGCCTCACTGTGTCGCTTCAGTACCGCGGAAGTTTTTGCCATCTGCATCAGAGACACGATACCTTCCTGCATTCTGGCGCCGCCGGAAGCGGCAAACAGGATAACAGGCAGCCGCATTTTTGTCGCTCTCTCCACCGCGCGGGCAATTTTTTCGCCCACGTTTTCTCCCATACTGGCCATCAGAAACCGGCTGTCGCAGACGCCAAACACTGCCTCTGTGCCGTCAATCTTCGCCTTTCCGGTCACCACCGCCTCTTTCAGTCCTGTCTTTTCCTGCTGCTGTCTCAGTTTATCCAGATAGCCTTTATAGCGCATGGGATTGACAGGCTTAAGCTCTCTGTCCCACTCCTCAAAACTGCCCTCATCCGCAATCATACGGATACGTTCCAGAGCGGGCATATGGTAATAACCGCCGCATTTCGGACAGATATAATATCCTTTTTCCACATCCTCCGCAAAAATCACCTTTTTACAGAGATTGCATTTCCGTAAAAGTCCCTCCGGCACTTCGGCTTTCGCTTCCTTCTCCGGCTCTTTCCCGGAGATTGCCTGACTTTTTTTGAACATATTATCTAACTTCATACGAATCACCAGGCCTCAGGCAAATGCGCCCGCCTGTCATCCCTTCCTCTTTTCTCTTTTACCCTTATGTTCTCCGTCCTGACATTCTGCCAGCCGTTTTTCGGATATTCTCTGAATAAACTCCACGTCGATATTGCCATCCAGATAATCCGGATCATGCAGGATCTCATACTGATAATCCACATTGGTATCGATGCCCTCAATAATCACCTCGCCCAGTGCGCTCTGCATCTTGCGGATCGCCTCTTTCCTTCCCTTTCCCCAGACGATCAGCTTCGCAATCATGGAGTCATAGTAAACCGGGATCGTATAACCGCTGTAGACCGCCGTATCGATACGGATCCCCTTCCCGCCGGGCAGGTACAGATCCTCTATGGTTCCCGGAGACGGCCTGAACCCCTTCTCCGGATCTTCGGCATTGATCCTGCATTCGATCGCATGTCCCTGGATCCTGATATCCTTTTGCGTAAACTCTAACTTCTCGCCGGCCGCAATCTTGATCTGCGCCTTCACCAGATCTACGCCTGTCACCCACTCTGTGACCGGATGCTCCACCTGAATTCTGGTATTCATCTCCATGAAATAAAAATGATTCTCTTTATCCAGCAGAAACTCAATGGTGCCGGCATTGATATAACCCGCCGCTTTCGCCGCTTTTACCGCCGCCTCCCCCATCTTTTCCCGCAGCTTTTCCGTCAGCGCCATACTGGGCGCCTCCTCGATCAGCTTCTGATGATTGCGTTGAATGGAGCAGTCTCTCTCCCCCAGATGCACCACATTTCCATAGCTGTCAGCCAGGATCTGGAACTCAATATGGCGCGGATTTTTTACAAGGCGCTCCAGATACATCCGCCCATCTCCGAAACCGCCGATCGCCTCCTTTTGTGCCGTCCTGAAGCATTCTTCAAAATCCGCCGGATCAAAGACTTCCCGCATTCCTTTTCCACCGCCGCCCAGAGCCGCCTTGATCATGATCGGATAGCCGATCTCTTCTGCCGCCTTCAGGGCTGCCTCACAGTCCGTGAGCGCCTCTTTCGTTCCCGGCACCACCGGTACGCCCACTGCAGTCACAGTCTTTCTGGCCTCCTGTTTATTGCCCAGTTTTTCCATGACTTCCGCCGGCGGCCCCACAAAGACAAGACCACACTGCCTGCAAAGATCCGCAAACTTGCTGTTTTCTGACAAAAATCCAAAACCCGGATGCACGGCATCAGCTCCCGATACCATCGCCGCGCTGATGATCCGCTCCATGCTCAGATAACTCTCCGAGGCAGGCGCTTCCCCGATGCAGATCGCCTCATCCGCCAGTTTCGCATGCAGCGCTTCTCTGTCCGCCTCGGAATAAACAGCTACCGTTCGAATGTCCATCTCTCTGCAGGCACGGATGATCCGCACCGCGATCTCTCCCCGATTTGCGATCAAAATTTTTTTAATCATGTATGCTCAACCCTTCCGACAATACTTCTGTCAAATCATCACAGGCAGAGAATCCAAATTTTCACGCACTTTTCAAAGATTCTCTCACCCCACCATGAAAGTCAGTTCCGCGTTTACGACCACTTTGCCGTCCACGCTCGCCACAGCCTCCCCGATTCCCAACGGTCCTTTCCGGTTGATGATCTTCGTCTCCAGCCGCAGCTTATCGCCGGGCGTCACCTTCCCGCGGAATCTGCAGTTTTTGATGCCGCCGAAATAGGCTGTCTTCCCATGGTTTTCCACCATGCTGAGAATTGCCACCGCTCCGGCCTGAGCCAGCGCTTCCACCATCAGCACCCCCGGCATCACCGGCTCCCTCGGAAAATGCCCCGCAAAGAATTCCTCCCTGTAAGTAACACATTTATATCCCACCGCATACTCCCCCGGCTCATAATCCTCGATATAATCCAGAAGCAAAAACGGATGCCTGTGGGGTATGATTTCTTTTATCTGCTCTATGTTCAAGTGATTCATAACGCTCCTCTCTACCTGATGCGAAACAATTCCTGTCCGAATTCCACCGCCTGCCCGTTTTCGGCAAGTACTTCCGTCACAACGCCGTCCACTTCGCTCTCAATCTCATTCATCAGCTTCATGGCCTCCACGATCGCCAGCGTCTGGCCCTTTTTCACCGTATCGCCGACCTTCACAAAGGGCTCCGCCCCCTCCTCCGGCGCCGCATAAAAAATACCCACAAGCGGACAGGTCACCACGTTATCCCCCGCCGCCGTCTCCTCCGCCTGCACTGCCGATCCAGCCAGTACCGGCGCCACCTGCATCACCTGCACCGCCTCCGGCTTTTCCATCTGTACCTTTACGCCGCCTTCCTCATATTCAAATTTCGAAAGTTCCGAACGTGATACTGTCTCAATAAGCTTTATCAAATAATCCATTTCCATAAGCATTCGCTCCTTACCCCTCAAACTTCTTCAACACCAAAACCGCATTATGCCCCCCAAACCCAAGGGAATTACTCATCACATAACGAAGTTCCCGCTCCACCGGCGCGCCCAGCGTATAATTCAGATCGCACTCCTCCTCCGGCTCCGTGGTGCCCACAGTCTGATGCACAAACTGATCCTGCAGACTCTTTACACAGACAATAAACTCCACGGCCCCTGCCGCGCCTAACAGATGACCGATCATGGATTTCGTGGAATTGATCTGCACCCTCTTAGCAGCCTCCCCGAAGGCCAGTTTGATCGCTCTCGTCTCAAACAGATCGTTATGATGCGTGGCCGTGCCGTGAGCATTGATATAGTCGATCCGGGAAGGCGTAATTTCCGCTTCTCTCATCGCAAATTCCATAGCCTTCGCCGCACCGCTGCCATCCTCCATCGGGGCTGTGATATGATAGGCATCACCGGTGGCACCGTAGCCCACAAGCTCGGCATAGATCCTCGCCCCCCGTTTTTTTGCATGTTCCAGCTCTTCCAGCACTACAACGCCGGCGCCCTCCCCCAGCACAAAGCCGTCCCGCTCTTTATCAAAAGGAATGGAGGCCCGCAGAGGATCTGTCTTTGTGGAAAGCGCTTTCAGGGCGCTGAACCCCGCAATGCCGATGGGACACACACTGCTCTCCGTACCGCCGGTGAACATCACTTCCGCATCGCCGTACTGAATCGCCCGAAAAGCATCCCCGATGCAGTTCGTGCCCGTCGCACAGGCAGTAACTACGTTGGTACACTTGCCCTTCAGACCAAGCTGAATCGAGACATTGCCGGCCGCCATATTGGAGATCATAAGCGGCACCATCAGCGGATTTACCCGGGAAGGCCCTTTTGTCAGTATCTTTTCATATTCCCGTTCGATCACCTGCAAAGAACCGATACCGGAACCTACGATCACACCGACGCGGAACGCGTCCTCTTTCTCCATATCTAATCCCGCATCCTCAGAGGCCTCTCTTGCCGCAACCACCGCATACTGGGAAAAAAGTTCCATGCGCCTTGCCGCTTTGGCGTCCATACGTTCCTTCGGATCAAAGTCCTTTACCTCCGCCGCCAGTTTCACCTTATAGTCCGTGGTATCAAACTTCGTTATTTCACCGATGCCGACCGCGCCCTTTTTCACGGATGCCCAGAATGCATCCACCGTATTTCCAATCGGGGTTACCGCCCCGAGCCCTGTTACAACTACTCTTCTCTTCATGATTACCTCGCTCTTTATTTGCTTCTGCAGCTCTGTCTCCCGTACGCAGTTCAACCAGCAGCTCCTTTTGCTCATGTGCGGGCGCTCCCTCAGAGCTGTAAAACTCCGCCAAACTCGTGCAAGCACGATTTGTCGCAATTTCACAGCTCCGGTTTCCCGTACGCAGTTCAACCGCGCCCATTCGCAAAATCGCACCTTCGGTGCTCTCCGCTGCTTCGCAGCTCCTTTTGCTCATGTACGGGCGCTCCCTCGGAGCTGTAAAACTCCGCCAAACTCGTGCAAGCACGATTTGTCGCAATTTCACAGCTCCGGTTGAACTGCTGACGCTCACATGTTCATCCCACCGTCCACGTGGAGAACCTGACCTGTGATATAGGCGGCTTCATCCGACGCCAGAAAGGCTGCCGCACTGGCCACCTGTTTCGGTTCGCCCAGTGTACCCATGGGGATCATCCCTGCGATCTGCGTCTTCACCTCATCTTTCAGCTGTTCCGTCATGTCCGTACTGATATAGCCCGGCGCAATGGCGTTCACGGTAATGCCTCTCGACGCTAACTCCTTCGCCGCCGACTTGGTCAGGCCGATCACACCGGCTTTCGACGCTGCATAGTTTGCCTGCCCTGCATTGCCCGACACACCGACCACCGACGCCATATTGATAATACGTCCGCTCCTTTGTTTTAACATCTGTCTGGAGACGAAACGGATCATATTAAAAGTCCCTTTCAGATTGACCTGAACCACACTGTCAAAAGCTTCCTCAGACATGCTCATTAGCAGGCCATCCTTCGTAATTCCCGCATTGTTCACCAGAATATCGATACGTCCAAACTTCTCCGTAATCTCTTTCACAAAACTTTCGCACTGTTTGAAGTCGGACACATCGCACCGGTAAATAAAAGCCCTGCCGCCCGCCTCAATGATCTCCTTTTGTACTTCTTTTGCCTTTTCTTCCGAGCCATTATAATTGATGATCACCTGTGCGCCGAGTTTTGCCATATGAAGCGCGATAGCTCTCCCGATCCCCCGGGATGCGCCGGTAATCACTGCTGTTTTATCTGTCAACATACTAATTCCTCCATGTCAGAGCCATTTTCTGCTTTGGGAGTTCCCTTTCCGCCTGGTTCTGCGCAGTTCAATTTACAACCGTCACTTTCTCCAGATCTTCCCACTTCGCCACCTGCAGCACCTTCGCCTGAGGTGCGATCTTTTTCATAAATCCTGCCAGTGTCCTGCCCGGTCCGATCTCCACAAAAGTATCCACGCCCTCCGCCAGCATGGTCTCCATGCTCTGCATCCAGCGCACCGGCGAGTACACCTGTTTTGCTAACAGCGCTTTGATCTCTCCGCTGTCTGTCACCTTCTTCGCCGTCACGTTGGTTATATAGGGGATATGTAGCGCAGTAAATTCCATGCCTTCCATCTCCGCCGCCAGCGCCGCACCGGCTTTCTTTAACAATGGCGAATGAAACGGCCCGCTGACATTCAGCATAATGCAGCGTCTTGCCCCCGCCGCTTCCAGTTTTTCCTTTGCCGCCGCCACCTGCTCTGTTTTTCCGGTAATCACGATCTGTCCCGGACAGTTATAGTTGGCGATGGTCACATCTTCCATCTCATCCAGAATCTGTTCGATCACCTTTTCATCCAGCGCCAGCACCGCGCACATGGCGCCTTCTCCGGCAGGCACTGTATTCTGCATCAGGATCCCGCGCTTTCTGACAAGCCTCACCGCCTGCATCCCGGTCATCCCGCCTGCGGCCGTGATCGCCGCGTATTCTCCCAGAGAAAGTCCGGCGGTCAGATCCGCCGAAACACCTCTGTTTTTCAGTTCTCCCGTGATGGCAAGACAGGTTGTAAGAAGCGCCGCCTGGGTATACTCCGTCAGATCCAGCCTGTCGTTTTTTTCAAAACAGAGTTTTCTCATATCAAGCCCCAGCGTCTCGGAAGCTTCGTCAAACACTTCCCTTGCCAGAGCGCTGTTCTCATAAAAATCTTTCCCCATTCCGGCAGTCTGTACGCCCTGCCCGGGATACAGAAACGCCAGTTTTCCCGGGCGCTCTGTCTCACAGCTGCACTCTTTCTCTTCACTTCCGCCCGCCAGATAACCGCCTGACACTATTCCATTCATAAAAAATCCCTGTTCCTTTCCTTAACAACTCCTGCCGTCTGATTGCATTTTACCTTTACGCTTTCATATAAGCTGAACTGTTATTACCGGCACACAAATTTGTCCGCCGAACCTGTCAGCAAGGCCTCCGCCTCGGAAATCACTTTCCGGATCAGTTCCTCACAGCTCATGCTCTCTTTCACTAACCCTGCGATCTGTCCCGCCATCAGGCTGCCGCTCTTCACATCGCCTTCCACAACCGCCTTACGCAGGCCGCCTACCGCCAGAAGTTCCAGCTCCTCGAGAGAAGCGCCCTCTCCCTCCAGCTCCAGATACTTCCGTGTCATCTCATTGCGCAGAGCGCGCACCGGATGCCCCGTGCTTCGCCCTGTCACCCTCGTGTCGATATCCTTTGCGCCTAAAATACGGTCCTTATAATTCTGATGTACCTGAGATTCCGTTGTCACAACAAAATGAGTTCCCATCTGTACGCCTTTTGCGCCCAGCATAAACGCCGCTGCAACACCTCTTCCGTCTCCGATCCCTCCCGCCGCGATCACAGGGATCTGCACTGCATCCGCGATCTGGGGCACCAGCACCATGGTGGTAGTCTCTCCGATGTGGCCGCCGGCCTCGCAGCCTTCCGCCACCACCGCATCCGCACCGGCACGTTCCATCCGCTTTGCCATGGCAACGGAAGCCACCACGGGAATCACTTTGATTCCGGCCTCTTTCCACATGTTCAGATATTTCTCCGGATTTCCGGCCCCGGTGGTCACCACCGGCACTTTTTCTTCCACCATCACCTTTGCCACCTCATCCGCAAAGGGACTCATCAGCATAATGTTGACGCCAAAGGGCTTTTTTGTCAGTTCCTGCATCTTCCGCACCTGGTCTCTCACCCAGTCCGCCGGCGCGTTGGCCGCCCCGATCAGTCCCAGGCCGCCGGCATTTGAAACAGCCGACGCCAGATGATACTCCGCTACCCAGGCCATACCGCCCTGGATCACCGGATATTCAATTTTCAAAAGCTCTGTTAATTCTGTCCTCATTTCAATACCAAACCCTGTTCTCTGTGCTATTCTCTGTGCTCCTCAATATACTTTGCCACGTCCTCAATACAGGTGAGGTTTTCCAGTGCTTCCGCCGGAATTTCAATGTTGTATTCCTCTTCCAACGCCATCGCCAGCTCAAACAGATCCAGAGAATCGATTTCCAGATCCTCCTTAAACTTCGCCGTAGCTGTCACTGTCTCCCGTTCCATGTTTAAATTCTCTGATGCGATCTCTCTGATTCTTTCTACCATTTCATTCATTGTTTTTTCCTCATTTCCGCGCCGCTTTTTGTATAGGTCAAATTTATGGCAGCGCTTTTTGTTTTTTTCTATAGATGAACCGGATATTTTCCGGTTATCTTCCGTTTTTCATGCCAGGTCCGGCAAATTTCATTTGCTGAAGCAAACTGCTCACAAACGCTTCGATTTTTGTTCGTATTGCCGCTCGAAAAGCAACGGCTCAATTCCGCTTTTCATGATAGGCAGTCTATATCCCCCACGCAAGAATACTGCCGCTCCAGGTCAGTCCTGCGCCAAAACCGGCCATCAGTATTTTCTCTCCTTTTGAAAACCTTCCGGTCCTGTTCATCTCATCTAACAGGAGCGGAATGCTGGCAGATGACGTATTCCCGTAATGCTGCAGATTCATGGGAAATTTCATAGCCGGCTCTCCCAGCCTCTTTGCCACAGCCTCCAGAATTCTGCTGTTGGCCTGATGCATAATGTACCATGCAATCTCTTCCTGATCCACAGCATTTTTTTGCAGAACCTCTTTCACCAGTTCCGGCACTTTACGCACCGCAAACTTAAAAATCTCCTGCCCGTTCATATCAATAAAATGCTCCCGCAAAGATTTTTCCGCATCTGCAGCCGGGCGGCTTTTACAGGTCAGCGTCCACCCTTTCTCTCCGTCCGAATGGGTGACGGAAAGGAAATGCTTTCCGGGAGCATTTTTCAACACTGCGGCCCCTGCACCGTCCCCAAACAGAATACAGGTGTTTCTGTCGCTCCAGTCCGTCAGCCTTGAAAGGCTCTCTGCCGCCACGATCAAAGCCGTCCGGTACTGCCCCGCCGCAAAAAAGGCTTCCGCCATATTGCAGGCAATCACAAATCCGCTGCAGGCCGCATTGATATCGAAAGCCGCCGCGTTTTTCGCACCGATCTCTTTTTGCACCTCGCAGGCGGTACAGGGCAGTATCACATCCGAAGAGAGTGTCGCTGTTATAATAAGATCGATCTCTTCCGGTGAGATTCCGGCGTTTTCCACAGCTCCTTTGGCCGCCTCCACCGCCATAAAAGTGGTCGTCTCCGTCTTTGCAATATGGCGTCTCCGGATACCGGTCCTCTCCCGTATCCAATCATCGTTCGTCTCCACCAGTTCCGCTATCCGGTCATTATCCATTATGTACTCCGGCGCATAGGAACCTGTTCCACAGATTACTGCTGACATAATCTCTCCTTCATTTGTTTGAATAATCAAATATTTTGAAGTCATTTATATTTGATTTTCAAAGTATATAGCTATTTTATTTGATTGTCAAGTATTTTTATTACCAAATCTTTAGATTTTCAAAATTTTAGATTAAAAGCCCAAATTTATCAGCAGCACAGGAATTCCTGAGCCCCTTTAGAGAGCCTCTCTTCTTCTGTCGCCCGCTCCCCCGCTACTTCATCCATGGGGAACAACAAAGCATCAAGATCGTCAGATATAAGATCTCGAAATGGAAAAAGATCATCAGCTCTCCCGCTTTTCTCTGCTTGATCGCCCTCACCACCGCGGGAGGCGCCTCTTTTTTGATCTCGGTCAGTTCCCTCTCCAGATTTTCCGCATTGGAAAAGGCTTCACAGTAATCATCCGGGGAACCCCAACGTATTTCCGTGTTTTTCTTCAGATGCGGGTAATGTTTTTGAATCGTCTTCCAGGAATCACTCAGAGTTTTGGCAGTGATGATCATACCGGCAATCCAGAACATTGCCACATAGATTATCCAACCGTCACTGGTTTCATGTTTCGCAATGATAACAACTATAGTCTGAAACCAGAAGACGCCCGCGCAGATAAAAGACGCCTCAAAATATCTGAATCTGGTTTCCTTTTTTATTTTCCTAAACCACCACCCCAGAAGCAAAAAGAATATGAGAATTTTGACAGGCCACACCAACATAGCCGCTCTCGGAGATCCGTTCGCCAGATTCACTACAAACACTATGATCAGAAATCTCCACAAAAATTTCAAACCGATTTTAAAATTCAAGCCAAGTGCATGTAACATATCTTACTGCCTCCTTCCGGGAGAATCCTCACTGCCGCATATGCACATCCACCTGCGGATAGGCGATCTCGATCCCCGCCGCGTCAAGCGCCAGTTTCGCCTCCTCCGTCATGCGCCACTTCTCCTCCCAGAAGTCCTCCTGGGCGAAATAGCAGCGCATATTCAAAATCACTGCACTGTCTGCCAGTTCCTCCACAAAAACCCGGACCTCTCTGTCTTTCAGCACCTTCTCATTATTTTTTAACAGCGAAAGCAGCACTTCCTTCGCCCTTTTCAGATCCGCAGTGTAGGAGATCCCTACCTGCACATCCATACGCCGCTCTTTATTGCCCGAAGCGTTTGTCAGGCTCGTATTGGCAAGGCTGCCGTTCGGCAGGATCACCACCTGATTATCGATGGTACTGAGTTTTGTGTAAAAGATCTGGATCTCCGTCACCGTGCCCATATTGCCGTGGGTATCTTCTTTGATGAAATCTCCCACCTTAAAGGGCTTCAACAGCATAATTAACACCCCGCCCGCCAGGTTGGAGAGGCTTCCCTGTACAGCCAGACCTATGGCCACCCCGGCGCTTCCCACAAGGGCCACGATACTGGCCGTATCCACGCCGAACCAGGACAGCATCATAAACACCAACAGCACATAGAGCGCCGCTTTCACAAAGGAATCCACAAAGAAGCGTACGCCTTCCTCCGCCCCGGCCTTCTGCATGGATCTCTGTAACATCTTTCGAAACAGGTTGATCAGTTTCACGCCCACTAAAAATAACAGCGCGCAGAGCAATACTTTTATGCCGAGATGCAGCGCTTTGGTGGGCAGTTCCGCAAGGAAAGCCTCGATCACGCCCGGCTTTAAATTTCCCTCTGTTATTTCCGCCATCCCTTCCATAAACTCGTTATTCTCCAATGTTGTCATTCCCTTTTCTTTTTTCTGATACTCTGTGGCGCTTACTCCGTCACCTGCCAGATACTCACACTGAGCGCCGCCATCTTTACCTTGATGGAGTATTCGCAGCCGTCCGCCTTCTTCTCCGCTGCCCGCTTCATGCGCGGATTGATATAGCCTTCCCCGCCGTAGCGCACATCATCCGTATTAAAGATCTCCTTATATTTTCCCGCATGGGGTACGCCGATCAGCGCTTCTCTGTCCACGCCCGCAAAATTGCAGACCACAAACAGCTCTTCCACCCCTGTTTTCGGCTTTCCTGCCTTTCTGACGAAGGTGAGCTTGCAGTTTTCCTGATCGATACAGTCCACCCACCGGAAGCCGGAAGCCTTATGATCTTCCTGATAGAGCGCCGGATGAGCCAGGTAAAAACGATTTAACTCCTTCACCATATTCTGGAGTCCCTCATGCCCCTCTTCCTGCAGTAATGCCCAGGAAACTGCTCTGTCAGTCCGCCAGCCTTCTTTTTCTCCAAGCTCCTGTCCCATAAACAGCAGTTTTTTTCCCGGATGCGCCATTTGATAAGCATAGGTCAGCCGCAGACCGGCTGTTTTATCTTCCGCCTTTCCGGGCATCCTCCGATACAAAGTACCTTCCCCGGAAACGGTATCGTGGCCGAAGGGCAGAATATATTTTTCACTGTATGCATAGACCATGCTGAGCGTCAGCTCCTCCTGATGGTAAGCGCGGAAATAGGGATCATATTTCATATACTCCAGAAAATCCCTGGTCCAGTCTGCATTCCACTTGTAATCAAAGCCCAGGCCGTCCTTTTTCAGATCCCCGGTCACTCCCGCCCAGGCTGAGGATTCCTCCGCAATCATCAACACGCCGGGATTCCTCTTTTTCATCATGGAATTCAGATGTTTGATAAACTCCACCGCATCCAGATTTTCATTGCCGCCGTACATATTGGGGATCCACTGTCCGTCAGCTTTCCCGTAGTCCAGATAGAGCATGCTGTCCACCGAAACCATGCGGATGCCGTCCACATGATATTTCTCCACCCAGAACATGGCGTTTGCAATCAGGAAATTCTTCACCTCGTTCCGCCCGTAATTGTACAGCTTCACATTGCGAAACGCATGGTACTTCTTTTTTTCATTCAAATGTCCGTAAAGGCAGGTTCCGTCAAAGTCGGAAAGACCTTCTCTGTTTACCGGGAACCACCCCGGCGCCCAGTCTAAAATCACGCCGATACCTGCCTGATGGCACTGATCCACCAGATACTGAAAATCTGCGGGTTCGCCATAACCGGAAGCAGGGGCATAATATGCGTTTGTCTCATACCCCCAGGGATCCTCCTCTGTGTGCTCCATCACAGGCATCAGCTCCACATGGGTATAACCCATCTCCTTCACATAAGGAACAAGCGTATCCGTCAGTTCTCTGTAAGTGGGTGGAAGTTTGCATTCTTCCTCCCCCTTCTCCGGCATACCGAAACTGCCGGGATACAGTTCGTAAATATTGAGCGGCATGTTTTCCGCCTGTCTTTCTCTCCTCCCTTTCAGCCAGTCTCCATCCTGCCAGACAAACTGTCTGATATCCCGTATCACAGATGCCGCGTCTCCTCCGCCTTCAGCCCCAAAAGCAAAGGGATCCGCTTTCAGATAGGTCAGTCCGCCCTTTACTTTCAGTTCAAATTTATAACAGTCCCCTTCCTTTGCCGCCGGCACAAAAATCTCGAAGACACCGCTGTCCCAGAGCCTGCGCATCTGATGCACTCTGCCGTCCCAGCCGTTGAAATCTCCCACCACGGAAACCCGCAGAGCATTCGGCGCCCAAAGTGCAAACTCACAGCCCTTCACGCCGTCAATCTCCGTCAGATGGGCGCCCAGCTTTTCATAGAGGCTGTAATGGATCCCGGCCTCGAACTTGTCCATATCCTGGGCATTTATCTGCGGCAGAAACCGATAAGCATCCTCCTTTATCTCCTTTCTGCCATCCTCATAGCAGACTTCATACTGGTAGGCGCCGATCTTGCGGTAGAACATCATCGCCGCAAAATACCCTGCCTCGTCCACCAGTTCCATAGGCAGGATCTTTTTTTCCTCCCGCAGCAGAATGTTCACCGAAACAGCCCCCGGCTGAAACGTCTGGAATACCAGATTCGCCCCTACCCGGTGCACTCCCAGAATTCTGTGGGGATTATCCTCCTCCGAATAAACGATCCCTTCGATAAAACCCCAATTCATCAATTTGTACAATTTGTCCTGCATACCCCTTCCCCCTTCTGTCATACTTTGTGCCTTTCATTTCGGCTCTGATTTTTCTGTAATATATCCGCCAAATACTATATGCTTCATGATTTCTTGTGCAAATCTCATGCTTTCACAGATTATGATCGCCTTCCCTTATCCTCTATAATGCCTCTCTGCCTGATTTTACTACAGTCTATGAATAAACAATCCGCTGCGCAGTTTCGGCTCAAACCAGGTGGATTTCGGCGGCATAAGACGTCCCGCATCCGCCACCGCAAAGAGTTCCCTGATATCCGTCGGATATAACGCAAAGGCGGCCTTACAGTCCTCTCTGCATCTTCTTTCTAACTCGTCAAGCCCCCTGATTCCCCCCACAAAATCGATCCGCTTATCTGTCTTGGGATCTTCGATAGCAAAAAACGGCGCGAACACCTTTTTCTGTAAAATGGAGACATCCAGATTTTCCACCGGATCCCGCGAAAAACAATGGGGTTTTGCCTTTAATCTGTACCATTTTTCGTCCAGATATAGAGAAAATTCTCCTTTTATTGCAGGTCTGCGGATGTCGGCATCATTTCTTTCTGACACTTCTGTCAGTTTTTCCACTTCAAAATCAATTTCCAGTTTTTGAAGCAGCTCCGCCGCCGTCATACCGTTTAAATCTTTCAACACCCGGTTGTAATCCAGAATACAAAGCTCCTCCTCCGGGAAAAGAACAGACAGGAAATAGTTGAACTCCTCCTCCCCCGTATATCCCGGATGCTCCGCCCGGCGCTTGCATCCCACCTTCACAGCCGAAGCGCAGCGGTGATGTCCATCCGCAATATAGACCGCATCGATCTCTGCAAAAGCCTCCCGGATCATCTTCTGACTTTCCGGGTCCGCCACCTGCCACACCTGATGTCTGATCCCATCCTCTGACACCCAGTCATAAAGCGGCTTTTCCGCCGTCTTTTTCTGCATGATCTTTCGCAGGGTATCCGTCTGTCTGTATGCTAAAAAGATCGGCCCGGTCTGAGCGTCGCAGGTATCCACATGACGGATCCTGTCTTTTTCCTTGTCCTCCCTTGTATTCTCATGCTTTTTGATTACCTGATTCGCATAGTCGTCGATGGAAGCGCAGGCCACATAGCCATGCTGCGTGCGTCCCTCCATGGTCAGCGCGTAAATATAATACATCGGCCTGTCTTCCGTCACAAAATCCCCCGTCGCAATCCGCTCATCAAGCAATTCCTTCGCCCGTATGTACACCTGATCATCGTAAGTATCCACACTCTCGTCAAAGGAAGTCTCCGCCCTGTCGATCGCCAGAAAAGAATCCGGGTTTTTCTTTACGATCTCCGCCGCCTCTTTTCTGTTGTAAACGTCATAGGGAAGCGCCGCGATCCTCGCCGCCTTCTCCGGCACGGGACGAATCGCCCGAAACATTCTGATATCTGCCATACTGCCTTCTCATTCCCCTCTCTTGTTACACATCTTTTCTTTCAGTTTACCAAAATAAACTATACAACACAAGTTTTCAGTGATAAAATAATGAAAGAGTTGAACTGTGAGAAAAAAACAAATATGACAGGAGATTTTAATATGACCACCGAAGAACGGGAAATGTTTGACAGAATCAGGAAATACGCGGATGAAGCGTTAAAGGATTTTGATACCGATCCCCAGAAGACGCCCATCTCCTTCCAGCTCCAGAAACTTCGCCCTGTAATGCAGGAACTGGCCATGGAAAAGCAGATGTCCGTAGAAGATATTTTCATCAAATATATGGATCTGGCCAGCGAAGACGCCGTGGAAAGAGAAAAGCAGTTTAAAGAAAGTCTGGAAAACGACGGTAGTTTTTCCGGGCGTGCGAACCGGATGGAATAAATGCCACCATCTGCCGGAACCCTTCAGTCCGGCAGATGGAAAACATTATCTGTTGTGAATGATTCTTTCTTTAGTTTTATTATATCAATATTATTTGCCTTCTGCACTGCACGATACAATTTAGCAAACCGCTCTTCCTGCATATCCGCAAAAGCCCCTGCCATTGTACCGACAATAGCCGCGATGGTATCTGTACCATATCCAATATTTACGGCATCAAAAACTGCCTGCATCGCATCATTTTTATTTAAAGCAACAATTCCGAAAGCACAGGGAACAGCTTCTGAAATATGGGCTAATTTCTTCAGCCTCTCTTCTTTCGTTCCAACACCTCCCACGATGCTCATAGCCAGTTTGATTCTCTCTATAACAGAAGCGCCTGTCACATAATCTGCGTGTTATCGGCCCTGCATCTGTGCGTCTGGCTCTCTGATAACGGTTATTTGTAGATTTTTTGCACTAACTAAAGTGTCTTATTTGCATTTTGGGCAGTAAAGGGGATAGTTTTTCAAAACAGTGTCTTTTCTTATTTTATTACGTGTTTTACTACCGCAAATAGGGCAATATCTCCATTCGCTTCTTTTGTCATGTAATAGATTTTCCAAGTTCATAAGCGGCAGATACTTCGGGTTTTCCCTCAATATCTCCTATATCTCCATTTCCTCCGGCAAGAACATGGCCGAGATTATCCCACTTCAAATGCTCCATCAAGTGATTATAGTAAAGAAGAACATCATCAAAGCCGCAGCCCTCTGCAGCCATCAGCAGTGCAGAAGCCCTGCTATGTCCACCAAAGCAACCTTTGCAGCCGTGAATATTCATAGCGTCCAGGAAAAATTCTGTTACAGTATGACCGACACTCTCCGCGCCGTCGGTAAACGCTTTGACCAGCGCGGAGGTGTTTCCTTTTCTGCGGGGACTGCCATTGAGAATGACGATTTTCTTGGGCATGGTGTTTTTCCTCCTTAAAACTTCTCTGCCAGAGCCGCCGCCTGTTTACAGCCGTCTGTCTTAGCAATATCACCGACATTCAGCACACCCGGAACCAGAACCTCGCCCACCATCTTCCACTTCATCAGTGCGGCAGAGCGTTCTATGGGGACGCGCACACCGTCAAAGACGGACATATCATCTTCTTCACAGCAGGCAATCACAGCACACTCTCTGCCCGCAATATCTTTGCCGCCCACCACAAAAGAGAACAGGCGGTCAATGACGCCCTTAATCTGTGCGGGGATGGAATACCAGTAGACGGGCATGGAGAAAACTACTGCGTCGGCCTCCAGGATAGCGGGGGCAACCGTGTTGAAGTCGTCGTCAAAGGAGCAGGCTTTTCCAGTTTTAAAGCAGGTTTCACAAGCCCGACAGCCGCCCACATTTTTCAGCGCGGCATCAAAGCGGGTAACAGTATGGCCTTTCGCCTCCGCCGCCTGGATGAAAGCCTCCGTCATGGCAAAGCTGTTGCCCTTCTTTCGAGGACTGCCAGTAATAACAACAATTTTTTTGCTCATGCAAAATACCTCCTGATTTTGTGGGCTTGACCTTACCCACATCTGATAGTATTATTGTAGCAAGAATTAAACTAAAATCAAGTACGCACATATAAGTGCGATACTTACCTGGAGGAAAGTGTACTATGGGCGAACGCTGCATTTCAAAAGAGTGTCTTAACGATACAGGTTTCAGCTATACCCTGTCTTTAATCAATGGCAAATACAAAATGACAATCCTTTATACCTTAATGGAATTTAAGATCGTGCGTTTTAACGAAATGAAAAAATATATTGGGGAAATTTCCTATAAGACGCTGAGTTCCACACTGAAAGAGTTAGAAAACGACCAATTGGTACATAGGGAGGAATACCCGCAAATCCCACCCAAAGTTGAGTACAGCTTAACGGAACGAGGAAAATCCCTTATGCCCATTTTGGATGGAATGTGCGAATGGGGCGAAAAAAACAGACTTCCGACTGCATAATTAGCGGCAAGCAGGGCAAGTGTATAACACTTGCAATTTTTGCTTCGCAAAAATGCTTGTTGGGTTTCCCAAAAAACCGCCCGGGACTTCTGGTCACAGTGACTAGAAGTCCTCTTGTCCGCGGCCCCCATAAATCCACATAATCTTTTTGCAGGACTTTGAGTTCTTCTGGGTAAACTCCGCCACAGGTATTCACCCTGACGGCGATTTGATTGAGATTATTTGCACACCGCCTTTGCAGGCAAACAATCCCTTTGACTGGAGCAAGGCCAACATGAAACACTTAGCTGTTAAGATCCATTTTTCTCATATATGCTGAAAGGTTGCGAATACCCACGTCTGCCATGGATTTGGAAGCCGGGAGCGAGTTGCTCCCAGCTTCCATGAATAAATCTCAATTTTGACACAACCGCTCTATGATACTTGCTTTAGCAATTTGTGGGTATAAAAGCGCCGGTATTGCCACGGTCAGGAGGATAAGGAACGGATAAATCACCAGCATGGGCCACATGACAAATTGATAGGTAAAGAACCAAATCCCGCTGGAAATCCCTTTTACAACTACCACAGAAAACAGAACGCCAAGAACGGCTGATGTGATAATCGTTCCCACAGCGTAATACAGCCCCTCAAAGGAGAGCATACGCTTTAACTGCTTTCCTGTCATGCCAATGCTTTGCAGCATGGCAAATTCCTTTTTGCGGGTGATAACGCTTGTCAGGACAGAGTTGACAAAGTTTGCGATGCCGATAATTCCGATGATGATACTCAATGCCCCTCCTATGGTAATGATAAGGGAAGTGAGGTCGTCAAAGGAGCTGGTATACGTCGCCTTGGATTCAAAATCCATACTTGGCTCCACACTGTCAATATAGCTGTTCAAAAACTCTGCCATTTCTGCTTCCGTTGCCTCTTTTACATCAAAGGGGAAACTGACCAGATGGGGGTTATCACACAGCGGCAGGAAAATTTCTGTCGGGAGATAGAACCGGGCTTCACCTGTGTTGCGGGTGGTGGCCGTGTTCTCGCCCACCCGGACTTTTGCCATGATGATAAAGTCATAGCTATCAGTAATGGTGGTGGAAAGTTCCTCCGCTTTCAGATGGTTGATGCGTACTGTATCTCCCACGCTGATATTGGGGTTCTCTATGACCGTTCCATCATCGTTGCAATCCACGCTCAGAAGAATATACTCTCCCGTTTTCAGCTTTTCCAGGTCGATGGTTCCCTCTATGACTTCCATGCTATTCAACAGAAAATCGTCCGCGCCATACAGTCTTACAAAAGGATTTCCGTTCAGGTCTTTGTTATAGCTGAAAAAAGCATTGTGTTCCGTTGAAAACGGTTCTTCCAGCATCCAGGAGGAATAGAGCCTGCCACCGTCCTCAAAACTGCTGTTTTGTCTGACGGCCTCAATGAAGGTATCGGACAGGTCATGTTCGCTTTTTTCAACCTGGTATTGAAAGAAGTCTGCGTTCGAGATCACAAAGTCCGTATCCATAAATTTTGCAATATACTTGTCAATATCAAAACCGCTGGACAGCGTGAATACCGTATTGAACAGCACCAAACTCAATGTCATGGACACAATCACCAGCACAGTGCGCCTGCGGTTGCGGCCCAGGTTTGCCAGCGCCATAAAGTGGAGCTTCGCGCCGTGGGTAGATTTTTTGTCTTTGGCCCTGTGCTTTCCGAACGCTGCCGTATCATTTTCCGTGTAGCGGATGGCCTCGATTGCCGAAACCGTACCGGCAATCTTCGCGGGCTTGCGGACGCTGACAAAGACAGTAAAAAGGGCGAACGCAGCGGAGCCAATGAAGATCAGAGGATTTACCGTTACTTTAATCCCGGCGTCTGCGGTATAACTCGTTCCGTTCATCAGGAAAGGCACCAAGGCCCGGCCAACGAAAAAGCCCACCAGCAGGCCGATGGGAATACCAATCAGGGACAGCCGGAGCGCCTGCCGGTTGATCAACCACTTGATCTGTCGCTTTGTTGTCCCCAGCGTTTTTAGCTGTCCGTAGGACTGAATATCCTGAATGACAGAAATCTGGAAAATGTTGTAGATAATCAAGTATCCGGTTACGATAATCAGCAGGGCGCCAACGATGCCGGAAATCAGCATGGCGGGATTGTCCGTTAACGCTCCGCTCTGATAGGCCGGACTGACACGGGCGATCACATAATTGCCGTCCTCCTTGTTGCCGCCCATCGTGTCGCAGGTATAGCCGGTTTCGGAAAGCAGTTGATGGAGTTGGACTTCTATATCGCCTTTCCCTCTGAACATCACATAGGCGGAGACAACGCCGGAATAATCATTGTCCACAGGATAGGTATAGGTCAAAATATCCGAATGGGCGTCCACAAAGGCTTTCGACACGATCAGCCGCCCGATGTTGCTCAAGCTGTCTGTTTCCCAAAAGCCGCAGAGGGTGAAATCGGTAGTGTATGACTTTCCCTTTACTTCATAGGTCAGAGAAACGGTTTCTCCGACCCGTGCCGATACACCCAGGGCATCCAGTGTCTTTGTGTCCGCGATGATTTCATTTTCCGCATCGGGCCGGCGGCCTGTTGTGGGGGTGTAGCGGGCAAATTCCAGAGCGGTGTCATCCATATACCACAGGTCAGACCGCCAACGCTTAAGGCCCGGATTTTTCAGCCGGTAGGACACCGCTTTTGTATAGGCGATACGGTCAATCAGGGGATTTCCTGCCACATCATTGTATACTTCATCGTTGATATAACTTAAGACCGCTTGCCCGTCACCACCAGCCTTGCGGATGTTCTGATCGTGAACGGTGTCCATCAGGCCAGACCCAAGGGTGAAGATTGTGGTAAAGAGTATGGTTGTCAGAACGATTGCGATAATTGCAATGATATTCCTGCTTTTGCTGGCCTTGAAGTAGCGGCCTGACAGTTTTTTGATGACCGCGCCGTTGTTGTTGCCGAATAAAATGTCATTCATCGTCAGCGCCTCCTTATTCAAAAATCCTGCCGTCCTCAATGCGGATAATGCGGTCGGCAAGCTGGGCGATCTCATTGTTATGGGTTATCATCACCAGCGTCTGATGAAATTTACTGCTGGTCGCTTTCAAAAGGCCCAGCACATCGCCGCTCGTCCGGCTGTCCAGATTGCCGGTCGGTTCGTCAGCCAGGACGATGGCGGGCTTAGAAACGAGGGCACGGGCGATGGCGACACGCTGCTGCTGTCCCCCGGACAGGTTGTTTGGCATATTTTTCAGCTTGTCCCCCAGAGCCAGCAAGCCCACGACTTCGTCCATAAATTTTTTGTCCACCGTATCGCCGTCCAGTTCCACGGGCAGGACGATGTTTTCATAGACATTCAGAACAGGGACAAGATTGTAGTTCTGGAAGATAAAGCCAATGTTGCGCCGGCGGAAGATGGTAAGCCGCTCGTCGTTCAGCTCGGCCAGCTCTTTTCCCTTGATCTGAACGCTGCCGGAGGTGGGCACGTCCAGACCGCCCATCATGTTCAGCAGGGTGGATTTGCCGCTGCCGGAGGTTCCGACAATGGCGACAAATTCCCCTTGCTCAATGGAAAGGGTCACACCGTCCAGCGCCTTTGTGATGTTCGGCTCTGTGCCGTAGTATTTTTTAAGATCAGTTGTTTGCAAAATGCTCATGGTAAGCACCATCCTTTCTGTGATGCTGCTATCATAACAGCCAATTCTCACAGAAATGTCACTGACTGCTGGTTTTTCACCCTTGAAATGTCACAATTGTGTGACATTTCAAAAACCTTACTTATTCTGTTCTAACATTTCAATTTCAGGATTTACTAAAACTTTGTTAATCATTGGTTCAGGATATCTCGCAAATAACTCAGGATGTACCTTTTGTGTATTTCTCCAAACAGCGTACTCTTTGGAAAAAATATTATGATCTGGCATGGGTAACTGCCGAAACAGTTCTTCGTCCCACAAACGAGCCCGAAAATAACACCAGCTTCCGGCGCAGAAAGGCCACGAAAAGGGCTGCACAAGCGAACACCAGCAGAATAAACAGCAGGCACAGCCATACGATTGCCGGATTTCTGGTAAAGAGAAAAGCCGCAGTAACGGTCATAACAAAGAGCAAACCTAAAAAAGCAGCCCCTACCGCACAGGCGCGGTTGATGGAAAGTTTTCCCCCATTCACTTCTTTATTCCCCCAATCCACATATAGCCCATGCCGTAGACGGTCTTGATATATTGCAGGCCGTCAACTTCAATTTTTCCCCGGATACGGCTGATCGAAACGGTCAATGCGTGTTCATCTACAAAGTTTTCGTCTGTGTCCCACAGCTTTTCA
>Ga0137297_10740_pt1 | contig 22473 bp, 21 predicted proteins | sample RamsorincwithD2O_FD_97191 | JGI IMG/M metagenome (GOLD analysis project Ga0137297, IMG submission 97191) | Mouse cecal microbial communities from Vienna, Austria - Mucin amended with D2O | ecosystem: Host-associated > Mammals > Digestive system > Large intestine > Cecum | place: Austria: Vienna... | reverse complement strand
CATCGAGGCAGCAGTGCGCTACATGATCATGAGCCTTCTTGGCTCCGGCCTTCTGCTGATGGGGATCTGCATGCTCTATGATCTGACCGGTCATCTGCTGATGAGCAACATCAGCCAGGCTATGGCGGAGATCATGGCAGGCGGCACATACCGGATCCCGGTGCTTGTGACGGTGGGGATTATGACGATCGGCCTTGCCATCAAGAGCGCCTTATTTCCCTGCCACGCCTGGCTGCCGGACGCCTATGGTTACTCCACGGTGTCTTCGGCGGCAATGCTGTCGTCGTTAGTATCAAAGGGGTATATCTTTTTACTCATTAAAATTTTTTACAGGGTGATCGGGTTAGACATTATTTACAGCAGTCATATTATCGGCGTCCTTTTTATGTTCGGACTGTGCGGTATGCTGTTCGGTTCTTTCAGTGCCATCGGCGAGAAGGATATCCGGAGAATGATCGCTTTTTCTTCGGTGGCGCAGATCGGTTACATTTATATGGGCTTTGGCCTGGGAACAAACGAGGGCATGGTAGCCAGCGTCTATCACATTCTGGTACATGCGGCCACAAAATCTCTGCTCTTCATCAGTGCTATTGGACTGACAGATGTGTCAGGAGGCAGCAGGAACTTTTTTGCCCTGAACGGTTCCGCATACCGCAACAGGATCGCAGGTATCGGCTTTGCGGTGGGCTCTCTGTCCATGGTGGGGATACCGATTTTTTCGGGGTTTGTCAGCAAGCTTCTGTTTGCAAAAGCCGCCATCATCAACCCGACCTGGAAAATGTTCCCGACAGTGATCGTACTTGCTGTCAGCACGATCTTAAATGCGATCTATTTCCTGAAGACGGTGATCCGCATTTATACGCCGGAGAAGCAGTCGGTGGTGGAAGAAAAGGGGTATTACAGTATCAGCTGGGAGAAACAGAAGCTGTACACGCTGACGATCATCCTGTTTGTGATCCTCAACCTGATTTTGGGTATGAACTCGCAGCCGATCATTCACCTGATCGAGACCGGACTTGCGAATTTTGCATAAAAACATCGTACGGAAAATCAATGAATACTGCGGTTACCGTAAAGAAAGCGGCAGCAGATAATCCCTGCGCAGGCTTTTTACATGCAGGAAACCGCAGACGACGGAAAGGACATGATAAGTAAGAATGAATGCGTCAATACTGATGTTGATTGCCATATTTTTTCCCATACTTTTTGGTGCGGTGCTCCTGTTGATGCCGGAGTTTTCTTCAAGAGGCCGTCTTCTTTCAGTGACGGGGACGGGGCTTGTCCTCACAGGTGTACTGGTCATGGCCGCGCTTGGAACGGCCAGGACAGATCTCCTGCTTCTTCATCTGGGAGATAAACTGGAGCTCTATTTCTGTCTGGATGATCTGGGGCGGCTTTTTACGCTGATCGTCACCATCGTATGGATTCTGGCCGGCTTCTATTCCTTTGAATACATGAGACACGAAAAGGAAGAAAAGCGCTATTTCGGTTTTTATCTGATGGTCTTCGGCGTACTGTCAGCGCTTGGTTTTGCGGGCAATATCGTAACCTTTTATCTGTTTTATGAGCTGCTGACATTGCTGTCCATGCCCCTTGTACTGCATACGAAAACAAAGGAAGCGGTGATGGGCGGCCTGAAGTATCTGTTTTACTCCCTCTGCGGCGCTTACATGGTGCTGATGGGGCTGTTTTTCCTGAACAGATATGCGGCAACGTTTCAGTTTACGGCAGGGGGCGCCCTGCATGAAGAGCTGGCAGCAGGGCATGAAAAAACGCTGCTTGTCATTGTATTTTTCATGATTCTGGGATTTGGCGTGAAGGCGGGCATGTTCCCGTTACACGCGTGGCTCCCCACGGCCCATCCGGTTGCCCCTGCGCCGGCAAGCGCGGCGCTTTCCGGTGTGATCGTAAAGGCCGGAGTGCTCGGGGTGATCCGCACGGTATATTTTTTATTCGGGGCGTCTTTTATCAGAGGAACCTGGGTGCAGACGGCCTGGATCTCTCTGACGCTGATTACGATCCTTATGGGATCCATGCTGGCATACCGCGAAAAAGTCCTGAAAAAAAGGCTGGCCTATTCCACCGTCAGCCAGGTTTCCTATATCCTGTTTGGCTTTGCTCTGTTAGAACCAACCGCCATGACGGGAGCGCTGCTGCACGTAGTGTTCCACGCATGGATCAAAGCTGCCTTGTTTTTGTCCGCCGGAGCCATCATCTACAAAACCGGAAAAACAAGGACAGACGAACTGACAGGCATCGGAAAGGAAATGCCTGTCACAATATGGTGCTATACCATTGCCTCGTTAGCCCTAATCGGCATTCCGCCTGCATCCGGCTTTATCAGCAAGTGGTACCTGGCCCTGGGGGCGCTGTCTTCGGACACAGGCCTCTTTACATGGCTTGGCCCGGCGGTACTGCTGCTGTCCGCTCTCCTGACGGCGGGTTATCTGCTCCCCGTGACATTAAAAGGTTTCCTGCCGGGAGTGGATTTTAATTATGCCGGTTTGCAAAAACGGGAGCCAGACCTATGGATGCTTATTCCCATAGTTATATTGGCGGCGTTTTCACTGCTCTTTGGAATTTTCCCGAATCCGCTGACGGAGTTTATCCGGGGAATTGTAAGCGCGGTATTGTAAAGCATAAACGGAAAGCTGTCATGCGAATTGATAAGCAATAGTAAATGGCAGAAATAATTGCCGTTTATTATTCCCCTTCTGGGGGGATGACTATATATTGTACTTGCAACATAGCAGCTCGTCAGCGATATCATCAGTAAATTGAGGAAAAACGTAGCCGGCGGCTTCGTTCACCACATACGGAGAACAAACATGAGCGAATACTGGATTTTAGCGACAATTCTCCTGCCGATTATCGGCGGAATACTAACGCCGCTTCTCCCCTTTAAAAACAGAAAAACAATGGCCTGGTACCTGGAAGCGATCATGCTGACCACCACCGCCATCGTGTGGAAATTACTCTTAAACGGCACCACAGAAGTCTTCCACATCATCCACTTTGTGGAAGACCTTTCCATCTCCTTCAAGATCGACGGCATGTCGATGGTTTTTGCAGGACTGGTATCCCTTCTGTGGCCGCTTGCGGTATTGTATTCTTTCGAATATATGGAACATGAGGAAAGAGAAAGAATCTTTTTTATGTTTTACAGTACGACCTACGGCATCACGCTGGGCATTGCTTTTGCATCCGATCTGCTGTCCATGTATTTCTTCTATGAACTGCTGACGCTGTCCACAGTGCCGTTAGTTTTGCACACATTAAAACGGGAGGCGGTGTTAGCGTCAAGAAAATATTTATACTATTCCATCGGCGGCGCCGCTTTTGCGATGATCGGACTGGTCTTTGTGATTATTTATGGCGTAACCTGCGAATTTCAGATGGGCGGCGTCCTGAATACGGCGCTGATCGGCGACAAAAAGAATCTGCTGCTCTGGGTTTATCTGTTGGCTTTTCTGGGGTTCGGCGTGAAGGCGGCAATCTGGCCCATGAGCTCCTGGCTGCCGGACGCCGGGGTGGCGCCAACACCTGTGACAGCTCTGCTGCATGCGGTGGCAGTGGTAAAAGCAGGGGTTTTTGCGATGATCAGGCTGACTTATTACAGTTTCGGCACCTCTTTCCTGCAGGGAACCTGGGTGCAGAATGTGGTGATGGGATTTGCCATGTTTACGATTCTTTACGGCTGCAGCATGGCTCTGAAGGAGACGCATATCAAAAGACGTCTTGCCTGGTCCACAGTCAGCAACCTGTCCTATGTGATCTTCGGAATTTCCATGATGACGCCCCTGGGACTGATGGGAGCGCTGTGTCATCTGGTCTGCCATGCAGTCATGAAGATCAACGCATTTTTCTGTGCCGGGGCATTTATGCAGCAGACAGGGAAGAGCCATATTTATGAGATGGACGGCTTGGGTAAAAAGATGCCTGTGGTGTTTGGCTGCTTTACGATCTCGGCGCTTGGGCTGATGGGCGTACCGGGACTTGCTGGTTTTATCAGCAAATGGAATCTGGCGAATGCGGCGGTGGAGAGCATGCATGTGCAAGCATATTTCGGCGTCATCTGTCTTCTGGCATCTGCGCTTCTGACGGCGCTATATATGATGAATGCTGTAGTCCGGGCCTTTTTTCCGAAGAGGGATTTTGATTACAGCAGTCTTTCCGGTGTGACGGATCCGGGCTGGAAGATGTGTCTGCCATTGTTGGTATTTTCGGCGAGTATTGTGGCGCTGGGGCTGTTTTCCGGGCCTTTGGTCGAGTTTTTCCGGGATGTTGCGGCGGGGATTTACTGAGAGTGCTTTTAAAGAATTGATTCAGATATTAAAAATACTGAAATAAACGTTAATGTTTCTATTATCTGATTATTATAATTGTGAGGTTTTCAAGATGAGTTATCTGATATACGGCCTGATATTTCTGCCGATGGCAGGCGCGCTGCTGTCCTATATGTTGGGCAGAAAGTATAAAAAATACAGAGACTATTTTGTGAGCGGTCTGGCTGTTCTGGAATTCGTTCTGGCAGCAGTGCTGCTGTTTCAATATGTGGCAGGCGCGGAGAAAACATATATGACACGACTGTCAGATATCTGCGGTATGGGATTTTCCTTTACGGTGGACGGTTTTCGGGCGGTCTATGTCTGTATTGCCGCTTTTATGTGGATGGTGACATCGCTGTTTTCCATGGAATATTTCGAGCATTATCGGAACAGAAACCGGTATTATCTGTTTCAGCTGATCACTCTGGGGGCGACGGAAGCGATCTTTTTGTCGGCGGATCTTTACACGACGTTTGTATTTTTTGAAGCGATGTCTTTTGCTTCTTATGTCTGGGTGGCGCAGGATGAGCGAAGGGAGTCGCTGCGGGCGGCGGCCATCTATCTGGCAGTGGCGGTGACGGGCGGTCTTGTGATGCTGATGGGTTTGTTTCTTTTGTACCATCAGGCGGGGACGCTTGAGATCGGGGCGCTGTATGAGGCGTGCAGGGGGAAAAATGTGTATGCCGCGGCTGCCTGCCTGTTGTTTGGCTTTGGGGCGAAAGCAGGTGTGTTTCCGCTGCATATCTGGCTGCCGGAGGCACATCCTGTGGCACCGGCGCCGGCCAGCGCGCTTTTGTCCGGCATTCTGACGAAAACCGGGATTTTCGGTGTGCTTGTGATAAGCTGTAAGATATTCCCGCATGATGGAATATGGGGGACGGTCATTCTGGCGTTTGGCGTGGCGACGATGGTGATCGGCGCGGTACTTGCGCTGTTTTCCATAGATTTTAAGCGGACGCTGGCCTGCTCTTCTGTCTCCCAGATCGGATTTATTATGATAGGGATCGGCATGCAGGGACTGTTGGGAGAGAGTAACATGTTTGCGGTGCGGGGCACTTTTCTCCATATGGTGAATCATTCCCTGTTTAAACTGGTGCTGTTTCTGGCAGCCGGCGTGATTTACAGGAATCTGCATAAGCTGAATTTGAATGAAATCAGAGGTTTTGGGCGAAAAAAACCGCTGCTCGCCTTTATTTATCTGATGGGGGTCCTGGGAATCGGGGGTATGCCCTTATTCAGTGGCTATGTCAGCAAGACGTTGCTGCATGAGAGTATTGTGGAATATGCGGAACGGCTGAGGGAAGCTCCGGCATCGGCGGTATTTTTTTCTGCGGGGCAGATGAAAGTGATAGAATGGGTATTTCTGATCAGCGGCGGTCTGACCGTGGCGTATATGACAAAGCTGTTTATCGCTGTCTTTGTGGAAAAAAATAAGGATCCGGCATTACAGGAAGCATATGATGCGCAGAAAAAATATATGACACCTCTGAGCGGCGGTGTGCTGCTTGCGGCGAGCCTGCTGTTTCCGGTTATGGGCATGTTACCGGGGATGACGATGGATAAACTGGCAAATCTGGGACAGGGATTCATGGGGCTTGCGGGAGCAGGGGAGAGTGTTTACTGGTTCAGTTTTGATCATTTGAAAGGAAGTCTGATATCCATCGCGATCGGCGCACTGCTTTACCTTGTGCTGGGGCGTGGATGGATGATGAGGCAGGTGAATGCCGAAGAAAAAGAGATTGCCTGTGCGGAAGGAAATTTACAGAAGCTACAGGCGGGGGAAAACTCTGCCGATGGAAAAACAGCTCTCCAAGAGGGAAAGGTCGGCATAGTGTCTGCCTTTTTGAAACTGAGAAGCGGCGGCACTGTGTATGTGGACAGATGGCCGAAATTTCTGGATCTGTGTAAGATAAGCGGTGCAGTCGGGAAATTACTGATAAAAGTGGGAGGTGTGGCGGCAGGGCTGCTTGATACGTTTGTGGATACATGGGTGGTGATCCTAAGAAAAACCGTTTACAGAGATTACTCAAAGATGGGCGAGCTGAAGGAGGGAAATGGGTTTACCTATGTCCTGGGCAGTATAGCGAATTTTGTGTGCAGATTTATGAACCGGACCTTCTGGCGGAGACATCCGAGGAAGACCGATTACAGACATAAACTGGCGCTGGAATACTGGAGGATCCGGGAGACAAATTATCTGATCACGAGGAGTCTTTCCTATGGGTTGATTCTGTTCTCCATCGGACTTTGCGCGACGTTGATCTATCTGTTGATCGGGGCGGTCAGATGAGGAAGCCCCTGGGCGGTTGCTTTGTCAGGAATGTGGTTTTAACTATTCCAGTGCCGGATGGAGCCTGGCTTTCGGATGAATCGGAATTTATGGGATCGGAAGATTGGCGGGAAAACATGACAGCTTATTATTGACGGAAAGAAATGCAGAGAATATACTGTATTTGAAAAGGGCTGCCCAATGAAACAGGCTTGAAAGGAATACACGGCATCTCATTTTGAACAAAATCAGGTGAGGTAATAGTTAGAAAGGCGGATTATAGATATGAAAAAACTTCTGCTGATATACAATCCTGTATCCGGTATGACAAAAACCAGACTGAGTTTACAGAAAGCGGTGGAATACTATGACAGCAAAGGCTATCTGGTGACGGTCTGTCTGGTGAATCGTCTGGAGGATTGTTCTGAAAATATAGATTTTAAATCCTATGATCTGATCGCATGCAGCGGTGGCGACGGGACTTTGAATATCACGGTTTCCTTCCTGATCAGAAAAAATCTGCCGGCCCGGATCGCCTATATTCCTTCCGGTTCCACTAATGATTTTGCTTACAGCCTCGGCCTTTCCGGGGATGCGGATGCCCTTTTGCAGAATACCGTTGAAGGGGAACCCAGGCAGCTCGACGTGGGGAGATTCAACACTTCTAGGTATTTCCTCTATGTGGCAGCGTTCGGAATCTTTACAAAGGTATCCTACACCACATCCCAGAAGGCAAAAAATCTGTTAGGTCATGCAGCCTATATTCTGGAGGGAATCAAGAGTATGGCTGATCTGAAAAGCTATCACATAACGGCGGAACTGGATGAAGAGACGATAGAAGACGATTTTATCCTTGGTATGGTAACCAACTCTCTGTCCATCGGCGGCTTCAAAAATATCCTGCCGTCAGACACCGCTCTGGACGACGGGATGTTCGAGATGGTTCTCGTAAAGATGCCGAAGAGCCTTGTGACGCTGAATGAGATCATTCTCTCCCTGTTAGGAGAAAAGCTGGAAGAAAACCAGCACATATACTATCGTAAGACATCCAAAGTGATCATGCGTTCGGAGGAAAAGATATCCTGGGCGCTGGACGGGGAATTCGGAGGGGAAGAAGATACTGTGAGGATCGAGAATCGAAGGAGGCTGCTGTCGATCGTCTGTTAGCTGATAAAGCCCCGAATAGAGATATCCGGGGCGGTGAAAAAATCAGCCTGTTGGTTCCGGGGATGTTCCGGCGATAGGGTCGGTACTTTGAACTGATACTGGCGGAACCTGTGAAGAATCAGTGCCTTGGGCAGGAGCAGGCGGTATTACAGCAGAAGTTTCATTTTCAGCCGGAGCGGGAGGCTCATTATTGGCGTTTTCGCCTGTCGGTGAAATACTTTGTATATCGGCGGGCATTTCATCTGCATCTGGCTGTTGTGTATCAGCCGGGGTCTCGCTGGCAGCAGGTTCCTGTGGCTCAACCGGACTGTTCTGCGCTGCAGTCTGTTCTTCTGAAAGGGCGTTTGTATATTGCTCCGTTTGGCCCAGATGATAGCATAAAACAGGAATGCCCTTTTCAATATTTTCAAAAATTGTTTTTGCTGCGGCGGGTGGAAGATTGATACAGCCGTGGGAGCCGTTTGTCTGGTAAATAACGCCACCGAAGGAAGAGCGCCAGGAACTGTCATGCATGCCTACATTTCCATTGAAAGGCATCCAGTAAGAGACCGGCGTCCGATAGTTTTGTCCTTTTAATGTAGCATTGCGCTCTGTGTAGGTAATGGCGTAAGCACCGTCTGGTGTGGCATTTCCTCTGGAGGGGTTTCCCGAAACAAAATCGGATTCGATCAGCAGTTCTCCATCTTTATAATAAAATAAATGTTGAGCAGTGAGATTGATCTCCACATAGGTGTCACCATAATCGGCTCCGTCATGACTTGCCGCTCGTAACAGGTAAGCGGGCTCCCGGGTTACACTTTCTCCATCGCGGATCACCTGGAGCAGATTTTCTGTTTCGGTGGCTTTATCGATCTGCCAGCCGTAAAATCCATGTTTGATCGTCACAGTTTCGCCATAAGATGTCTCAAAGATTTTGGGAGAGTATGCAGTGTTATACTTTTTGGCAAGTTCTTTTATAAATTCAGCCACTGCGTCTTCGTTAATCTCGAGGTTTCCATTTTTGTCAAGAGATACCCATTCAGAGAGAGTATCACTGTCCAGAATTTCGGTCTGACTGTCAAACTGATAAGTGACAGTCATGTCAGAATAGGGCTGCAGCCGGGCAAACTGTTCCTGTAATGCGTTATCATCAGAGCAAATGTCCGGAGTTTTGTAAACGCCTGTGTCCCGCAGAGAAAGCGTGTGATCCAGATGGTCTATCGCTGCAGCTACTGCTTCTGAAAAGTGGTCAATGAGTATCTCATTTCCGGGAAGCTCCGGGACAATAGTGTAACCATCTCCTTTTATGTATGTAATATAAGCATCCTGAGGGGAGATCCAGTTTTTCTTATCCATGCAGGATAAAGTATTTATAACCGATAAAAGCTTTTGTTCATCGTATTCCATATCAAGTGAATATTTTTTTCCCTGAAAACACTGAAACGCCCAGGTTATAATATTCTGATTATTCAGAATATCCTGCAGGAGCGTGTCGTTTTTAGCATGAAGTCCAATGTCTCTGCCGGATATCTGTTCAGTCCTTTCTCCATCTTCTATAATAGTCAGAACATATTCTGCGGCGTGGGCATTTAACTGTTCCAGTGCCATTTCAGGGGTCAGCCCTGATACATCTGTCTCATTGACTATGGTGGCAGGGAGGAAAACTTTCTGATAATGGAAGCCGATCATGAAGTAGGCAAGTAATATTGCTCCCAGTGTAACAGCAGACGCAATATATAATTTAATACGTCCGGAGAAATGCTTTTTTCCGGATGCTGTTTCCCGGTGGGTTGTTACTTCGTCTGTACTGTGTTGTTGAATGGTGCCTGTCTGTGTTGTTTCTGCCATAGGTAGAACAGCTCTCTTTCTGTCTGTAAAGATGTCTTTACGGGTTCTTCTGTTATTATAATGCAGTATATTAGAAAAATCAAAGAGATAGGCAGATAAATGCGCTGAAAATAATTGGAAAATCTTTAATTGATTCGGCAGGTTTACAGAATATTTTATGAATGAAAGCGGCAGCAGAATCATAGGTTCTGCTGCCCTGGATTTTTCAGATAAATTTTCTTACGGTGTTTCTACTACTTTTTTGAACATGGATTTGTCAATACCGCAGATGGGACATTTCCAGTCGTCCGGCAGATCTGTAAAAGCTGTTCCAGGAGCGATACCATGTTCCGGATCACCTTTTACGGGATCATAAGTGTAACCACAGGGATTGCAAAAATACTTGTCCATAATAAAATCTCCTTTTCGTTATGTATTTTTTATTAGTAAGCTTTATAGGCGAAACTGCCGGATAGACAGTCCGCGACGAAAAGCTTGCAAAACAATGTAGAATGCACTTTAAAGTATAGCGCCTTTTTTCAGGATTCGCAAGAGTCAAATTTACGCTTTTAGAGCTTCTTAAACATAACCTGAAGTTTGAGGCGGATACTTTAACGGATCCATCCCCAGGTTATGGCCAGATGCTCTGCGCAGAAATACATCCCCCTCAACCATATAAAAACGGCACCGCCCCATAGCGGCCAGATCAGATCAGCGTTTTTGCTCAATATTTTTTTGGCCAGAGATATTATAACACATATGCAGAGCATCATTGTTCCAAAAGAAGCTCTGTCGGGATAGTGGGGAGAAAGAAAAAAGGCGCCCCAGGACAACAAAGCACAAATAAGCAGCAGTTCATTCCGCCGGCCAAGTAACGGGCCATGCAGGATGCAGAGAAACAACAGTACCAGCAGCACCGGGAATAAGTATTCCAGCGCTCCTTTACATTCCCCATAGCTTCTTAAAAAAATTTTCCATAAAATGCCGAGCTGGTCTTCTCCGGACTGGGCACTGCGAACAAAATTGCCCGGTGCCAGAATACAGAAAGCACATCCGGAAAGACAGAACAGATTTCCCAGAATCATCCACAGCTTTGGTCTTTGTTTTTCACGCCATCTGAGAAGGATTACAGCCAGGCTCAGAAACCACAGAGCCGGCCCCATATTTTCATTACTCCAGCCGGTGAGAAGGCCCAGGGGGATGATCCAGAAAGTGACCCAGGGGAGAGATTTTCTGGAAGGCTGCCCGTCTGATCCGGAAAAAAGACTTCCCTCATCCGGCAGTTCCCGCAGATAGCAGTGGGCAAAGAGCAAAATAAACAAAGTAATGTATAAATAGTTGGCGGCACCGGCCTGCCAGAACATACTCATACGCCAGTTTGCATTTAAGCCCAGCATCATTCCAAGAACTGCCCAGAAAGCAGGAAGCCTTCGATTATCAGACACAAGACAGACCGCACCGGCAAGAAGCAGTGTGACAGCAACGTTTAAAAGATCGGCAGTCTGTTCGCCCAAAAGCAGTGTCAGCTGCAAAATGCCATGGGTCATGCTTCGGCCGCCCCAGTTGAAGTAGTGCCAGATCTGACTTTCCACAATATCAGAAAAGGAAGCAATGGGAGTATCTTCACTCAACAGAGTAGAATACCACAGATCGTCCATCATGAAAGGAATAGATCTGTGGGTCATGTAGAGTACAATGATGGATATGGCAAGCAGGATTCCCGACAAAATATAGATCCACCTGTCTGTTTTTTGCTTTGTTTTAGCTTCTCTTTCCAAAGTCATAATTGTGCCTCCGTTGATAATACCTTTCTCTGCCCACTATCATAGCAACGGTCAAAGCAGCTTGTCAATAGGACCTGAAGGATGCAGGGATGTGTCTCAGAAAGCGTCTGGTCACAGAGAAACCTTTCATAAAAAATACCGCTGGGGGGGTGCTGTTATTATCTGTCATTTTGATAAAATCGGAAAATTTTAATGATGCCCCTCAAATCATCTAATATTAAACAGTCCTGTCCTTTGTATACCGTCTAATAGGTCATTATCACTTCCTGAAATAAAGAAACTATATCCATACTTTTCTGCAATATGCTTTGCAAGGGTTGTTTTTCCTGTTCCGCTCCCCCACAGATATAAATAACTTCTAATTGTCTGCTGCCGTCATAAATAGAAACTCTATAATATTCATGTGCCTTTTCAAGACCGCTTGTTAAGGCAAATGCTCCTTTTCTCTTTTATATAGGATAGGCAGAGGTGTGCGGATTTATGATCTTATCCATAATGCTTAACACGTAAATAATATAAATCCGCTTTGAATTATGACATTCCTTTTTAGCACTCAAACTTTTAATACTAATCGCTAATGAGCAATTATCCAGTATCTTATTGATACATTATTCATTCTTTAATGAAACAAGAAAATTATTCTTTAAAATGGAAGAATAGAAAGAGGTCTTGGATTTTATTCCGAGACCTCTGAAAATATACTTAGTCATAAAATGCATAATTTATTGTGAACCTTATTTCGTTTTCTTTTAATGTGCCAGAACCATTCTCAACTTCTTTTATTCCGACTTCCTTGACATTACCCATTCCTAAATACATATGAAAGAAAAGCTGTTGAAAAGTGTCTTTCATTGCGGCACCATGCAGGCTTATATGGGCTTGTGATTCGGTTACATCAGCCACTAAATCGGGATTGAATGTTATATCGTCTATTTTATCAAAAATTTGTGGAAGAAGTTCTGCAAATTCTTCACTTGTATAAAGTTTTTCGGTATCTATTACCTCGTCTAATACAGAAAGTGCATTTTCATATAATTCGTCGGGACTAGAATATACGGGTTCTGTTTCTACACTTTCTTCCTGTTGTGGTTCTTCTGTCTCTAATTCTGCTTGCTCTTGTTGAGGCTCTTCCATTTCTGTTTCTGTCTGTTCGGGCTGTTCCGTTTCTACTTCCATTTGCTCTTGCTGCGGTTCTTCTGCTGTTGTTGTTTGATTACCACATCCCACAATAGATAAAGATAATGCCAGTACAAACATTAATACTACCGTTTTCTTCTTCATAATATTTTTCTCCTTTTGCTTAAGGTCTGAAAATAGACCATTTAGTCAAACCTATTATGGACTTAAAATTAAAAATATGCAAGAGAAAGGAGACAATAAATTTTGTTGAACCTATGATAATATATGACCGATTATGGGAAACCCTAAAGAAAAAGGGAATTAGTCAGTATAATTTAGTGACAGACTACAATATAAGCAAATCACTTTTGCAACGGTTACGGAATAATGAGGGTATCAGCACACATTCTATTAACATGTTGTGTAATATATTAGACTGTCAGATACAAGACAAGCAGAATTTATAAAAGACAGTGACTTTCAGACAAAGGAGAATAAAGAGGGATAGCTGGTTATGGGTGAAAGAACAGCTAACCTTCTTTTTTATTGCATTTTCAGTAAAACACAGACCCATATTTCAAGGTGTGTGTTTCGCTGAAGAAAATGAAAATTAAAACCCACATCCAAACACAACCGCTTGCACAAAAATAAGGGTATGTCAGACTGCTCCAACATACCCTTAAATCCTCAAAAATGTTGATTTTACAGCATTTCTTCTTAACCGAAGTATCTCTTTAACAGACCCTCGAAAGCCTTGCCGTGTCGAGCTTCATCGCGGGCCATCTCATGAACAGTATCATGAATCGCATCAAGGTTAGCAGCTTTTGCTCTCTTTGCAAGATCAAACTTACCGGCAGTAGCACCGTTTTCAGCCTCCACTCTCATTTCAAGGTTCTTCTTTGTGGAATCCGTTACAACTTCGCCCAACAGCTCTGCAAATTTGGCAGCGTGCTCAGCCTCTTCGTAAGCAGCTTTCTCCCAGTAAAGGCCGATCTCAGGATAACCTTCTCTGTGTGCTACTCTTGCCATGGCAAGGTACATACCGACCTCAGAACACTCACCGTTAAAGTTTGCTCTTAAGTCTGCCAGAATATCTTCAGAAACACCCTGAGCTACGCCTACAACATGCTCTGCAGCCCATGTCATTTCCTCGCTCTGTGCTGTGAATTTCTCCGGGCCAACGCCACACTGAGGACATTTTTCGGGAGCAGCATCTCCCTCGTGAACATAACCGCATACCTGACATACAAATTTCATTGTTTTAGTCTCCTTTTCTTTATTTACATTTTTATTTAAACCGGGAAGTACCCGGTCGTAACCTTAAACTCCGCAGGGGGATTGCGCATTTTTACAGCAGTTGCCGCAGACGCCATAGAAATAGGTAATATGTCCTGCTATCTGTCCGTCAAAATTAACGCCTGCAATATCTTTTATCGTATCGATATTATCCATCTGCAGATCGATCACGCTGCCACATTCCCTGCAGATAAAATGATAATGTGGAAAAGTTTTCGCATCAAAGTGATCTACGCCATCCCCTATATTCAGTTTCTGTATTTCACCGAGATCAGTAAGGAGCTGAAGATTCCGGTAAACTGTTCCAAGGCTGATGTTCGGAAAAGTTTCCCGCACATCCATATAGACCATGTCCGCTGTAGGATGGTCCTCTCTATGCATAAGGTTTTCTTTTATGACTTCCCTCTGTCTGCTGTATTTCAGTGCCATAGTATCTCCTCAAAAATAGGAATGATTACTATTTTACTATAACATAATTTTGTCGCTTGTCAACACCCGTTTTTTATGTTTATATATTTTTAAGAAGATTATTCTTCTCTTTTTACAAAAATATACCATAAAATGTGGTATACTGTTTACAAAATATGAAGATAAATAAAACGAAGTTCAATTCAGGTAACCGGAGACAAAAATGAAATTAAAAACAAGACTGCTGATCGCATTTCTGGTCATGATATTTGTACCGTTGATTTTGACGGCAGTGGCATTCTGGTTTATCGGGGCGGCGATCAGAGGGCAGCAGATAAAATTTTCTGTGGATCCCGAGGCGTATCTTTATTTCAGTGATCTGATTGCGCCGGATTTTTTCGCTTCGATGGCGGTGGCTATTGCAGTTATTCTTATATTTACGGCTCTTATTCTGAGTTTCTGGATTTATTCCAGCGTATTTAATCCGGTGCAGGAACTGAATATTGCAATGAAAAATATTGCTGAAGGAAATCTGGATTATCAGGTGCCTTCTCCCGGTGAAAAACGGAAAGGGGAGATGGCGGAACTTGCTGTAAACTATGAGGATATGCGGCTTCGTCTCAAAGAATCCACGGAGGAAAAGTTACAGCGTGAAAATCAGAATAAAGAATTGATCTCAAATATTTCTCATGACCTGAAAACGCCGATCACGGCTATCAAAGGTTATGTGGAAGGGATAATGGACGGTATAGCCAATACGCCGGAAAAGATGGATAAATATATCAGGACCATATATAATAAAGCCAATGATATGGATCGTCTGATCAATGAACTGTCGTTGTATTCAGGCATTGATACGAACCGTATTCCCTATAACTTTCACAGGCTTAATGTGGCAGACTATTTCCAGGACTGTCTGGAAGAGGTGGGGCTTGATCTGGAATCAGAAGATATAGAATTAAGTTACTCCAACCTGGTATCTCCTGAGACAATGGTGATTGCTGATCCGGAACAATTAAAGAGGGTGATCAATAACATTATAAACAACAGTGTGAAGTATCAGGATAAGAAACCGGGTATGATCGATATCCGTATTCTGGATGAGATTGATTCGATCCGCATTGAAATAGAGGATAACGGAAGAGGTATTGCCCAGAGGGATCTGCCCAAAATATTCGAGAGGTTTTACCGAACGGACGCCTCCCGCAATTCTACAAAAGGAGGCAGCGGTATAGGTCTTTCCATCGTGAAGAAGATCATGGAGGATCATGGTGGTTATATCTGGGCTACCAGCAAAGAGGGCGAAGGGACCTGTATGCACATTATTTTAAGAAAATATGAGGAAGTGAGGCAGGATATAAAAAGCGTGGACATTGATGAGGGGGCGCCGGAGGGCGGACGGAAAAGGAAATCTGATCTGACAGGCGGAAACGGAAAGGCAAAAAATGATGGAAAGGTGGGTATGGTATGAGCAGGATTTTGATCATTGAAGACGAAGAATCTATTGCAGATCTGGAGAAGGACTATCTGGAGCTGAGTGACTTTCAGGTGCAGATCGAGAACAGCGGAGACAGGGGACTTTCCGCTGCGCTGGCGGAGGATTTTGATCTGGTGATATTGGATCTGATGCTGCCAGGAATGGATGGATTTGAGGTGTGCCGGAAGATTCGCGAAAAGAAAGATATTCCTATTCTGATGGTGTCGGCGAAAAAGGATGATATTGATAAGATCAGAGGTCTGGGGTTAGGTGCTGATGACTATATGACAAAACCGTTCAGTCCCAGTGAACTTGTAGCCCGGGTAAAAGCTCATATGTCCAGGTATGACAGATTGGTAGGTTCCGCCCAGAAAACTAATGATGTCGTGGAGATCCGGGGGATCAAGATCGATAAGACTGCGCGGCGGGTATGGATAGATGGAGAGGAGAAGACGTTCACAACCAAGGAATTTGACCTGCTGACATTCCTGGCTGAAAATCCGAACCATGTCTATACCAAAGAAGAGTTGTTCCGGGAGATTTGGGATATGGATTCCATCGGTGACATCGCTACCGTGACAGTGCATATTAAGAAGATTCGTGAGAAAATTGAGTTTGACACTTCAAAGCCTCAGTATATTGAGACAATCTGGGGTGTGGGATATCGGTTTAAAGTATAAAAGCCAATATAAATCGAGAAGAGGCGAAAAGGTTTATCATATGATAAACCTTTTCAGTCGTTAGGCCTCTGATAAAACCGTCCTGTAACCTGCTGAGTGTTCATCGTATTGATAAATGCATTGGGATCAATCTGCCTGATCTTTTTGGTGATTGGTTTGATCTCATCCTTCCCGACAACTGAGTAGAGCATATTGCATTCCTTTTTTCTGTAACAGCCGATTCCTTTAAAAAGAGTCGCGTCATGATTGGTATTCTCACGGATTTCCTCATAAATTTCATCCGGTTTGGATGTAATGATAAGAAGCGTCTGCTTCTGATAGCGTTTGTATAAAAGGTGCAGGACCTGGGTGGAGGTAAACTGAAAAATGATAGAGTACAGTGCTTCGTTCCATCCGAAAAGATATCCTGCAATTACAAGGATTATGCAGTTTCCGGCAAAAATGTAATTCCAGGTTTCGATGCCGAATTTTTCAGAAAAGAAGATGGCGATAAAGTCAGTGCCGCCGCTCGTAGCGTGGGCATACAGGCAAAGGGAGATGGCACAGGCGTTTAAAATGCCGCCAAATACGGCCGCCAGCAGTATATCGTTAGTCATCTGAAAACCGGATAGAATATCTGTAAAGATACCGGTCAGAACGATCATAAGACAGGAATAGCCGGTAAATTTTTTCCCTATAAATTTGAAACTGATAAAGACCGGAACAGCATTCAGGGAAAAATTGACTAAGGAGTAGGATAATTCCATATTCCAGAAATGCCTTGCGATCTGCTGGATCAACAAGGTTAAACCGTTAAATCCACCGGGCAAAAGGTCTCCTGCCCGCACAAAGCTTTTGATATTCATCGCCATTAAAAAGGCGGCGGCCACGATCAGAACCGCACGTTTGACGTCATCCAAAATAACTGTCTTTTTCATTGTGATATTTACAGAACCTTTCTCATGTAATCATAAGTATTTCCCAAACAAAGCAGCTTACACTTTGAAAAGCAGGATCACTATATTATAGCGCAGTCTCTGGCGGCAATCAAACTAAAATTAAAAAAAATATCTGATCATGGCAATAGAAAATGCAAAACCCATGCCTTCTATTGCCATGAATATCTGCTGCATGCAGAGTGCCTACTGTGCAAGAAATTTTTCATACACTCCGTTTTTTTCTGCAAAACCCATCTTCCGGAGATATTCTTCATGCTTTTCCGATTTCCCGGAATACACCAGTTTGCTGATTCCCTGTTCCGGCAGTCTGGAATACAGGTATTTTCCGACAGAGCAGTCACGGTATGTGGGAGTCGAGTAATCGACAGAAATCTCCAGGACACCTTTTTCAGTCACATTTCCGAGCAGCAGTCCTGCCAGGGCAGTATCACAGCACACGAGATAGGCGGTGTCTGCTTCGGAGAGAGCCGTTTCCGCATTCTGAAAGAAATTCCGGATATCCTGCTGATAATGCGCCATAAACCAAGCGAGAAATCCATCGTCCGTGCTTACGGAGATAAGATCGTACTGCTGCTTGGTCTTCAGCAGTTTCATGAGATTATAAACGTTAATGATGATCAGACATATATTCATAAGCGCCAGCGGATAGGAGTGGATAATTAACGCGTAAGTCGCCGAGATAACGCTTCCTATCGTGTTGATGACTCTCAGCTTTACAACCGAGGACATCAGCATGGAGACGACTACCAGTGTGGAACCCACATAACCGGCTATTTCGATGATGGTTGAAGTGTTCATTGTCTGTTGCCTGCCTTTCCTGATCACTCAGAGGATCATTTCAAAATCTACTGAAATGAAAAGGCTGCCGCAGATACCCGCAGCAGTCCGTTTCAAAGATACTACATTCTCTCCAGATCAATACTGACCGGAGTTATATTTGAATGCGTTCGGCACATTCTTATCCGGGCTGTAGGTTTCCAGGATCTTTCCGTAGCGCTCTCTGTAATCGTTGTCGATTTTAAGCTGCGGAATCACTTTGGTTCCCTCCTCAAAGAAGTGTTTGGAACCTCTGCCCATCTCCTGGCCACGTTTGGTATGCTTATCAAGCGCCACATCCATGATCTCAGGCACTTTGCCCATGGCTGCCTCTTTGATGATGATGTTTTTCAGATAATCGCTGGAACGATCCTTCTCGCTCTCGCAGAGGATACGGATCGCATGGATGAAATACATCGGCTGATCTCCGTCGTCATAGGGGAAGTTCTTGCGCATCTCATTCATGGTATTTACCAAAACCGCTGCATTCAGGTTGCCGAACCCGATATCCTCCACGGAGATGGTCAAAAGCCTCCTCCACATTTTCTCCAGAAAGACCGGTCCGGATACATACAGTTCGTATGCATACTGGCAGGCTTCCTCTACCATTGCTCTGCGGATGGATTTCTGCAGGCAGGAAATAATTTCATCTGCGGCAAAGCCGTTTATTGTCTCCGATGCCGCCCAAATATTGTAAGCTCCCATTGCTTATTCTCCCTTCTTATCTCTGTAAAGTTCTATCAGTTCCAGAATAACGATCTTTAATGTTTCGGCCGCCATGAGCTGATCCTCCGCATGGGTCATTAACAGGCTGATCTGCGGTTCTTCCGTGCTGATCTCTTCCTGTAATACATCCATGTGTCCATTATGGGCTTCCACAAAATTTTCCGCGCCTTCGTCGAGCTTTTTATCCGCTTCGGAGAATTTTCCCTCCTTTGCCAGAGCAAGCGCTTCCATATAGCAGGACTTAGCCATACCCGAAAAAGTAATAACGCTCATCGCTGATGCCGATATCTTTTCAATATTTACCATCTTTTTACCTTACCCTTCCACCAGGCTGATTGCAAAATCAAGCGCCTTGTCACCGTCAGCCATGGCGTAAGTACGGGGTTCCACGCTGGCCACCGGAATATTAAGCTGGGATTTGATATTCGCCACCGCATAGACAAGCTGAGGTCCTACCAGACATACATCCCACTTGCCCACCTCATCGCGGATGGACGCGCTTGGAACAGCGGTGATGGTCAGATCCATGCCGCGCCTCTCTGCCGCCTCGCGGATCTTTTTTACTAAAATGGAACTGGACATTCCGGCATTACAACATAACAATATTTTCATAGTGTCTCCTTTCCGTACATCTTGTACAGGTTTTATTTTAATTCCGGCCAATACCCTTTATTTGCTTCGATCAGGTCGTCCAGAATCTTCTTTGCAATTCCCGCACTGGGAACCGTTTTTGACAGGGTAAGGGCCTGCCAGAGTTTGTGGTAACTTCCTTCCATCCAGGCGTCTACGGTCAGTTTTTCCACCGCCACCTGTTCTTCCATCAATCCTTTCTGGAAGGTAGGGATCTTCCCGATACTTAACGGCTCATAGCCGTCTTTTCCTACGATACAGGGAATCTCCACCATGGCATCCGGCGAAAAATTCTCAATGGCGCCGTTGTTCTCCACGATTAAGAGCATTCTCTCATGGGTGTTAAAGGCAAGAGCAGTGGCCAGATCCACAATAAACAGCGCATGGATACCGATCTTTAACGCCGTATCCTTCGCGGTGCCCGCCGCTTCGATCTTTGCGCACTCGCCGAACACTCGTTTTTCTCTGCCGTCGATCACCTGATTTGCCCTGGTATAATTCGGATCGGTATGCGCCACCATATCGTCGGGGTACAGGTAATACTGGAGATAAGAACTGGGCGCCATGGTGGGATCCACCGCAATGAGATCTTTCACCTTTTTGGCCGTCTCATGCCAGCTTTCGTCTGTGAAATCTGTATCTACGGAACCTGTCTCGCAATTGCCGTACTGGAGCTGATGCGCTATCAGCTTATCAATGTATTCGTTCCCGTCCTTATCCTTGATGGAAGTCCACCAGCCGAAATGATTCAGGCCGAAATACCGGATATCCATCTCCTTTCTGTTCTGAAAACCAAGAATTTTGGCAATCGTCTGCTCCATGCCAATGGGCATGTCACAGATATTGATAACTCTGGAATTGGGACGAAGCCTTCTGCAGGCTTCCGCCACGATGGCAGCGGGATTGGAATAGTTAAGCATCCAGCAGTTCGGGGAATATTTCTCCATATAGTCAATATTTTCAAGCACACCCGCAATGGACCGCATACCGTATGCGATACCGCCCGGCCCGCAGGTCTCCTGTCCCACCACACCGTATTTCAGGGGGATTTTCTCATCAAGCTCCCGCATGGCAAGCTTACCCACACGAATATGCGCCAGACAGAAATCCACATCTGTATACGCGGTTTCCGGATCCGTGGTCGCAAGATATTCAATGGAAGGATCCTTTTCCTTCACAATAATCTCGCAGGCTTTTGCCACCTTATTCTGGCGCTCCTCATCATTGTCATACAACTTGATCGCACGCAGTGGAAGCTTATCAAGATTGTCCAAAAGCATCAGAATAATTTCCGGCGTATAGGTACTGCCGCCCCCGGCGATCACAATGGAAAATTTTTTCATCATCACTGACTTCCTTTCAGTCTTTTATTGATCTTACTATGTTTTTCTAACCCTTGTAAATTTCAAGGGAATTGGATATCTGAATCAGTGCCTCCACAAATTCCTCTTCTGTTTCTACTGCAGCCAGTGCCCGGACCGCGGAACGTTCCGCGGCGATATGCCGGAACAGTTCAAAAAGAACAACTAACTGTTCATTCTGCTTGCGTTCCATGGCCAGCAGAAAAATGAGCTGTACTTCCTTCTCCTGTATCCGCAGCGGCTGTTTTAACACCGCTGCACCGATGGCTGTCTTTTTGGCAAAAGTTACCAGAGGATGGGGCAGCATAAACCAGTCTCCGATAAAAGTAGGATAATTCACCTCTCTTAGAAGCACATCTTCCATAAATTCCCGGACGTCAAAGATACAATCCTCTTTTTTCAGCGCTTCCGACAGATCCTGAATCACCTGTTCAAATGTTGTTTTTTCTCTGTAGATCCGGATGGAACCCAGGTTAAAATACTCTTTTATCATCTCCCGGAACCGGTAGTTCATACGGATTTTGTGCACCAGAGCATTCATTGCCGTCAGTGTGTACTGATTCGGGATACCATCCATCCGGAAGGTTGCCACGGAAGGATGCACGTAGGTATCCATAATGGATATGATCAGATCTACCTGATGTTCCGCCAGATATTTTTCCAGATTATGTTTGGGAAGAAATGCATCCATTTCAATCTGGTTGATAAAATTTGTCTGAATCCAGCTGCTGACAATACTGTTGACGCTGAATCTGGTGGAGCTTATGATGACAGCTTTCAGCTTCTGGTTTACATTTTCCAGGAAATGTTCCACAAAAATTGCAATAAAGGATATCTCATCGTCCTGGATATAACAGTTCTTGTACCGGTATATGACAGATGCCATCAGCATGGAAATCTCATAGGCATACGGATACTGTTTTTTCACATCATTCAGAATGGGATTTTTCACCTCGTAGCCGGTTTCCAGTCTCCGCATCATATACTCGATATGGATCAGGATATTATCGTAAAATTCCTTTGACTGCCATAAATCAAAATGATATTTTTCCATCACATCGTGGCAGAAGTCCTCCAGGATCTGCACGCTCAGTGCGCCAATCTCACTCCCGGAGGGTGTATCTGAAGTCATTTTAAAACTGTGAAGCAAGCCTTCGAGAATCTGGATATCCCCGCTTCCAAGCTCAATGCCCTGGGTTTTCAGGTATTCAAAAAAACCTGTCAGCGCCTCGCTTGCGGATTCTGCCGTTTCCGCTTCCGGAACGGAATGATTCTGATAATTCCGTACAATCGTGATATACACCGCACTGACGGCCATATACAGACCGTCATCCGGAATCTGGATCAACCTGCTGTCAAAATATTCTTTCACAAGCTTTTCCATCCATCCGTATTCCTCCGCATCAAAGTCATCATAGAGGAAGGTCCGCAGAAACCAGGAATAGTTATGGACTCTGTTCTGTGTCTCGTTTTTAATGATGCGAAACAGCGTCTGACGCAGCTTTGCCTCATCTTCATTGGTCAGAAGGCGTTCTCCGCTCATCCGGAGCAGTTCGCTCTGATATTCTGATGCAAGCTTTTTCTGAAAACGGCTGATCTCCTTATACATTGCCGGTTCGGACAGGGCAAGCTGGTCTCCGATATCGAAGATATCCGCCTGCCCGGTCT
>Ga0137297_10738_pt1 | contig 22490 bp, 21 predicted proteins | sample RamsorincwithD2O_FD_97191 | JGI IMG/M metagenome (GOLD analysis project Ga0137297, IMG submission 97191) | Mouse cecal microbial communities from Vienna, Austria - Mucin amended with D2O | ecosystem: Host-associated > Mammals > Digestive system > Large intestine > Cecum | place: Austria: Vienna... | reverse complement strand
GGTCTAGGTAGAAAATTTTTTGGGAACTAAAGGTTAACTAAAAATAGAATTAAAGTGAACCCAAAAACCAGAAGCCAGGAGTTAGAAAGGCAAAAGTTAGAAAGGCAGGAGGATAAAATGATAGTTGTTGAATTTTTCAGCATGAATCAGCCGACTGAAATTCTCGAACAGATCAAAAATGCAGATTGGAGTGGGGCGAAGTCTTTGTCCCGTCTGCTTGAAGAAGGAAGTTTTCATGATCGCTTAGGAGAAAATGCGAGGCTGCTGCTGCTAATGGAAGATGAAGAACTTGCTGCTTTCTGCACTTTTGCAGATCATGATGATGTTCCAGATACCAATCTGGCTCCCTGGATTGGATATGTATATACTTCTGAAAAATTCAGAGGGAAACGATGTGCAGGACAGTTGATTGAAGCTGCAGAAAGAATGGCCAGAGAAGATAATGACGGATATGTTTATATTTCTACCGGCCATCGTGGACTGTATGAAAAATATGGATATGAACTGTTCACTACATTGAAAAATAAACATGGACAGGATTCTGGCATTTATCGTAAAAAGATTAAATAACGGAAAACTTATTGTATCGTTTAAATAAAGCTGAGGACTGCTTAGAAGAGCAGTCCCTTTTTGATTGGGAGAAGAAACCATCAGTCTGATTATGTCATTGTTGAGGTAAAGTTTTCGAATTTATCGCAGGAATTAGATAATTCAGCATTTTAAAGGAGCATTTTTTTAGAAATGGTGTGAAAATAAAGGTGTCTCTTGCTCTGGATTTGAATCAACAGGGCATATCAATGATTTTTTTACGAATTCTTTTTTAAACTTATTTTGGCATACAAGCCATATTCAATAAATCAAATTTAATTAGTCAATATTTAGAAAATATAAATAACTTGTGGTTACAAGGAAGGAAGGTACAGAATGGCTGAGACAAAAAAGAAAGCATTAAATTTTAGTTCGGTGGAAGATGTGAAGCTGTTTCTGGAAGCCAGCAAGGAAGCGGATGCTGAAATTAACCAGAAAGATTTTCTCGAAGCGATCTACAAAATGAATCTGGCCGATGATGATATTCAGGAATTAATTGACTGGTCTCACGCCAATGGAATTGATTTCGAAGAAAAGGAACCGGATGATCTTTCAGATGAAGATGATGACAGTGATTCCGATTCAGATTCTGATGATGAGGTTAAAAATGAACTGGCAGCTCTGGAAAGAACTTTTGCTGCCGGAGCAAGCAATAAGACAAGTGATCCTGTAAAAGCCTATCTCAAGGAAATTGGAGCTATCCCTTTGCTGACACCGACTCAGGAAGTTGAAGTCGCAAAGCGAATCATTGCCGGAGATATGGATGCCAAACAGACACTGATTGACTCCAACCTGCGTTTGGTGGTTTCGATCGCAAAGAAATATGTAGGACGCGGACTTCTGTTCTTAGATCTGATTCAGGAAGGAAACATCGGGCTGATCAAGGCAGTTGAAAAATTTGATTACACCAAGGGATTCAAGTTTTCTACTTATGCGACATGGTGGATTCGTCAGGCAATTACCCGTGCGATAGCTGACCAGGCCAGAACCATTCGAATTCCTGTTCATATGGTTGAAACGATCAATAAAATGACCCGAATTCAGCGTCAGCTGGTTCAGGATCTGGGCCGTGATCCAATCCCTGAAGAAATTGCTGAAAAGATGGATGACATGACCGCTGAACGTGTCATTGAAATTCAGCGTTCTGCTCTTGATCCTGTCAGTATGGAAACACCTGTAGGTGATGAGAATGATACTTTCCTTGGGGATTTCATTGAAGACAAGACGACTATGACTCCAGAAGAATATGCTCATTCTCAGCTGCTGAAAGAAACCATTCAGGAAGTTTTATCCACTCTGACTGAACGTGAAGAAAAAGTGATTCGCCTGCGTTTTGGATTGGATAATGGACGTACCTGGACTCTTGAAGAAATCGGTAAGGAATTCAATGTAACGCGTGAAAGGATTCGTCAGATTGAAGCCAAGGCAATTAAGAAGCTGAAAGGCCCGCAGCGGGCTAAGCTTCTGCAGAGCTTCCATCAGGTCGGCAATTAAGTCGAATGGATTGATATCCATTCAACAGCAGAGCCGTCAAACAGATTAACGAAACGAAACTGGATGCATTCTTCGGAATGTGTCCTTTTTTACATGATCTTTCATTTGTCATTTGTATAGAATAAGTTCAGATCTGCTGCCAGTTCCTGTTCTCAGGTTTTATCAGATTTCAACTTTTCGTCAGTCTGGATTCAGATCCAGGTTCAATTCCCATTCAATAAGTCGTCTTTATAGAAATTGGATTCACCATGTATACTCATAGAAGATTGCTTCAACTGACTGCGGCAGTCAGTCAGATAGGAAGCATCGAAATCAGAAAGCAGGTTGAATATGTCTCAGAAAGCATTTTTCTTCGATATTGATGGAACACTTTATCAGAATAAATTTCATGAAGTATCTAAAAAAACAATATGGGCTTTAACAAGACTTCTGGAACAGGACCATCCGGTTTATCTTGTCAGCAGCCGCAGTGTTTCCGAGATGGAACATCTTCCAGAATCGTTTATTAATTTATTATTCACCGGACTGGTCCTTGAAGGCGGAGCTTTGGTTCTTGATGAAAGAAGGCTGCCCGTCTCTGAAAAGACCATTCAGCCAAACGATATGAGAGAAATTGATACGTTTTGTAAGGATCATAAACTGACGTACAGATATTCAGCTCAGAACGGAAGCTATTTTGGAACTCCTTCAACACCTGAAATCTACAATCATATGTTTTCGCTGTACATGAAGGCTCCTGCTCAAAAAGAATATCAGGATGAAGAAGTTTACAATGTTCTGATCTGGGTAAAGGATCAGGCACTAAAGCAGGAGATACTCGAACGATTCAAAGATTATTCGTTAGTTGAATATGCAGAATGTGTTGAACTTCGTAATCCGGATACCAGCAAGGAAATTGAAGTTGAGAAGATCTGCAGAAATAATCGGTATGAAATGAGTGTGGCGTTTGGGGATGGAGCCAATGATGCCGGTATGCTGCGGCTTGCTGATCTTGGAGTCGCCATGGGCAACGCTTTTGAACCCGCTAAAGAAGCGGCTGATCTCATCTGTAAATCCGTTTTTGAAGATGGAGTTGCCGATTTTCTTGAATCAAGACACTGGATCTGATCCAGTGTTTTTCTTTATGTAATCAAAGGGAAAGATTATTGATGGCTCTTGATGAAATCAGTCGTTTTTCTCGTTAATTTCATGATGAAAAATTTCTCTTTCTGTCGCACAATGAACGTATAGATAATGGAATGCAACAATTCCAGGAGAGGAAATAATGAGAGAAGATTTAACATTGGAAAATGGGCGCCTGAAACTGACGACAAGAACTCGAGCTGGCCAGATGCGTTCATTAATCGACAAGAAAAACGGTTTTGAATTGATTTATCAGGGAGATCAGGGATGGAAGGATCAGAATCCGACTCTCTTTCCTATGGTCGGAAGCACCTGGAATGATGGAAAGTTTGTTGTAGACGGCAAGGAATATCAGATGAAAAATCATGGTCTGATCCGTTATGCAGATCTTGAAGGTGAAGTCGATGGAAATAAAATCACCTACAGAATGTCTTCAGATGAAGAAACCCGAAAACAGTTTCCATTCGATTTTGAATATGAGATGAGTTATGAACTGAATGATCATTCAGTTACTGTCTCTTACCAGATTAAAAATCCATCCGATCGAGACCTTCCATTCTCGTTTGGACTGCATCCTGCCTTTAGAACTTCACAGAATGCAAAAGAACAGTTTGAAGACTTTTCGATTCGATTTAACGAAACACTGAAAACCGATCAACTGATCTTCAGTGCAGACTATCAGCCCGTTTCCTATGTTCCTGTAGAAATGGACGAATGGAAGCTGTCCAGAGACGATCTGAATAAATACGCTACCCTTGCATTCACTCATCCAAATGTGACTGATGCTGCAATTTATTACAGGGATCAGAAGCGGATGAATGTTCATTTTGAAGGATATCCTTATTTAGCTTTATGGTCTCATCCAACGCCCAGTGACATGGTCTGCATCGAGCCCTGGTATGGACATGCCGATTATGAAAAGAAGGATATTCCGTTCGAAAAAAGAGAAGGAACACTCATTCTGAAACCAGGCGAGAGCTTTACCTGCAGCTATGAGATCAGCGTCCCGGAATAATTGTTAACTCATCTTGAGATAAACAGCATTTCCATCGAATCAATTGTCATAGGAAATTGTCAAATCACGAAACTTGTATTCTGCACGATAGTTCGATCTTGAATTAAAAGAGCGTTCTGATGGACAGGATTAACTTAACTGTGGTCTAGAAATTTTGGTTTTGGTAGAAAAATTTTCCAAAACTAATGATTCGGTCTTTTAAATCGGGCTGTTTTTTGTCCGAATTTCGAAATTTTTGTAGGATGATGATGTGAGAGATCTTAAAATATTTATAAGATATAGGTATACTGTAGATACGTTAAGCATTTTCAGACAAATTATGATGTAACTTGTGTTTACTGGTTACAAAATCGCAAATGAAGATGTTTGGATCCCACTATTTAGAAAAGAGGTTCGATTTGTGAAAGTCTCAACCCGTGGAAGGTATGCTCTGAAAATGTTGACAGATCTGGCGATTCATCAGGGAGAAGGATACATCAATCTTAAGGAAATTTCACAGAGGCAAGGAGTATCTAAAAAATATCTCGAACAGATCGTCCCAATTCTTAACAGAGAAGAAATCCTGCAGACTTCGCGAGGGTCGCAGGGCGGCTACCGATTGGCAAAAAGACCCAACGAATATGTGATCGGAGATATCCTGCGCTTAACAGAAGGCTCATTGACTTTAGCTCCCTGGCTTGATGACGGTATTGACAGTTCAAATATGGAATTCTGGGCCGGACTGAATAAAGCGGTGTCCGCTTATCTGAATCAGTTCACGCTGCAGGATCTGGTTGACGAAGAAAAAAGCCGATACGCCTATGACTATGTCATCTGAGGATATTCAATTAATGATTATCAAATCAATGCACTAATCGAATTATGATAGTCTGACACAAGGTAATGGATCAGATAAAAGGTCAGCAGCGTGCTGGCCTTTTAATATGGAAAATTTCAGCTGAGTCCGGTTGTAAAGCGAATAAGAAAAACCTGCTCTTTATTTCAAAGATTGAAGAGCAGGTAAAATTGGATATTAAGGATTAAACCAGGTAAACCTGAAATATCTTCTGTTTTGAATCAATGTTACGATTGAGTCTTAGTAAGGTTTAAATCACGCTTTGATCATTCGAATCAGTCAGGCGATTTCGATTACATCAATCCATTTAAAACCAACTTAGACAGAAAGCTATCTGGAAACTTTTGTAGAGCGTGAAAGCTGCCAGATGGTAAATCCGGCATAGGCAAAGCAGCAGATCATGGCAATCCAGCACATAATCAGCATGGATGGATCGTAATTCATCTGATACGCATTAACCACAAGCAATATACCCAGGATGAAGTAAAGAACAATCTTAACTTTGGCTCTGGTACGATCTTTTGGCTGAATACTTAGATCATAGGTATGTACACAGGATTCCTTGTTAAATTTTGGAGCGTCTGGAAGTCGATTGACAAACTTATAAAACGAAAATTCAAATCCAGCATATATTATCAGAGATAAAACAAATGCTAGCCATAATGGCCAATGAAACCATTCTTCAAACAAAATGGCCATAATTAAAAAGGCGGAGATGACGGCAAGATAACGGGTTCGATACATGTTGAATTTTCGATAATCCGATTTAGGAATCATTACTGCTTTTTTTACGAGTGGATTATAGTAGATGATCCGATTTTTTTTATCGATATAAAGATTTAGTCCGGAAAGACCGGGATTGGCTTGAACTCGAGACATGATTGTATTCCTTTCAGTATATTCATTCATTTTAAATGGTTTGCGGTTTCCATTGTATCCAAAAAGAGAAAAACATGAAATAGAAGGAAAGAGGATGAATGATGTATAAAGCAGATCAGGCAGCGATGGAAATGACAAAAAGCAGAAAAAACGGACAGTAAAAAATTATCCCGATTGACAAACTAGGTTGCTTTGGCAAAACTGTATGGTACGAATGTGAAATTCGAAATGAATCTTTGAACTTCATCCTTGGATATTGATCAGGAAATGATTGGTTTTTGAATTTGAAAAATTATTTTCAGAAGTTTCGGGTAATGGACAGTGAATTTTTGAGATACCCAGGATATGAAAGAGTTCAATCGGGAATTATCTTTGTTAACGAGTAATAAGAATTGAAGTAAGGATAAAAGAAATTACAGATGTCTTTTCAGACGCGAAAGGAATGGAATTGGATTATGACAGGAATCATTATTACCGGATATGGAAAATTTGCGGAAGGATTGAAGGATGCTCTTGAAGCAGTAACTGGACCTGCCGAAAATATCGAAACAGTGAGTTTTTCTCAAAACGATACGGAAGAATTATTCAATACCCGCCTGCAGGATGCAATAAACCATTTAAAGGGATGTTCATCGATCCTTTTTCTATGTGATATGACCGGAGGGATACCTTATCGTTTAGCTACACAAAACGCTGAACAGATGGAAAGTGAAGTACTTGCGGGGATTAATCTTGGAATGCTTGTTGAAAGCAGCATCTCGCGTCAGTTTACTTTAGATGTTCATGCCTTAGCAGAGCAGGTTTTAAACATAGGAAAGGATCAGGTGGAGCGCTTCGCGATGAATTCCTGAGCGGATAACAGACAGAAAGGGACTTCTGAAAGAAGATAAAATGGAATGGAGGCGAATTGATGAAAATCAGTATTGAAAAACTACAGGCCCAAGATCCACAACTGCGAGGACTCGAAAAGCTGTATCATGCTTCTTTTCCGGATTATGAAGCAAAACCTTTTGAGATGATTGTTAACGGAGTTAAAGAAGGCAGAATGGACTCCTACATTCTTAAAGCGGCAAAGGAGAAAGAAACAGAATTAAAACCTGCTGGTTTGGCTTTTCTGATTAAAGGTAAAGACATCATGCTTCTTGACTATCTGGCCATTAATCCAGATTTTCAATCCGGAGGATTGGGTTCGAGAATGATCAAGGAACTTTCCAGTATTTATGATCAGCCTTTAATCATAGAAATTGAGAGTACAAATCTGGATATAAAACCTGAAGACCAGGATCAGCGAGAACGCCGCAAATCGTTTTATATTCGAAATGGCTTCTTCGACTGCAATCAGGAGATTGAATTGTTTGGAGTACAGATGGAACTGATGTCAACTCATCGTCCTATCGCTTATCCAGAATACTTTGATCTTCTCGATCAGTATCTTCAGGCGTATCAGATTAGCGCTTCAGATAACATTTGTTTTTTAAGTCAGGATCGAAAGTCTGAATCACAGAAAAAATAATAAAAATTAACAAAGAGCAGAAATACGATCATGCGTTTTTCTGCTCTTTTGCATTTTAAAATGATTTCCATTGATCTTTGAGTTCATCTGAGAATGCTCAGAAAGGAATTGTTGAAAATTCATCTGGATCGTATTTGGATTTGACGACTTTCTTGCGTCGATAAAAGGTAGAAGGTGATATGTTCAGGATCTGACAGGTTTTAGCTACCCCGTTTTGTTTTTGCATTTCGAGTACTTCCAAGACGGTTGGAGAGCCATTGAGTAAAAGAGGTTTACGCCCGGCTCCACGAGTACGGATTCTTTTGATCGCTTGTTCATCCCAATCAAAATTCAATTGCCATTGTCCATCATTTAAGGCTTCAGAAGCGTTGATTCCGCTTCCGTCAAGTATTTCCTGCAGCTGGCTGATCTGCTCGCTTTGCTTATTGGCAAGTAAGATCGAAAGATGAGTCTGCTCATTCATTGGTTATCCTCCTTGGACCGCTTGATTTATCAGCATGCAGTGAGCGGATTCTGTTAGCGTAAGGTTTGAAAGGCGTTCAGTCTGATCAGGCCGAAGGGATGTTTGAAGGGTCCGAATTTATATTTCTGATTATAACTATGAATGGTGATTTATTTTGAAAATCACCGACTTTTAAGGAAAAATTTTCATTGTCATTTACAGAAATCGACGAAACCACAAAAGTTCGAAAGAAAATTAATTCAGGTAAATGTTTAATGTTGACATTCTTCCCCGCTTTCGCTTTGCTTAGAAGCGGGGGGCTTCTTGCAGAGAATAGGGTAAAAATGAATGATGGATTACTTCTGAAACAAGATAAAAATTTTGTGTGAATCAGGGGATCGAAACCTGAACTTACATTTTAAACGGGATGGCAATAGATTGGCTTAGACTGGTTGACATTTGAATCAGGCGTATGAAAAATAGATAAATATGAAGAAACTACTATATCGAATTCTGTTTGTGATCTGCCTGGGGATCTTTCTGTTTTCTGCATGGCAGCTTTATACGATCTGGGCTGGATCACAACAGGTAAAAAACGAAACCGGTCAGCTGGAAAGTTATTTGAAACAGCCAGAGGCTGATAAAACAAAAGAGGAAGAAGTCGAAGTCTTTTCTCCGGATTGGGCAGGACTTCAGGCTCAGAATCCCGACATTATTGCGTGGATCATTATTCCAGGCACGGATATTTCCTATCCGATCGTTCAGGGAGCAGATAACGAGTATTATTTGAATTACACCGCTCTTAAGGAATATAACCGTCGAGGCGCGATATTCGTTGACGCTCAGGCAGCTTCTGATTTCACAAACGACAACACCATTATTTATGGGCACTCTGTGGATGTTGGAGGAATGTTTACTTCCTTAAAAGACTTCGCGGATCAGGCATTTTTTGATTCTCATCCGTATTATTGGATTCTTACACCGTCGCAGAATTACCGTGTTGAAATTACAGAATTCACTAAAGGAGACGGAAGCAACGCTGCCTATACAACTTCTTTTGGAGACTATCGCGATTCGGTCATTCAGACCATCAAGGATCAGGCCATGTATTCCCGTACAGTGGATAATCCTGACCAATATCCTTATGTCACTTTGTCAACCTGTGATCTTGACTATGGATTCTCAAGTCCGCAGCGGCTGATTCTTACCGGTATTCTGGAACCCTGGTATGAGCCGATTCCAATTAATGGATAAGAACGGCAAATTATAAATACAAAATATGAATAAAACTATAAATAAATATAAATACAGAAAACTGTATTGAATTGGTCCGGCTCAATGGATCAGAAATATTTCTGACAACCATTTTGAAAGGAATCATGCAGACCATTCACAGATAACAAAATAAACAAGTTCAAAACAACCCGTTGTATAAAACTAATGAAGAACGAAACGGAAAACTTCCTGCTTTCGTTCTTTTTTTCATTTTTGTCAGAGTTTTCTGAAAAGATAAAACAATTTGCAAAGTCTCTGAATCCGAAATGACAGCTTGTCGATTCGATGAGATATTCAGATCAAAAGTACTCCAGAAGCAAAAGCGCTCAAGAATTCAGATGTTATAATTTGATTCGTCAATGGATAGTCTTTTCATCTGAAGTAACCATTCGCATCAGCGAAACAGATAAATTACAAGTTGACATCCCATTGAACAACTCTGAAAAGGAACGAAAGTAAAATTGACGACTAAGTTAAATCATAAGGACAGAAAACGAAAGATTATTCTTACAGCAGGCGGAACTGGCGGCCATATTTATCCCGCTCTAGCTCTGGCTGATTTATGGAAGGAACAGGATCCACAGACTGAATTTTTATTTATTGGAAATGATGACCGTATGGAAGCCACTCTTATTCCTGAACGGGGATATCCGTTTATCGGACTTCATTCATCAGGACTTGAAATTTCTTTAGCTCATAAGATCAAAGCAGTTTTTCAGACTATTTCCTGCTACTTCAAAGCGTGCAGGATCATGAAAAACGAAAAACCGGATCTGGTGGTCGGTTTTGGCGGGTATGTGACTGCACCTGTTTTAGCTGCGGCCAGATCAGTAAAAATTCCATATATGATTCATGAACAGAATTCTGTTGTCGGTAAGGCAAACCGAATGGTCATGAAAGAAGCTTCCGGAATAGCCGTTTGTTATGAAAAATGCTTTGAGGTCTTTGAGGGTTCTAAAACCAGGTTGATTGGAAATCCAAGAGCCTCCTTAGCGGTTCAGGCCAGTGGAGATCAGGCTTATTTTGAATCACTTGGTTTAAAAAAGGACAAAAAGACAATCATGATCGTTATGGGATCTCTTGGATCGAGCAGTGTCAATGATCTGATGAAAGAAGCATTGAATGGTATAGATCCATCCCTGCAGGTCCTGTATGTATGCGGCAAACAGAATCCAGCAGATCCCAAAGATTTTCCAGAACATGTTATCGTTCAGGATTTTGTGAATACGACAAAAATATATCCATTTTTGGATGGTATCATCTGCCGGGCTGGTGCAACAACTCTTTGTGAAGTTGAAGCGCTTGGGATTCCGGCAATCATCATTCCAAGCCCTTATGTGGCAAATAACCATCAGTTCTATAACGCATCCATGCTTACACAAAATCAGGCTGCTTTGATGATTGAAGAAAAGGATCTCAACGCAAAGACACTCAAAGAAGCCATCGATGAAGCGTTTGTCGATGAAGGAAAAAGACAGCAGCTGCATGAAAATGCATTAAAAATGGGAACTCCAGATGCTGCTTATGATCTCATACAATGGGCAGATGAAATCATCGATAAAGGCCATTAGTCTTTTCCCGAGATCTTTGAAGATAAAATTTGCTGCGATGGTTCAGATCAGAGCCGTTTTTAAACTCTTTCAATTTGATGATTCCTGCAATGAAATTACACATTCCACGGATTCTCAGAAATGTTGTGAATGGAATATGACATTTTATACATCCTGTCAAACTTGGCGGGATTTTTTCTTTATTCATATGCATTCCATGTTTAAAATAAATTAGCTCAGATATCGTCTCCGGATCAATTCTAGATTTTTCTTTTTTGACCAATTTGGTTTCGTAAGATGAACAAACTGTCAGACAGAGTACAATGAGACTGAGCATGATGGATGAATTCATTGCGTTCATTTTACATTGTGACATTATTTATACATGTTAAACGTATTAAAAACGAATTCAGTCTGTCCGATTCAGGCGAAGATCCCATCAATACCTGAGTTTTATCAAGTGCTTAACTATAAAAAAATTGAAGAAAATAAGGTGTTTATCAATAAAATTGATAACAGTAAATATATATCTAATTATGAGTGTAAATAAAAAACTAGCTGAAAAATTATCTGAATATGCCGTTGTGAAATGTGAAGAACCGATGCGTTTTCATACAACTTACCGAATTGGAGGACCAGCTGATTATTTTATTCAGCCGGAATCTGCAGACTCATTAATTCGAGTGATCGAAATTCTTGATGAAGAGCAGATTCCCTGGATGGTTTTAGGCAGAGGCAGCAACGTACTGGTCCATGATCGTCCTTACCAGGGAGCGGTTATTGATATGACACAGGCCTTAAATAACTACGAGTTTTCAGAGGATGGTCATCTGATGGCTGAAGCTGGATGTTCATTAATCTATATTGCCTATGAGGCGATGATGCATTCTCTTTCCGGTCTGGAGTTCGCCAGTGGGATTCCAGGTACGATTGGCGGGGGATTGTATATGAATGCTGGTGCTTATCGTTCTGATTTGGCAGCGATTCTTGAAGAAGTGCTTGTCTATCGGAATGGAAAAGTCGAATGGCTGCCTGCAGATTCCCTGGACTATACCTACCGTCATTCCATCTTTCAGAAGAATAAGGATTGGGTGATCCTTGCCGGCCGTTTTCTTTTGCAAAAGGGTGATTCCCATGAAATCAACGAACTGATGATTTCAAGAAAAGCAAGACGAATGGATTCACAGCCTGCCGAACAGCCCTGTGCAGGCAGTGTATTTCGCAATCCTGAAGGGTTTAATGCCTGGAAAGTGGTCGATGATCTGGGCTATCGCGGGGTTGTACGTGGGGGTGCGACTGTCAGTTCCAAACATTCGAACTTTATCGTTAATGCATCAGGCACCGCCTCAGCTGAGGATGTAAACTCCCTGATCCTTGAAATTCAGAAACGAGCCAGAGAAGAACTTGGTATTGAACTGATTACTGAAGTGGAAAGGATCAACTGGGATGATTCGATTTAGATGGCCAAGGCTAAAAGAACTCAAAATCCTTTGTGCGGGAGTGATTGTTCTTTTTGGCGCCGCCATCTACTTTATCTCGGATGATTCAAGGATCCGTTCGCTGTCTGTAAATGGAAATTATTACTATACAGCGCAGCAGGTTTACAAAATTGCTGATCTTTCGACTTCATCAAGGTTTCTGCTCAATCCTTCTTTTCTGATTGAAAGCCGTCTTGAAGAAGATCCAATGATTGAAGATGCAAGTATTCATATCCACGGTCAATCAGTCTCCATTGATATCAAGGAAAAACTGATCGTCGGGTACTATCTTAAAGATGGACAGAATTACGTTTTATTCGCCGATGGGCAATCCTTGCCAATAGAGGATCCAACATTGATGAAAAATCTGATTCATGTTCCGCTTTTAGCTGATCTTTCAGAAGAGACTATGCAGAAGATTTGCAAACAATTTCAGGATTATCCCGAATATCTCAATCGGGAGTCGCTGGAAAAAGTGGCCGAAATTCTTCCCTGGTCAGAAAGCTATGATGAAAATATGCTGAAAATGATCATGCAGGATGGAAATGTGGTATTTACATCAATTTCTTCATTACAGATGATTTCAAACTATCAGCTTGTACTGACTGAACTTGTTGGAGAAGATGTCTGCCTCGTTCTGGATTCGGAAAACGGAGCCATCGACAAAATTGCCTGTGACTATTTCAATATGAGTGCTGAGGAAAGAGACGCTTATCGTCAGGCCATTCGTCTTGAAGCTGAAGCTGCATTAAGAGAAGCGCAAAAAGCTCAGGAACAGGATGATCAAAACCAGGATAATCAGGAGAGTGCGAATTTGCAGGAAGATGCTGAAAATGAAAATGATGAACAAAGTCCAGAGGCAAATGAAAATCAGGATCCAGACCAAAATTCAGAACAAAATGCTCAGGAGGCTCCTGAACCTGGCTCTGATGCAGATTTGATTGAACGATCAAAACAGGCGGCAGACTGGCAGCCCAGCGAAAGCTGGAACTGGCTTGTTTACTCTCCTTCGGTCAATACTTTCAAAAGTGTAAACGATGACATCTATTACGTTTACGATGAGTCCACTGCTTCATTTCGACAGCTTCAGTAAAATTACGGTTTCTCTATCGGGTTCAAGGCTGAAACCGGATATAATAACAGAAGATTATATCCGGTTTTGATAACGCCAGAACGGGCAGGATTGAAAAGCGTTCCAGGTTTATTGGATCCTTTTACTGCGATGAAAGTTCTGGCCGCATCTCTGATCTTTATCACACCAGAATCAAACATGGAGGAAAACTATGCCAATTAATAAATCAACAGAATTCGGAACTGTAGCCATTTCCCTCGATGCCATTGCATCATTGGCTGGCGGAACTGTGACTGAAAGTTACGGTATCGTAGGTATGTCAAGCCAGAAGCTGGTTAAAGACGGCTGGGCTGAATTACTGAAAAAAGAAAATTATTCCAAAGGAGTTATCGTTCGTCAGGAAGGCAACAGCATTGTGCTTGATATCTATGTCATCGCTTTGCAGGGAATCAAACTTTCTGAAGTAATGATCGGGGCTCAGCAGCGAGTTAAATATACACTTGAAAAAACGCTCGAGATTAAAGTGGATGCCGTCAACATCTACGTTCAGGGTGTTCAGGCAGTGAAGTAGGTGAAATGAATGAAATATATTGACGGAAAATTATTTAAAGAGATGCTTCTTTCGGGCATGAACAGCCTTGGAAACAACCAGGCCCGAATTGATGCACTGAATGTCTTCCCGGTACCAGATGGTGATACGGGAACAAATATGTATCTAACTTTTTCAAGCGGAGTCAACGATGCGCTTGCCGTTGATTCTGATTCAGTCGGTGTCATTGCCAAGGCATTATCCAGAGGACTTCTGATGGGTGCGCGCGGAAACTCTGGTGTTATTACTTCTCAGATTTTCAGAGGTTTCTATCAGGCGGTAGCCGATGATGAAAAAATCGATGCCATGCAGTTGGCCAATGCCCTGGTAAACGGAAGCCGTGTAGCCTATAAGGCAGTTATGCGTCCAGTTGAAGGAACAATCCTGACTGTTGTTCGCGAGGCAGCGGATTATACATATGCTTACTGCACCACAAATAATGTCACGGATTGCCGGGAAGTGCTGGCAAAAATGGTTGAAGAAGCCAGAATTTCTCTGGACTTCACTCCTGAACTGCTGCCTGTCCTTAAGGAAGTAGGAGTTGTTGACTCTGGCGGAGCTGGCTTGCTCTCCATTCTGGAAGGAATGCTGTCCGCTTTGGATGGAAATGTCATTCAGGCTGAATCTTCTGCAGCTTCTCATGATGAAGCCAGCCAGACAAAGATCGAAGGAGAAGGAGAATTTGGATTCTGTACGGAGTTTATTCTTCGTCTTTCTGAACAGGGAATGAAGCACTTCTCTGAAGAAGGTTTCAGAAATGAACTTTCTACAATCGGAAACTCCATTGTCTGTGTTCAGGATGATGATCTGGTAAAAATTCATGTTCATACGCTTGAACCGGATAAAGCCATTAAAATGGGTAAACGTCAGGGCCGTTTTGTGAAGCTGAAAGTAGAAAACATGACAGATCAGCACGAAAACATTCTTGAAAAAGAAAAAGAAGAATATGAAGAAATGGCTTCTGAACATAAGGAATACGGTCTGATTGCCGTTGCAGCCGGTGATGGACTCGCTAAGATGTTCAGAGATCTGCGCGTAGATATCGTTATATCCGGTGGGCAGACCATGAATCCTTCCACAGAAGACTTTATTAAGGCCATTGATCGCTTAAATTGCGATCACATCTTCATTCTGCCAAACAACTCCAATATCGTAATGGCTGCTCAACAGGCTGCTTCGGTTTATGAAGATAAGGATATTCGGGTACTCCCAAGCAAAACCGTTCCTCAGGGGCTTTCCGCCTGCATTATGTTCAATCCAGATGTCGATGCTGACGAAAACGAAGCAGAAATGGAAGAAGCAATTGCCGGCGTTAAATCCGGAGAAGTGACCTATGCCATCAAGGATACAACCTATGAAGGACTGGATATCAAAGCTGGTGAATATATGGGTATCTTTGGAAAAGCCATTGTCGTTTCCAAACCAGATATGATGGAAGTAACAAAAGATCTTCTCAAGCAGATGCTCGACGAAGATTCTGAACTGGTCACTCTGATCTATGGTGAAGATGCGATGAAGGAACAGGCTGAAGAACTGCAGAACTATGTTGAAGAAATCAGTGATGCAGAAGTCGAGATTTACAGCGGCAAACAGCCAGTATATTCTTTTATCATTGGTGTTGAATAGAAGCAAAAATTCGGTTTATTTGACTTTGATTAAAAGATGATTATCTTTTAAATCATTAATCTGAATCTTCAGGAAGATCTTAGGTTCTGATCGTCACTTTCAGATCTTGCCTTTTTGCAGAAAGCCAGACTGGTTTTCTGCCTTTTTAGTTGTTTTCAAAAGTAAAACTTGATCGTATTTTGATTTCAAATCAGATGGAACCAGGTTTACGTCATACTGTTCATGAATATGCATCAAAATCTTGGGCTTTCGAATTGTTCTGATAGGATCTATCCTGGTGGATTGAAACGGAAGATACGACTCATTTTCGCTCGGACAAATATACAGAGCTTTAAGGATAAATTCGTCGTCTGGCAATCAACAGGGGATTCTAACAGCTAATTTCCGGTTTCTTAAAAAAGAGCAATATCACGTGATATTGCATTTACACTCTGAAATGTTTGCGCCAGATGGACTTTGGACAAAATTCTGAAGAAGGTAGACAAATTCAGGATTGAAGGTCAAACTGTAATAGAACACGATTTAAGGGGAAAAAACCATGAGAAAATCGAAACTGCTGACCGGTATCAGCCTGCTTCTCGCTATCAGTCTTACACCGGTCAAAGCTGTTTCTTACAGCGAATTCAGGGATCTTCCTGAATATGCCTGGTATGAAGAATCAATTACTGCTGCTCTTGAATTAGGGATCATTGATGGGATCGATGGATATAATTTTGCTCCGGATGATCCAATTCGTTCAATTGATGCAGCCAAAGCATTCTATCGTATGTCTGGGGAGCCATATTGGATAGATGCATCTTATTTCTGGGATGTTAACCCAGGGTATGATTCGCTGGCCGCCTCATACTGCATTGATACTGGAATTATGAGTGGGTATCTTGATGGATCTTTCAGACCGGATGAATGGATCAGCCGGCTTGATATGCTCACGATGATGTATGGATGGGCCATTGCTGATCATCGACAGTCTTTAGTTCAGGAAGCGGTCGTTGATCAGGCACAGGTTATTCAGGATGGAAATATTCCTGAAACAGGCGAACCATCAGAAACTCAAAATATAGTGAAGGAAGAAAATTCAGAATCACAGATGGATGAATCCGTTTCAACACAAACCGATTCAGCCATCTATGCAGAATCTGAACAACCTGAGCAGGATCCAGGACAAACCGATCATGTGGGTCCTTCTTTAATGACAGAGCAATCTGATTCAGAATTGAGCCATGTGGATCCAACTGCGCAGCAGGGAGCCGAACCGGTAGAATCACTCTCACAAGTCAATGAGCCAGCAGAAGATGCTCAAGTTCAGACTGAATCTTTAACTCCCACGCCTGATGTTTCATCACAAGCTCTAAGTTGGGCTAAAGCCAATGGCCTCTATAATGATCAGGAAAGCTTTCTGCTTCTTGAGCCAGTCAGTCGGGCTCAGGCCTGTGAACTGCTCGTCAAGGGCGTCTCATTGCCCAGGGAACAACAGGCTTTTGATACTGCGCCGCAGATGGATGAACCAACTGTCGAGTCAGAAGAACAAAGTTGGAACGATCGTCTGTTTGGTTGGCTAAGTCCAGTTGTCAATGATGATCCAGTTAACCCTGGTACAGGGAGTGAAGAAGATCTGATGAATGCAAGTATGTATGGCATAGATATTTCTGAACACCAGGGCGATATCGATCTGAGTCCATATCAGGGACAGTTTGTTATTATTCGAGCTGGATGGCATACAACAGAAGATCTGTATTTTCGAAAGAACGTTGAAAAGTGTGAGGCTTTAGGAATTCCATACGGTCTTTACTGGTATTCCTACGCTCTGGATGAATCCCAGGCGCAGGTTGAAGCAGATGCTTTTGCCCGAGCGATTGATGGACTGAATCCTACGATGGGTGTGTGGATTGATATGGAAACGGATTCCTGGAAATCAGAACATGGATTTGTAGAAACGACTGAAAACATCAGTGCGATTACCCGTACGATGACTAACCGGATTGAACAGATGGGCATACAGCCAGGTATTTACTGCAATCTGCGCTGGCTTCCATATTTTGATGAGTCATTGGCTCATTATCCCAAATGGGTCGCTGCCTATGGCAATGATGATGGAAATATACATGGAAATTATTCAGATCAGGCTGTGATGTTTCAATATACTTCCAATCCAATTGATAAAAACGTTCTATATAGTACCAACTGATTCAAATGGTAAAACGTAAAAGGTTTTCCACATATTCTGGAAAGCCTTTTTTATATTACTCTGGATGTTTATTGCGATTTGATTTTGATGAGTGACTGAACGAATTAATTTTTAATGGATGGTTTCATGTATGGAGTATTATCTTCATAGGATACTATTGTTCCGAATAAGCAAAAATTCCGTTCTATATAAAAATTATATAAATTTATACTTTCTTTATTCCGAAATTTGGACTACATTAGGGATAGAAAGATTTCTGATCTGAAGAAAATATCCCAACATGGATAAAAACAAAATATAGGCTGTAAATCTCCAAAAAATATTCGGTTTAGAATTCAAAATAGCCATGAGATTGCATTAGTTGAGAGATCTTGGCGGAATATCTTTCGTTCCGAATCTTAATACAAGTAAATATGAAATTAAGATTCTATAAAAATAATAGGTTGTCAAGGGTAGTAAACGAGAGCAATCTAGTTTACAATTAAGACAGGTTAAAGGTTTAATGCCTTATTTTAGGCTCAGGAAATACAGGGAAAAATAATAATTTCTAAGAAAGGAACGCATATGGTTATCATTTATACTTCTCCAGGATGCGCAAGTTGCAGAAAGGCCAAACAGTGGCTCAGAGACAACAAAATCAGCTTTGTAGAAAAGAACATCTTTTCAAACGTTTTAAAAGAAGGTGAAATCAAATATCTGATGAGCCGCTGCGAAAACGGAACGGAAGACATCATTTCAACACGTTCTAAAGCTTTTCAGAATCTTCACCGTGGAGTGGATGATTTTACACTCAATGAACTGGTTACATTAATTCAGAAGAATCCATCTATTTTAAAACGTCCGATCATGCTGACTGAAAAAACGATGGTCATCGGCTATGACGATGATGAAATCACTGCAGTAACTCCAAGCAATCTGCGTCAGCCGATTTCTATGCCAGTCAACACTGAAGACGGACTTCGTCTTTCTCTGAAAGCATACTAGAAGACAAAGAATCAAAAAATCGAATAAACTAAACGTGTGATACAAATTGATATATCAAGATCAGGAAGCCGCTTCTGTAGTGAAGCGGTTTTTCTTTGCCAATACGAATCAAGAAAGTCTAAATATGCGCTTTGATGCTCTTTTAGGCATGCTAAAATAACAGGGAAAAGGAATAACCTCAGGAGGAAAATTATTCATGAAGTACGCTATTGGAGTTGATATTGGTGGAACGAATACTCGAGTTGCCCTGATTGATGAAGATTTCAATCTGGCTAAACGTGTTCAATTCGCTACAGATCCAAAAGATCCAGAAGGAACCCTGCAAAAAGTCGCCAGTACCATCGCATCGTTTGGAAAAGAAATTGAAGGAATCGGTGTATCAGCACCAGGACCGCTTGATCTGATTAACGGTTATATTCTTGCATCCCCAAATCTGGATGAAGAATGGTGGACCTATCCAATTCCGGAAAAATTAAAAGAACTGACGGGAGCTAACGCCTATCTTGAAAACGACGCTAACCTGGCTGCTCTAGCTGAAGCAGTAGTCGGAGAAGGTAAGGACAAACGGTTTGTTCAGTTTTTAACCGTGTCGACAGGACTGGGCTCTGGTCAGATCAAAGACCGAGAAATCTATATTGGAGCACATGGTTTTGCCAATGAAGTGGCCAACTGCATTATGTGGCAGGATGGTCCAAGTCATGGCCGTATTATCCCTGGCGGAATTGAAGCTCTTTCGTCTGGTACTGCCATTACCACCCGGGCCCGCAATGCAGGACTTGATGTAGCCCATGCAGGCGAAGTTAATGATCTGGCAGAAGATGGAAATGAAGTGGCAGTACAGATCATGGATGAAGCCAAGGAATATCTCGCTAACTTTATTGCCATGCTTTATGCAGTAACGGATCCGGAAATCTGTATTCTTGGCGGATCGGTAGCCATGAAAATTAATGATTTTGTCGAAGATGTTGAAAAACGTGTAAAAGCTAAAGTGATGGATCCAGTAAAACCTTACGTCGATATCCGCCGCTCTACACTGAATGAAGACTCTGGGCTTCTTGGAGCAGGCTATCTGGCATTTTCAAAAGCTGCAGCAGCTGAAGAATCTGAAATTATAGCTGAAACTGTTGTTCTTGATAACTAGTCATCCGATCATTTGTCATGAAACGTTAACAATAAAATTGTTTAATTAAGGGATCTGAATTTTGTCCAGATCCTTTTTTATATCCTGGTGAGTAAACGAAGTATTGAAACAACGTATTAAAGAAGAGATGAAGGAAAATCGATTGTTTTAACGAATTATAGAAAGCTCGAAAAACAATAAAACTTAAAAATATAACAAGATGTGCGGTTCATAAATAACTTGTCTTTGAACTCTCATATACAAAGAAAGTCAGAATGAGAAAAACTCTGAATCTGGTTCGGAAATATTATTAGTTTACTGTAAAACAATAATTAAATTGGATAGAATCATGCCAAAATGGACTAAATTCCGACCGATATGGACATTTCTAAGAATACCTCTTCAAAACAAGAAAACGTGGAGTATTATAGAATCACAAAGAAACAAGACAAAACAATAAGAAAACAATAATAATGAATCGGATCGGAGAGTACATTATGTTAAAGAGTTTAAAAGAGATTATTTCCAGAGAGCTGGCAATTCATCCATCGAAAATTGATGAAGGATCAAGAATGATTGATGATCTGAATGTTGACCGGGCAGATATGCTCAACATTGTCACCGATCTTGAAGATGAATTCGACATCATCATTGATTATGGGAAACTGGATAGCTTTGTGACTGTCCAGGATCTCGAACATTATGTTGAAAGCAAAATCTAATTCTTCTATATCCTTAGCGACGGGAGATCTGCAGGGACAGGCGGATCTCCTTTTTTGATGCCTGAATTCAGAAATCACACTTGTGAAATAATTCGATAGTGGAAGCGTTTTAATTCGTTCGCTTGAAATGTCGATGGCCGTTATCATATTAAGACTGCATTAAAATTTTGTCTGAAAGTGGTTACACGAACATCTCCGTATTGTTTTTAATCTTCCTAAAAAGTAGAGTATTGAATTAGAGGCTTTACTGCAGACACGGGGGAAAATATGGTATATATCACTGGAGATACACACGGCGCTTTTGATATTCACAAAATCAATCCGAGAGAATTTAAAGCGGCGGAGCATCTGACAAAAGATGATTATGTCATTATCTGCGGAGACTTCGGCTGTATCTGGGATGGCGGAAGCAGTGATCGCTTCTGGCTGAACTGGCTGGAGTCCCTGGAATGGAATACTTTGTTTATTGATGGAAATCATGAAAACTTTGACGTTTTGAATTCCTATCCTGAAATTGAATGGCATGGGGGGAAGGTTCATCGTATTCGTGACAACGTACTCCATCTCAAACGCGGTGAAATCTTTGATCTGGATGGAAAATCCTTTCTCGCACTTGGAGGCGCCTTTTCTCACGACATATCTGTAAGAACGGAAAAGCAGAACTGGTGGAAAGAAGAAATGTTAACGAAAGAAGAAGCAGAAAACGCTTATCACAATCTCGAAAAAAGAGGCTGGAAAGTGGACTATGTTCTTTCGCATGATATCTTTAAAACCCATCCTGCTGCAAAATCATTTGTGAATTCTATGGATCATTACAACAAGGATCAGGTGGATGTTCAGGATGTTCTGCAGGTGATTCATGACCGGACAGATTATAAAAAATGGTTTCATGGCCATTATCATAACGACTGGCTCTTCTCAGAGCAGGGGCCAGAGGATAAAGCACCCAAAGAGCACTTTACGCTCTATGATAATATTCTGAAGCTTGAAGACTTTGATCATTGTAAGAATCTGTTCAAGCCGATCGATCATAGTACACCTTTTGCAGTTCATGATTTTGAAGCTCATTAACCATTTAAAAGCATTGCGGTTACCAGGTAGAGTTCGATTGATGAACACTCAGATCAATTGACATATCTTTATAACAACATAAATACAGTCAGTCAACTTATTTGGCTGACTTTTTCTTTTGGCTTTTATTAATGTAAAAAAAAGGGGCTGTTAAATTTCTGACAGTCCAAAAATAAAAAGAGGCACCTGATCCGTAATGGATGAGGTGCCTTTTTTTGGTAAAATATGTTCATGCTCAATAAACAAAATTACCAAACACACTATAACTCGATTCAGGGCCGTTTGCCACTGCTCCATTCTCTCTTCCCTCATATTGAGATGGATTCTGTCTTCACTACTGTCAGTTCCTTTGTCGATGATTATCTCGACCTTGCCCTTTATCCTTCTTTTGCCTCCTGGCCAGCCTGCCATTTCCCAGCAGACGCCATGCTCAAAGCCGCTCTGATTTCTTTTACTCTTTATGGCTACTGCTCTTTGCGGCAGCAGGAAGAACTTTATTCTCACGACATCCGTCTGCTCTGCCTTTTCAATGGCGAAACTCCTTCTTACGGTACAATTTCCCGCTTTCAGAAGGAATGCCTTACTCCATGCATGGAGGATCTCTTTACGGAATTCAACCGCTATGCCGAACAGAATGATCCTCAGATAGACTCTTCTGTCCTTTATCTGGATGGAACAAAAATTGAAGCCAACGCCAACAAGATGACATTCGTCTGGACAAAGGCCACTCAGAAATATCTGGCCTCCGCATGGAAATCCCTCATCGAGATCTGCGAGAAGCTGAACGCCTGGCTTGCATCCAATGGCTTTCCGGAACGGGTATCTGTTCTCAGAAAACCGGATCCATCTTATCTTCTCGAGCTGGACGCACTGTTTGCTCAGCTTGAAGAGCGCGCAGCCGTTAAAATCGTCACTGGAAAAGGGCACAGA
>Ga0137297_10737_pt1 | contig 22491 bp, 21 predicted proteins | sample RamsorincwithD2O_FD_97191 | JGI IMG/M metagenome (GOLD analysis project Ga0137297, IMG submission 97191) | Mouse cecal microbial communities from Vienna, Austria - Mucin amended with D2O | ecosystem: Host-associated > Mammals > Digestive system > Large intestine > Cecum | place: Austria: Vienna... | reverse complement strand
GCGTAGAAGATCTGGTGTTGGGTTCCGGAGATTTTATTCCCGGTTTTGAGGATGGTCTTGTAGGCGCCAGGGAAGGACAGGAATTGAGCCTGAATCTGACGTTTCCCGATGATTACGGTAACACGGAACTGGCCGGACAGGATGTGGTGTTTGACGTGACAGTAAATGGAGTTCTGGAAGTCAGAGAGGCAAAGCTGAACGATGAGTTTATTGCTGCCAATACTGCCTCTGCCACGGTAGAAGAGTATCGGAAAGCGGTCAGGGAAGATTTGGAGGAATATGCAAAAAATACTGCTGATAGTCAAAAAAGGACAGATGTGTTCTTAAAGGTGGTAGATGACAGTGAAGTGACGGTTCCGGAGGAATCCATTGAACTTATGTACACACAGCAAAAGCTTGCATATGAGCAGCAGGCTCAGATGTTCGGCGTGGATCTGGAGACCATGGTAAGTTACTATGGCATGGACATGGAGACCTTTGAAAGCGGACTCATGACGGATTCCGAGGCATACTGTAAGCAGAATGCCGTTGCTCTGGCTATTGCCGAGGCGGAGAATCTGACTGTGGAGGAGACGGACAAGGAAGAGATGGCCACTTATTTTGGATATGAGAGCGTAGACGCCATGATTGAGGAAAACGGAGAAGACGAAGTGAATAACCGTATTTTGATGGACAAAGCGGTGAACTTTGTTGTGGAACACGCAGTGGAAGAGTAAAAAGATGAGTAGAAAAGCTTTGTTTTTTGATGTGGATGGAACTTTATTCAGCGAGACGCTCCGAGTTGTGCCGGACAGCGCAAAGAAAGCCCTGGCCCAGACCAGAAAAAAGGGGAATCTGGTGTTTATCAACTCCGGCCGGACGTACTGCCTTCTTAAGCAGTTTCTGGAACAGCTGGAGAATGACGGGTGTCTGTGCGGATGCGGAACCCATATAAGGGTGGGGGACCGTGTGCTGTATTCTCACCAGATTCCTCACCGCAGAGGGAATGAGATCAAGAAAGCCATTGTAGCCTTTGGCCTGGACGGAGTTTTGGAAGGAACGCAGGCATGTTATTTCCAAAAAGAGGAGTCCCGCATAGAAGGGATGAGAAAGCTGAAAGAATCCATTGCAGGAAGCCGTGAGTGCAGTCCCTTTACCTGGGATGAAGATTGTTATGAGTTCGATAAATTCTGTGTATTTGCTGATGAGCACAGCGACCGGAAAGGGTTCTTTGCTTTTCTGGAACCGGATATTCAGGTCATCGACAGAGGCAATGATTTCTATGAGTGTGTGCCGAAGGGCCACACCAAGGCCACGGCCATTGACGGGGTGCTGAAAGACTTCGGAATCGGCCTGGAAGATGCATATGTGTTCGGAGACAGCGCAAATGATCTTGATATGTTTCGCCATGTCCCCAATGCAGTACTTATGGGGAAACATGATGATGTGCTGAAACCCTATGCCACATTTGTGACAAAAGAGGTGGAGGACGACGGAATCGAATATGCACTTAAGAGCCTGGGACTTCTATAGCCCCGGGTTTTTAGCATTGCGGGGCATACAGCCATCTGCAGTATTATCATTATCGTAAGGAGGGACTCTTATGGGATTTTCATTAGATGTAAGCATACCGGTGTTTACCGTATTTTTACAGGGGCTGTTAAGTTTCTTTTCGCCCTGCGTTCTGCCGGTTCTGCCTTTATATATCGGTTATCTGTCAGGGGGAACAGGCGTAAAAGGGGAAGACGGAAGAATGTATTATAAAAGAAGCAAGGTACTGACCAACACTCTGTGTTTTGTGGCCGGCGTCAGTTTTGCTTTTTTTGCTCTGGGCATGGGAGTATCCGCTCTGGGGACTTTTCTGCACTCGAATCAGACCATGTTTGCCAGGGCAGGAGGAATCCTGGTGCTTCTATTCGGCCTGTATCAGCTGGGATTCTTTGGCCAGTCGGAAACTCTGGGGAAGGAGAGAAGGCTTCCCTTTAAGATTGATAAGATGATCATGTCGCCGGGAACGGCATTTCTTATGGGATTTACCTTTAGCTTTGCCTGGACGCCCTGTGTGGGTCCGGCTCTTGCCGGCGTCCTTTTGATGGCGGCTTCCGCAAGTACAAAGCTGGCGGGATTCGGATTGATCGGAGTCTACACAGCCGGTTTCGTCCTGCCCTTTCTGGCGGCGGGATTTTTTACCACTTATGTGCTGGAATTATTTAAAAAGCACAGAAATGTGGTCAGATATACGGTAAAGCTGGGCGGGGTTCTCCTGATCGTCATGGGTCTTATGATGATCACCGGGAAGATGAACAGCCTGACAGGATATCTGTCCCAGTTCCAGACACCTCTGTCAGGATCAGAAGGTCAGACGGAAGGCAGCCGTCAGCCGGAGACAGAGACCGCCGTGACAGCAAAAGAGAATGAGCAGTCCCAGGCTTCGGAAGGCGCCGGTGAGGAGACAGAGGCGCAGGAGAACAAGATCCCGGCTCTGGATTTTGAACTGGAAGATCAGTTTGGAAACCTGCACAAGTTATCGGACTATGAGGGAAAAACCATATTCCTTAATTTCTGGGCCACCTGGTGTCCTCCTTGCCGGGCGGAGATGCCGGATATTCAGAGACTGTACGAAGAGTATGACACAGAGGGAGAAGATGCCTTGATTATCTTGGGAGTGGCAGGGCCTGATACGGGAAATGAGAAATCCAGAGAAGAAATCGCCCGGTTCCTGGAGGAGAACGGGTATACGTACCCGGTACTCATGGATATGGACTGGAGTTTGTTCGGAGGCTATGGAATACAGGCTTTTCCCACTACCTTTATGATTGATCGGGAAGGCAATGTTTTTGGATATGCGTCAGGGCAGCTTACCTATGATATGATGAAGGATATCATTCATCAAACAATGGAAGGCAGGAGAAGACAGTAGACGGAAAAGAGTGAGAGATGGCAGGAAAAGCAAGGGTAAAAGGTCTGATCTTTATGATCCTGTGCCTGTTTTTGGAAGGCTGCGCCGGGAAAAATCCGGGCACTGAGAAGGAGCGTGAGGGCGGGCCACTGAAAGTAGTTGTGACTTTGTTTCCATATTATGATTTTACGAGACAGATTGCCGGAGATATGGTAGACTTGGAATTGATCGTTCCGGCAGGCATGGACAGCCATTCCTTCGAACCGACTCCGGCGGATATGAGAAAGATTGAGGAGGCGGATGTGCTGATCATGAACGGCGGAGCCATGGAACACTGGGTCAGGGAGGTACTGAAAGCCCTGGAGCCCTCCATCATGACCGTAGTGGTCATGATGGACTATGTGGATGCAGTGGAGGAAGAGATCGTGGAGGGCATGGAAGAGGAGACCCATGATCACAGCCATGACAAGGACCATGACAGCCATGATCAGACCGGAGAGTCAAAGGAGAAAGATCATGAACACGAGCCGGAATATGACGAGCATATCTGGACTTCCCCTGTCAATGCAATGGCATGCACAGATGCCATTGCAGAAGCCTTGTCAAAAGCCGATCCATGCCGCCAAAAGGAATATGAAGCCGGAAGGGACAGATATGAGAAGGAACTTCTGCGGCTTCATGAGGGATTTCTTGAGGTGGCTGAGAATAGAAAAAGAAACACCATTATTGTAGGCGATAAATTTCCCTTCCGATATCTGGCGGATGAGTACGGTTTTGACTACAGGGCCGCATTTTCGGGATGCAGTACGGATACGGAGCCCAGCGCCAGAACCATAGCATATCTTATTGACAAGGTGAGGGAGGAACAGCTTCCGGTGGTATATTACCTGGAACTGAGCAGTCCCAGAGTGTCAGAGATCATCAGCGAAGAGACGGGTGCCGATATGAGGCTGCTCCATTCCTGCCACAATGTTACCAGGAAGGAATTGGAAGACGGCATTACCTATGTGGAACTGATGGAGCAGAATATTGAAAATTTGAGAAAAGGATTGGATGAATGAGTGCACTGATTACATGCAGTCATGTGGATTTTGGATATGAGAACCATGATGCCGTTGTGGACCTGTCCATGGAAGTGGAAGAAGGAGACTATTTCTGCGTAGTGGGTGTCAACGGTTCCGGAAAAAGCACGCTGGTCAAAGGGCTTTTGGGGCTTTTGAAGCCCACAGCGGGGACCATCACCGTGGCGGAGGAATTAAAAAGGACAGGAATCGGTTATCTTCCTCAGCAGACCAGGTCTCGGAGGGATTTCCCGGCTACGGTCTGTGAGGTGGTGCTCTCCGGTGCTTTAAGCCGCAGAGGCAGCCGGCCTTTTTATTCGAGCGCGGAAAAAAGGATGGCGACGTCAGCCATGGAAAAACTGGGAATTCAAAGTTTGCAAAACCATTGCTACCGGGAACTTTCCGGAGGGCAGCAGCAGAGAGTGCTCATTGCCAGAGCATTGTGTGCGGCAAGGAAGATGCTGATTTTGGATGAACCCATTACAGGTCTTGATCCATGGGCGATTCAGGATTTCTACGGCCTTATCAGACATCTGAACAGGGAAGAGGGAGTGGCTATCTTTATGGTGACCCATGATGTGGCCAATGTTGTCAGCCAGGCGGACAAGATTCTTCATCTTCAGCAGAAGGCGCTTTTTTACGGAACGCCTTCGAAATATGAAAAGAGCCCCCAGGGGCGAAAATTCTTAGGAGGCGGGGACCTATGGGAGTGATCATGGAAATGTTGTCCTATCCTTTTTTAGTGCGGGCTTTTGTGGGAGGGATTCTGATATCCATATGCGCTGCCCTTTTAGGGGTCAGTTTGGTTTTGAAGAGGTACTCCATGATTGGAGACGGACTGTCCCATGTGTCTTTCGGAGCCTTGTCTGTGGCAGTGGCAGCAGGGTGGGCGCCTCTTTTCGTGTCCATGCCTGTGGTGGTGCTGGCTGCCTTTTTTCTTCTCAGGATCACGGAAAACGGGAAAGTGAAAAGCGATGCGGCCATTGCCATGATTTCCGCAAGCGCTCTTGCCACAGGCATTGTGGCCACTTCCCTGACAACGGGCATGACAACGGATGTAAGCAGCTATATGTTCGGAAGCATCCTGGCTATGAGCCCCCGGGATGTAAAGCTTTCCGCAATGCTTTCAGCCGTTGTGCTGGGTCTGTTTGTGTTCTGCTACAATAAGATTTTTGCCGTGACTTTTGATGAGAGTTTTGCCAGAGCCGCAGGTGTGAACGTGTCCTTTTATAATATTCTGATCGCAGTGCTCACGGCAGTGACCATTGTCCTGGGAATGCGCATGATGGGAGCTATGCTGATCTCCAGCCTGATTATTTTTCCCGCGCTGACTTCCATGAGGGTATTTAAAAGCTTTAGGGGAGTGGTGCTGTCCTCAGGAATCGTGGCGGCGGTGTGCTTCTGCATAGGCATGACGGCCTCCTACCGCTTTTCCACGCCGGCGGGAGCCAGCGTGGTGCTGGTGAATCTGGCAGCATTTTCAGGATTCTGGGCGGCGGAAAAAGGAATACAGAGGAAGAATAAGGGGGAGAGACGGTTATGAAGCAAAGAACAGGAGAAAAAAGGGAAAAGAGAAGAGAGTCCCTGACACAGACGCAGTTTATCGCTTTTGGCTTCTTTGTCCTGATTATGACAGGGGCATTGCTTTTGACTCTGCCTTTTGCCAGCAGAGACGGCCGCAGCATGAATTTTTTGGGAGCCCTTTTTACGGCTACCAGCGCTTCCTGCGTGACGGGACTGGTGGTGGCGGATACCTGGAGCCAGTGGAGTCTGTTCGGGCAGCTGGTGATTATCACCCTGATTCAGATCGGCGGCCTGGGGTTTATTACCATCGGCGTCTATGTGTCCATTTTGCTCAGAAGAAGGATCGGTCTGAAGGAGCGGGGGCTGATGCAGGAGAGCACCAGTGCCCTGCAGATTGGAGGAATCGTAAGACTGACCAAAAAGATTATCGTGGGAACGGCGATTTTTGAGGGAACGGGGGCTTTGCTTCTGGCGATTCGGTTTATCCCCCAATACGGTTTTTCCAGAGGGATTTTTTATGGCATCTTCCACTCCGTGTCGGCTTTCTGCAATGCGGGGTTTGACTTAATGGGTCATTATGAGCCCTACAATTCCCTGTCGGCTTACTACGACGACTGGCTGGTGAATCTGGTGATCATGTCCTTAATTATTATCGGAGGAATCGGATTTATCGTGTGGGATGACATAAGCAGAAACAAACTTCATGTAAAAAAGTACCTTTTACAGACGAAAATTGTGCTTTTGACCACCATATTCCTGGTGTTTGGAGGCGGCCTGGCCTTTTATTACCTTGAAAAGGATCTGCTTATGGCGGATATGAGTGTGAGCGGAAAGATTCTTTCCTCCCTGTTCAGTTCCGTGACAGCCAGAACGGCCGGCTTCAACACCATTGACACAGGGGCCCTGTCAGACGGAAGCAAGCTTTTGACCATTATCCTTATGTTCATCGGCGGAAGTCCCGGTTCCACGGCAGGCGGCGTAAAGACCACCACTATTGTGGTGCTTCTTCTGTATGTCCACGCCAGCATTCAGCGCACCTACGGGGTCAATGTATTCGGCAGAAGGTTGGAAGAGGAAGCCATCAAACAGGCCAGTTCCGTATTTACCATCAACCTGTTTTTAGCCCTCAGCGTGTCCTTAATCATTATGGCCGTCCAGCCTATGTCCCTGTCGGACACATTATTTGAGACTTTTTCCGCCATCGGCACTGCTGGGATGACCACAGGCATCACCAGAGACCTTGTGCCGTTATCAAGACTTTTGATCATTCTTCTGATGTACTGCGGACGAATCGGCAGCATGTCCTTTGCCCTGGCCTTTACCCAGAGCAAGAGAATCACCCGTGTTCGGAATCCGGTGGAGAGAATCAATGTAGGGTGACAGGTGTTTTTTGTTCCCTGTCAGGCGCTGGTCACCCTGTGAACTGTAGTGGGATTGTACAAAAATTGTTCTTTATGAGGAAATAATTTGACATTAATTTCTTAAGTCGTTATAATATTTTTTAATATAGATAGAAAAGAGGAATATGTGGGTGGAACAAAAGCCAATCTCAAAAGCAGTGATTACCAGACTGCCAAGATATTACAGACATCTGGGAGAATTGATGGAGGAGGGTGTAGAACGTATTTCTTCTAATGATCTGAGTCAGAGAATGCATGTAACGGCTTCACAGATTAGACAGGATTTGAACAATTTCGGAGGATTTGGTCAACAGGGATACGGATACAATGTAAAATATTTATATATGGAGATCGCCAAGATCATGGGTGTGGACCGTCAGCACAATTTAATTATCATAGGAGCAGGGAATCTGGGTCAGGCCATTGCCAATTATGCTAATTTTGAGCGGCGGGGATTTATTATCAAAGGAATGTTTGATATTAATCCCAGGCTCATCGGCAGGGTGGTGAGAGGTGTGGAGATTTTGGGTGTGGAGAATTTGGAGAAGTTCATCGTGGACCATGATGTGCAGATCGCGGCTCTGACCATACCCAAGACCAAGGCGCCGGAGATCGCAGACCGGCTGGTGGCAGCGGGAATCAAGGCGATCTGGAACTTTGCCCACACGGATCTGGTGGTGCCCGATGATGTGGTGGTGGAGAACGTCCACTTGTCGGAGAGTTTGATGAGGCTTTCTTATCGGGTATGCAGTATGCAGGATCAGAAAGAGCAGGAGAAGAAACGCAGCAACAGGCTTTGAGCCGGAAAGACAGTAGTCATCATGATAGTGGGAGTAGGAACAGACATGATAGAGATCACACGTGTAAGGAAAGCCTGTGCAAAACAGGCTTTCCTTACACGTATTTATACGGAAGAGGAATGCCGGCAGGCGGGAGGGAGGGCTTCCAGGCTTGCGGGCAATTTTGCTGTGAAGGAGGCCGTGGCCAAGTGTCTGGGAACGGGATTTTACGGATTTGGTCCGCGGGAGATCGAGGTGCTGAGGGACGACAGGGGAAAGCCCTGGGTGAGGCTTTATGGCGGCGCGAGAGAAGAGATGGATAAGCTTGGCATTGATGCATTTCATGTATCCATCACCAATACAAAGGACTATGCAGTGGCCGTTGCAGTGGGGGAGGGATCGCAGGCATGAGATATCTGGTGACAGGAGAGCAGATGAAAGAGATTGACCGGTATACTATAGATACCATAGGGATTCCTTCACTGGTGCTGATGGAGAGGGCCGCTGGGGCAGTGGCCAGAGAGGCGGAGAAGCTTGCAGGGAAGGACGAAGCCATCTGGGCTGTGTGCGGTACGGGAAACAACGGCGCCGATGCCGTCGCGGCAGCCAGGATGCTGGCTTTAAAAGGATATTCCGTAACCATCATCATTGTGGGAAACATGGAAAAAGGAACAAGGGAATTTCATACCCAGCGGATGATTGCAGGGAATCTGAATCTTTCCGTGGTGGAATGGAGGGATTTTATTCCGGGACGGTGCAGCCTGATCATAGACGGCGTATTCGGTGTGGGTCTTGCAAGAGAGGTGGAAGGGGAATACAGGGAAGTGCTGGAAGGCCTTGGAGAGCGAAAAGGGGCAAAGGTGATTGCGGTGGACATCCCTTCCGGCATTGACAGCACTACAGGGCAGATTATGGGAACCGCCTTAAAGGCCGATGTAACCGTAACATTTGGCTGGGAGAAGCTTGGGAGTATTCTTTATCCGGGAAGAGAATACTGCGGAAAGACAATCGTAGAGGATATCGGATTCCCTCCGGCGAGTCTGCAAAAAACAGAGCCTTTTGCATGGACCTTTGGGGAGGAAGATCTGTCCGGCCTGCCGAAGAGGCCGGCCTACAGTAACAAAGGGACTTTTGGGAAGGTCCTTTTGGCAGCCGGCTCCAGAGGAATGGGAGGAGCCGCCTATCTGGCGGCGCTGGCGGCTTTCCGCATGGGAGCGGGGCTTGTGAAAATCCTGACTGTGGAGGAGAACCGAACCGTTTTGCAGCAGCTTCTTCCCGAAGCCATAATTACCGTATATGATCCAAGGGAAGCAGGGGGGGATGAGTGGGAGAAGCGGATGGAACGGGAGTGCGCCTGGGCGGATGTCATTGTCCTTGGTCCTGGGTTGGGACAGGAACCTTATGTGAAATCTTTGGTCCGGTCGGTTCTCACAAGCGCCTATGTCCCCATTGTGATAGATGCGGACGGGCTCAATGCCATTGCCGCCAACCCGGATCTGGAGCAGTATTATACAGAGAATATTGTGATTACTCCTCATCTTGGCGAGATGGCCCGCCTTACAGGCAGAGAGATCCGGGACATTCAAAGCAGTATTGTTTCCACGGCCTTGGATTACAGCCGCCGAAAAGGGATTGTCTGTGTCCTGAAAGATGCGGCTACGGTGGCAGCCAACCGGGAGGGGCAGTGTTATGTGAATACCAGCGGCAACAGCTGTATGGCCAAAGCCGGTTCCGGGGATGTGCTTTCCGGTGCTATAGCCGGGCTTCTGGCTCAGGGAATGGAACCTTTTGAGGGAGCGGTTATGGGCGTCTTTGTCCATGGTCTGGCAGGAGATAAGTACCGGAAAGATCACAGTGCGGGAGAGATGCTGGGGCGGGAGCTGGCCCATACGCTGGGAAAGATTACAGGGTAAGAGAGGGAACGTGAGATGAGACCATATACAAGGGTTTACGCCCTGGTGAACCTGGATGCAATTGAGGAGAATATGAAGGCCATGGCAGCCGGCTTGGGGAAAGGGACAGGCATAATCGGAGTGGTAAAGACAGACGGGTATGGCCATGGAGCGGTGCCTGTGGCAAAGGCCATAGACCCTTATGTGAAAGGTTATGCCGTGGCCACGGCTGATGAAGCCATGAATCTCAGAAGCCACGGAGTGATAAAACCTGTTCTGGTTCTGGGAGTGACCCATAAAAGTCATTATGAGGATCTTATAAGGCATGAGATCCGGTCAGCCGTGTTTGAGAGAAAGCAGGCCCAGGATTTGTCGGAGAGGGCAGTCTCCATGGGAAAAGAAGCATATGTCCATCTGGTTCTGGACACAGGCATGAGCCGGATCGGCATGAAATTCTGCGAAGAGTCGGCGGAGCTTGCAGCGGAAATCAGCCGCATGCCGGGACTGTGCACGGAGGGGCTTTTTACCCATTTTGCCAGGGCTGACGAGAGAGATAAGACCTCTGCCGAGGAGCAGCTTCACAAATATCTGGAGTTTGTCCATATGCTTGAAAAGAGGGGAGTCCATATTCCTGTCAAACACATTTCCAACAGTGCGGGAATTGTGGATATGAGGGAGGCTGACTGTGACATGGTGAGGGCCGGGATTTCCATCTATGGACTTTACCCTTCGGATGAGGTAAAAAAGGACAGGGTAATTCTTCACCCGGCTATGGAACTGAAAAGCTTTATTACTTATATAAAAGAGATTGAGCCGGGAACAGCTGTCAGCTACGGAGGAACCTTTGTGGCGGACAGGCCCTTAGTCATCGCCACGGTTCCCATAGGATACGGAGACGGATATCCCAGGAATCTGTCCGGCAAAGGAAGAGTGCTGATTCATGGAAAGAGTGCACCTGTTCTGGGGAGGGTGTGCATGGATCAGATGATGGTGGATGTGACCCATATTCCAGAAGCTGAGGAGGAGACGGAGGTAACGCTTATAGGCAGGGACGGGGAAGATGAGATCACTGTGGAAGAACTGGCCAGGACAGGGGGAGGGTTTCACTATGAGATCATCTGTGACATAGGAAAACGAGTTCCCAGAGTATACGTAAAAGGCGGCAGGATCGTGGGAAAGAAAGATTATTTTCAAGATATTTATGAGGATTTCAGGTAAAACCTCCTCGGAAGATATGATATCTTTTCAGGCACAGGACGAAGGAGGCGGGAATAAAATAGTTATAAGCAGGATGAATACGGCGGTGCAAACAGGTTAATACTATGGGTAAGAACTTGATTGACGGAGTGTGATGATGTGATTATCAGACGAGGAGATATTTATTATGCGGATTTGAGACCGGTGGTAGGCTCGGAACAGGGAGGAGTGAGGCCGGTACTGATTATACAGAATGATGTGGGCAACAAGCACAGTCCTACGGTAATCTGCGCCGCTATTACCTCAAAGATGAACAAAGCCAAGCTTCCTACCCATGTGGAACTGGATACAAGAAAGTGTGATATGGTCAAGGATTCGGTAATCCTGCTGGAGCAGCTTCGGACCATTGACAAGCAGAGACTGAGAGAGAAAATCTGCCATATTGACGAAGAACTGCAAAGACGAGTGGACTATGCCCTGATGGTCAGTTTGGAACTGCCTACATAGTCTGCCATTGACGAAATACAAGGAATCTGATATATTAGCAAATGTGCGGCCTGAGAGGCCAAAGAAGTTTATCAATTAAAATCATACAAAAGAAGGAGAGTTTTGAAGAATTCATGGACGATGGGTATTGGCCTTTTAGTTTCCTGCTGTTTTTTGCATTTATACTGTTGGAGGCCGGATTTTACGGATTTGGAGATGCGGTAAAGAATATCAATAAGGACAATCTGATGAAGGAGGTGGAGCTTGGCAATAAAAAAGGGGCAAAGCTTCTGAGGATTGTCAACCGTCCTGCCAGATTCGTGAATACATTACAGATTGCAACCAATGTGACGGGCATGGTTATGGGGGCATATATTTTAAAGCAGTGGAGCCGGAAGTTTGAGGCGGTTCTGTGGCAGGCCGGGAATGTGGAAGGTTCTTTTTTGAAGATCATCAGTATGGTGATCATAGGAATTATGATCCTGGTATGCCTTGTCTGCTTTGGGGTTATTATCCCTAAAAAGTGCGCGGCCAAATCACCGGAAAAGTGGGCATATGCCCTTCTTCCCTTTATCTCGGCAGCGGCGGTGCCTTTGTTTCCTTTTACCTGGCTGGCGGCAGGGATCTCCTTTGTAGTCTTAAAAGCCTTCGGCATTGATATGAATGCAGAGGATGAGAATGTAACGGAAGAGGATATTGTGTCCATGGTCAATGAAGGTCATGAACAGGGAGTTTTGGAGGCAAAAGAGGCGGAGATGATCACCAACATCTTTGAGCTCAATGATAAGGACGCCGGGGATATTATGACTCACAGAACCAATGTGGTGGGCATTGACGCGTCCCAGACTCTCAGGGAGGCCATTGGATTCATCTTGAGGGAGGGGAAGAATTCCCGCTATCCTGTCTATGAAAAAGATGTGGATGACATCATCGGACTTTTACATATGAAAGATGCAGTGATCTATGGGGAGGATGAGAAGTGGAAGGACAAGCCTGTGGGAGAGATTCCGGGACTGCTCAGGGAAGCTCATTTTATTCCGGAGACCAGAAATATTGATTCTTTATTCAGGGAGATGCAGTCACAGAAGATTCACATGGAGATCGTGGTGGATGAGTACGGACAGACTGCGGGAATTGTGACTATGGAGGATATTCTGGAAGAGATCGTAGGCAATATCCTGGATGAGTATGATGCGGAGGAGGAGTACATCCTGGCATTGGAGGACGGCCTGGTGCTTAACGGCCTGACGCCTCTTCGGGAGGCGGCGGACGCTCTTGGCATTGAATTTACGGAAGAAGAGCAGGACTCCTATGATACGATTAACGGATTCCTTATCTCCAAGCTTGACCGGATTCCCAGGGAGGATGAGGATTCAGAAGTAGAGTATAAGGGATACCTTTTTAAGATTCTCAGCGTGGAGAATAAGATGATCCATTCTGTGAAGGTTACGCCTGTGTCAGAGAATGAGACGGAGGAAGAGACAGAAGTGAAAGAAGAGAGGGAGACGCGCCAGTGACGCGTTTCTTTCTTTGTATCACAGGTGCGCCTGTGATACAAAGAAAGAACGGCGAGGCATGCGCACTCTGCCGCTTTTTAAGGGCTGATATAAAAGAAAGGATAAGACATGACACAACTACTGCGAGACACAAAAGATATGTTCCGGGATGTTACCTTTTTAAGGAAGACGGTTATGATTGCCCTTCCTGTGGCAATGCAGGGAATGCTGAATACGGTGGTTAACCTGGTGGACAACTTAATGATCGGAAGTCTGGGGTCCACGGCCATAGCCTCTGTGGGACTGGCCAATAAGGTGTTTTTTGTATTTACATTACTGGTGTTCGGTGTGAACAGCGGTTCCGGTATTCTGGCGGCTCAGTACTGGGGCAATAAGGACGTAAAGAATATCAGGCGGGTTCTGGGAGCGGCTCTGACCCTGGCAGTGACGGCGGCCGTTGTTTTTATGATTCCGGCCTTCTTAATGCCTGAGATGATGATGCGGATCTTCACCACCAGCCAGGCCAGCATTGAGATGGGAGCTGCCTACCTGGCAGTGGCGGCATTTTCCTATCCCTGTACGGCTCTGACCAATACCTATGTGGCCATGCTGCGGGCAGTGAACCGGGTGAAGGAGCCTGTGGTTATCAGCTGCATCGCGATTCTTACCAATATCTGCTTTAACTATATTTTCATCTTCGGAAAATTCGGAGCGCCGGCTATGGGTGTGGTGGGAGCTGCCCTGGCTACTCTGATCGCCAGAGTGACGGAGGTGATCCTGATTCTGTGTGTGGTTTATCTGGGAAAGACGCCTCTTGCCTGCCGGCTTAAGGAACTTTTCGGCTGGTCCAGGGAGTTTCTCATAAAGTTCTTCACATACAGAACCGTCACATCACTCTGGCCGGATATCATATCCGCAATCTGGTAGATGTCCGACGTATAAGAACAGATGATCCTGATCCCGGCTATATCGCTGAGCCGTTCCGTCATGTTGGAGATGGTCACCTCATAATTATGGCGTTTCAGCTTTTTTACAATGCTCTCCGCGCTTTTCAGCCGGGACTTCACATGTTCGATAGGTGTATAATTGTGAATGTGAACAAACTCATTATTTAAAATCTCGATCTTAACATTGATCTCCTTCAGCGCCGAACTGTACAAAAACATCAGTGAGTTCCACTGCTCCAGCTGATCGTATGTTTTGGGGACATGATCCATCTCATCATCTCTCCTTTAACTCCTAAAATTTAAACCCTTTCAGCAGTTCGCCTAATCCCGTAAATGCCTCTCCCGTGCTCTTGTATTCAAAGTGCTCCGTCTCTTCCTCCGGCTGCGTCTCCAGAGCCCGCATGCTCAGGCTGATCTTGCCCTTCTCCACAGACAGAATCTTTACTTTTACTTTCTGTCCCTCTTTTAATACCACGCCCGGATGCTTAATCCTCTGACTGCTGATCTGGGAAATATGCAGAAGACCGGATACGCCGCCTTCCAGATTCACGAAAGCGCCGTAATCTTTTAAGGTATCAACGGTTCCTTCCACTACATCTCCGGCTTTATAAGCAGCCATCCTTTCCTGACGCTCTTTCTCCCTGCGCTCTTTTAACAGTTCTTTCGCAGACAAAACAAGGCGCTTCTTCTCCGGGTCCGCTGTGATGATATATGCCTCGATATATTTGCCGGTCCAGTCCTCCAGTTTCTCCACATACTCCAGTGATAACTGGGAAGCCGGGACAAATGCCTGCAGTTCGTTTAAGTAAGCGATGGCTCCGCCTTTGACGATCTCCTTGATCTTTACCTTGACTACGACTCTGTCCGCCTGCATCTGGCGGAGCTCCTGCCACTTTTCCGCATCCGGAGATTCTTCCGGAACATAAGTCTGGCTGTGGCGTTCATCAAATGCTTTATAAGATTCTTCCAGTTCGGCTGCATAATCATCCATGCTCTCTGTCACCTGGGGAACTGCTTTCCCGCCTGTTTCCTCCCCCGCTTCTTCATGACCTGCTTTCCTCTTGTCTAACTCTTCGCTGTTCATTACTTCGTTCCTTAATTCTTCGCCCATAGTATTGGCCTCCCTGTAGTTAAAATGATGTCAGGCTAAGGACCGCCCGCCGAAACGGCGTCTCCTCTTCCCCCAAAGAGCCGGAGCCCCTGCACCCATTGGTGCACTCTTACTATTATACTATATTTTCTCTCATGTATCTAACTTTTTTTTATAGTTTTCTTGAAAAAAATATGATATATTGATAAACGTATGGAAGAAAATATATCATTTAGAGAGAAGAGTGTACCGTTATGATTAATTTTCTGAACCTGGAATACTTCCTGGTTGCCTCGGAAGAACTGAATTTCACCAAAGCAGCCAAGCGGCTTTATATATCCCAGCAGTCCTTAAGCTGCCATATCTCCCACCTGGAGAAAGAATTCGGAGTCGTTCTGTTTAACCGGACAGCTCCTTTGACCCTTACCTACGCCGGACAGATTCTCCAAAAACAGGCCCGGAAGATGCTGCGTTTAAGAGAAGAAACATACCATGAAATTGCCGATATCAAAGACTTTACGAAAGGACAGCTTATCATCGGAATGTCCCATACAAGAGGGCGGAATATCCTTCCTCAGATTCTCCCTGCATACCAGGAGCGCTTTCCGGGAATTGACCTTCATCTGGTGGAGGGCAACTCATCGGAGCTGGCTGCCAGTCTCCTTCACGGGGACGTGGATCTGGTCATAGACATGCTTCCCTTCAAGGTGGAGGATGTGGAGACCATCCCCATCTGTGAGGAGGAGATCCTTCTTGTGGTTCCTGATGCCGTCCTTGAGAGAGTCTATCCAGGCCGTGTACCGGAGTTAAAGGAGCTGATGTCCCGGAATGTGGATCTGTCCCTGGTAAAAGAATGTCCCTTTCTCTTAATCAATCCCGGCAACCGGGTCCGCACTTTGGCGGATGAGATGTTCGCGGAATCCCAGATGAATCCCAGGATCATTCTGGAGACGGAGAATATCGAGACTGCCCTGGCTCTCTCCTTAAAAGGCATGGGAATCACCTTTTATCCCAAGATGTTCATATCCCGCCAGGACGCGGTCCAGGACCGTGCCAAGAATCTGCTGGCCGCCAGTTTCTACCACCTGAATTCCCCCAGAGCCCACGGAATTCTGGGAATCGGCTACCACAAGGGACATTATATGTCTCAGGCTACCAAAGAATTCATACAAATTGCAAAAGAAAACGTATAAATACACCCGGATTCATGCCATCTGACCGATACCCGGCGCCATGTGCTGCAAACTCCGCCTCTTGACAAAATCCTGACTCTCTGTTATTATAAAACAGTAACTATTATTATTTTTACTATAAGACAGGAGGCTGCCATGAAAACGCTAAAATACAGCAGACAGCGGGAAAGCATCAAGACCTGTCTCATGGAACGTCATGACCATCCTACTGCCGACAATGTATACTTAAGTATCCGGGATGAATACCCTAACATCAGTCTGGGCACAGTATACCGCAACCTGAATCTTCTGGTAGAATTAGGAGAAGTGCGTAAGCTAAGTTTCGGTTATGGACCTGACCGGTTTGATGCGGATTTATCCCTTCATTACCATTTTGTCTGCAGGGAGTGCGGCTGCATCTCTGACCTGCCCCTTGAGCCCTCAGCACAGCTGAACGAAGAAGCCCAGTGCTGTTGCCAGGGCCACATTGACAATCATCTCACATACTTTTATGGAGTCTGTCAGGATTGTTTGAAAAAAAATTCTCATTAAGTGTTGACAAAAAGGACTTGTTGTGATAAAGTCATATCAGTAACAATTACTATTATTGTTTGCTAAGAGAGTTGATAAAATTAATTATAAAAGAAAAGGAGACAACATCTATGAAAAAATGGGTTTGTACAGTATGCGGTTATGTTCATGAGGGAGATACTCCTCCTGCAGAGTGCCCGCAGTGCCATGTTCCGGCTTCCAAGTTCGAGGAGCAGAAAGGTGAGATGACATGGGCTGCAGAGCATGTGGTAGGTGTTGCCCAGGGTGTTTCCGAGGATATTCTGGCTGACCTGCGGGCTAACTTTGAGGGCGAGTGTTCCGAGGTTGGTATGTATCTGGCTATGGCAAGAGTTGCTCACAGAGAAGGTTATCCTGAGATCGGTCTGTACTGGGAGAAGGCAGCTTACGAAGAAGCGGAGCATGCCGCTAAGTTTGCAGAGCTTTTAGGTGAAGTTGTTACCAACAGCACCAAGAAGAACCTGGAGATGAGAGTTTCCGCTGAGAACGGCGCTACCGCCGGCAAGTTTGATCTGGCTAAGAGAGCAAAAGCTGCGAACCTGGATGCAATCCATGATACGGTTCATGAGATGGCAAGGGATGAGGCTCGACACGGCAAGGCATTCGAGGGTCTCTTAAAGAGATACTTCGGTTAAGAAGTAATGCCGTAAAATCAACATTTTTGGACATGTGAGGGTATGTTGGAGTAATCTGACATACCCTTTTTATACAGGCCATGACGGATATTGACAAAAAAGAATGGTGCAAACCGCAGCGGCGCCTCTCATATTGCATGATAGGCGCCGCTGCTGCATCCAGTCTATTCTTCCATATTCTTTTCTTTCTCTTCCTCTCTCCACTGCCATCCCAATCTTCCAAACCGTCTTGCGGTTTCGTACAGTTCCGTTTTCAGTCCGTCTGTCAATTCCTGATCCGTAATTCTCCATTTCCAGTTAATTCCCACAGTGGAAGGACGGTTCATCCGGCAGGAATTATCGTATCCAAGATAATCCTGCATGGGAATCACGCATAATTTTGCCCTGCTCCTCATGATAAGGCTGATAAAAGGCTTGTAGAGATATTTTTTAGGCGTATACTGATCGCAGAGATAATCTCTGGCCATATCCATCTCTTCCTTGCTGATACTGCTAAACCACCCGGCCAGAGTTTCGTTGTCATGGGTTCCTGTATAGGCCACACAGTTTTCCGTATAATTGTGGGGAAGATAATCGCTGGCGCTGCCTGTGTCACGGGAATCAAAGGCGAACTCCAGAACTTTCATTCCCGGAAAGCCGCTGTCCTTAACCAGCTGCCGCACGGAGTCTGTCACATATCCCAGATCCTCGGCGATAACCTGCTGCTCTCCAAGAACTTCTTTCATACGGTTAAACAGCTTGATTCCAGGACCTTTCTTCCATGTTCCGTTTATGGCGTTTACCGCTCCGTAAGGAATGGAATAATATTCGTCAAATCCGCGGAAATGGTCGATTCTCACCACGTCATAGAGCTTAAAGCAGTAGGAAAGCCGCTCCATCCACCACTGATAACCTGTGCTCTCGTGATAGTCCCAACGGTACAGCGGATTACCCCAAAGCTGTCCCTCGGCGGCAAATCCGTCCGGCGGACATCCTGCCACATCCACAGGCACATTGTTTTCATCCAGCTGAAACAGCTCCGGATGAGCCCAGGCATCTGCGCTGTCCATGGCTACATAGATGGGAATATCCCCGATGATCTTTATGCCCTTTTCGTTGGCGTAAGCTTTCAGTTTTGTCCACTGCTTATGGAACTGATACTGAAGATACTGATGGAATTCAATATCGAAATACAGTTCTCCCCTGTAATAATCCATGGCATTGTTCCACCGAAGGCGGATATCCTCGGCCCACTCGGTCCATGGCTTTCCCTCAAACCGGTCTTTCACTGCCATAAAAAGAGCGTAGTCCTTAAGCCACCAGCCATTGTCTTCCACAAATTTCAGGTAATCCTGATTTTCGCTGATTTTACTCCTCTCATAAGCTTTCCTTAAAAGAGGATAACGACCCAGATACATTTTCTCATAATCAATATCGTGAGGATCCTCTCCGAAATCAACGGCCCTGCACTCTTTTTCCGTTAAAACGCCTTCTTCTGTCAGTTCTTCCAGGCTGATAAAATAGGGATTCCCCGCATAGGTGGAAAATGACTGATAGGGGGAATCGCCGAAACTGGTAGGCACCAAAGGCAGAATCTGCCAATAGCACTGTCCCGCCTCTTTCAGCCAGTCCACAAAGTCATAGGCGCTTTGAGAAAAGCAGCCGATGCCATACTTGGACGGCAGACTGGTAATGGGTAATAAAATACCTGCTCCTCGATTCATAATTTATCCCTTCCCTTCTGTTTATTCCGGCACTTCTGCCATAACCCCGTAATGGTCGGAAACCACCGGATAGTTTACATCATTGCAGATCACTTCCGACTTGCAAACCTTTATGTTCCTGCTGCACCAGATATAATCAATGCGCATTCCGGAGCCTTCATCTTTTGATTCTCTCCATCCGTCGATAGCTTTGCCTACGGTGATACCGCTGTCTTTTGTCTCTGCCAGCTCATAGGTATCATGCCATCCGGACTGTTTTATATAATCATACCCTTCTCCCTCCCTGCGGCAGGGACTGTTAAAATCTCCCATGACCCACACCGTTCTGCCTTCGTCCCTGTGTTTCTTAAGGCGGGCCGCCGCTTCATCCCAGTGGCGGACAAAGGGTTCCTCTTCATCTGCCCACCACCCCATGTGAACAGAGTAAAACCATTGGTTTTTTGCCTGGATTCCCACAATCTTCCGGGTCTTCCAGTTGTCAAAGGACTGGCTTTTGCTGATGAAGAACTGTTCCGTCTCTTCTATGGGCCAACAGGAAAAGACTGCCAGGCCTTCTTCATAAATGCCGTATCCCAACTTAGCCGGAACCCATGTCCATTGGTAAGGACAGCCGGACTCCGACAAAAGAGCGGCCACACGGAGGGCGTGGTTGTCTTTTCTTATGGAGCCATGAAAGCCCCGGCATGGCTTGTAGCCTGTGGAACTGTCAGCAGTAACCTCTGACTCGGATTTGGTCTGGTTTACTTCCTGGAGGGCGAAGATGTGAGGGTGTTCTTTCTTTATGATGTCCACGAATAAGTGCAGTTTTTTTTCGTAGTCTGGTTCTGCCAGACTGTGTGTGTTTAGTGTGAGCAGTTTCATATGGGTGGGGGACTCCTTTTGTTTTTTTGGGGGGATGGTCCGCCGGGGTAAAGCGAGAAAACCTTCCGCTTTGCTCCAGGTTTTCCCGCTTCACGGCTGTCGCCCTATGGAAAAAGGGGCAGAGGCGCCTGATGATGAGCAAGCTCCTCCTCAGGCGCCTCTGCCCCTTTTTCCGCCCGGCTCATAGCTACAGAATGTCGTTGATGTCTGATTTCAGAACGTCGGCTTTGGGACCGTACACTGCCTGGATTCCGTTGTCCTTCTTGAGAAGTCCTAAAGCTCCTTCTGCCTTCCACTGGGGAAGTTCAGCTACCTTTGAAGGATCCTTTACCGTTACCCGGAGTCTTGTCATACAGGCATCTACCAGAGTAATATTTTCTCTTCCCCCCAGAAGAGCAATGATTCTCTCGGCCTGGCCGTTTCCACCGGATTTGTTCTGGCCTGCGCCTTCCTCGTCGGAACCTTCATCTGTATAGTTGCCCAGACGTCCCGGTGTGGCAAATGCAAATTTATCAATCATCACGTAAGCAACCGCATACCCGACTGCAAAGAATGCCACAACACAGATTACAAAGTTGATCAAGTCTCCTCCCAGCCCTGCTTTCAAAGACATGGGAACTCTGGTGACAAATTCCAGGTTGCCAAAGGAGTGAAGCCTTAAATGCACGATTCCTGCCATGGCGAATGCACAGCCCTGAAGAACGGCATAAACCACATACAGCGGAAGTGCGCAGAACATAAACATGAATTCCAGAGGCTCCGTCACACCGGTCAGAAACACTGCCAGAACCGTGGAGAAAAACATGGAGCGGTATTTAGCCTGCTTATCTGCGTCCACCCTGCGGTACATAGCCAGGGCGATTCCGAGAAGAAGTCCTGTTGCACCGATCATCTGCCCCACTTTAAATCTGGCCGGAATTACATTGGTCATAAGATCCGTATAGGCTGTCATATTGCCTGCATCCTTGAAATTGATTAAGTCAGTTACCCATGCAAGCCACAGAGGATCCTGTCCGAACACCTGAGAACCGGCGTTGATTCCGGTCTGAATCGTGTAGGTTCCTCCAAAAGAAGTATAGTTCATCGGAATGGTCAGCATGTGATGCAGGCCAAAGGGAAGGAGAAGTCTCTCCAGGGTTCCGTAGATAAAGGGAGCCAGCACCGGTGATGTGGAAGAAGAATTGGCGATCCACACGCCGAAGTTGTTGATTCCAGTCTGAACCACCGGCCATACCACAGCCAGAACCATGGACACAATGACAGACCATACAATGACCACCATGGGAACAAAGCGCTTGCCGTTAAAGAATGCCAGAGCATCCGGAAGCTTTCTATAATTATAATACTTATTGTAAATAATTCCACCTACAAATCCGGAAATAATTCCCACAAATACGCCCATATTCAGAGCCGGGGCCCCAAGGACCGAGGTGAAATAGCCGTTGACCAGTATTTCCTGCCCAAACAGAGTATGGGTCACTGCCTCCGAGTCATTCAGCATATCAGCAGTCACACCGAACATGGCGCCTGTAATACAGTTGATCAAAATAAATGCGATCACTGCTGCAAATGCGCCGCCGGCCCGTTCCTTTGCCCAGGAACCGCCGATAGCCACTGCAAACAGAATGTGCAGGTTATTGATCACTGCCCAGCCGATGTTCTCCATGGTGCTGCCGATCATGAGAATCATGTTAAGATCCGCACCTGCCATCTGGACCAGTTTGCCAAGGCTGATCATCAGTCCTGCCGCCGGCATAACTGCAATTACCACCATGAGAACCTTGCCCAGTTTTTGCAGGAAATCAAAATTGATCCCGCCCTTCTTCTCCTGTTTCTCAAGATTCCGGCCTCCGGTCTCCTCTGCCTTTCCCTGCTCTGTTCCCTCAGATGCCTGTATTCCGGAGACAGATTCTTCTTTTGGATTCTCAGCTACAGTCAAAACCGGCGTCTTTCCGCCTTCTGCGCCGCCTTCATGGTACTTTAGACTCTTCCCGTCCATGCCTCCGCATACAAGAACCGGTGTAATGGGATTGATCTGCTTTTCGGCCAGAGCCTCCAAATCCACCTGGGCGATGAGATCCCCGGCCTTTACCTGGTCGCCGGCTTTCACGTAAACCTTAAAACATTCCCCTTTTAGCCCAACAGTCTCAAGTCCCACATGGATCAAAAGTTCCAGTCCTTCCTTTGTCCGAAACCCATAGGCATGAAGGGTCTCCGCCACAGAGGCCACTTCTCCGTCCACAGGGCTTGTGATCCTTCCGTCAGAAGGAATCACTGCAATTCCGTCACCGATTATTTTCTGAGAAAACACAGGGTCCGGAACCTGGTCAAGGGGTACCGCTGTGCCTGTCACAGGGGACAGAATGCTGATCTTCATCACGTCGTCTTTTTTGCTGCTCATTTCTTTACCTCCCTTTCGCATTCTTGCATTGGTTGTGCAAATACTAGCGCAACTTTATGCAATAACTATAGCTCTGTTGCATATAAATTGCAATCCTTTTTCCATATCAAATTTATTTTTCTCTGTTACCCACAATTTCATGTCATGATTATTGTGCATTATACACAAATATTTTTTTGTCGACGAAAATTATAAACCTTCCTCTCTGTCTTCCTTCGTTTTGTTGCATTTATTTTGCATTAAAATGCATTTTTACGCTGCAATTCTCCGGCATAACTTGCACAATAACATTGACTTTTTCCTTATTATACCCTACAATGGATTCAATTATATATCAGAGGAGGATCCCGATTTTATGGCAGTCACTCTCAAGGAAGTAGCCGCGCTTGCAGGCGTATC
>Ga0137297_10730_pt1 | contig 22681 bp, 18 predicted proteins | sample RamsorincwithD2O_FD_97191 | JGI IMG/M metagenome (GOLD analysis project Ga0137297, IMG submission 97191) | Mouse cecal microbial communities from Vienna, Austria - Mucin amended with D2O | ecosystem: Host-associated > Mammals > Digestive system > Large intestine > Cecum | place: Austria: Vienna... | reverse complement strand
TCTTGCCGCTCCTTCTATCCGGCTGCCCAAAGCCCTGCCGACACAGCGCCTGGCGGCAGCCCGAAACACTTCTTCCTATTGTAACATATATTCCGCCTCTTTGCGAGTAGTAATGCCAAATTTTTATAAAATTGTAATGAAAGTGCAGAAAAAAACAAAGGGGCTATCGCTGAATTACGTATTCAGGACAGCCCCTTATTTCACTATTCTTTAATTTCCCCTTTTCTTAGAAACCACATCAAAGATAACTGCCGCCAAAAGCACCAGTCCTTTTACCACCCTCTGGTAATTGGCATCCACGCCCATGATGGACATTCCCAGGTTAATGACACCCATCAGCACCGCGCCGACGATTACCCCGGGAACCGTTCCGATCCCGCCGTATGCGGAAGCTCCGCCGATAAAGCAGGAGCCTATGGCATCCATTTCATAATTTTGGCCATAGGTGGGCTGAGCCGAAGTCATGCGGGCGATGGTCAGCATACCGGCCAGCGCCGCCAAAAGCCCCATGTTCGCATAGGCAATGAAGTAAACCTTATCCGTATTGATTCCAGACAGCTTGGTCGCTTTCTCATTGCCGCCCACGGCGTAAAAATAACGCCCTGTAGTGGTCATGGAAGTAATGTAGCCATAAACCAGCACCACCACCAGCACCCACACAAGAGCCGCCGGCACGCCCTTGTGCTTTGCCAGGTTAAAGGTAAACCATAAAATCACCACGCACAGCACTGACACCTTCGCTGCCATCATCTGGAAGGAGCCGGTTTCATAGCCTTTCTTTTTGCGGGCCATGTAACCCTTAAACTGGGTAAATGCATAAATCGCGCAGGCGATCACCCCTGCCAGCATACAGGTTAAGTTAAAACCCTCCATGCCAAAGAAATCCGGCACATAGCAGTCGGCGCCGCCGCCAAAGATCTTGATAAACAGCTGGTTGCTTAAGGAAACCGTTTTGCCGTTCAGCACCACGTTGGACAGTCCCCTGAACACCAGCATACCGGCCAGAGTAGTGATAAACGGCGGAATCCGCACGAACGCAATCCAGAACCCCTGCCATGCGCCGATAAGCAGGCCGATAAGCAGCATTACGATAATGGCCAGCCACATATTCATTTTGCCGGATTCCATCAAGGTAGCCCCCACGGCTCCCACGAAACACACCACGGAGCCAACGGACAAATCGATGTTCCCGCCGGTAAGAATGCATAAAAGCATACCCGTCGCCAGCACGAACACATACGCATTCTGGGCAATCAGGTTATTGATATTCTGCGGAAGCAGGATCTTGCCCTGGGTTCGCCAGGCAAAGAATGCCGTGACCAAAACCAGAACCAGAATCATCGTATATTTTTTTACAAATCCCGTTACACTTGTTTTTCCCATCCTTACTCTCCTTTGCTTGACTTTAGGATACAGGACATGATCGCCTCCTGGGACGCCTCCTCCTGCCTAAGCTCCCCTACGATCTTCCCCTCGTTCATTACGTAAATCCGATCACTCATGCCCAGCACTTCCGGAAGCTCCGATGAGATCATGATCACGGATTTCCCTGCCGCCGCCAGTTCATTGATAATGCAGTAAATCTCATACTTTGCGCCCACATCAATGCCCCTGGTAGGCTCATCCAGGATCAGCACATCCGGATCGGCGAACATCCATTTTGCCAAAAGCACCTTCTGCTGGTTCCCTCCGGATAAATTTCCCACATTCTGCTCCACCGTAGGGCATTTCGTCTTTAATTTCTCCCGGTATTCCTCTGCCACCGCAAACTCTTTGTCCTTGTCAATGATGGTGTAGGAGCTTACCCCCTTCATATTGGCAAGGGTGGTATTCGTCTTAATGGGATTGCTCAAGATCAGGCCATTGCCCTTCCGATCCTCCGTCACATAAGCAAGCTTATGGTTAATGGCATCCCGCTCGTTTTTCAGCCGGACTTCCTGGCCGTTAATCACCAGCTGGCCGGAAATATTCGTTCCGTAGCTTTTTCCGAACACGCTCATGGCCAATTCCGTCCTCCCGGCCCCCATCAGCCCGGATATCCCCACCACTTCGCCCTTATGCACTTTGAGGGATACGTGATCCACCACCTTGCGCTCCGGGTAAAGGGGATGGTAAACCGTCCAGTCCCTTACCTCCAGGTTAACGCCGCCTATCTTTACCCCCGATCTCTTCGGGAAGCGGTCAGCGATCTCCCGCCCCACCATTCCCTTAATGATCCGATCTTCAGAAATCTCATCCACGCCCTTCGTCAGCGTCTCAATGGTCGTCCCGTCCCGGATTACCGTGATCTTGTCCGCCACGTAAGCCACCTCATTTAACTTGTGGGAAATGATGATGCAGGTCATGCCCTCCCGCTTAAACTTAAGGAGCAAGTCCAAAAGCGCCTGGGAATCCGTTTCATTTAAGGAAGCCGTCGGCTCATCCAGGATTAAAAGCCTTGCCTTCTTCGCCAAAGCCTTCGCAATCTCTACCAGCTGTTGCTTGCCCACGCCGATATCCTTAACCAGCGTCCGGGAAGACTCCTTCAGGCCCACGGTCTTTAAATGGATATCCGCCTGTCCGTAAGTCTCGTTCCAGTCAATGGCAGCCTTCTTCCCCCGCTCATTGCCCAAAAACATATTCTCCCCAATGGTCATGTAAGGGATCAGCGCCAGCTCCTGGTGGATGATGACAATCCCCTTTTCCTCGCTGTCTTTAATCCGTCCAAACCTGCAGGCTTCCCCGTCATAGACAATCTCCCCTTCGTATGTGCCGTAAGGATAGATCCCGCTTAGCACATTCATCAGCGTTGACTTTCCCGCCCCGTTCTCTCCCACCAGCGCATGGATCTCCCCTTCCTCCACCAAAAGGTTCACATTATCCAATGCCTTTACGCCTGGGAATGTCTTGGTAATCCCATTCATCTCTAGCAAAACCTTTGCCAAATAAACCCCTCCCCGCTTTTCTCTTCAAAACAGGCGGGCTATGAAATAACCCGCCTGGACAACCTGCCGTATTGTTTATGCTGTTTCGCCAGCCTTACTGGAGATCCGCCTCGGTGTAATATCCGGAATCAACCAGCAGTTCCTTGTAATTATCCGCATCCGCAAATACCGGCTCGCAGAGGAAGGAGGGGATAACGCCTGTGCCATTGTCATAAGTTTCCGTATCGTTTACCGGAGCTTCCTTGCCCTGCATAATGGCATCTACCATTTCAACCACCTTGGAGGCCAGTGTCCTGGTATCCTTAAAAATAGACATGGACTGTTTCCCGGCAATCATGTTCTTCACGTTAGCAACGTCGCAGTCCTGGCCGGTAAGCACCGGGTAGCTGCCGGTATAGTTTGCCGCCAGGGCGTTAGCTACGCCAAGGGCGGTGGAATCGTTGGAAGCAAGCACGACATCCAGCTGCGTTCCGTCTGCGTAATAGGAAGACAGGATGGTTTCAAACCTGGACTGTGCCGTTTCCGTAGACCAGTTAGCCGTGGCAACATCATCCTTTTCCACCTGCCCGGAAGGGATAACCAGCTTGCCTTCATCGATATACGGCTGAAGCACGTCCATCGCGCCGCCGTAGAAAAAGTTCACGTTGTTGTCCCCTGGATCGCCGGTTACGATTTCCATGTTAAACGGGCCTGCCTGGTTCTTCAGATCCAAGGCGTCTACGATATACTCGCCCTGCTTCTGGCCTACCAGGTAATTGTCAAAGGTAGCGTAATAAGAAACCGCGTCGGAATTCATGATCAGACGGTCGTAAGCAATAACCTGTACCCCGGCCTCCTTTGCCTGTGCAAGGACAGTCCCCAGGGAATCGCCGTCGATGGAAGCAATGACTAAAAGCTCACACCCGTCAGAAATCATGGTTTCAATCTGGGAAACCTGGGTTGCGATTTCATTGGAGGCATACTGCAGCTCGACCGTATAGCCTGCGGCTTCCAGCTCTGCCTTCATATTGGATCCGTCCTGATTCCATCTCTGCAGATCCTGGGTAGGCATGGATACGCCTACCAGGCCGCCGGTTTTGCCTTCCCCGCCGGTTTTGCCTTCCCCTCCGGCAGCATCTTCCTTACTTTCAGCTTCGCTGGCTTTTTCCTCTTCAGCAGCCTTTGTCGTTTCTGCCTCCTTGGGAGCCTCCGTAGACTCTGCAGCCGTGGGCGTGGAACCGCCTCCGCATCCCGTAACAAGCGCTGCTGCCATAGCCGCACTAAGCAAAACACCAAGTAATTTCCGTTTCATCATCTTCCATTTCCTCCCTTATTTTGATAGCTTAACTATACCACAATTCAGGCAGGACAAACTTGTCTTTTTCTGTATATTTTCCATAACAGAATCAATATTTCCCAACAAAAAACTGGACATTTTTGTGTTCCTTGGTGCATCAACCACAAAAAAGTCCAGCAATATTTCTTTTTCTTAATCAACAGCGACAATTACCTTCCCTGCTTGCGCACATTCAGGTAAATATCACTCTCCTCATGGTATTTCCCGGTAATCACCTCATCCATATTTTCCCTCGTCACCGCCTCCGGCTCCAGGCATTCATAAGGAACCTCATAAGTTCCGTCATCCATTCTCCCCTGAACATCCAAGGGCTCCCCCTTCGCCAAGGCCACCGACATTTCAGCCGCCCTGCGGGCCAGCTTTTCCACCGGCTTGTAGACAGTCATGCACTGGGTTCCCTCTGCGATGCGCTGGCAGGCATCCAAATCCGCGTCCTGCCCCACTACGCACACCTTCCCGGCCAGGCGCTGCTCGGAAAGGGCGCGGATCACATTCCCGGCAATGCTATCATTCCCTGCCATAACACCCCCAGGAGGCGGATACTGGCTTAAGTATGCGGCCGTTGCGGTAAACCCGGTTTCCGCCAGCCAGCTTTTCGCATATTCCGTTTTTACCACTTTAAGCTTCTCCCCCCTGACGGCCTGGTCAAATCCTGCCATCACCTGGGGCACATTGTAGTCCGCCAGCGGGCCGCAGACCTGCAGGATCTCCCCCTCACCGCCTAAATGCTCCCGCATATGCTCCCCCATCAGCCTGCCCACCTGCCCATTGTCAAAGGAAATATACAGGTCCACATTGGCATCCAGGATCAGGCGGTCATAAGCCACCACCGGGATCCCTGCCTTCTGAGCCCGCCCTACGGCATCCACCAAGCCTCTCCGATCCTCGTCGCTTGCCACCATCACCACCACGATCACATCCATGCCCTTCTGGATAAAATAATCAATCTGGGCAATCTGCTCCTTCATATCCCCGTTAGTATTCTGCACATTCACCTGGGCTCCCAGCTCCTGGGCCGCGGCCACAAACACATCCCTGTCGCGCTGCCACCGCTCGATAATAAACGAATCAAAGGTAACGCCGATCTGAATCTTTTCTTCCTGCGCCTTGGCAGAAAGCTTCCGGGGCATCCCCTGCCTGAGGCAGGCGGAAAATGAGAACAGGCAGATACACAGCAGCAGACAAGCCGCTTTTCGGTATGCTTTTTTCATCCTCTCTCCTTTTCCCGGAATTCCGTAGGCGTCATCCCTGTATTTTTCTTAAAAATACGGCTGAAATAATTGGGATCGCTGTACCCCACCGCCCCGCAGATTTCTTTCATGCTTTTATCATTCCCCACAAGCAGCTCCTTGGCCTTCCTAATCCGCAAATTCGTTACATATTCCACGAAATTGCACCCTGCCTCATCCTTAAACAGCTTGCTGAAATAGTACGGGCTTAAATCCATCTGGCGGGACACCTCATCCAAGGACAGATCCTTATGGTAATTTTCCTGGATATACGCCTGCGCCCGCACCACAAGCTGGTTCTCATGCTCTTCCTTCTTCGTGGTCATATTGCGGCAGCTCTCGCCAAACTTCCCCACAAACCAAGGCTTTAGGGAAGAATTGCTCTTAGCATTGACCACCAGGGGCAGATAATTCCCACGGTCGCTGAAATGATACGTCATGCCGCCGTCCAAATACGCCTCATGCTCCGCAAACAAGACAAACTCCAAGGTCTTCAGCCGCACGCTTACATCCTGCTCATCATAATTATCCAGCATCCAGTCAAAGTATCTGGCGGCCGCACGCTCGCATTCGTCGCTCCTGCCGCTTTTCAAGCTGTCAAACAGTTCCTTCTCCAACTCTATCGGGTACTCCTTATCATACCGGCACTGGATCGGCAGATCGTCCGCATGAGCCACGCTCCCGGTAGAATTGGCCAGAGCCTTTAACGCTTCCTCATAGGAATCCATGCTCTGATTCAGCTTCCTCGCCGAACCGATGCCGATGCGGAAGCGGATATCCGTCATCTGCTTCAGCTTCTGCACCAATTCCCGGCATACCTCAATCATGCCAATCCGCTCTTCATATCCCATTTTCGCCTGATCCATAGGGAGGAACACCGGGATCTTATTAGAAATCACTGCCCCCACCACGCAGTTCCAGGTTCCCTTAAGGATTTCCCTCACCCGGGCATAGTTCATCTGCATACGCACCCCGGCATCCACCGTGTTCGGCACAGAGCTTCCCGGATGGTCATCCCCCACTGCCAAAGCCAGCATACAGCCCCAATCCCCGTACAGCCCTAAAAGCCGCCGGTAATGATCCATGTCCTCAATACGCTGATCCTGGAACATGATCGCGTAAATAAACCCATTTTCAATGGCAGGCATAAGGTTCTCCAATTTTTCCTTGATCTTTAAATCATCGCTCCGCTTCTTCCTCTTGGAATCAACCGCCTTAAACGCCTTTGCCAGTACCTCCGTAATGTTTTTCGCGCCAAAGGGCTTATTTATGTATTCCAAAACCCTCAAGTTAATGGCTTCCTTCGCATAATCAAATTTATCGTAAGCAGAAAGAATGATAAACTCCACGGATGGATTGCTTTTTTGGATCTCCCGTATAGCCTCTATGCCGTTAATCCCCGGCATTTGAATATCCATGAAGGCAACATCCGGCCGAAAAGTTTCCGCCAGCTCAATCACGTCCCTCCCTGTTTTGGCTGTCTCAATCTGGCACTGGCCGGAAAAATTCCGGTTAATAATCATCTTCAGGGAATCCAGCACAATCCCCTCATCATCCGCCAGCATTACCCGGTACATGGTTTTCCCTCCTGTTCCCCAGGGATGGTAATCAGCACTTCCAGCCCCTTGTCAATCCCTTCGCTAACGATCTCAAAATCCGCCTGCCCCTGGAAATACAGGCGGAGGCGTTCCATCACATTCTTCATCCCTACGCCGTTTGAGCCCGGCCGCCTTTCATCCGCCTGCGCCTGGCCAGAGAGGACCTGCTCAATCCTTTCCTTATCCATCCCAGTCCCGTTGTCCCATACGCTGATGCAGATTTTTTGTCCTTTCCGGTACACAGACAGCTCAATCCTGCCTTTCCTGCCGATGTTGCGGATCCCGTAGTTAAAGGCATTTTCCACCAAAGGCTGCAGGATCATGCTGGGAACCCTAAACTCCAAAAGGGAATCGTCTACGTCCTTGGTAAACAGGATTTCCCCGGAAAACCGCACATTTAAGATATACACATAATTGTCAACCAAGCGGATCTCTTCCCCCAAGGCAGCATCCTTGTCATTCTTGCGCACATTATAGCGGAAAAATTCCGCCACGTTTGCCAGAAACCGCTCCGTGCGCTCCGCCTCCTCCATCATGGCAAGCTGCGCCCCTGCATTTAAGGTATTAAACAGGAAATGAGGGTTAATCTGGGCCTGCAAATACTTTAACTGGGCATCCTTTAAATGGCTCTGCATCATCAGCTCCCTCTCCTTTAACTGGTTTTCCCGCTCCATCGTAAGGCGCAGCTGCTCAATATAATTCCGAATATTCTCTACCATCTGGTTAAAGGTGTTGGTTACAATCCCCACCTCATCCATGCTTTCCACCGGGATCTGCCCAATCTCAAAATTGCCCCCCGCCACCTGATCCGCCGCCTGGGCAAGCCTGCGCAGAGGATGGGTGACGCTCCTGGTGCTGACCACAATCAGGCCGATATTCCCCAGCATGACCAGCAAAAGGATGGCTATGCTGATCAATTCCATATACCGCAGGGAATCCACCAGAGCCTGGTAATTTCTGGAATTATCTTTAAACTGCTCGTTGTTTAAGCTGTAAATGAATGTAAGGATCTCCTCATAAAGCAGCCTTGCCTCCTCATACAGCGCCCCATACCGCTCCACGTTCCTTCCCCGCTTCGCCTGTATGGCATCTGCCGCCAGCCCTAAATACGTTTCCGACAATCCATGGATATTTTTCTCCGTCAGCAGGAATTCATTATCCGTCACCTGCACGTTCAGCCGCTCGATCATCTCCCGGTAGGCCTGATCGCTTCGGTAATAGTCCTCCATGGCATCAGAACTGCGGGTATTTAAAAATTCCTCCATGCTCTTCTGCACCTGATCCAGCTTTCCCGCCAATTCATTTAAGTTGACGTTGCTGGCGTAAACCTCCTCCACCTTTCCGGTCATCTCATTGGTGACAGAAAACATATATAAGTTCACGGTCAGGATAAAAAGGGCCGTCAGCACAAAAAGAGCCGTCAGCTTCTGCTGAAGGGTAAGATATCTTCCTTTTCTTATAAGCGCCCTCCTGACCCCAAGCTGCTCCTTTTCCCCGCTCATGGCTCCCCCTCCAGCAGCTTCCTGGCCTCTTCCCAGGTAATCAGCCGCGTATCCACCGCCCTGTAGCTGTTGGTATAGCCCGTCTCCATATATTCATCCAAAGCCTCCACGCAGCGCCTCCCCATCTGATCTGTATCCAGGGCGGCGGTGGCGCAGAGGATATTCTTAGCCACCCCGTCCAGGATGGTTTCTGAATCGTAATAGCCCAGGATCTGGATCGTGCCCACTTTATTGTGATCCACTGCCGCCTGGTAGGCGCAGCGGGTATGCACCGCGCTAAGGCATACCAGGATATCCGGCAGCTTCTTCGGATCCAGGAAAATATCCCGGATGGATTCCTCAGAACTAAAGCTTCGGGTATTATCCACAGAACGGGTATCCACAGCCACCGAATGCCCCTCCCCCAGCTCCTTGTCCAAAGTCTCCCGGATGCCTAAAAGGATCAGGTTTTGGCTGGTATCCCTGCGGCTCTCGTCAATCAGCACCAGCACATTTACCGTCTGCCCTTCCTTCCGGGCGCTTTCCTCCGCCCAGCCCTGCTCCTTAAGAAGGCGGATCATCTGCCTGCCGTACTCCTGGCCCAGGTTATAATTGCTGTTTCCCACAAAGCACTGCCGCAGGCTCCCTGTGCTGTCCGTGAGCACCGTCACCACCGGGATCTTGCTCTTCACCGCCTGGTTAATCAAGCTAATCGTCTCTGCCTTCTCATCCCCAGGCACGATAATCCCGTCCACCGATGCCTGGATTGCCAGCTTAAGCCGATCATTCCGCCCATGCTCAGCGGCAAGGTTCTCCCCAAACCGCTCCACATAAACGCCCCTGGCCTTCCCTTCCTCCAGGGCGCTTTCGTATACCCTGTCCCAAAGCTCGCTGTCCTCGCTGCCGGTAATCATCACAAAATGCTTGCTGTAAATTTCGTAATTTTCTTCCTCGCTCCTGCCTAATTCATGAAAACGCTGTCCAAAAAAACCTAAGCAAAGGCCAATCGTACAAAAAAGCAGAAAAAAAAGCAGCGTTTTTTTGGAACGGATATCCGCTGATTCCAATTAATGGCTCCCCCCAGTCAAATGCCTGTGCAGGCACGGTCTTTAGCACGCTCCCTGTCACATTTATTTTTCATTATATCGATTTTATTGGCAAATATCAACTGATTTCCCTATAACTTTGCTGTTTTTCCAATTTTACCCATTCCAAACTTTCAAAACAGCGGAAGCAGGCCATCAGAAAATGAGCGGAGCCATGGCAAAAAAATGATGAACGGCATATGCAAAAAAACTGCCGAAGCACATACGCAAAAAATCTGCCGTCTGCCAAAATCCCTTTAAGAGAAGCGCTTGCGCTTCCTTAAGGCATCCCTGCAGACGGCAGGTTTTCGCGTCAGTCAGTGATCTTGCCACAGGCACGACACTAGTGTACTGTCTCGATTATATCTGGCGAAACTTCACTAAGCAGCGTGCCCCGCCGTATCGGGCAAATCCGTTCATCTGCAATGCGGATTTTCGACGGCGCAGCGGTAGCTGCGGCCGGGAAATCCAACGTGACAGATGGACGAATAGACCAGGAGGTTTTCCCGCCCTTCTTTCCTTACCCTTCAATGGCGATATAGCGTTTCTTTTCCTCCACCGCCTTCTGCTCTTTCCTGGGAAGATTAAAGGTCAGGATCCCGTTTTCATACTTCGGATGGATATCCGCCTCCGTCACATGATCCCCTACATAGAAGCTGCGGCTCATGCTTCCGGCATAGCGCTCCCGCCTGACATAATTTCCCTCGCCGCTTTTCTTATCCAGGCCCTTAGACGCACTGACGGTCAGATAACCGTTGTCCAGCTGCATCCTGATCTCTTCCTTCTTAAATCCCGGCAGATCCATATCCACCACGTAGCCTGCATCCGTTTCCTTCACATCCGTCTTCATCAGGTTCCCCGCCCGCTTTCCGTACAGCGTCCGGTCAATGTCCGGGAAGGACGGAAAAGATGGAAATGCAAAATCCTCCATAAAATTATCAAACAAATTCTCTCCAAAAATACTAGGCATCATCATAACGCATATCTCCTCTCTCACGATATAATATATCCCGGGAACCGTCTTGCGATTCCTGATCCGCTATAAAATAGCTTGGCAATACGTTTGGCACTGTGGGATAAATCCTAGGTGTCGTTTACCAGAACTGCCGGTTGGGAACCACGCTTCTAAACCGAAGCTCTGTTGATTTCTTTTCCCCTTCCTTTGTTCTATACGTAATATAACACTTATATTAGCACTCGTCAAGAGGGATTGCTAATAATTTTTGTGAAAAATCTGTGAACTTTTTTCGTGAGCAATCAGAACCAGGCCATGGGCCCAAGGGACAGGATGAATCTATAAGGATTTTCATCCTATCCATGGCCTCACTCCTTTATTCATCGTGCATCAGCGAACGAAACCGTTCCAAATCCGCCTTTGTCGTAATCTTAAAATTCCCCTCATCCCCAGGAATCATCACCACATCCAGCCCGGCCATCACCGCCGGTTCGGCGGAACCGTTAATGGTTAAAATCTTATCTGGAAGCAAAGCACGGTTCGCCGCTTCATACACGCCTAAGCGAAAAACCTCCGGGGCCTGCCCGGCAAAAATCTCGCTGCGATTTAACAGCCCGGAAACCGTTTTGCCGTCCCTGCTGGAATAAACCGTGTCCTTCATCGGAAGCACCGGCATCAATCCGTCGTGCCCTTTTACCTCTGAAAGGCAATCCGTAATCTGCTTTTCCGAAAGGAGAGGGCGGGCAGCATCGTGGATGAACACGTAATCCAAAGAAGACGCGTATTTTTTGATCCCTTCCAGGCCGTGAAGAATGGAAAGCTGGCGGTTTTTCCCGGGAAGGGAGAAGCCTTTAAACTTTTTTTCCGGATCCGCTTCCTTAAGCCATTGCCGGATAGGCTCCTGCCATGGAGAATCTGCCACAATCTGGATGGCGTCAACCAGGTGATGCTGTGATAATGTGCGGATGGAATAGGAAATAATCGGTTTTGTTCCTACCTGAAGATACTGCTTTGGGGTATCTGACCCTAGCCTAAGGCCAGTGCCGCCGGATAAAATTAGTGCGATGTTCATATGTTTTACTTTATACTCCTTTGATTTGCATTTTGGATGTGGTGTGGTGTGGGGATTATGGCGCTCTGACTTGAGGGCGCAGTGCAGCTCGATTCCGCTTCGCTCCATCTCGCTCACGAGCCTTTGACCCTATAGAAAAGACCTCGCTAAGTGGTCAGGTATATATTCTCACTAGACTCGTGGAATACCTCGTCAAGTGTTCATATTATACCATGTCCACTAAGCTCGAAAAGACCTCGCTAAGTGGTCAGGTATATATTCTCACTAGACTCGTGGAATACCTCGTCAAGTGTTCATATTATACCACAAAAATACCTTTCGGGAAAGTCCTGAAAGGTATTGGCGGATCGATTTAATTAATAATATGCAAACCAGCCTTAATGCATCCGGCTTTATCTTTACTGAACAAGCCAATTCAAACATCTGCATCTAACGGATTAAAATTTCAATTCCCGAATATTTTGCAGCGTCTCTCCATAAGCCTTTCCACGGCCAAATAACAGCGTGGTTCCCAGCACGAAACCTTTAACGCCTTTAGGCGCATATTCCAGGATCTTGTCCGCGCTGCAGGCGCCGTCCCAGTAAATCTCAAAATCCATGTCTTCTTTAATTGAAAGCAGCTTGGTAATCTTTTTGCCAACGTAGGGAAGGTACATCTGGCCTGCATTTCCTGGGTTTACGGACATGACCAGAACCTTTTTTACGATACGCAGCATTTCCAGCACCGTTTCCACGGAAGTCCCGGGATTGATGGCGATGCCGGGGATCATCTCCGCATTGATTACCTTCTGCAAGGTGGTGGAAGGGTGGTACTCTGCCTCCGGGTGAATGTATACGGTGTCGCCTTTGCGAAGATTATGCAGGAATAAATCGATGCAGTTGTTCGGGTGCTCGATCATTAAGTGCACATCCAAAGGTTTCCCCGTTGTCGCCGCTATGTAACGCATATCATTTAAAGACATGGCAAAGTTTGGGACGTATCGTCCGTCCATAATGTCAATATGGAAGGAATCAATGCCCCCTGCCTCCAAATCCTTCACTTCTTTTTCCAGATTGCCGTAATTGGCGCACATCATTGATGCAGTTAATTCAAAATCCATGATATTGCCAGCCTTTCTATCTTTTCTGTGTAACGATTCACTATTCATTAACAAAAATCTATTAAAAATCGCCAGCGCAAAAACACAAAACGCGCCGTCCGTCAAACCAGGAACCTGCACCCGGTATGCACGATGTTTAAACGGTTTTGATTATGCAGAAAATACAAGGTTTCCAAGGTCTCCCCCATATAGCCAATATACCGATCCTTCCTCTCCCAACCTTTAGGGATACTAAGCTGTTCAATCCGTTCTAAGATGGGAAAGAGCCAGCTGCAGTAAGCATTAAGCACCTTTTCCCGAGCCAGGATAATATTATAATTATAGAAATATTGCTGATGAAGTATGGACGGAAATGCTTCCGCATATTCTGGCTGCAGCTCCTTTAATGCAGTAAGGAGAGCATCCCAATCCACCTCTGCCAGATACCGCTTATGATGTTCTTCGATATTGGGTTCATAAGGCATGGGGTAAGGCAATACCACATCCACATTATTGCTTTCCAGCCGCAGAAGATCATCCTCTGACAGTTCCAGTATGCGGCGGTAATGAGATAGGCCATAATAGGAATTTCCAAAGACATTCAAACGATTTTTCCAAATCCAATACAGCGCAGTCAATTCTGAATAGTTCACATTCTTGACAGAAATATTCATGCCGTCACTGTCCAAAAGCTCTGCAACCCGCTCCCCGCAAAGGGCAGCGCCTACCTGGATAGGGGTAATCCACAGTGGAAGCTGATAAGCCTCTGTCAATGGCTTGTCCTTGTGGAATTTCGCCATAAACATACGAATAACAGGTTTTCGGCATCCCACAGGCAGGGCAGACAGAGGCAGATATTCCTTCCCACATAGGTAATGATAACTCATTAACTGCGACCAGCGGGATGAAGTCAAGCGGGCATGATGGGAAAAGCCTTGATGTTCCAACGCCTGTTCAATTTCCTCCATTATATTCTCTGGGGTGGCAATTAAAATTTCAATCTGATCCTTTTCTTCCTGGGATAATTGCCTGGCGAAAGCAGAAAGCTCCGTCACTGGCATACCTTCCAAAACAGATGGATTGTTCCCCGGCTGGGATACCAGGAAACAGCGTATTTCCCTCTGCGGGTATAAATTTTTAAGGGCTTGGTATGCGCCTAAGGCAATGGCTTGGGCGCCGAAAATGATTAAATCCATGGTTAGCTCCTTAAGGTTATTGTAAATTATTTGGCGGTTTCTTTTTCGCCCATAAACCTTATTCCTTATATTCCTCCTAAATACCCCATAAACAACTTTTTATTTTCCATCGGCGTCTTCGTCGGCCTGCCTAAATCCTCCCTCGCCCCTATCGCCGCCTTCACTTCAATAAAACATAGCCCTTCCTTTTTTTTCACTTCCGCCAATATATCCTTCAACCCATTCCTATCCTTTGCGCAGTAAACATAGGGATAACCGCACCCCTCGGCAATCCTAGATAGATCCATCCTGCCAGCCGCCGTGGGCATCCCGCCCACCGATTCATGGGCTCCATTATTTACCACCAAGTGAACCAGGTTTCTAGGCGCTGCCTGAGCAATCACCGCCATGGCCCCCATATGCATTAAAGCTGCTCCGTCCCCATCGATGCACCAAACCTTCCTGTCCGGCTTTTGCAGGGCGATTCCAAGGGCAATGGATGAGCTGTGGCCCATAGATCCCACGGTCAGGAAATCATATTGATGGCCCTGGCCTCCATTCTCCCGGATTTCAAATAATTCCCGGCTTGCTTTGCCTGTCGTCGTGATCACCGGATCCCCATCTGAAACCTGGGTTACACAGCGGATAATTTCTTCCCGGGACATCTCATAATCGTTTTTAAATCCAATCCCCCCATCATCCCTCAATGCCCCTTTGCCCACAATAAAAGCAACTATTTTCCCCTTATCCAGCAATCCTTTAAATTCCGCCATTGTCCCGCGCAATTCATCTTCCGTAGTTTCCTTGCTGATGGGATAAGAAGGGATTCCCATAATATCCAGCAAGCTTTCCGTTACTTTTCCCTGGTAAATATGCTGCGGCTCATCATAGATGCCTGGCTCTCCCCGCCAGCCGATAACCAGTATCATGGGAATGCCATATACCTCTTCGTGCAAAAGGGAAGCGATTGGGTTAATGGCATTTCCTTCACCGCTGTTTTGCATATAAACCACCGGAATTTTCCCCGTTGCCAGGTGATACCCTGCGGCAATCGCCGTGCAGTTTCCCTCATTGGCTGCGATAATATGATGCCTGGGATCCGTTCCATACGTTCTGATTAAGTATTGGCAAAGCGCCTTTAGCTGGGAATCCGGCACGCCAGCATAAAAATCCGCCCCCATAATCTCCGCTAATTTTTCTGCCCTCATTGTTTCCTGCCCCCTTACAGCTCATCAATCAGCGTAATAATCTCTTTTATCGGCAAAAGCCTGCTGTCTGCCTCCAGCGAACGGTGGTACGTTAAGATATCTTTAGCTGTCTGTTCCATTGCCGGGAACGCGCTGCGGGTAAGCTGGTTTGCGTAGATAACGATATTCACCCCATGCTTTATCAGCTCTGCCTCCGTTACCGAATTAAAGGAGGATGGTACTACTACAATCGGCGTATCCCCATCCCTTTCGCGGTATACATCGCAAAACCGCAGAATTTCATCCGGTTCCTTTTTCCGGCTGTGGATCATGATCCCGTCCGCCCCTGCCGCCACATAGGCTCTCGCCCGCTTTAAGGCATCCTCCATTCCCTGATCCAAAATCAAGCTTTCAATCCTAGCAATAATCATAAACTCATCCGTAAGCTGGATCTGCTTCCCTGCAGCAATTTTCTCGCAAAAATGCTCTATGGAATCCTGCTCCTGCACCACTTCAGTGCCAAAAAGGGAATTTTTCTTTAAGCCCACCTTATCTTCGATAATCACCGCCGACACGCCCATCCTCTCCAACGAACGTACCGTATAAACGAAATGCTCGGTTAAGCCGCCTGTATCGCCGTCGAAAATAATCGGCTTCGTGGTAACTTCCATAACATCATCGATGGTTCGAAACCTTGAAGAAGCATCCACCAATTCGATATCCGGCTTTCCCTTGGCCGTAGAATCGCAGAGGGAGCTAATCCACATGGCATCAAACTGATCCAGCGCGCCATCGCTGGACACAATGGTTTTTTCCGCAATTAAGCCCGTTAACCCGCTGTGAACCTCCAAAACCTTTACGATAGGGCACAGCTTCAGCAGGCGCTTCAAACGCTTTCTCCGGTATTCCGGCATGCGCAGCCTTTCCCTCGCCCGCATTTCCACGCGCCGGGTATTTTCATTATATGTACAAGGCACTTCAATCACCTGTCCGCCGTAACCTTCCAAAAGCTGCTTTACATTATCCCTAATCGCCCTCATGGGTCCATCTATCCAGTTATCCCCATGGATAACGTAATCCGGGTGAAGCTTTTCGATAATGCGGTCATACATAATTTCATCCTGCACCACCACCTCCGAAACGCCTTCAATCCCCCGGATTAATTCCATCCGCTCTTCAAATTCCATTGCAGGGAAACGGTTAAAGCGGATCATGGCCTCATCGCCCAGAACTCCTGCAATCACCTTGCCATGCTTCATTCCCTCACGGATAATATTCAAATGGCCTTCATGGATCACATCCGTACAAAAACAGGTATATACCGTTTTCAAAGCCTTTCCACCTCTGCATTAAATATTTTTTTCGATCACCTGATGAATTAAAAATTGCGCTGCTTCTTCAATCCCATCATACTCTACCTGTTTCATCAGCGTAATGCCAAATGCCTTCCTGCATTTTTCAATTAATTCATCCGTATAATAGAGCTTACCTTTTTCCACATTTTCAATTCCGTCCAGATAAATAGATTCCCGGTTTTTCCTGCACATATCCGCCATGGCAAAATGCGCTTCATCAATATACGTTTTTATCCCTTCCCCCCTTCCGTCGATGATTACCGGATAGCCGCCAATCTGGCCAAATGCCCCGGGACAATGAAGCTTCACCCGCCTGTCTTCCCTTGCCGCTGCTAAAATCCCCTGGATAATCTCAACATTACTGGAGGCATTCATCATATTTCTCTTACCATCCACCGGCATAGGAATCTTGCATCCCTCAAAGATCTTGTCCATATCCGGTTCCAGTTTTTTCCCTTCATGGCGTATATCAATAAGCTGGCTGACTCCTTCCGTCTGCCCTTCCTTGCTAATCACCACATCATGGAAATGGCTGGTCGCGTAAGTAATGTCAATATTCCAATAATCCATTAATCCGTATGTTTTTGCCACTGCGAGCTTAATCCGGGGAATCAGGTGATTAATATTTCCGCTTCCGAAATCCGGATAAGGTTTGCCTGCGGATTTCAGCCAGGGAATCACCGCATCGGAATAAGACGTATTAATCACAATTCCGCCGCACCCTGCCCTTTCATAAGCTTCCATAATCGTCCTTGTATACTTGATCGCCAACGGAGCCCAGATCCCATACGCCCTTACCTTAGACCAGGATATGCTCCCGTATTTTAACCCGGAATACGCCCTGCTGGAATTTACAATGATATCCGGCTGCTCATCCCGCAGGCATTCTGCCATAGAATCCACATCCTCAAAATCAACGCCGCTGATAATCTTTACTTCCGCCCGGTTCTGATCCCGGATTAAGGACGCGATTTTGACAATATTTACATCCGAAACCATCTTCTCCCTGCTGCGCCCTGCGACGCAAATTTCCATCCCGCCGTCTTTAAGGGATAACAGATAATCCAAAAGGTAAAGCCCCACGCTGCCAAGCCCCATAATCATAATTTTCACGTTACGGTTAAATAAGCTGTTCCTTAATCCATTTAATTTTTCCTCTAAGGTCCTCATCATCCATCATCTCCGATTTTCCTATAATCAAAACACGTATTGCAGTTCAGCCATTTTCGGAAAGTGACCACTTCATATTCGCCCCGTCCAAGCAGACCAAAATATTCCTGGATAAAAACAAGGTTTGTCCCCTGCCACCGATTTTCACTAATGGATTTCATCGTCCTGCACACACGTTCCTTGCCGGTAAATTTCCAAATTTGACCCGAATTAAATATCCCTAAAAAGGGCTGATGAACTTCCAATGCATGGTGGGCAGTGTCATAAAGATAATGGATCCCATAATGCTCATCCAGGTAAAAAGCAACTGCCTTATCCGCCCAAATGGCCTCCCGGCAGCAAGTTACCACATCCTTTGGGCAGTCAACGATTTCCTTAAAGCTTTCCCTGTCCACATACAAATCCCCTTCGGCAAACACCACCTCGTCAACATCCATATGCTCAATTTCCTTTAACGCCAGATAAAGACTGTAGCCTGAACCGTAATCCTGGTAATGCTTATTATCAATTAAGTGAAGCCTTTCTCCAAATTCCCCAAAATACTCCCTGACCGCTGCCTGAAGCTCTTCAAACTTAAATCCGCCTACAACCAGGTAATAATCAAATTTCCCTTCCTGATGAAGCATTCGGTAAAGCAATGTTTTTTCGATTCCACCCTCGCTGTAAAGGCATTTAAGGCAGGGATAGCCCAGAGACTTACTAAACCGGCTTGACATCCCCGCAACGGTTACTATCAGTACCTTTCTTCTTTTTTCTTTCACCCTTCCATCTCCCCTAAGCACATCCCTATTCCCTGCTCCAGCGTCACCTCCGGCTTCCATCCGGTTCTTTCCCGGATTTTATCCGTATTTAACAGCCTTCTCTCCGGATCCGATTCCCGATAGCCGCAAAACGTAATCTTAGGATCCCCAATTCCTGCTTTCCTGGCACATAAATACACCAGATCAATAATCGAAATCTCCTCATCTGTCGCCACATTATACACCGATCCGTCCAAAGCCGCTTCCGACTGGATCAACGCAATCACCGCCCGGCAGCTGTCCTCATTGTGGAGAAATGTCCGCCGGTTTACCTTTGAATTTTCTAAAAGCTGAACCTCTCCCCTTTCCTTTAACTGATTTAAAATATGGGGAATGATATGTTTTGGGTACAGCTCATTTTTGCTGTACACATTGGCAAAGCGGATGGAACACCCCTTTATCCGTCCTTCCAGCACCGCGTCCTTCATGAAAAATTCCGTCAGCAGTTTTCCCGCCGCATAGCTGGTTCTCTGGCTGTGCTCGGCATCCGCCATGGTCACGTAATCCGACTCCGATACGCCTCTTTCCCCCCAGGAATTCATGGAATACACTTCGGATGTTGAACAGTTAATAAAAATATCCGCCTGCACCTCCACCGCCTGCTCTAAGAAACGCTTCATCCCCAAAACATTCGTCTCAAAGGTACGGTTAATATGATAAAAATGTTCCGTATGCACCACCGCACCACAGTTAATATAGATTAACTTCCCATAGTTGTCCTTTTTTATCCTTATCTCCCGTTTAAGCATATCCATCTGCTCAATATTGTTTAAATCATATTCATAAAAACAAAACCGGCCATCCCCCAGGAGATCTTCCACCGTTTTTATCGAGGATGCAAAAAAATTATCAAACCCAATTACCGTATTCCCAGAGGAAATCAGCTTTCTTGCAAGCTCATTCCCCGTCATTCCAGCAACGCCGCTGATTACATACAGATCACGCAGTTCCATCCTTAAACCCCCCATTCTAACCGTTCACGGTAAAAATCATCAACTTGGCCGTGATAAGACGACTGCTCTGCGCCAATATCATACGCTGCCTTTTCAAAAACAACCCGTTCCTTTTCCATATCCAAAATGACAAACTGAGCTGATGGATTTAAATTCCTCGGCTGCCCCACGGAACCAGGGTTAATAAAGATCACTTTTTGCTTATTCCGCCTTTTGCCATCCTGCGCCGGAAGGTATTTCTCCATGAAATGGGGCAAATGGGAATGGCCGGAAAACACATAGTCATAACCTTGATAAGGTTCCGGAGATTCCTCCGGGCCTATCCTCTTCCAGTACTCATCTCCCTGGCTTCCATGGATGGCAAGGCATTTTTTGCCGCCATACGCAAATGCTTTCCTGCCCCTTCCTGCCATTTCTCCCAGCAGATAATCCCAGGATTCCCGGTTAAGCACACTCCTTGTATATTTCGCGCACGCCTTTCCCCGTTCCGAGGAAAACCGATCGTATTCCTCCCGGATAATGGCTTCTTCATGATTCCCCCGGATATTGCAGATTACGGGATAAGGGAGGGCTTTTGCCATTTGGATCACTTCATTTGAATGCATACCATAATCAATCAAATCGCCTAAAAGAATACAAGCACCAATATTCCCAATCTTTGCTGACCGTTCAAGCACTGCCTGAAAAGCCGTCTTATTCCCATGAATATCTGACATCACCATGATCCGCATTCCGCTCCCCATTTCAGACATCCCCATCCATCAGTTTATGGCGCTGGTAATGCTTAGGGATGGCAATATTATCCCCGGGGAACGTCCAAATTGTCTTAAACAAATACTTTACATATTCATCTGCATCATTGGGAACCCAAAAATATTCCCCCTCATAAAGCACCTGCTTCAGGGGAAACACCACATCTTTTGGAATCCAGCCGCCTCTGTGGTATGAGCGGAAATTTGCCAGATTATCCGCGCCAAAATAAACACGGCTGCTCTCCTTCACCGTATTTTTCTGGTTTTCCCTCTTTGCCGCCTGAATGCACGCTGCCCGTTTTTCTGCGGAACCCGCTGCCGACTCCCATTCCTGTTTCGTCCCTTTAACAAGATCCATAAACCCATTAAATGAGCAGTCTTCCCCATAATAATCAATGGGGAAAAAATCCACCCCTATGCTGTCCCCGTCTGGGAAAGTCACATTTACCTGAAAATGATGGAGCCAGTCAGCCCAATAGTATCTTTCCAGCCCCTGCTCCTGGCTTTTCAGAAAACCGTCTGCATTTTTATTTTCAGCTTCTTGATTCTCTTTAACTTCCTGGCTCTTTTTATCTTCCACAGGCCCTTTGGCTTCCTTCGCCTCACTTATTTTTTTCGCTTCCTTGGCTTTCCTTGCTTCAAATTCCTGCTTTGAATCCATATGGGCCATGCAATACGTTTTTAACCGCTCAAATTCATCCCGGATCAAATCAAAATCAATATCATCATCCCAGGGAATAAACCCGCCGTGGCGCATATATCCCAGCAAATTCCCGCCGGTGAGATAAGGCTTAATTTGTAAATGAGACAGCCTGGAAAATAATTCGGCCGATGCCCGCGCCGTCCTTAACTGTCTTTCCCGCAGCTTCCCTTCTGCAGGCTTCATTGCCCGAATATCCGCATGGCTTTTAAAATAACCCACTTCCTGCCTAAGCTCGCTTACCTTATCCTGGTAAAGCTCCATCTTTAACTGCAGGCGGTTTGACGGCTCCCGGATGAAGGAAAGCAGCTCTTCCCGTTTTTCAAACTTTTCCCTTAATCGCTCATAAACCAGGTAATCCCTTATTCCGTTTTCCTCACATTGCCGCACAATCCCATCAGAATTTACCCGGTTTGCCGAGATCACCACAAGGGAATCACGAAATTTCTCCTTTAATTCCAAAAAGGAAATAATCCGTTTCCCACATTTCCTTGTCCCAGCAATATCCAAATCGTTATCACAAAAATAAGCCACCGATTCTCCGCCAAAAAATGTAAATGCCTCCGTCCCGATTTCCCCAGATCCAAAAAGTATAACTTGATTTTCCATATTTCCTTCCCTATTCCTCCCCATCCTTCTCTGCTCCTCCCCTATCCTGCCATCCACAAAATCGCAGCTTCACTTATTTGCAAAGAATAAAAGCTTTGTACTCTTTGTACTAATTCATCATTGCACTAATTCCTGAGTAAATCACACTCGTCATCCGAGCCATCTGCACGGCTGCAAAACTCAGCATAGCACCTTTCCTCCGGCACACCGGTTTATATCAGCCTTTAATCTTATGGATAAAGTAATGCTGCGGAAATTCAAGATTATCCTTTGGAAATTCCCATATGTTTTTATATTCGTAATTCAAATACTCCACCGGATCATTAGGAACCCAAAAATATTCTCCCTCATAAAGCGCCTTACGCAGTGGGAACAGCACATCCCGGGGAATCCACTGCCCCCGATGATAGGACTGCAAAATCCCCATATTATCTGCCCCATAATAAATACGGCTGCTTTCCTCTGCCACATATTTTTGGTTCTCCCGTTTCGCCTTTTCTATGCACCGGCTCAGCTCCGCTTTGGAACGGGCAGTCCTCCAATTTTCCTTGATCTGTCTGGCAAACGCCATGAACTCCTGGAAATCACAGGCTTCCCCGTAGTAATCCATGGGAAAGAAATCCAGATTCAAACCGCACTCGTCGGAGAAAACCACAAAAAGCTGCAAAAAATGGTAGGTTTCCTCCAGGTAATATCCGGTTATCTCAGCCTTATCCTCCCTTATCCCATCCACAATTTTTTGGCTCTTTCGGATCTCGTCAGCCGGTTTAAAATGCTGGCCACAGTATTCCTTTAACCGCTCATATTCCCCTCGGATCACGGAAAAATCAATATCGTCGTCCCAAGGAATAAAGCCCCCATGGCGTACATAGCCTAATAAATTCCCGGAACAAAGATACGGCTTAATCCCCAGCCCCTCAATCCGCCGGAATAATTCCGCCGATGCCTGTACCAGCCTAAGCTGCCATTTCCTCAGCCCGCCCTCCGCAGGCTTCATGGAGCGGATATCCGCATGGCGCTTAAAATAGTCCACTTCCATCTGCAGCTCCTTGGCCTTGGACACATAAAAATCCACCCTCTGACCCATCCGCCTTTTTGGGTTCCTTATGCAGGAAAGCAATTCATCCGGGTGGGGAAACATCTGGCGAAGAGGCTCGTAAACCAAATAGTCCTTGATTCCATTTTCCTCACACTGCCGGGCAATCTTATCTGCATTTACCC
>Ga0137297_10729_pt1 | contig 22685 bp, 18 predicted proteins | sample RamsorincwithD2O_FD_97191 | JGI IMG/M metagenome (GOLD analysis project Ga0137297, IMG submission 97191) | Mouse cecal microbial communities from Vienna, Austria - Mucin amended with D2O | ecosystem: Host-associated > Mammals > Digestive system > Large intestine > Cecum | place: Austria: Vienna... | reverse complement strand
ACCGATTCTCGTGCGTCGATATTTTGGCTTATTTAAGAGCTTTATATAATATTAATATAACTTGTTTGGTTTTATATTTTTAAACGCTCATTTGTTCGCTTTTTGAAAAATATGTTTGAGATAGGAATAATTTATAAAATTATAAAATCTAATTCTGAATTTGTATTTTTTATAAAATTTTATATTTTTTAAAATTTATAAAAATATTTTCAAAATTAGATTTTATTTTTTCTAAAAAAGTTAAAATGATTTTCTAAAAAATATTTTATTTAGAATTATTATTTTGAAATATATTCTTCCACCATACTCTACTGCAATTTGCTTTAGAAAATCATTTTTTTCATTAGTCTATTTCTCTCATTTCTTTATTATAATATTTGTTTCTACAATATTTTTTAGCAAGTCCTCCCTCACTTGTTTCTCGATAATGTTGCCCTAAATCTTTCCCAGTTTCATACATTGTTTCAACGATTAAATCAAAAGAAATTCTTTTATGTTTGTCTAAAATCATTGAAAGTGATGCTGCATCTAAAGCTCGCATAGCTGCGACTGCATTTCTTTCTATACATGGAATTTGAACATAACCATAAATAGGATCACAAGTTAAGCCCAAGTGGTGTTCCATCGCAACTTCTGCAGAGTTTTCAATTCTATCAATGTCTAGTTTTAGTAAATATGCACATGCACCTGCTGCCATAGAACAAGCTGTACCAATTTCAGCTTGGCAACCGCATTCAGCACCACTGATAGATGCATTGGTTTTAACTACATTTCCTATTATTCCTGCAATAGCTAATGCTTTAATTATTCTTTCGTCTGAAATTCTATATTCATTTTTCATATAATAAAGTACAGCTGGTAATACTCCACAGGCACCACAAGTTGGTGCAGTTACTATTACTCCACCACTTGCATTTTCTTCAGTTGTTGCATATGAATAACTACTTATTAGTCTTGTTTTTTTGATATTTTCAGTTTCAATCTCTAATTTATTATCATAAATTTGTTTAGCTTTTTTAGTTAATTTCAATCTCCCTGGTATTGTTCCAGAAGATGCTAATCCCTTTTCTATGGCATTTTGCATTGCGTTCCAAACTGAGTATAAGTATTCTGTTATTTTTTCTTTACCTTCGTATAAGCAGACATAATCGAATAAATCTATATTATTGTCTTTTACATATTCTTTTATTTCGTTAAAATTTTTGTGAGGATAGACTTCCTTAAAATCAGAAGCTTCTTCTCCTTCAATTTTAAAAGTTCCACCACCTACAGAATATATTCGCCATCTATCTAATAAATTATTATTTTTATAAGCAAATATATCAAAAGTATTTGGATGAATATTGCATGGTGTTTCAGTATCAAATATAATTTCTACTTCATAATTTGATAATGTTTCTTTGATAATATAATCTGTTAAATGTCCTTTGCCGGTTAAAGCAAGTGATCCATATAAAATAATTTTAAATTTATCGGCTTCTGGATATTGATTTTTAAATTTTTCTGTTGCTCTTTTTGGTCCCATTGTATGAGAACTAGAAGGGCCATTTCCAATTTTATATAATTCTAATAATGATTGCATTTTATTTATAATTCCTTTAATAATTTAATTGATGAAATTATACTATTAAAGAAATTGCTAGTCAACAATACTATAATTTAATAATTCTATTTGATTAGAAATAAATTTATGGTTAGTATTTATATCATTTGATAGCTCTGTAGATAGATATTTTTTATTATCATCGGCGAATACAGTAACTACAGAATCTTTAATTTTGTCAGCTAATAATATACTGCCTATTAAGTTGGCTCCAGATGATATTCCAACTCCTATACCAAGTTCTTTTGAAATTTTTCTAGACATATTTATTGCATCATCATCATTAATTAATATAACTTCATTAATGTCGTTTTTATTTATTAATTCAGGTATAAAATCATCTCCTATTCCTTCTATTTTATGATTTCCTATTATGCTTCCACCAGATAGCATTGGCATTTTTTCAGGTTCAATCGCAGTTATTAGCATAGAATTATTTTCTTCTTTTAGTCTTTTTCCTATTCCCATTAAAGTTCCTCCAGTGCCTACGCCAGATACGAAACCTCCTATTTTTTCTGGGATTTGCTCTAAAATCTCATTTCCTGTTGTTTCATAATGTGCTAGAAAATTATCTTTATTTGAGAATTGATTACTTAAGAATCCATTTATTCTTTCTGACATTTTTTTGGCTTCTTTAACACATTTTATAAATCCACCTTCCTCTTTAGAAATAAGGAAGACTTTTGCGCCAAATGAAGTCATTAAATCTATTCTTTCTTTGCTAGCCCAATCAGGCATAAATATATATACTGGATGATTATAATAACTTCCAAGTGCGGCAAGAGATATACCTGTGTTTCCACTTGTTGCTTCTACTATAGGCATACCTTCTTTTAGTTCTCCTCTTTTTTTAGCATTATTAATTATATAAAAGGCTACTCTATCTTTTATACTTCCTGTTAAATTGTAATATTCTAATTTAACAAAAATTTTATTAAGTATACCTTTACATTTATAATTTATTTTTATCATTGGTGTATTTCCTATAATGCTTTTATTAAACATAACATCCCTTCTTTATTAAAAATATTTACTTATTTATATTCGAAAAAATCTTAATAAGTGATAGTTTTGTAGATGTTTATTTAAAAAAGTTTGAAATTTAGAGCAATTTATACTATATAAATTATTTTATTTTTAGGGAAATATTGTTTTAGTTTTTTTCTAAAAAATAATTCTCCTTCTTCTCGTATATAGTTTTTATACATATATTTTCCTCTACCTCTTCCTGTCATCAAGTTTGGATCATATAAATTAATTGCATTTGGAAACGCATCTTGATTAATCATACGATGCACATAGCTGTATGTCATAAAAATTATTTCAAAAAACACATCTTTTTTTACTTCTTCCGATAAATTTTCATGTAGATATTTTATTAAATTTTCATATTCTTCTTGCCAATTATCTATCATAATTACAGGAGCAATTAATATGCCTAGTTTATATCCAGCTGCTTTTAATTTATTTATTGATTCTATTCTTCCTTTTAATTTTGAAGTTCCGAATTCAACTTGATTAATTATTTTTTCAGGATTTACACTCATTCTAACAATTATTCTATTATTATGTTCTATGTTGCATATAGAATCTACCATATCAAATTTTGTCGGGAAAGTTAAGTATCCTCTGTTTTCTTTACTAAATTCTCTGATTGTCCAATCTAAATTACCTGTTAGGGTATTTTCTAAAATTAAATCACTATTGCTTCCAATCTCAAAAGTTAATTCTTTTTCAGATTGATTGTTTATTTTAATTATTTTTTGCAGTATTTCTTCTCTATTTACAAAAATCCTTAAATATGCACATTTATTATAATTGCATACTAAGTAACAATACATGCACATTGCCGTGCAGCCAGAAGATGTATAAGGAACAAGATAATCTGATACTTTATGATTTGGGACAAATTTATGAGTTTTTCTTATTCCTATTCCTATAATCAAATTTCTTTTCATTTTTGGAAATTCGGAATTTTCTTTTTTTCTCATTTCTTCAATATTATTATGATTACTAATTATGACTTTTGGAAGATTGTTATATTTTTTAAGAAGAGCTTTTCCTAATTCATAATTTTCTATTTCTTTTTCGTAATAAATACAGTCAATATTAAACATAAAATCACCGATAATATTGTAACTGTACTATATAAATTTATGCTTTATATATCGAATATCGTAGAAATTAATGATTTTTACATAAGTTGATGAAACATAAGATGTATGGTATAATAAATGATAAGCAATGTGTTTTGAAAGTAGCTAATATGTTAGAGACTAAAGGAGGATAAGTATGGACATTAATGAAAAGATGACAAAGGTAACTCGGATAATCAAAGAGATTACTCCTCTGACTCCCAAAATCTTTTATCGGGAAGGAACTATGCATGTTATGGCTGTCTGGCAAGAGAGTGAAATACCAAACGAGCAGGAGACGGCCCAGTTGGAAGAGAAACTGAAGGCTCTCGGTGATATTGTGCCCACTGTTTACCGAGATATGAACTTTCTTTCACTTGAAATTTTGGGCTAACCTCCTTCGGGAGGTTTATTTATTTGATGGATATAAAAAATAAAACTATTTGTCTTTCATGCAAATAGTTTTATTTTAATTTATTTATCTACTCTATTTTTTACGACACTATAGTCACCGTCGTCTGAATCGTCTGCTCTTAATATAAATGCTGAAGGTATTGGTCTTGTACTATGGGCTCCAGATAAATTTGTTGGATCATTTATAGTTTTACTTTTTACAGTCATTGATGTAGAAGTTCCACCATCTAAGTTAGATGCGTTTATTGCACCATATCTATCAAATATATCTAGTAAATCTTTAATAGTTGCACCTTGACCTAAAGTTCTATTTCCATCAAGAACTAAAAATAAAACTATTCCATCAGCACGTTGACCTATAGCTGTTCTAGGGGCTGTTCCCCATCCTCCATTACCGTATATTTGAGATTTTTCTCCATTCATTATTAAGTATGGTTCAAAAGATACGCAATCTCTTATTCCTTTTGACTTTGCTTGTGAAGAAGAATATTTACCAAGAATTAATTTATGTTCATTATTAAAACCGATAATATTGCCATAAGTTGCATTGGCTATAGTTTTATTTTTATTAATTGTAATTCCTAAAGGTGTAGAGCCAGTACCTTGATAATTTTCATCTCTAAATCCACCAGCGTTTATTGCAACTAGAGCATTATTCTTTTTTGATATTTCTGTTAAATATTGTCCACTACTTCCTATATATGCAGATGTTGCTACTTCTACTCTAGATGGATCGTAAATAACGGCCATATAGCCAGTAAATTTTCTACCACCATCAATTTTTATAATTTTATAATCATTATTTTTTTTGCTTTTTTCTAATATCTGACGTTCATACTCATTAGCATATGTGATTTCTTCTTCTTCATAGTTGACTATTTCAATTGCATTTTCGTCAGTGTGTCCACTAACTTCTACTACTCTATTCTTATCTAAGCATTCTTGAATAGTTTTATCGCTATAGAACCATGTTGCTAGATATTGATGATTCATAGATCTCATAGCTGTTGTAATTAGCCAATCTCTAAAACCACTCCAAGGACCATATAATAAGAATACAACTGTGGAACAACCAATTACAAAAAGAATAGCTAGTACTATAACAATTTTTTCGTGTAATTTTAGTTTCTTTTTTTGTTTAGTTTTTTTGTCTTTTTCTGATTTTTTATTTTTGGCTTTTGGTGATTTATCATTATTTTCTATATTATTAGAAATTTCATCAGATTTATCTGTTACTTCATTTTTTATATCTTTAACATCTTTTTCTGTATCTAAAGAATCTTGATTTTTTTTCAATTTTTTCCTCCGTATATTAATTAAATTTCATACTTATAAATTATATGTTAACAATTAAAAAGAGTCAATAATCGACAATATATTGTAATAATTTTATAATATAGAAAATTAAAAAACTACCCACATTTTGGGTAGCTATAAATTATTTATTTACTTTATCTTTTACTACACTATAGTCTCCGTCATCTGAATCGTCAGCTCGTAATATAAATGCAGATGGAATTAATCTAATATCAGAATTACCGTTTTTTGTAATTGGATCATTTACTACTTTTCCTTTTACAGTCATGGTAGTAGAATTGCCACCGTCTAAGTTAGCAGCATTTATTGCGCCATATCTTTCAAAAATATCTATCAAATCTTGCATTGTTGCGCCTTGTCCTAATACTCTATTTCCATCAAGTACTAAAAATAAAACTATTCCATCAGCACGTTGACCTATAGCTGTTCTTGGTGATGTTCCAGATCCACCATTACCAAGAACTTGAGATTTTTGTCCATTCATAAGTAAATATGGTTCGAAAGATACACAATCGCGAATGTTGTTTGAGATAGCTTCTTCTGAAGAAAGGCTTCCTAATATTAATTTGTGCCTAGTATTAAAACCTATTATTCCAGCATAAGGATTATCAGATATTAATCTATTTTTACTAATTGTAAGGCCTAAGGGAATAGCATCATCTTTAGTTACATAAGAAAATCCTCCGCCGTTTATTGCAACTAGAGCGTTAGAAGATTGAGAAAGATCTGTTAGGTATTGCCTTGTACATTGCCCAGGTGTTGAATTTGGTTCAGAGATAACTTCTACTCTAGATGGATCATATATAGCAGCCATATATCCACTGAATTTAGCGCCACCATCAATTTTTATAATTTTATAATCATTATTGTTTTTATCTTTTTCTAAAATTTGGCGTTCATATTTGTTTTTATATTGGATATTTTTTCTATTGTTATAATCTATAAATTGTATTAATGATTCATCAGTATATCCAGTTACTTGGATAATTCTATTTCTACTTAAACATTCTTGAATAGTTTCATCACTATAAAACCAAGTTGCTAAATACTGGTGGTGAAAAGTATTCATTGCTGTTGTTATTAACCAATCTCTAAAACCGTTCCAAGGACCATATAGTAGAAATAATATGATACTAATACATATAGTGATTATAATTGCAAAAGAAATAAAAAATATTTTTATAAAATTCTTTTTTATTTTAGGTTTTTCTGATTCTGATATAGGTGAATCATTTGTATTTTCTGTAGAATTATTGTCCATTTTTCCTCCTCAAATTTATATCTATAATTAATTATAGTATAACTATATAATTGAGTCAATAAAAGAAAAGCCTATCTGTGTCCGAAAACACAGATAGGCTTTTGATCCTTAAAGGTAATTCTTCGCTCTTCTTTGCAGTTTTTGCTGCACCTCCTACTTTCTGGTGAAATTTACGATGAAGGTAATCATTGCGACGCCCAAGACCAGAAGAATGATTGAAAAAGCGAACCACCCAAGGGCGATTAATCCCGACGGATCAAATAGGAGACCGAGGATAATGTACCCCAGTACCAAACCAACCAACAGTTTCAATAGACCCTTTTTGTGCTTGCAGGCAAACTTGATGCCTACGATTACAATTGCTGCTACGAATACGATGCCGATAATGTTTCCAATACTCATGATGATGTTCCTTTCTGTGCATGGTTTTTATAAGGTTGTTACATATATATTATACCATTTTTTATGTAAATAATCAAACTAAAAGGCTATATATAAACAAAACACCAGTACTTTAACTAGTGTTTTTATTTAGCGTTTAAAATGTGATTATTCCACCATAATCTATTATATCTAATCCTTTGAAATCTATTAAGTTTAAATTATATTTATTTAAATGTTCTAATAGAAGGTCTAAATTTTTTAACTTATTTGAATCCCCAAAGAGAATAAACTTATCATATATAATAGCACTTGCGCCACCTATAAAACCGTTCATATTACTTATATTACCATTTCGATCTAATAGATGTATGTTTTCATCTTTTAATAGTAAGACGTCTAATTGATATAATTTAATAAAGTTGTAGATGCCTTCATCTGAAGTTATACAAGATTTTTCGGATGTTGCTACTATGTTACATTTAGAATATCCTTGATGTACAGGTATTTGTTTTAAATTTTTTTGATTAGTTATATACTTTAATATTCTTTTATCAGTGTATTTGAAATCATGTATAATATTATTTCCAATTTGACATATATTATATTTTACATCTTCAGGATACTCATAGCCTACTTCTTCTTCACCTTCTTTTAAAGTCATGATTTCTTTATGGTTTAACAAAACATTTTTTGCTTTAAATATTTCATCATTAATTTTTGTGAAGAAAATATCTGGGTGTCCTGATATTTCACCATATACGCTATTTTGTGGTGGCAGTTCTATAAGTTCACCAAATCTTTTTAAATATTGCTTTTCTTGCATTCTCATTCTTTTGTCTATTATTATGTTCATTTTTTCCCCTTTATTCTACACTTTTTAGACTTTCTATCATATCTATTTTCTTTAGTACAAAATGAATTACTTTATTTACAATAAATGAAAATACTATTGTAATTAAACTTGAATATATGTAGCTAATAGGTTTAATTTGTCTTATAAATTTTAATTTATCTATTTCTACACTAATAACTACTGCGCTAGTTAAGAAGAACCCGAAAAGTAATCCTAAGAAAATACCTATAATGGTAAATATTATATTTTCTTTATTTATATAGTTATCTACTTCACTATCATAAAAGCCAAGTACTTTTAATGTTGCGATTTCTCTTTGTCTTTCTCCGATGTTGATATTTGCTAAGTTATATAGAACGACAAATGCTAATAATGCAGAGGCTACTACTAAGATTATTACAACATAATTTAATGTTCCTAACATATCTTTAATTGATGATATTAAGCTTGATATTACAGAAACTGATGCTACTCCATCTAATTGTAATATTTTTTCAGATATTTTTTCAAGTTCGGAATTTGATATGTTTTCTTTTGTATTTAATAATATCATATTTGTGTTATATGTTTTAATATTTGCTTCATAAAATTCTTTAGACATATACACATAGTGAGAAACATAGTTTTCAGCAATTTGAACAATTTTAAAGTTATATTCTATATTATCTCCATTTATTAATTTTACGCTATCCCCTACGTTTAATTTTAATTGTTCAGCAACTTTATCAGTTATGATTATTCCATTTTGATTTAGATTGATTGGTTCTTTTGTTTGATAATCTTTAATGGTACATGACTTTAAAAAATTTTCATTTGAATTTGGAATAAATACGCTAGCATCAAAACTTCCATTATCATTTTTTATTTTTACGCTAGATGCATGTATTTCTGAGTAACTATCAATTTCTGAATGATTATTTATATAAGAAGTAATATTTTGTATTTTATTAGAGTCATCTATTGCTACTGTTAGATTATATTTAAATATTTCTCCAAATTGCTTTTCTGGAATATCTGCAATAGAGTCTTTTATTCCAAATCCTGTTACCATAAGTCCAGTACATCCAGTTATTCCAACTATTGTCATTAGGGCTCTTTTTTTGTATCTGAAAATATTTCTAGTAGTAATTTTTTTCGAAAAATTTAAATGTTTCCAAATGCAGTTAATTTTTTCTAAGAATATTTTTTTACCATTCTTAGGTGCCTTTGGTCTCATTAAAACGGCTGGCATTTCTTTTAATTCTTTATATGAAACTAAAATTGTTGTTCCACCTATGCATAAGAATGCAATTAATGTGCCTGCTAAACCTATATTTAATTGATAGTTTAGATGGAAATATGGAAGTGTATATATCATAGCATATAATTTCCAAACGATTGTAGGTAATAAGTAAAAACCTATACTCATTCCAATTATTCCACCTATTATACATGCTATAGCAGAATATATAATATATTTACTAATTATTTGCAAATTTGTATAACCTAGTGATTTAAGAGTTCCAATTTCAATACGTTCTTCTTCTATCATTCTTGCCATTGATGTTAAGCTTATTAGTACAGCAACCAAATAAAAAATTACTGGGAAGACCTTTGATATATTTGACATTGTTTTTATAGCATCAAATATATTTGAATATCCGATATTATCATTTCTGTCTTGTATATACCAGATGGCTTTTTCTATTCTTAAAATTTCATCTTGTGCTTTATTTAATTCTTCCTCTGCTTCTTGTAAATTTGTTTCCGCTTCTGCTTTATTTGTTAAAAATTCTTCTTCTTTTTGATTAAGTTCGTTTCTTCCATTAGTTAGTTCAGTTTCTGCATTTTGTAATTGTGTTTTAGCAGATGATATTTGGAGATAGCTATTATTTTTTTGAAGTTGTAGATCACGCTTTTTATTTTCAAGCTCTATTTTGGCTTGTGATAACTGGTTTTCAGTAGATGCAATTTGATTTTGATATGTATTTAATGTGTTTTCTATAGTTTGTTTTTGAAGTGTTAAGCTATTAACTGTATTATTTGTTTGTTCTATTTGCAAATCAATGTCTGCAGTGTCAGTTATACCGTTGTCTATCAAAGCTTGTTTTTGACGGTGTAGTTCTTCTAATGCAGTTTGTGTTTTTGAAATTCCAATTTCTAATTGATTTATTTGAGGGGTTAGGTTAGCTTTTTTAGTTTCAAAATCTGTTTTAGAAGTAATAAGTGCTTGTTCATTTTTTTCAATAATGTTTTCAGCATTACTAATTTCTATATCAGCATTTGCAAGAGCTGTATTGGCTTCTAGTTTCTTTTTTTCTAACTCTTCTTTATTAGTTTTTAAAGTACTTTCAGCGTTTTGCAAATCTTGCTTAGCTTGATTTATTTGCGCTTCAGCATTTTGTAGTTCGGATTCAACTTCACTTTTTTTAGTAATATATTCTGTTTTACTAGTTTCTAATTTTGTATTTGCTGTATTTATTAATTCATTATATCTTATGGTTTGCCTATCTTCTTTTATTGATTCTATTTTAGATATAACAGAGTTTACTTTACTTGTATATTTATGATTATTTGTTACTAATTCTTTTGTGTTTTTTATTTTTACACCTATTTCTGTATAATAATCTAAGTTTATAACATCATCTTTTGTATAAATAAAATATGAAATAGTTCCATTGCCTATTGATGAGTTTCCTCTTTCATTTGATATGTATATAGGTGTTGTAGCGATTCCTACAATTGTGAAAGTTTTTTGAGTAAATATAGAATTATTGTTTTCATCAGTTTCATTATTATTAAGTATTATTTGTTTTCCTATGAAATTTTCTATATTTTCAGAAATAGTGTATTTACTATCTAATAAACACTCGTTTGAATTAGCTGGAAGCTTTCCGTATATAATTTCTGGAGTATTTATATTTTCATTATATTCAATTACTTTACATACGTTTTCTTTATCATTTATTTGAGCAAGAGAATCTTTGGTTTGTATACCATAAGCATTTTCAACTTCGTCGATATTTTTTATTGCTGTTATGTCTGCATCTGTTAGTCCAAGTGTTGATATTATATTTATATCATACATATTGTTATTGTCAGTATAACTATCTAAGCTATCTAACATATCTGGACTAGATGCTGTTAATCCTGCGAAAAATCCTACTCCTAAGAATGCCATAATCATTATTGATATAAAACGTCGTCTAGTTTTAATTATTTCTTTAAAAATATTTTTGATTAATGATTTTTTCATTTTAAGAAAAAGTCCTTTCAAAATTACCATTCAATTGTATCTATTGATACGGGATTTTCATTTGTTTCTATTTTTTCTACAGTTCCATTTTTAAAGCGAATTACTTTATCTGCCATAGGAGCTATTGCACTATTATGTGTAATTATTAATACAGTGATGCCTACTTTTTTTGACATATCTTGTAATAGTTTTAAAATACTTTTTCCAGTTTTGTAGTCTAATGCTCCAGTAGGTTCATCACATAAAAGTAGTTTAGGGTTTTTTGCGATAGCTCTTGCAATTGCAACTCTTTGTTGTTCTCCTCCAGATAGTTGAGATGGAAAATTATCTTTTCTATTTTCTAATCCTACTTTTTTTAATATATCATTTACATCTAATGCATCTTTACATAATTGTGTTGCTAATTCAACATTTTCTTTTGCAGTTAGGTTTTGAACTAGATTATAAAATTGAAATACGAAACCTATATCGTTTCGTCTATATGTTATTAGTTGTTTTTTTGATAGTTCAGTTATATTTTTATTATCTACAAATACTTTTCCTGATGTAGCTGTGTCCATTCCTCCAAGAATGTTTAATGTGGTTGTTTTTCCTGCCCCACTGGGACCTACAATTACTACTAATTCGCCTTTATCTATAGAGAAACTGGTGTTTTTTAAAGCGTCGATTTCTATTTCGCCCATTTTATATTTTTTATGTACTTTTTGAAATTCAATATATTGCACTTTTTCTGGTCCTCCATACTTTTAAATTTCGCCTATATTATATATATAATATACAAATTTTTAAAGTACAAATTTGAAAAAATGATGAGTTAAAAATGCTATATAACATTGAAAAATCGTTTGTTTAATATTATAATTCTTTCAAAAGGAGTGAATTATAAATGATTAATCGAGAGGAAAATCCAGATTTTTTAAATGATTTTTTAGATTATTCTTCTACTATATTGAATAAATCACCAAACACAATGAAAGAATATAACTATGATATTAATCATTTTTTAAAGTTTATAAAATATAAATTTAAAATGGCTGAAATGGATGATGAAACTGGGCTGACCAATATAAAAGTAAATGATATAACTATAGATATAATAGCTAAAATTAAGCTTGAAGATATACATGCTTTTTTAGGTTATATGAAAGAGACTTTTCATAGTAAACCTGCTACTCTTGCAAGAAAAACTGCAAGTATTAGAGTGTTTTTTCATTATATGTGTAATAAAACTAAAAAAATATCTAACAATCCGGCAATTGATTTAGAAAGTCCGAAATTAGGAAAACGTTTGCCTAAATATTTAAGTCTGGATCAAGCAAGAGATCTTTTAAAAACAGCATCTGCTCCTATTCCCGCTTCTCATGGAAATCATGATAATGCTACTCGTAATTTTGCAATTATTACATTATTTTTAAATTGTGGTATGCGTTTATCAGAACTTGTTGGAATTAATATAAAAGATATTGATTTTTCTGAAAATAAATTAAATGTCATTGGTAAAGGAAATAAAGAGCGTACTATTTATTTAAATAAAGCTTGTATAAATGCTATTAATAATTATCTTCAAGATAGACCTAAAGAAGGAATTAAATTTGATTCAAGAGATGCATTATTTTTGAGTGAGCAACGCAGACGTATTAGTAATAGGACAGTTCAATATGTTGTTAAAGAAGAAATGAGAGCTGCTGGAATTGATTCAAATAAATTTTCTGTACATAAATTAAGACATACTGCTGCTACTTTGATGTATAAATATGGCAATGTTGATATTAGAGCATTGCAAGAACTTTTAGGACATGAAAGTATTTCTACAACTGAGATATATACTCATGTTGATAATGAACAAATTAGAAATGCTGTTGAGAGTAATCCTCTAGCAGATGAATAAAGAAAGGAATTATAACAATGAAAAAAATTGGTTTTTATGCTGGTAGTTTTGATCCATTTACAAAAGGGCATTTACATGTTGTAAAAGTTTCATCAGAAATATTTGATGAAGTTGTTATAGGAATTGGTATTAATCCTGCTAAGGAAAAAAGATTTAGCACTGAAGTTATGCTTAATGCTATTGAAAAAACTTTGAAAACGGAGGCTCTTTCTAATGTAAGAGTTATTTCATATGATAATTTGTCTGTTACTGCTGCCATAGAGAATAATGCAAATTTTTTGATTCGTGGTATCAGAAATGGTATGGACTATGATTTTGAGGAGACTTTAGCTACTTTTAACAAAGAGGTTTCGAATTTAGATACTATTTATGTAAGGGCTGGTGAAGTTGGACCTATTAATTCTACTATGATTATGGATTTAATTAGAAATAATGCAGATTTAACTAGATTTTTGCCTAAAGATATAATAGAAGCTATAAAAAAATAAAGGGACTTTTAAAAGTCTCTTTATTTTTGTTTTGTATTTGTGTACCAAATGTTGTCTAATGTAATTTTTTTACTTCCAGATGCTGTTGTTCCTAAAATAATTTGATTTAACGATAATCTTTCTTTTTGAATGTGCTCTTCTAATAAGTCCATGAAGATTTTATCTTGTTCTGGATTACTTGGTTTTTGTAGTTGCTCTGTAATCATATTTCCTATTTGAATTAATACAACATCTTTATATGATCTTCTTGCTCGTTTTGACATTGATGATTCTTCTTCATCAAATGATTTTCGAGATATATATTTACTACATAATTCTTTTGCTTCATTATATTTTTTTTGACTAGTTAAATTTTCCACTACTTTTACAAAAGAATTTTCTTTATCTCTTTCTGAAAAAAGTGCCATTAAATTAGTTATAGCTGCTCCAGGATTTGTTATAGGATATTTATGTCCTTGTTCACTAATAATTGTTCTAATTTGAATTTCTACTTGTTTTTCTTGTCTTTCTTTTGTTAATGCAAATCTAGTATTTGGGGCTGAGTCTACTCTTCTCTGAGCTTCTTGAGAGATTGCATTTCTTGCTGTTTGTAAATCAAATGTGTTGTTTGCAATACTTTGCAAAATATTTTCTATTTCAGGAGATACATTATTTCTCATGTTATACATTGTTTGAGCTGTTCTTAACTGTGAGATACGAGAGTCTAGTCTGTTTTTTATAGCACTTGTATAAAAATGCGAATTATTACGTTCAAAAGCAGGTATTTGTTTTGATAAATATAAAAGTTCATCAATATCAGATGTTTGATTTGCCACTTGTTCTATAACTGTTGCAAGTTCTTCAGCTATAGTTTTTCTTACTTTTGCAAGTCTTTGGTTAATTTTATCATCATGTGAAGTAGCAAGATTTTCTAAATCGCGAGATTGAAAATAATTATGAAGTGCTTGTAGTTGTTCCATTGTTTTTGGAACCTTAATTATACTCTTAAAATCACTTATCATATTTTCCAAAGTTGTTCTTTTTTCTCTTCTTTCTGTAGGTGTCATCTGGCTTATGGCTTCAGAGTTGCTTTTAATTTTAGTTATTGCTTGATTAACTTTATCTTGTTCTAACTCTGTTGGAACTTTATAATTAGAGCTTGTTGTAGTGTTAGAACCTGACATTGATTCATTTGATACGAATTTTTTAAAGTTTTGTCTTAATATATCTAAAGTGTTTTTATTGTTTGTTGGTTGCTTTTTAGAAGTATTTGATGTGTTAATTGGATGGGCAGGTTTAGAAGTTTTTAGTTCTTTTCTCTTTTTTTCTTCATCCTGTGATTTTTTTTGAACAGTTGCTTTTTGAGTATTAGCTTCTTCTTCTTTCCTTTTTTCTTCTTGCTTGATATATTTATTAATTTTCTCTAATGGAACATTGAACTCTAATTCAATAAGTTCTGGTGCAAAACCTGCATTTATTAATTCTAATATTTCTTCTTTACTCATTTAAATTTCTGACCTTTCATTGTGTTATATTTTGTATGTTATATCACAGTTGGTTATATTTTTCAATGTTAAAAGGGCAAAAGGCCTCATTTTTTGTAAATGAGAGCCTTTACTTTGGTAATGCTTAAAAAATATTAGTTGTTGGTTACTGCAAGAAGTCTTTCAGGTCTGATAAGAAGTCCTTTGCTGTGATTCTGCCGTCAAAATTGGGATTATAGAGCTTTGCAAGATTGTTGGCTATGGTGGACAATTTTAAAATTTGCATTCTGAAAAAATTTTGCTCCACTTTATCCTCAGTTATGGTTTCGGGCTTCAGATAGCAGTGTACTTCATTTTGAAGAGTTTCAACTGCTTTGGTTGTAAAAGATATAAGTTGATTCAGTTCTTCTTTCATATATGCATTTGGCATACATTTTCCTGTAAGAATCATTACAACTTTTACTATTTTTACATTAAATGAGCTTTCTGTATCTTCTTTAAGAGTCTTCAAGACATCTTCTATTGCGTCGATGTCTTGTATATGAGTTGATTCTGAAAGCTTAGGCATGCAATTTAAAAGCACTTCTCTTGTTATTTCCTGCTTTTCGTTATCAGATACAGGATTCTTAGAGTTTTTCTCCTCACCTTCTTTTTCTGAATCGTTTGTATTTTCAACACCTGCAGGGCTGTTTCCTTTATGCTCTGACAGAATGCGATTAATACTTGCAATTACATTGATGAATCGAAGGTTTAATTTCTTTGTTACACAGTCACATATAACACGCCGATTATAGCTGTTGAAGGCAACTTCTTTTTTCTCTAATGCTGCTAAGATATTTTCCCAGGTTATTTTTTCTAACTCCGGATAGATTTCGATGATCTGAAGAAAAGCTGCCTGAAGATCGCTTGGAACTTCTAAAAATGATATAACGCCATTTAAAAAATCACTTTTGGAATTAGTGGTTTTAGCAATTTCTTCAAATTTCGGAATATTGATAGCTTTTTCTTTTGCAACATATTTTTTACCTTTTGATGTTGTCGGTGTGTTAAGAGGAGAATTGTTAGATCCGCCTTCATCTGATTTTTTTGCAAGTTTTTCTTCTTTTTCATCAGACGTGGGTTCACTCTTGATTTCCTCTTTGCTACTGTCTTCCTGTTTGCTGTTGTCATAATCTTCGTTGCCAGAATAATTGTACTCAAGATATGTGACATTTCCACACTCACAGAAACTATAGATTGTTTCCTGAGGCGGGGTTTTTTCGAAGTACAACTTCATTTTAAGTACGTTGTTTTCGAACAGGATGCCAGTTTCTTTGTGATATTCTTTTACCAGCGCTGACCGAAAAACGTCCATTAACTTTTCAAGGTCATGGACTGTCACATGAACATTAACATACATACTGATACCTCCTTTTGGTTGAATTGTAGCGTCATGTGTTTTGCATGGGCATTACCGATTATATTTAGCATAGAAATTCTGAGAAATAATTTATAGTGTAAAATTATTTTAATTCAAAACATTGCTAAATAGTATTTGGATATACCAATGTGACCTATATTATACTATCATTTGGCTTATTTATCAAGGTTTACATAAGAAAAAATCACTTGCCATAGATGTGGTAAGTGATTTGCTATTTTAATTATTTTGATTTGTAGAAATTTCTTTTAATTGGACATATCCTAATTCATTCCATTCATTGTAGGCTAGATTTAATCTAAAAAGTAATTTTGGTTTTGCTCCTGCCCTATTTTTATCAATAACGCCTATATAATATCTCACATCTGGATCATCAAAAACTTCTAAATCTTTACAATTTATAAATCTATCTGAATCTGAATATTCATAGTCTCCTAAATGAGGTCTTTGTATTTGCTTAAATAATGTTAATGAATCAAATACCTCTTTTATAGTTTTGCTGACTGATAAATCGTTTATTGTTAGATCGATTGGAGATGTTTTATTTTCAGATAATTGAATAGATGCACCTATGAATATATTAAATTTCTGAGTAAGTTCTGATAGTAAGGTTGCAGTTTTTTTCAATTCATCGGCATTACCTATATTGTTTACATCTGATTTTAAAGTATCATAAAAAACGTATTCTATTCCATCTTTATACATGTAGTTTGATATTACTTCATGTAAATCATTATTTGTATATTCAGTTAAGTGTACAAAATATACAGAATTATTTATTTCTTGATTGATCCAATCTGTAACTTTTATTATTTGATTAAATTCAGTAGATATTTGACTTAGTCTTTGAATAAATTGTGCTTGAGTTTCATTATCTAATTTCTTTATGAAACCTTGTTCGTCTAATAAAACTTCTTTAGGATTATCTGCTTTAAATTTGAATTCAAGTAGTTCTCCTTCGTTTTTTATAAGTTTTTGACCATGAAATTGCTGAAAAACAGGATTATTTATTACTGTTGTTAAAAGACATAGCCTCATTTTATCTTCTGTCATTTCATTTGATACTACTAATACTTTCTTTTTATGATGAAATGCTATATTACAAGCTAAGTTAACAGTAAATCTACTTTTACCAGCGTTAGATGGCATTGCATATGTCATTATTTCACCTTTTCGAAGACCTTTAAATACTTTTGTCATAATTGGAAATGGAAGTGGAATACCTTCTCTTAAATCATTTTGATCATCAAGCCAAAATTTAGCAATGTCATGATTTAATACAGCTTGACTCAATCTGTTTGTTACATTAATTTGCTTTATAGCTGCTTCTACTTCTTCGGCTGACATATCTTTATATTTAATATATGATTTGATTTCAAGAATTTTCTCTTGAATATTATGTGTTGGAGCTTTTATATAAGCTTTTTTTAGTATGAATAGTTTTTTTAGTTCTCTATATATTAATTCAAAGTTATATTTTTTATCTAATGGTGCTGTTTGCATTAGACATTTGATATCATATAATTCGGAAATAGCTTTAGGAAAGTTAAATTTGTCTTTTAATTGTGGCGGAGCGTGTTTTTCTCCTTCTTTAAAGATAACGCTTTTATATAAATTTAATATTATTTCACTAGAAAAGAAACAAATATCTTCTTCAAAATAGAATTTTGATATTGCATTCGGAGTTCCATATAAAAGTGAAATATATATTGTTTCTAATGTAAAGTTATCTAATTCATCTGGATATAATTTAGGAGGTTCTTCGTCAGTAGAACGTGACATTCTTTCTATTCTTTTTTCACGTTCGTCTAAGACACTTATTTGTCCTTGAATTTGATATATAAATTCATCTTTATCAAATTCTTTTTCTCCTCCAGCTTCTTCTCTTTTCAATCTTTCTGCTTCTTTTTGAGCTTTATCTCTACTTAATATTTTATTTAGATTGTGTTCTAGTTCACTATACTTATTATTTTTATCTTCCGTAATCAATTTTTACCTCCATTTATTTTGATTCTAAAAACTTTTTTATTAATTGTTCTCTGGCTTGATTTTCAAAAGAGTCATCTAAAATTTCTAATTCTATTGTCTCATTATATTTACGTTCTAATGCATATTTAATAATATAGTCAGCTAGCTTAGGATTTTTAGATAGAAGCGGTCCATGTAAATATGTGGCAATAACATTTTTTGTTCTAAAGCCTTCAGATAAATCTCCGAATTTATTTCCGTTTCCGTATAATACTGTTCCAAAATTTTCACCAGTATCAAAGGTTTGTCCACCATGATTTTCAAATCCAATTATTTTTGTTTCTTCATTATCTAATATAGTTTCAATAATAATATTGCCAATACACCTTTTTTTTCTGTCAGAAATTGCTTCAGTATAGTAATTAAATATTTCTAAACCAGGAATAATTTTTCCTTCTACTCCTTTATAATATTTTCCAAATAGTTGATAGGATCCGCAAATTAATAAAAAGAATACACCTTCTTTTATAGCAGTTTTAATTTCTTTTTTGTATTTAACTAGATCTTCTGAAAGAATTTTTTGCTCATTATCTGCACCGCCACCAGAAAAGACTATATCATATTCTGAAAAGTTAGGTGTGGTGTCTCCAATAGAATACGTGTCTATTTGACATGAGAATCCTCTTTTTTTCGTTCTATATTCTAATACCTTGATATTACCTATATCACCATATAAATCTAAAATATCGGGATATAGATATAATATTTTAATTTCTTTCATTATTTTCTCCAATTTTTTCTTTATATTTGATTAATTCTCTTCTTGTTGGTTGTACAGAGGTGTAATTTGCAATTACGTATTTTCTACCTTTTGTTTCATAAAGTTTTTCAACTGCTTCTGAGATACTTTCACATGGAATAATTTTTTCTGCTGGATAATTGCTTGTTTTTATTCTTATAGCTATATCATATGGTCTTGTTCCTGCAGTTATAATTCTATCTACGTTCTCTATGTCTTCAAAATTAATATCCCAAATCCAAGACACATCTTTTCCATCTGCTATATTATCGTTTAATACAAATAAAAGTTCTTTATTATCTTTATTTTCATTTAATAGTCTTAAGCTTACATTTGCACCAGTAGGATTTTTAGCTAAATTAATTGTTGTGTCACAGTTTGCTATTATCATTTTTTCTAAGCGACCATTATTTAATACAAATTTTTCAATTGTATTTATTACAGATTCTTCAGGAATAGTATATCTTTTGGCTACTGCTGTTGCAGCTGCTATATTATAGATAGCATAAATATTATTAAATTGAGTTTTATATTCTTTTTCTTCTATTTTGAAAGTTTTGTTTTCTAAATCTATATTTGTTAGTATGTGATATAGTTGATTGTTTCCATAGTAACATTTTGGACATTTAAATTTTCCAATGTGAGCATATTGGTAGTATTCATATTCTAAACGTGTGTTACAGAATGGACAGAATTTTCCTTCTCCAGCTTCTTTTAATTCTTCTGTAGCATATTTATATTTGTCTACTTTAAAATAGAATATATTTTTATTACGTTTATTTGCTTTTCCTAATCTACTTACATTTGGATCATCTGAATTTAATATTAGATTTCCTGTATAGTTTTCTACGAAGTTCTGAATTTTTAAAATTAGTGACTCTACTTCTCCAGAACGATCTAATTGATCTCTAAAGAAGTTTAAAACTACTAGACAGTCTAGTGGAATCATATTATATAGTATTGGAACATAGCTTTCATCAGTTTCAAATACTAAGTAATCGGCTTTTACTTTTCCTGTTAGGCTACAATTTTTTATTAACACTGAAAGGATACCTGTTTCCATATTGTTTCCTTCAGAGTTAGTTATTATTGTTTTATTACTATCTTTTAATATTTGCCCAATAAGATTATTTGTCATTGTTTTACCATTAGTTCCAGTTACAGCTATTATCTTTCCTTCTATTTTAAAATATTTAAAGATATTTGAAGAAAGTCCAAGTGCTAATTTTCCAGGTAAATTTCCTCCATTTTTTTTGAAGATTTTTAATATCTTACATATGAATTTAGTTAATAAGATTACAAAAAAATTTTTCATTTATTCCTCTATTTTTATTTATTTTTAGTATGATTATATACACATTTTTTAATACATATAAAATTATATGTATAATTATTAATTGTGTCAATTGTGTATAGAAAATAAAAAAGTATGATGCAATTTATTATTCATCATACTTTTATTTGTTTTATACAGCAGCTTTGACTAAAGAATATTTATTTAAATGTGTTGTAGGAACATATTTTTTTTGGATTGGTGATTCGATATCTACAGAATAATATACATCATCATAAGTATATGTTTCATGTGGACATTCTGTAAATCCATTTTTTAAGTAGAATCCTATTGCTCGTCCTAGTCTTTCATAAGTTCCTAATATAATTCTTTTATATCCTTTTTTTCTGGCAAATTCATATAGTTTGTCATATAACTTTTGAGCTATACCTTCTCCTCTATAATTACCATTTACATACATAATTTTTAAATATGCTTCATCAGGACCGTTTCCTTCTAAAGCGATGCTTCCAATAACTTTCCCATCGGACGATAGGGCAATCCAACAATTTCCGTCTGTTTTTTTGTACTTATTATAGTCAGCGTTAGTGCAACTTTCTCTGTAATGTTCAAATCCATATTCGTCTACAAAAATAGATACTATCAAATCGCTAACTTCTTTTTTGAATTCATCTCTGTATTCAATTATTTTAATCATATAGATTACCTCCTATCTTCTAAAAGTGTACAGTTTTAAAAAACTCCCCCTTTTTTTAAGCATAAAAATGATACAATACTTGAAATTTCTTTCGAGATTTAAATATTGTATCTAACTTAAATGTATTATAGCATAATTCTTTATATTTCGTCAATATCTTTTTCAAAAAAGATTTATTATTTAAAAATCTCTTTTTTACTTCGATTTACTTTTGTTTTCTCTGTTATTCTTATAGTTGTAATAATATTGGTTGAATTTGCTTTCCTTCTAAGGCATATTCTAAAGTCTTTATTATATATTGAGAATCAAATACTATTGAACGTGGTTTGGTTATTGGATTATCTTGCTTAAATGGTACAAAATAGTAATTTCTCATATTAAGTAATTTTCCTATGTTAATGGCATTTCCACTTAGACCATTATTAGTTGAAATTGCTATTACTAATGGATTTTCATTTCTTAGATGAGATTTAGCTGCCATTGTTGCTGGAGTATCTATTATATCATTTGCTAGCTTTGCTATAGTATTTCCAGAAGCGGGAGCTATTATCATGATGTCAGTCATTTTTTTTGGTCCAATAGGTTCTGCACCTTGAATACTGTGAATTATTTTATTTCCAGTAATTTCTTCTATTTCATTTATAAATTTTTGAGCTTCTCCAAATTTAGTATCTAGTGTATATGAATGGTATGACATAATTGGTATTACATTTGCTTTTTCTTTAATTATTTTTTTTACTTCTTCTATACTTTTGTCGAAGGTACAAAATGATCCTGTAAAAACATATCCTATATTTTTTCCTTCTAGTTTCAAAAAAATACCTCCTCTTTTTGTGTCTTTTATATAGTATATGACATTATGTAAATTATTGTTTGCAGAAATATTTGCATTTTAGAAAGTATTTTATATATTTTTTAATAGCAGAAAGAATAAATAAAAAGACTAGAACGATTTTATTCTAGTCTTTTTATAATAAAGGTATTAATAGTTTTCTGCTTTAATTTCAAAATAAGCTTTTGGATGACTACAAACTGGGCATACTTCAGGAGCTTGTTTTCCTATAACAATATGTCCACAGTTTCTACATTTCCAAATTTTATCTCCATCTTTAGAGAATACTAATCCATCTTCAACGTTTTCTAATAATTTTTTATATCTTTCTTCATGTTCTTTTTCAATTTTAGCAACTGCTTCGAAAAGATAAGCTATATGATCGAAACCTTCTTCTTTTGCTTCTTTTGCCATTCTATCATACATATCTGTCCATTCGAAATTTTCTCCTGCAGCTGCAGCTTTTAAGTTTTCAGCAGTTGATTTTACATCTCCGCCTTCTAATAATTTGAACCACATTTTTGCATGTTCTTTTTCATTATCAGCTGTTTCTTGAAATATAGCAGCTATTTGCTCATAACCATCTTTTTTGGCTTGAGACGCATAATAAGTATATTTATTTCTTGCTTGTGAT
>Ga0137297_10724_pt1 | contig 22810 bp, 23 predicted proteins | sample RamsorincwithD2O_FD_97191 | JGI IMG/M metagenome (GOLD analysis project Ga0137297, IMG submission 97191) | Mouse cecal microbial communities from Vienna, Austria - Mucin amended with D2O | ecosystem: Host-associated > Mammals > Digestive system > Large intestine > Cecum | place: Austria: Vienna... | reverse complement strand
ATGAATGTAATATTAAAGCTTGCTGTTCAGGATAAAATAAACAAAAACAAATTATGTTTGTACTAAATGAATCAGAGTTTTGAAGGGAGATAAATATGAATTTGAATTTGGTAACTGAAAGACTTCTTTTACGCAGATGGAATGAGAAAGATGCAGAAGATTTATTTCGATATGCCAGTGATTCAGATGTAGGGCCAATCGCAGGTTGGCCGGTTCATCAGAATATTCAAGAAAGCCGAGAAGTTATCAAAAATGTTTTTAACGGTCCTGAAGCCTATGCGGTTTGTCTAAAAAAGGATGGAAAAGCGATTGGAGCTATCGAGTTAATGTTTAAAGATCGTACGAATTTAACTGAGCAGGATGATGAATGTGAGTTAGGATATTGGTTGGGTAAACCATTTTGGGGCATGTATTTGTTAGTTTAAAAGTGGCTACTTTTTGACGAATATCGGTTGAAAAGTTGCCACTATTTTTGTATCTTCTGCTCCTTAATCTGAGGAGAACAGGAGGTACCGGAAAGGTGATCAATTACATGGACTACCACACGATTATCAGCCTCAAGCTGAAGGGATTATCAAATCAGAAAGTCGCAGACATTGTCGGGGTCTCGCGGGAAACAGTCAGACAGCGCTGGAAAAAATATTCCCGCGAGCATCACAGACTCGTCACTGATCAGATGTCTGCTGAAGATTTCGAAAAGACAAAGGAAGTCATTATCGATCCCCCATCTTATGATTCTTCAAACCGCTCTTCAAGAAAATACAATGAGCAGATCGACGAGCTTCTCGATCAGATTCTGCTTGATGAAGAAAACAAGGCAAAGGAGCTGACTTCCAGAAAGCAGCGGCTGACATGCCTGCAGATTCATGAGCTGATCAGAAAGGCAGGTTATGACATCGGCCTAACCACCATCACGGCCAAAGTGAGAGAAAAACGAAATCGGAACAGAGAATGCTTTATTGCTCAGACTTACGAATATGGTCAGCGTTTTGAGTATGACTTTGGTGAAGTGGAACTTTTTATTGGGGATGTGAAACAGAAAGTTCAGATGGCAGTGATTGCCTGTCCTGCCTCCGGCTACCGCTGGGCCAGACTTTATGACAGTCAGCGTATGGAGGTGTTTCTCGATTCTCATGTCCGGTTCTTCCACGAAGTTTCCGGATGCTTTACAGAAGGCGTTTATGACAATATGCGAAATGCCGTCAGCCATTTCACATGGACACAGAAAACGGTCAACGAAGAACTGATGAAGCTTTCTATCTATTACGGCTTTCATGTCAATCTGACCAATGCCAGAAGCGGCAATGAGAAAGGAACCGTAGAAGGATCGGTGAAGGTGATCCGTAACAAAGCATTCGCCATAAGGTATAAGTTTGATTCTTTCGAAGAAGCTCAGGACTATCTGCAGCAGGTTCTGGCTGAAATGAACGTCCATTCAAAAATCGAAGAAGAGAAGAAAGTTCTGAAGCCAATTCCGGCTGTTCCTTATGAAACAGCTCAGATTACATCGGCAAAAGTAAACAAATACAGCTTCATCCGTGTAGACAATAATTTCTACTCCGTACCGGAAAGCCTGATTGAAAAAACGGTAAAAGTAAAGAAATATCCTGATCACATCACAGTGCTTTACAACCAGCAGATCGCAGCAGATCATCAGCGGATGAAAGGTAAAAATAAAACGCGCCTTGATATTCGACACTATCTTGGCACGCTCAATAAAAAGCCTGGCGCCTTAAGAAATTCAACCGTCTTAAAGCAGGAGCCAGTCCTTGAAGAATTCTTCAAGAAATATTTTACAGAAAAGCCAAAGGAATTCATAGAATTTATCCGGCAGCACCAGGATGTCCCTTTCACCGAACTCGAACAGCTGTACCGCAAAGAAGTACTGATGATCGGTCAGGGCAGCGAGATTTCAATCCGGACAGGAACTGAAATCTCAGAAGTCAGCAGTCTTTTTATCGGAGGAGAACAGTCATGACAATCATAGAAGATACAAAATATCTCCATCTTTCCTATATTCGGGAACATTACCTGGAACACTGCCAGGAAGCGGCGCTCAAAGAGCAGAGCTATGAAGAATTTCTCAAAGACCTGCTGCAGGGTGAATGTTTTCAGCGCAGACAGAATGGAATTATGAAAAGAATGCGATCCGCGCATTTTCCGTATCAGATGATCCTGAATGATTTCAGACGGGACCATCTGAAAGTGGAAGTCAGACAGATCATCAAAGAACTCGAAACTCTGGAATTTATTGAAGAGAAGAAAAACATTATTCTGATCGGCAATCCGGGTACGGGTAAGACGGCTCTGTCTATTGCGCTGGGCTCTAAAGCGGTGGAGGAAGGACGGAGCGTTCTTTTTATCAGTATCCCCAGTCTGCTGATCGAGCTCAAAGAAGCCATGAGCGCCAATCAGATTACGGCCTATAAAAAGAAATTTGAGAGTTACGACCTCGTCATTCTTGACGAGCTTGGGTACTGTACCTTCGATGTTCAGGCCGGAGAGATTCTGTTCAATCTTCTCTCGAGCCGCAATGAACATAAGTCAATGATCATTACTTCCAACCTGGTTCTGGACCAGTGGAATGAAATTTTCCGGGACCAGCTGCTGACCGGAGCGATTATCGACCGCCTCACCAATCTTTCCTATCTGGTCAATATGACTGGAAGCAGCTATCGAATTCAGCAGACAAAAGAGTGGATTCAGAAGCGAAAAGAGGCAGCGGTTCTGAACTGAAAATGAGGAGAAAAGATAATGGATACGAAAAAGCTGACCAGGCTTATTGATGTGCTGACTGAAGCCGGACTGAGCATCAGAGAAGCGCAGGCTCTGATTGAGGAAGGCTGCAGAAAAATTCCAGATATGGAAAAGAAAATGAAAGAGGAACTGTGTAAACCTTCAATACTGAGAAAGACAGTGGTATCTCCCAGAGAGAAAGATCAGGAAGGATATCTGATTCTGGGATACGATCCGGATACCCAGCTTGCATTCCTTGAAAAGCTGCGGGATAGAGATTCGTACTCTTTTCACTGCTGCACACCGATAGAAATAGATCGGTTCATCAGCGGCGAGTTTATTTTCAAAGAAGAAAGTCCGGGTGTGATGGAAGTATCTGTCTGATTCAAAAAGCAGGCAGCGGGCGGAATTTCCTGTCCATTACTCGCAATCCATCGTCGCATTCAGAGCCGGAACCTGCCAAGGGCCGCTTCGCTTATCCCCTTGGCAAAACCCGTCTCTGAATGCACTATGGCTTTTGCGAGCAAAGAACAGGAAATTTCTGGTCATAAAACCGGCTGTATTTCTGACATCGCAAACTGGGCTGACTGATGACAAATATGAGCAGCTCTCATTTTGCTTTCTGGTTCTAAGCTGGCTTTATTGAAAAATGGAAACAAAATTATGCGGCTGCTCCTATCGGCAGCTGCCAACTTTTTAATTGATATTTCGGCAACTTTTCAATTGACATATACAGGGCAATGGTTTGATCCCTGAAGCCGTTGAAAAAATTCTTCAGTATGCCTTTGAGAATTGTGGAATGAATAAAGTCTGGTGCGGTTACTATGAAGGGAATTTAAAATCCAAACGCGTTCAGGAAAAATGTGGATTTAAACCACATAAAATTATCAAAGATTCACCGGTTCCATTGTTGAATGAAAAACGTACTGTTTACGTTAATGAACTGAGCAAAGAAGATTGGGAAGCTAGACAGGTATTCAAAATATGAGAATAGATTTTGTAAAATTACCAGAGATTGCAGTCATTGGAAAAGAAGGTTTTTGTACTTCTGAAGAGAATCAGGTTCAGAAACTTTGGAACGAAGCAAATTCTCATTTTGACGAGGTTGCAGCTCTTGGAATGCGTTATCCTGATGGAACTTATGTCGGATTTTGGGGCGTTATGAGTGATGAAGCAGATCCTTTCTTTCCTGGACGGATGAGTTTAAAAGAGGTCTTTACTTAGCTGGGATTGAAACTTATCTTGATTCCTGTCCTCCAGAAGGATGGATAAAATGGATTATGCCTGCAAGGAATTATCTTGTTGCAGAAGTGGAAAGTTCGAACTATTCCCAAATTTTCGATGAGGTAATCAGTCAGATCATTCCATCAGAAGGCTTAAAACTTACTGGCGATGTCTGCGACTATATCGAACCGAATACCGGAAAAAATAAGCTGTTTTTCCCAGTCGAAAGCTCATTGACTGGATTAAAGAAAACAAACTAAACATTATCCTGGAAAATGAAAACTCCCACAATTTCATAATCAATTTTCTATGAAATCGCGGGAGTTTCGTCTAATACATGTTTATTGTGAATATAGACTAGCATTATTATGTAAAGCAATAGATCATGGGGAAGTTTTGGATAGGTCGCCGGTTTGTGCTCGTTATGATCGATATTCTATCTATACTTGCTTCGATTGATAATTCGGATTATAGACATCAATCAATTCAAAAGATTGATTTTCAGTATCGAAATCAAAAACCAAAACAGCACAATTGTATAGCCGAGTCGGTATTAAAGATTTATCATCAGGGCACCAAAAGCGTTCAAAATTGCGGATAGCTCCTCCATGGCTGACTGCGAGTACATTATGGTTTTCATTTTCTTTCATAATTGAAATTAATGTGTCATTCATTCGATCGATCAACTGTTGACGACTTTCACCGCCATGACTGCTGAAAAATTCATTATATTGATCGAGAGGTGGGTTAAGGTATTCTGGTTCTCCGTCCAGCATACCAAAATTCCATTCTTTAAGTCCTTTTAGACGTTTGTAAGGCAAATCACTAACTAATTCAAGAGTGTCACAGGCTCTTTCTGAAGTCGATGAAAAAGCGTGATCTATTTCAAAAGGCAATTTATCGATAAATTGTTTTGAATATAGGGCTTGAGCTTTACCTAATTCAGTTAACGGGGAGTCCACCCATCCCTGAATTCTTTTTCTCTGATTAAACAATGTTTCTCCATGTCTCATCAAAATTAGCTTCTTTTTCATAATAATTCCTTTACTCCTTTCATGATGATGAATCGTCGATTTGTTGATTCGCCGATCAATGCCTCAATATTCATTGTACTTAGCCATGAAAATCGTTCAATAAGAAATAAAAAAATATAGGAAATTGGCTTACTGTTAAGTTAAGGCTTGATATTAAGCCGCGACTTATTTTAGACAGTCTGCTTAGACGGTTGAGTTTTAAATCAATGAGTAAGTTCATTCGATTAGTTAAACGTTGATTGATTCCTATCAATATTAATCGTGATTCGAATGAAAATCAGAAGCATGGGACTGTTCGTATTTATCTTTTATCTCATCTGGCAGCGAATGCGGAAACATATTCTTAACTATTTTTTCATCGCCTGCCTGCACGGCTGTTTCATAATACCAGCATTTAAAATCAATCATCAAAAACGGAAATAATATTTTTCAAATTTGAAACAAATACCAGCAGTTTCCGTTGAATTGTGCGTATTTTAGTCATCATAATTTCATCAGCCATTTGTCCATAGGATAATTGTTGTATTAAAAGGAGATGTTATTATGTGCACATCAGTCTTATACAAAAATCAGGGCTTTTCTTATTTCGGCAGAAATCTAGATCTTCAATTTGCAATGGGCAACAGCGTAATTGTTACCCCAAGAAATTATGAGTTTAAATTTAAGGAAACAGATTCGATACAGTCTCATGCCGCAATGGTTGGCATGGCTATAAATGCAGACAATTATCCATTATATTTTGAAGCTGTTAATGAATATGGAGTTGGAATTGCAGGTCTTAATTTTTCAGGATTTGCTGAATATAATCCTGAAAAAGTTGAAGGTAAGGTAAATATTGGTTCGTTCGAACTGATTCCTTATCTGCTTTCCAGTGCAAAATCAATTGATGATATTAAAAAGATGGCGCAGGATATTAACATCCGTGCGATCAGCTACTCAGACCAGTATCAGGCATCTCCTCTTCATTGGTTATGCGCTGATGAAAATTCATCGATTGTTATCGAACGTACAAAAGATGGTTTGCATATCTATGAAAATCCGCTGAATGTTCTGACCAATCAGCCAGAATTCCCATCTCAGTACTATAATTTCTGCAATTATCTTCACCTTACTGCAAGTTATCCGGATAATACGATGGCTCCTAATGAACCACTTCAGATTTATGGTACCGGTATGGGCAGTAACGGACTTCCAGGAGGACTGAGTTCAGTTGAACGGTTCGTACGCGCCGGATTTACTTTAGCCAATTCGAGAGCTAAGGCAACAGATGAAGCTTCTCTTACCCAGTATTTCCATATTATGCAGTCTGTAGCTCAGGCTGATGGATGTGATCAGACCTCTGACAAACTGTATGAGATTACTCAATACTCTTCTGGAGCTAATCTGCAAACTATGGACTTCTTCTGGACAACTTATGAAAACCAGCAGATTAATGGGATTCATACCAAAGCTCTTAACCTTGACCAATCTGATTTGTTGGATTATCCAGTTTCTCAAACACAATCTGTGCATTTTATCAACTGATTAGTTTGCGACATTTTAATTCATAAATTTTCATTTTCAAGCGGTCTTGATGCAGGACCGCTTTTTAATATTTGCCATCCAAATATCGTGACTGAAATCTTTATGATATTTTTAGTTAGTCAGCATGAGATTATGAGTTAGGTATGGAAGAAACCGTTACCTGCTTGCGCTGATTAAACAACTGTGATGGACGATAGTCTACTGTCCAGGTTTAGATGGATTCTTAAAGTAAGGATGGGATTTAGCTGAAAACTACTCAATACAAATAGTCAGCTGTATTGGATGTCAGGTAAAAGAGATAGATTTCCATATTGGCAGGTTCCAGACAAATAATGTTTCCTTATAGGAAATAATTATACGAACAGGAATTGAACAGATCAGTCAGTGAAATCCTTCTAATGTACAGGAGGATGGTGAAGAAACAGGATAGCCTGATTAAAGTACAGCAAGGCACGAACACTCGAAGACTATCTGATCACAAGCAGTAAATATCACCAAGTGAAATGAAAAGATGAATTTAACGAGAATTTTATGAACAAGAAGACCAATTTACATATATTATTCCCAATCATGTCAACAAGAAGGTATCCTGTATATAGATTATAAAAAAGATGCGGCTGATCATAAGACAAATTCCTGTGACAGTCATGCAGTCAACGGAAAGAAACTGGAATATATAGCCAAACTGAAACTGGGTGAGCGAATCCCAGCTAATCTGCAGGAAAAATATAATACTACCGCCGATTTGCTTTTCATATTTTCAGAAGAGAATCTTGATGAGGAATACGATCAGCTTTCTTTGGAAGTACTCTCAAAACGTTGCAAAAACGTCCGTCTCCCCTCAACAGCGGTAGACCAAAGACCTGGGCTGCAGGAATAATTCATGCTCTTGGATCAGTGAATTTTCTGTTCGATCCATCAAATCCTTTGTATATGTCGACAGCAGATCTTGCTGATGAATTTGGTTTATCGAAATCAACATCAGTAGCCAAATCCAGTGAAATTCGCAAACTTCTCAAAATGGATTATTTAACGCACGAATGGATCCTGCCCTCAAGACTCGATGATTTCACAGCGATCTGGATGATTGAGGTAAACGGATTTATCTTTGACGCCAGAACACTCCCTTACGAGCTGCAGTCGATTGCCTATGAGAATGGACTGATTCCTTATATTCCGGCTGATCGAAAAGAGAAAGCCGATTCATGAGTAACTGAGCATTTAAAGAATACCAATGTCCTTATCCTCTTTTCACATTTAAACTTTTCACGACGGATTGTTTCATCTGAAATAAGAAGACGAAGAAGTAAGGTAGACTACTTAGTATTTCAAAACTACGGAATCAACCAGCTTGCCGTTTCAACAATGAAATTAAGAACCGTTTTTGCCGATCTGAATATATCAATATTCACAGATGGATAGAAACGGTTCTTAATTTTTTTGGCTATTCAGAGTATAAATCGAGAAAAACTGAAAATCCGGAACATGATGTCATTTGGGTCCAGGTATTTAAAGCTTCAGTTTTTCTATGAATAGCTCAATATTCAATTTTTATAGAATGAATTTCTTTGGTTTACTGCTTCATATCCATTCAATTCATCAGTTCCTGATAATTTAATGAGAAAGAAAATTGCTGACTGGTTTAAAGACATTTTTCTAACCAGGGAACAATCTGGCTTTTTCTGGAAAGAATATCTTTAATAAAATCTCCTTGTCTGATCTTAAGTCCATTCGCAATTCTAGAAGATTGCGGACCTTCCCAGTATAAAAGAGATCCTTGCTCAGAAAGGGAAGTGAAGATGAGAATAATGTTTTCACGTCCTGATGCTGATCTTTCCTTAAGTTCTTGAATCCATTCAATTTCCCGCTCCTTGGCAGATACTGAATTATAGACAGTGCACTGAGCAATTTTTATCGGGATATTTCGAATAATAAACTCCTTACAGTCGTAATCCAGTATTTCCTGTGGACTGAGTATATTCAGAGGATCGACGCTCTTAAACATCGTTTGTGCAAATTCTTCTAAATCCACTTCTATCCGTTTGGCTAAGTCACAGGCAATTTGTCTGTCCTGCTGGGTGCAGGTAACAGATTTGAAGTTTAAAGTGTCGGAAATAATTGCTGAAAGCATTAGTCCAGCGATTTCAGGTTCTAATGGATAACCAAGTTCCCGATACATTTTATATATTATCGAGCAGGTACATCCAAGTCTTTCGTTTCTAAAATTGACCGGACGTATTGTTGAAAAATCGGATATCCGATGATGATCAACTACGCCAATAATATTAGCTTTCTCAATCCCATTAACACTCTGATAGAAAGAGTTGTGATCGACAAGATAGACCGTTTTATTATCGGCATTCATCAGATGATATCGTTCAGCATATCCAATTAGTTCTTTCTTTATATCAAGCACCGGATAAGAGCGATAGCGTGATGAAGTCATTTTTAAAAACGCATCTTCAATCCAATCTTCTGCATGAAGCGCTGTAATATCCTTTTTCATAATGAGAGAAATCGGGCTTGATAGAAATAGATATCTTGTTGTATTCATCCCACCATGGCCTGAGATGATGATCGAACAGTTATGTTCTCTTGCAATCTTTTGTATGTCTGGACTGACATAGTCTGTCCAGACAAGAATCAGCATGCCAGCTCCTTTTTTGATGAGTTCTTCTTGCGAGATTGGATCGTTGCCAGCGATAACAATCCTGTCCTGAATTTCGTAATCTGCGCCATGGTTTTCTGAAAGAACAATCACTGAAACTTTCCCATTTAGATGAGAATGCTCAGCATTTACTATAATTCGGCCTTCAATGGCCTGGGCGATGTTTGTTATTGGAGTATGCTGCAACAGATCAATTGAAACAGATGTATCAAATAGAGATGCCTTGGAGATATCTGAAAGAGAGAGCATTCCTATGATCTGACCCTGGCTTAGAACTGCGAGTGACTGACGATCTTCCTTTTTTAAAATTTCCAGGGCTCTTTTCATAGTCATGGATGGATGAAGACTAATCGGAGTATCTAGGCTGATCTCCTGCAGAGAATTCCTGGCATCTGTTAATAGTGTAGGACACTCATAACCAAAGAAATCAAGAACGAAGGCAGTTTCAGGTGATATTTCCCCAAGCCGGTATGGTTTACTTTTATATCCCTGCAAATTCAGAAGATTGGATAGAGCAATAGAAGAGCAGATTGAATCAGTATCAGAATTTCGGTGACCAATTACATAAATCTGATCCATAAATATATCCTCCTGTTCGCATAGAATTTACAGTTTTGCTATCTGTGATCTCAGTTTATCAAAAATACCGATCCTTATGATCCGAATCAATCCAGCTAATATTGAATGTATTTGGAAATATCGGTTGTTCAAAACAAGCCTCATGGATAACTTCTTCTTTTGCAAGATTGAGTGAAGAAAGAGGTAAGCAATCATTTATGAATCTCAAGAATAGGATATTTCCTGAATTTCCATTGAATACAAGTCATCCAAACAGATTAAAAAATCTATAAATGTATAGGAATTGAAGTTCGTAGCTGAAATTACGGTGTATAAGAAAGCGTGAAACAAATTAAGAATGCAAACAGCTGCTTGCTTAAACTACTCAGGTTTTTGCTTCAACTAGACTTCTTTTGTTTCGAAGTCATTCTATTCAATATATACAGACCGAGTTTGCATGTCCGAAGTCAAGCGCTAAATTTTTTGAAGCTTCGGATAATGACAAACTTTGGCATCAATCTCAAATTCCAGATCAGAAAGGGAAGAAAAGAGCAATGTGGACTCATCTTGATCAGAGGTCCATGAAACCATACCAGAATTAGTGTTTAATTGATCATGAAGTAAGTCAGATCAAGGATTCTATGAAATCCAATTAAGCCTTATCAATTAAATCCGCAGCAAAGAAAACGAAAATTACGAAAGGGAAAATTACAGACAAGAAATTCAGGGAAGGAAGATTACGATCCATTTTTGCAAATTAACTTCAAAGGGCACTATTACATACAGACAGGTGATATATGGATCAAAGCAGCTTATTCAGCTAGTAATGAATAATGGAGAGCAAGTGCACGATGCTTATACAGAGGATCAGAATAAATATAGAAATGACGAATAATTGTTTGCGAACAGAGAGAATAATGACAACAAATAACAAGAATGAAAAAAGCACAAATCAGAAGATGATTGAAACATATACTAATGAAAATCTGGAACATTTTTCTTCAAACACGATTTTAGCTCAATTTTTGAAAGATCAGATCAAAGAACTCGAAGATACTGACTTAGAAGTTATAAGTGATTCCATTTCCGAAAAAAACTACTGTAGTTCAGTAATATTAGTAAGAGATGGTCAAGTTGTTCCTTTGATGACTTTGAATAACCCAATCGAGTGCAGCGAATCCGATCAATTAATGATTATTTTCAATATTTCGTTTAAAATAACGATTGGCAACGATGTCTCTTATATCAATATAATTGTTCAAGAGGCTAAAGACTGTTTTTCGTTATCAGAGCTAAATCATCTAGCTGTTCAGGAATTTTTACACAGTCCAGCATGCATGGAAGCATTGCATAATAACAACAACAAAATTCTTCATAAATATTATGCTTATACAATTTTGACAAGTTGCAGTGATAATTGCGCAGTTGAGAGCGTATTTATGACTTGGACAGAAGATAATGCAAAATCAGATCAGAAAATCGCAAAGTTCATTTTCCTTGAAACAGCAGACTCTGGAGAAAACTTCTTTACGACCGGAATCATTGATAAAGAACAGCAGTTTCTGCATTAAACTCGATTCATCATAAGCGATAATCAGAGTTTTTCAGATTAGGATGTATCAGATGTAGATAAACTGTTTCAACACATTCTTTAATACAAGAAAAAGACAGCTAATTCAATTGAGCTGTCTCTTTTCATACTTTCAAAATGATACATAATATACATTATGCGAAGTTGGATGTAAGTTATAACATAGCTAACAGAGCCTTCAGATCTTATGATTAATGCCCTATGACTATCAAACGCTCCTAAGATCTACTCATTCAGGATAATCCGTTGATGCTGTTTACAGCGGATACGGAATAGCCTTTACTTAACTGCTGTAGGCGGATGACCATAAATTTCGTTTCGAAATACGTTATCTTAATGAAATCACTCTCTATTTCAACTGTATAAGTTCTACATGATCCTAAGTTTTTTAAATTTCAAATTAGTCGCTAATTCAGTACAAATTCGGTATTTAATTACAACTTTCCATACGTTAAGTCCTTTTCAAAGGATATGAGCGAAGCAGCCAGAGTGGATGTAGTTTCTGAAATCGGTATTTTCTTTAAGGTTTTCATGCCTTCAATCAAAAATACCTATGCAGCCGCTGCAATCATTACATTCATGAATTCCTGGTACGCTTATCTGTGGCTGTTAATCACATTACAGACTCCAGACAAGAAAACAGTTCCTCTAGTTCTGTCCGCAATGAGAGCTTCCTATGCACCTGATTATGGAATGATCATGTGCGCGATTGTAATCGCAACCATTCCAATGGCAATCATTTTCTTCATCATGCAAAAACAGTTTATTGAAGGAATGATCGGATCTGTAAAATAACTTTTTCAAAAAATGAATCGAATGAACCAACAGGACATTGAGCCATCCTGATGAACACAAACAGTTCAAAACAATCATTTCTAAAGCAGCAACAGAAAAACTGCACAAAATCCTCTTTAATTGTCTTTCAAAGATCGATCGAAGAGGATTTTTGTTTATATTCGAATGAATTGACTTACAAAGTAAATGGTGAAAGCGGTGATCCATCCTGATAGAAATAGACAGGAGTTGGATCGTTTTCATATGCAGAGCTTGTCTGTCCTTTATTGAAAACGATTGTATCTTGTAAGTCGATCGGGATAAGAGCTGGATTAGAATCTTGACCAGCATATGGATTTTTAACAAACAGTGGCTGATCAAATCGAACAAGAGTCTTCTGATTGCTCTGAATGATTTCAATAATTTCTGGATGGTTTACAGATTCCTTACAGTATTCATGTCTGTAAATGAATTGACCAATTCGTTTTCCAAGTTTTAATTTGTCAGCAGGATGAATATTATCACTGCTTCCAGCATCAATTGCCGTAATCAGATGACAATAGGAAAGCTTTGAGCAGACTTTTCTTTGCGCTTCTCGAACCAGAGGCCATTTTTTTGCTGGATCATCGTTATAGCCTGGCAGCTGAACAATTTAAAAATCGGGTCTGTTGATGATGGACGCTCTCCAGCAATCGATCAGTTGGAGCAATAAGGATTCGTAAAATTCTCCATCTTTTGTATCTTCTTCTCACTGATACCAGATTACAGCCTTAAAAGGCAAGCCTGAAATGTTCGAGAACATCGTCCCAAATAAACCGCATGGTCTTTCTTTCCTTTCGGACCTGGTCAGGGCGTATGACCTAATTCTCTTTTCATTTCTGCTCTTGAAGCCTTCGGATGATGGATCTTAAACTGATTGCAGGCTTCAAGATATCGTCTTGAAATCTTCGCGAATTCTTCCCTCTTCAGATCTTCTGTCTGATCACTTTGATCCTGAATATCATCCCAATACCTTTTATAAAAGTGAGAATAAAGATCAGGATCTTTCTTTAATGAATTTTCGTCCATCCAGCAGGAGACAGAAGTTCCTCCTTTGTTACAGGAAACTAAACCGATCGGAATTTCTTCCTCATTTGAGCCGTTGAATTCACTCAGGTGATTGAGAATCTGACCTGTAAAAGCCGCAATGGCCGAAAAATCGCTTAGAGCTGATGAACTGGCCAATTTCCATCCAGAGTTCTCGAACGCTGGAAACTTCTGATTGACCTGAATATATTCAACTCTGGGAACAGTATAGATTCTGATATTCTTAAGACTGAAGGAATCATCATAATTTGCTTCATCCTTCAGAGGATATTCCATATTCGACTGACCACCAAAAAGAAAGACATCACCAAAGGCCAGATCGCATAAATGAGTCTTCTTTACTCCATTTTCTTCTATGAGCAGTTCATAATTTCTTCCTGCACTTTCAGGATTCAATATGACTTGCCATCTTCCCTGTTTTGTTAGAACAGAGTGCTCCTGAATCGTTTTTCCATTTTGTTTAAGAGTAACTTTTATTTCACTCTGATCTCTTCCAGCTCCACATATCGGTTGCTTTTGATCTCTTTGAAAGACCATATGGCTGCCATAATAATCATCGAGTTTAAAATTGTTATCGTCTGCTGAAAACTGCTTTGTGTTTTGATTCATACTCTGTTTTCCTCATTCATCTTATTTATAAAATCGATCTATATTATATATAAGTTATTTTGTATGTATAGACATTATTGCAAGGCTTGATTTTACTGAGATGAGAATTGTTTCATTTATAAAAGTTCTGGAAAATAGTCAGGCTTGCCATTCGGCATTCATTGTTTATTTGGATTAAATTGTAGTTGAGAATCATGGCAAGGCCGTATCTGCAAATGGATTGAGAGGTGCGAGGATGGCTCGAGGATTATATGAGATTTTAGGTGTTCCAGAAAACGCCGATGAAAAAGCGATAAAAAGTGCTTATAAAAAACTGGCCAAGAAATATCATCCGGATCTGAATAAGGAACCAGATGCCGGAGAAAAGATGAAGGAAATCAATAAGGCCTACGAAGTATTGAAAGATCCAAAAAAACGTGCGCTTTATGATGAATACGGCGAAGAAGCAATTAAAGCTGACTTTAATGAAGATGTTTTGAATAGCTATAAATACAGCTGGTCTAATCAGGGTTCAAATGGTCCATTTGGTCCAGGTGCGGATTGGCCATTTGGTTTTGATGATGACTTTTTGGGAAGTATGTTTGGCGGTGGATTTGGACGCTCCAATGGAAGCTCGTTCCATCAGAATTATCAGCCAAGACCGACCAAGGGTGAAGATCTCAATGCCGATATTTCAATCGACTTTATGAAGGCCGTCAAAGGCGGTCAGGAAACCGTCTCCTTTATGGTCAGTGACGGAATGGGTCAGGCTCATCCAGTAACATATGACATTCAGATTCCACAGGGAATCAAGGATAGACAAAAAATCCGACTGGCTGGCAAAGGCGCTCCAGGAGTGAACGGCGGACCAGACGGAGACCTGCTTCTAAAAGTCAATGTTCGCCCAGACTCAACATTCACCCGTGAAGGCGATGATATTCAGGTGACCATTCCAGTTGACTTTACCGATGCTCTCTTAGGTGCCGAAGTGGATGTTCCAACATTAGATGGTGTGGTTTCAATGAAGATTCCGGCTGGAACCCAGCCTGGTCAGCGCTTTAAACTCAGAGGAAAAGGAGTCAAGAGTTCCCGTGGAACCGGTGATGAATACGCAAAAATCAAAGTCACTCTACCTAAGGAACTGAGTGATGAACAAAAAGAGCTGATTCAGAAATTCAAAGATTCTAAGAATGCAGCTGAATAAACATTCAGAACGAATTATTTTTAAGCGTTAAAGCAGACAAAAAGCTTCAGGAAAGAACAATCTCTCTTTCCCGAAGCTTTTTAATTTCGTTTCATACATAGGTCATCTTATCGAATCGTTTTATTTCATTGACAGACAGAAAACTTTTTAACTTTTTCCTTTGATGTTTCAATACGAAATCACAATGAGCTCGAACAACCTGCCTAATCTACCTTTTTATCTATCTTGTACTCAGATTCTTCAGCCACATAGACCTCAGAAAAATCTGCCTCTTCAAATTCAGGAATTTCTGAAAGATCAATTTCTTCGCCATTGAGGACCTTTTCGATTAATGTTCTGGCAAATTCCAATTGATCTTTTGAAACGACCGACATGGATACATTGAAATTTAATGCAGGTGAATAACCGGTTACTCCCTGCCCAGTACAGGAAAAAGCTGAAAGTTTCCAATTCGGGAAATGAGAAATCTCGAAATGAATCAGTTCCCTGATCTGCTCAATGGGCATATTGGTATAAAAAGCTGTACTCAATGCTCGAATCACATCCGGATATTTAAACAGAGAGGAAGGTTTAAACAGCTGGTTCAGGATGGCTTCAAGGACGATTTGCTGGTTTCGGATCCGCTGGTTATCATCATCCAGATACGCATGTCTTTCTCTGGCAAAACCTAAAGCGCGTTCTCCATCCAGATGATTCTGACCTGCTTTGACACCAGGTAATCCATTGGCATAAAATCGTTCAACTTCCTGTCCTTCTTCCACTGTAATATCAATTCCCCCAAGAGCATCCACCACGTTAATCAACGAAGAAAAATTGACACGGAGAGTATAGTTGATCTCTATATCAAGCAAATCTTCAATGCTGGATTCTGTAGAGCCAATTCCATAAATTCCAGAATGCGTCAGTTTGTCTTTCAGGCCAGAAATACTCATACAGGCCGATGGATTTTTTTTGCAGGTGATTTCAGTATAGGTATCCCGAGGGATGGAAACAATCAGGATGTTTTTTGTTTCCGGATTCACTGCCACAAGCATATTTACATCCGATCTTGATAAGGAATGGATCGTTCCGTAAGTATCACTTCCAGAGATAAGAACCACGAATGGATCTTCGGTAATATTACGGCTAGGATCCGCAGGATTTTTCATCTGTTCTGGCATTGGAACCGTATAAATATACTGATCAATAATTGTGCTCATTGTAGTTAATGCATTGAATTGATTCTGATCGTTTGCAGCGTCTAGCAGATCCGCGTGATATTGTTCTGGAAAAATGATGGCATCGACTTGACCATTGATTAAAGCGCTGGCCAATGAATAAATGGAGTCAAATTCCATCGTCTGAAAACTCGCTTTGCTTTGTTCAAGCTGAATGATGGCGTTTTGATATCCTTCAGGATCCAAAGACGAAATAATCCCTACAGTCTGAGTGTTCAGTTGGTCTGGCTTTTCAATTTCAGAAGAGGTCAGCACATAGGTGCTTAATACAACCGACATCGATGAGTCAAAATCAATCAGTTCATGATCAATCTGAAAAGTTGAATCTGATTTTGCTGAATTGACTGATGAATCGGATGGATTGGCATGAGCATCTGTCGATTTCAGATTCTGTTGGGTATTGGTTTTTGCAGTGATCAGGTTCAGCATATTTTCAGTCGACTCAATCATTTGAAAACCTGCCCAATTGATACCGGTACCTAAAAAACTCACAATCAATATAAGAATCTTCAGCCATTTCTTTTTGAATCCGATGATTGAATAAAGAGCAAAAACAGCAAACAGAACAAAAATGATACTTAAGCCGATAAGAATCGTTCTGGGGATGAAGGCCGATAAAGAAAGCTCCATAATCAGCCACTCAGCGGATACAACAAAGCTGCCTAGTCCAATCAGACCAGTCAATAGAATCAGGTTCTGGATCCATGTCGATTTTTGAGCCTTCGAATTTGCGGGATCTCTTTTTTTCTTTGTAGAATTTTTAGAAATTTTCTTTTGTAAAGAGTTTGGCTTAAACGGATTATTTTCCATAAACTTAATTTTGATGAAGTTGATTCATAAGTCAAAGATTTCATCGTTGATGTCAGATTCATATCAAATAATAGTACGATTTTTAATATTTCTGAGCTGTAATGAGGGAGATGAAATCAACAGGATTATCAGGCAATTGATTTGTAGCTAACCTGATTGAGAATTACTCTAAAAGAAGAAATAAACTAGCCAGAATAATTGAGTAATTATTGAATGAAGACGATTTTCAATCATTTTAAACGGTTTAATTCGATCTGTTCTGGTTGGCAAACTTTTCATGGGAGGTATTTTAATGAGTGCATATGAAACAGATAAATTAGTACAGGAAGCTCACGATCAGAACATTCCATTAATCGATGTTCGTCCAGCTGCAATGTATGAACAGGGACATATTCCAGGGGCAGTAAATATCCCTTTCGATTCGCCCAATGTTGCCAGCATTAAGCCTGGTTCTTTTGTCTATTGTGTTACAGGTTATCATGCCGGTCTCGTTAAAAACAAATTAGCTAAGATGAATATTGATGTCAAAGATATTGGTGGTACTGAATATTATCACGGTCCACTTGAAAAGTAATTGCAGATTAAAAAAAGGTGAAAAAACAGACTTAAATAGACTGTCTTTTCACCTTTTTTAATTTTTCTATAGATTGAAATCCAAAGAGCGAAACGGCCTGAATTGATCTTTTATGGGGATTTCAATTTGCAAATGAAACAAGCAGCTGCACCAGTAAAGCCGCAAGAGCAGCACCAATCGAAACAGATAAAAGACTTTTTTTACAGGAAGCCAGAAACAAAGCGGTTAAAGTCCCAGCCATTGAAGAATACACATTTCCTGTACAGGTGAAGATGGCAGGAAATGTCATCGCTGAAAGAACATTGTATGGAACATAATACAGAAACGACTGAATAAATATGGAGTGGATCTTTTTTTGAAACAAAACCATCGGTATGACACGAATCAGATAGGTGACAATCGCCATCACAGCGATGCCTGACAAATAATAGAGATTCATCAGGAGCACTTCCCTTCTTTGTTTTCATCTAAATTCTGATGATCTTCACCATGCACTGGAAACCGCAGCGCACAAATCACTGAAATGATCAGAGTGATCAAAATAATCATATATCCTGCAGATATTTCCTTAAATCCAGGCAGGATCGAAAAAAGAATCGATAAAACCGCGGATGAAATGGAACAGAATAAAACGGGTTTTGAAGCAAGCGAGGCTGGAGTGACAATTGCAATAAACATTGCATATAAAGCAATATTTAATGCGGCACCAATCCCGGCTGGAAGCAGGCTTCCAGCGCTTGCTCCAATCAGTGTTCCTGTAAACCAGCCAAATGCGCTGCATACAATCAAGCCAGACATATAGGAAAAACTCAATAAACCGCTCTGTCCAATTTCAACAGCAAAAATTTCATCCGTGATCCCATAGGAGACAAGCATTCTTTGCCAGAGCTTCATTTTGGGGTTTACTTTTTGAGAGAGGGACAGGGACATTAGAAAATAGCGGGCATTAATGATCAAAGTGGTTAAGGCAATCTCAATCAATGCGGCTTTTGAAGCCAGTAAACCAGCTCCAGCCATCTGCCCCGCACTGGTCAGATTTGTAATTGAAATTAAAAAAGTATAAAAAATAGGAATACCCATTATGACCGATGACATACCAAAAGCGATAGAGACTGAAAAATAGCCCAGACAGATGGGGATTCCATCCCGCAGACCCTGAACAAAGGATTCTTTCAAAGCACGCACTTCCTTTCAAAATCATTCTTACCATCCGCAAAAACAGTAAAGAGAATGTACTCAATGTAATCCAAAGTGAGGAAACTGTAAAGTTTTACAATTCTGAGATATTCTTTCTGTCAATTTTAGATAATGTGGAGTTTAATGGGAGATATGAATCAAATATCAGATAAACAATCGACAACCCGCCTGGTCATCCTGGCGTTATTTTGCTGTTTGCTCTGGGGCAGCGCACCCGTTTTGATCAAATTAGGCTATGAGGCTTTTTCAATTCATGAAACTCCATCGATCCTGTTATTTGCCGGCTTTCGGTTTATGCTAGCCGGAGTATTCGTTTTACTCTTTTTCATTTCAAAAAAGAAGAATCGAGATCAACTTCATTTTACAGGCGAGACTTCAGAAGCCATCATCTGGTTAGCGCTTTTTCAGACGTTTGGCCAATACTTTTTTTACTACATCGGAGTTTCCAATTCGACAGGAGTGAGCGCATCCATTTTAAGCGGGGCCAGCTGTTTCTTTGCGCTTGTACTTGCTTCCTGTATCTATCAAATCGAAAAAATGAGTGCGGTTAAAGTCATCAGCTGCATTCTTGGATTTCTTGGAATTCTGGTCATGAATCTGAATGGATTTCAGTTTTCCTTTTCCTTTCAGGGAGAAGGAATGTTGCTTCTCTCTCAGATCTGCTCTGCTGAGTCTGCGGTTCTGATTAAACTCTTTTCGAAAAAGGAAAATACCGTCTTTCTTTCTGGAGCTCAGTTTCTTTTAGGCGGTCTGATGCTGAGTGCTTTAGGATGGGTCATGGGCGGCAGCCTGATCTTTAGTAAGACAGGCCTGTTCATTCTGCTGGCTTTAAGTTTTGTTTCAGCCGGAGCCTATACGATATGGGGAATTTTGCTTAGTCATTATCCAGTCAGTCAGGTCGGAATTTTTACCTGCACCATTCCATTGTTTGGTGTTCTGTTTTCGATTCTGGTTCTGCATGAATTTGATGCGGTGAATATTCAGACTCTGTTTTCTTTGATTCTGATCGTATCCGGAATTATTCTGTTGAATCGTCCAACGAGATCTAAAAAACAGAAAGGAACCTGACTGGTTATTCATAACGACTGGTTAAATATCCGCAAGGATTATCCATCAATGGATTGACCCGGTTTGAAGGAATTATCCTAAGATGAATACAAGAAATTAAAAAAGTTCGCATTGAGCGAACTTTTTTAATTTCAGTTATTGTGAAGAATTTTAAAGAGATGCTTTCAGATCTGATGTTGTGCATCAGATCATGATCTTCAGGCCTTTATTGAACTGTACTTGAATGATTCTGCTTTTTTTGGATCATCTTTCTTCCGATCACCAGGATCAGAATACCGCCGATTAATGTAAAGATTGAAATGATCTGAGAAGTGGATAACCCCATGGCGCCTCCACGAACCAGATCTCCTCTGAAAAACTCAATTATAAATCGTCCAAAGGAATACATGATCAGATACCATCCAGCCAGTTCTCCATCGAATTTTTTCTTCTTGGCTAACCAGATCAGAACAAAAAATAAAGCAAAATCATAGATTGAGCTTAAAAGCTGGGTTGGAAACAGTGGGACTCCAGCTGGAGCTAAACCAGATTCAGGAAACACCATTCCATACCACGCATGATCATGAACTTCCAATCCATAGCAGCAGCCGGCAAACAGGCAGCCTAAGCGGCCAAACCCCTGCGCAAGAGCGACTTCCGGGATCACCAGATCAAAGAACTGCCAGAAATTCAGTTTCTTGATCCTGCAGAATATATATCCTGCGGCAATTCCTCCAAGAATTCCACCATATACAACCCATCCATCAGAAAGATTCATCAGAATCGAAGGGTCCTTGAGGATATCCTGAAACCGGGTCAGCCAGTAAAGCAGTTTGCTTCCCGCAAACCCGCCAATCAGAATCCAGAGTGTAAAACTATCCAGACAGCTGACATCAATTCCAAGCTTCTTTCCTCGACGATCGGCTACAAAAAAAGCAGCCAGAATTCCTATTGCTATACAAAAGCCATATGTATAAACGGGCAATCCACCCAAATCAAACAATTTATAATGCATACTCAGATATCCTTTCTGAAGATAATAGTTTACCATCCAGAATCAATCATTCAAAATCGAGATTTTTTCTGCAGCATTTCATCACGTAAAAAAATCAATTCACTCATGTGACTCACGAATTTACCTGTTATATATCCGATTCTAATTGAATAACGACGAGATCAGGATTATTAAACAGTCTAGGAATCCACATCTGATCGGATATCCCACGGCTGACAATCATCTCGGATTTGCCCAACTGATATCTTCCACCATCGTATTCTGGAAACAGATCAATATGTTCTTCGAGACCAGGACCGGCCAGTCCAATGCCAAAAAAGCGCCATTGACCGCCATGAGTATGTCCAGACAGAATGAGATCAAAATCTTCGCGCATGATTTTCTGAGCCAGAATTGGACGATGAATCAATGCGATCGTAAACAATGGACTCGGTTTGATCTGATCTGCTTTCTTCTTATACTCTCTGAAATGATCAACACTCTGATCGGCTCGAATATTTCCAGGATCTTCAATACCGCAAATACAGATTTTCTGTCCATCCGAACTTAAAACGATTGAGCGGTTATCTACCCAGAGCACCTGATCTTTACACATCTGCTTTAATACCGGCCAGTCTTTTCTGTACTTTTCATGATTTCCACTCACACCAACGATCGGAGCAATATGAACTAATTCATCAAGCAACTCGAGAGCTTCATTTGCAGGATAAACTCCGTCAAAATAATCCCCGCCCAGTGCGATGAGATCAACATTTTCCTTTTTGAGACTTTCAAGCAGTGAAGGATGCCAGGTTCCATGCAAATCACTTAAAAAAGCAATTCGAAAATGGTGAAAAGATTTGGGAATCTTATTCGATTTAACCGTATAGCGACTGACTTGCAATGGAAGATGCCGCTTTGCATCCTGCTCTACACGAATCAGATTTTTCAGAGTTGTTTTAAATTTTGCCATGAAACTATTTTACCATTCCTGATCAAGCGCTCAATTTTCGTAATCGTTTCCTTGCTTTTCGGAATATTTAAAAAGAGCAGATCAGGTACTCAATGTTCTGGAAAGCATTTTTAGCCTCAGAAAAGTTAAGGAACAGTTCAGGAGCCTGAAAATGCTACAATCAGTAAAGAAACGAGGTAAAACTATGACTGATCTTGTTTTATTAGATCTGGATGGAACGTTGACTGATTCTCAGGAAGGCATCATTAACTCCATTCAGTACGCTTTAAAAAAACATAATATAGAGTGTCCTGATTCAGAACTGATCTTTTTTATTGGCCCCCCTCTGAAAGAATCCTTCCAGAAGAAATTTCCACAGTTAGATCCTGAACAGGCCGTAGCTGATTATCGGGAATATTATACAAAACAAGGTATGTTGGAAAATAAAGTATATGATGGAGTTTTTGAACTGCTTCTGGAACTGAAGAAAAGAAATATTAAAGCAGCAGCAGCCACTTCAAAGCCTGAACCTTATGCCAGAAAAATTCTTGAACATTTTGGTCTGGATCAATATCTCGATGGGATTTATGGAGCGACTTTAGATTCAAGCCGCGTGAATAAGGACGCAGTCATTGAATATGCTTTAGAAAATGAGAAGGCTGATCATCCGATCATGGTTGGTGATCGAAAGTTTGATATTGAAGGAGCTCATGCACATCATCTGCCCGGTATTGGAGTGACTTATGGATTTGGGGATCGAAAGGAACTTGAACAGGCAGGTGCCGATGCAATTATTGATCATCCAATGGAGCTGCTTCAAACCTCATATCTGATGTAGGCAGAATTTTATATAGATCGAAAAACATCCAAATATTGGCTGATCCAATTAAATACTCTGATTGAATGCTTCAGCAGAAAACAATTGGCGAAGAGATTCATCATTAGAATATGAAAGAAGACCTCGAACGATTGATGTAAACAATCTTCAGGTCTTCTCTGTTTTTAATGCTTCTATTGAAAAGATTTAAGACG
>Ga0137297_10723_pt1 | contig 22831 bp, 20 predicted proteins | sample RamsorincwithD2O_FD_97191 | JGI IMG/M metagenome (GOLD analysis project Ga0137297, IMG submission 97191) | Mouse cecal microbial communities from Vienna, Austria - Mucin amended with D2O | ecosystem: Host-associated > Mammals > Digestive system > Large intestine > Cecum | place: Austria: Vienna... | reverse complement strand
GTATGTTGAGCAGGAGACTGTTATATCAGATAGTACCATACAATGGCTTTACGAACATTCAGCAGGAGTGCTTGCGGTTGTGATGAGCCTTATCCATGATGCACAGGAGATCAGCATTTTAAATGACAGGGAGATATTGGATACTGTTTCCCTGAATGAAGCCTATGAGCAGAGAATGAACATGCTGCACAGCCATATCAGACCATCTGTGGTGATAAAAAAGGATGCTGTTAAAAGGAAAAAGGGGAACAGTGCATTAGAGGTAGTCAGTAATTCTGGTCAGGAAGAAAAACAAGGGAATCCTGTACTGCCAGTGAAAGAGAGACAGGAGACTGGCATACTGTCACAGGAAGCAGATTCTGACAAAGATAGCAGAGCCACAGGCAGTATGGACAAGGCAGAGGATAATGTAGAGCCAGTTACCTATTCAGTGGATAAAGGTGATGGTTCTGAATGGAACTTCATGGAACTTGCAGAGCTGGCGAAAAAGAATCGTTGTGATATGTTATCTCTGCTAAAGGGAAAAATCAGTATTACAGAAGTTGCAGTCTGAAGGGAGTGGTATCATGGGGGCATATTTTCCACAGGTTTATCCAGATGAACTTATTTATAGTGTTTTGGCGAGATACCATTTGCATAGTGGCTATCTCTATTATAAGGATACAGAGCAGGATTTGTTTCGTTCAAAGCAGGGAAGGGTAGATAAGGAATTTGTAAAGCAGCTAAGACCTGAAATAGTTGAACAGTTGACAAAGAATATCACAATGGAAGAACTTCTTGAAAAGCATACAATGTATCCCTTTTATGGGAGGTTTATTGATGGAAACAGGAGAAATAAGGCTTTTGAGGCTTTAATGTCAATGGAGGGGGATTTTTCAAAATTATTTTGTGTACCACAGCTGCGGAAGGGGGAACAGCGGTATATGAGATATTGTCCTCTGTGTGTGAGGAATGACAGAAAGCAGTATGGTGAAACCTATTGGCATCGGTTACATCAAATGAGAAATGTGAATTTGTGTACGGTACATGGGTGCTGTCTGATAGATACTGTTGTTTCATTTGATTCAAGGGAATCTGTAAATTTAGTGTCGGCAGAAGAAGTTATACCATTGGGAGAAGATATTTCTGGATATGTGGCATATCATAATATTCCGTTGGAGTTAGAATTAGTACAGTATATGGCTAAAGTGTTCTTACAGCCTATGGACAGGAACAATACAGCTTTAGTAAAAGATTTTCTCCATTCAAAGATGGTGGGTACACCATATCTGTCATCAAGAGGGGAGCATAAGTATTTTCATAAGTTATGGGAAGATATGAGGGCATTTTACTCTGGAATTGCAGAAATGGAGAATATCCTGGATGGGCATATACAAAGAATGCTAGGGGGCGGCAGATTTATCTTTTCCGAAATCTGTATGACTGCCATGTTCCTCCAAATAAGTGCGGAAGATTTAGCTGGAATGGAAACACCTATAAAAACACCAGAACAACTGTTTGATGAAAAAGTCATGGAACTTGCAGATGCGGGTATGGGGATAAAAGCAATCGCACGGGAGATGGGAGTATCTTCATCCATGGTTGGGATGGCGGTTAAGCTGGGAAAAATGGGAAACAGGGAAAGAAAATACAATACAAGACACAGCAATACATTAGACTGGGAAGAATTGGATACAAAGCTGCTTCCTATGATAAAAAGTGCTATCTATGATCTGCATGGGAATGGGGAGAAAAGGCCACAAAAAGTCAGCTTTTATGCCGTCAGTAAAAGATTAAATATTCCGAGCCACAGGCTTATAAAAATGGAACAATGCAAAAAGGAAATAGAACAGCATATTGAAAGCATAGAGCAATACAGGGCAAGGAAAGTTATATGGGCAGTGAATGTTCTGCAAAGCGAGGAAAAGCCCCTTATCTGTTGGAGAATATGTGCTGTTACTAAATTGGAAAAAGAAGAGATAATATCATCCCTGCCATATCTGAAAGAGATAGCAGAACCAGAACTATATGAAATGGTGCGGGATATCTTATAAAAAATATGCCTTTGAAAAAAGAAAAAGTAGGGGGTATGCGTTATAGAATGGGAACTACCAGTTGAAAGAAAAAATATATATATCTGTTTTCTTTTACCGAGTGATTCGCTTTCCATCTATATGATACCTACCTTTTTCTTTTTAAGAGGCATATTTTTTCACAACAAATATTTGTCTCTATGAATTAAGAAAATAAGAGAATAAACGTATTTAAATATGTATTTATATAAAGGGGAAAATGAGCTATTTTTCTGTCCTGAATAAGTGTAAAAATCTTGATTTTACAGTAAAAACTGGATTTTTTTAACTGATTTTCAGTGTGGGGGATACCCCACACAAGATTAAGTTATCTGAATAATAAAACCACATTTTTTTGTAAGTATAAAATATTTATTGTAACATGGAAAAATAAAAAAAGCAAACATTTTTTACGAAAAAGCTTGACAAATTTTTCTTTTTGTGCTAAAATTAAAAACGTAAGGTAAGCGATATGCTTTACAAAGAAATCCATAGAGGTGTGCAGCATTTAGAAGTAACATCCAATGTATTTAAATATGTTTTTGAATATCTATTTAAATGACATTATTTCCATTGGAGACATCAAGGAGACAGTTGAACAAAAGATTTCCTTATCTCCTAAAACAATTTAGAACTAACATTTTATGTATTTATGCACACCTCTTTTAAGACAGGAGAGATTAAACCACAAAATATTAACAAGATACTCATACATAGGTTGCCATACAGGCAGAATTAAAATGCAAAAATGATGAAGGAAATTGTCCTTACATATTAAATGGAAAGAGCAGACAGAACCTATATCCTGTCTATTCATCAATGCATCCCTGTACCAGATACCTATGTGTGGGTATCTTTTTTTTGTTGCAAAAAGGATGCCATGCAGGAACCTTGAAAACTGAATACAGAATCTGGCGAAAAATTTTAAAAAGAGGAGGAACTATATCATGAATCAACAAAAAGAACTTGCCGTAAAGGTAATGAAATTTGCAAATGAATTTTCACATTGGAATTTCCAGATACAACAGGGAAAGGGCAGTTATTTTGTCAAAACTGCACTTAAAGATCAGAAAGGACAGGAAATAACAATTTGTTACGAAATAGCGGAGGAGTTGGCTGAATTGCAGGTTATTTCCATGGACAGCAGATATGATTTTGAATTTCTGCAAAAGAAGGTCAATGTGATTGGACATAGGTATCCTGTGTATGCAATGGGAGTTGGAGATAGAAATATCTCTATTGTAAGCCCAATGCCATTAGGGGTTTTGGACAGGTATATGCCTGTTATTGTCAGGGAAAGGATGATTGAAATGTTTCAGACGATGACAGATATCATCAATTAAAACATGATGAAAAAGTTTCCAGTCTGCTGAAGGCTGGAAACTTTCCCTACAGGGGAAGAAAGGAGATTGTTATGGGAAAAAGAGCAGACAGAGTATTGCAGGAAGCAAATAAAGTCAGGAGATTATTTTATGGGAGCGAGTATCCATGTAAGATTACAGACTGTCAGTATAATGACTATATCTCTGATAACAGGGATAATGATGCGGTACTGGATTCAGTGCTTTCAGGAAAAGGGATAAAGCTGGTGATTGCACCGACAGGGAGCGGCAAGACCTCTGCCCTTATTTCAAGGGCAGATAAACTTGTGTCAGACCATAAAGGCTATAAGGTGGTGTTTGACCTGCCAACAAGGGCACTGGCTACCCAGTTGGGGAATAACAAGGCAGTCAGTACAATGGTAGGAGGGGATTCCTTTGATGAAGAAAATCCAATCGTAGCGACTACTTATGAAAAGATGTATGAAGTGGAGAACCACATCCAGCGGCAAAAGATTCAGGGAAATAGAGAAAAGAATGTGCTTGTGCTTGACGAGAGCCACCTGCTGACTACACAGCATACATTCAGGAAAGATGCCATCAAGGCTGTTATCGGCTGCATTGAGCGGAATGACTTCCACAGCATTGTACTTGTGACAGCAACACCTGAACCAATGAGCCTGTACCATTTTGATGAAATCGTGGAGTTCGGGAGCAGTAATCCTGTACCCAGCATAGACAGGCTGGAGATTATCGAAGTGGATGACCCTATTGAATATATCAAAGGGATTGACTATGGAAGGGAGTTCCCGTTTATCAGATTGAATAAAATCGACGAGATTGACAACCTGATCGCACAGATACCCCAGACATTTGCGAGGCTTACAAAAGATGACAGGAAGACAAAGGCTTATCTGGATATTGTGGAGCATGGAAAAATTGATGGTACAGGGATAGATGGGATGCTGGCAACCAGTGTCATTGAGGCTGGGGTGAGCATAACAGATTACCCAGATAACATTGTTCCGATTGCGGTGTTCCTTGACAACAATATTTCCGCAAATGATATTGAGCAGTTCCTGAACAGGATCAGGACAAAGGGCGGCAGACATTTAGAATGTGCAAGGGTTATCGTGAGGAAGCCGAAACAGAGTGAAATGAAGATAAAACTGATACCTTATAAAGACAGCGGGGAGTGTATCTGTGAATTTAAAGATTTTCATATGGAAATGGGGAATCTGACCATAAATGACACAGAACTGTTGGATACTGTCGCAGATGGGAGGTACAGAATCCGCTTTGAGACAGAGAATAATACCTTTGACAGAGATTTCACAGTAGCATCCAATGGAGTGACAGGGGAGAAGCTGTATTCAAAAAAGAATCCGTCACCGATCACATTTGAGGGGATAGGGTTCAGGAAATTTATTGACATTCTGAAATACAATTATAAGAAGAAAGACATGCTTTCAGATTCCATCGGGATGCTGAAACAGTTCTGGGAGAATAAAAGAAATGCCATGAACCTTAGCAGTGATAAACTGGAAATCGAAAAAAGGAAACATGAGATGTTCATCAGGCAGATTGCCAATGGGTACATCAGAGAAACAGGGGAGATAGGGGAATGTCTTTCCTTTGAGGGAAATAAGGTCTCTGTGGATAACAGAATCTGCTACGAAGTTTCATACCGCCAGTATGGCAGACAGTATTACTTTAACCATGACATCCTTGCAGAGGAACTGAGATTTAGACTTGATACAGATGTGATACTTATGGAACAGGATACCCAGAAAGGAAAGAAGGCTCCCCAAAATAAGGAAGACCTGTGGGATGGAATTGAGGATTTGAGACAGGAACTTGAAAACAGTGGAGATGACCAGTTTTGGTCATATCTGATGGGAAAGAATGGAGGATATTCTTATTTATACAGCAGGAAGAATACTGTAAACAGGGTGAAGGAACAGGTACATCTCATGGAAATTCTGAAAAAGATGGAAAAGCAGGGTATAACAGGAAAGACAGCTCTCCGCATCTTGTCATCAAGCAGGAACCAGAAGAAGATAAATGAGTATATCAAATATTTCCATTGCATTTCCTATAACCGACAGCTTGAACAGTGCAGCGGGATGGGCATAAATGAGATATTGAGATTATGCTACAAGGGCGGAAAGAAGGAGATGCTGATGCAGGCGGTTATATACCACTATCTGGAACAGAAAGGGGTGCAGTCCCCAAAGGTGACAAAAGCGCTGGAGGGGGATATTCAGCAATATTATGGGCAGGTCTTTCCAAATACAGCAAAACTCCCAACGGTCAATGGCATTGGAAGAAAGATAAAGAAGATGTATAAATCCAGAGGAAAAGACCGCATAGACAGGAAGCTACGAACCAATATGGAAGACATCTTTGCTCTGGCGGCATCAGATTACAAATAAAAGCATTGCCGATAAAAAGGAAAATGTGGGCGGTATGGAACAGGGAGAGCATTTTCGCACATAAAAAATGATTTCATACATTTATTTCCGCATGAAGGTGGAACCCCTAAGCACACCAATCACCTTTTCTTTTTAAGAGGCAGAACAATTTATTCTTGAGGAGGAAAAATTATGATTGATAAAGAAACAATTATGGCTGCAAAGGCAGTAGATATGAACATTATATTTCATGAGTTTAAGTGGGATAAGGACAGGTATGGTAAAATAAGATGCCCGAATCCTGACCATAATGACAGTACACCAAGCTGTGCATTTTCTGCATCACGAAACACCTGCAGGTGTTTTGTGTGCATGGAATCTTTTGATACTATTGACCTGTACCGCCGCCTTTCGGAAAAAGTGTGTGGAAGGACAGTCTCTTTTTATAAAGCGGTGGAAGAGGTTCTGGAGTTGGAGGATATGGAAAATGGAAACAGCAGCGGTGCAATAATAGCTAATAACAGTAATCAGGTTAATGGTTATCAGTCTGACGGCAGCAAAAGTAGTCAGTCAAATATTCTGGCTGGTAATGGAAGTTGTAACAGCAGCCCCTATGAAATGATCATTCATAACAGCAGACCTCTTACAGGATATGAGCTTAATTATCTGCATGGCAGAGGGATCATGCTTTATGATTCCTATGTTTATTGCGGGGAAGTTCATACAAGGCAGAGCATTGAAAAAGCCATGCAGACAGAAACAGACCAGAATGAAATCGATCGGTTGAATGAGATTAAGAATATTGGTGTTTTTTATAAGGGGATTTCGCCTATTATGAGAGCAAACAAAATCCAGATTAAGCATAATTACTGGGAGGGAGTAAACAGCATTATTTATCTGATGGATTATGATGCCGATGATGAAGATGATCTTATCTGTGCGCAGTTCTTCATGGATACGGAGAGACACATGGCAGTGCAGAAAAGCATTGACGGAAATCATGTAAAAAGGGCATTGGGTGAAGCAAGCTTCAATTTTATTACACAGGGCTTTGAGCATAGCAAAAACAAAAAAGATATTTATATCTGCGAGGGCATGGAAGATGCTTTGTCCTATGCAATGAATGGCATCCGAAGCATTTCACTAAACAGCATAGCGAATTTAAAATCCCTGATCTGTTATCTGGCAGAAGATTATATACCGCACTATAATGAGAGGTTTGTCATCTGCTTCGACCACGATGAGGCTGGTAGAAAAGCAACACAGGAATTGAAGGGCTTTTTTGAATTATATAACCAAAACCCAAGTCACAGGTATCAATACAGTTATGCAGTCTGTGACTATCCACAGCAGTTCCATGATATCAATGATTACTGGAAGTCAAGAATACTTGGGTAAGAAAATACAAAAAATAAGTGCTTTTTTATAAAAAAAACAACATTTTTTTAGAGTATAAAAGGATTAAATCATTGATTTTACTGGGGTTTTAGAAGATTTGCCTATGAATTTATAAAATTCATTATTTTGTGAAGATAACAGGTGTAAAAGCCTGTTATTTTTTTACATGCGAGTGATGAAATTATTTCTTTTGCTTACAATCTAAGGAAAGGAAGTAATATAAATGCTTATAGAAAAAAATAAAATATACTGTATGGATTGCTTGGAGGGAATGAAGCAGATGAAATCTGGATCAGTAGACCTCGTCGTAACAGATCCGCCATACCTGATGCAGAATATCCACGAATACAAAGGAAATGAGCTTGGGAAACATATCATAAAATACCAGCAGCCATTACAGGAAAAGAATTTGACGGAAGGATATGACATCAGGATTCTGGATGAAATCTTTCGGGTAATGAAAGCCCCGAACATTTATATCTGGTGCAATATTGCACAGGTTCCCATGTACATAAAATATTTTGTTCTGGAAAAGAAATGCAGGATGGATATCCTTATATGGAATAAGACAAACCCCATGCCGTTATGCAATAATAAATGGCTTTCGGATAAGGAATACTGCCTGTATTTCAGAAAGGGCGCATACTGTCAGCCATCGGGATATGCAGAGGCAAAGACAGTCTGGTATCTTCCCGCTAATGTGAAGGATAAGAGAGCCTATGGACATCCAACGGTCAAACCCCTGCCAATTATTGAAAATATTATCAGAAACAGCAGTAGGGAAGGGGAGCTTGTTTTAGACCCCTTCATGGGTTCTGGAACAACAGCGGCCGCATCTATCAGAAACAGCAGGAATTTTATTGGCTTTGAAAATAATGGGGAATATTATCAGACTGCAATACAGCGGATCAGAGATGAAATGTTCCGATAAATGAAAGTTCAGAGTTGCTTTCCATGATTGTATAAGAGGATAACAGGTGTAAAAGCCTGTTTTTTGATTTTAGTTATATTTCCCCGATTTCTATTTATAATCCTTGTGTCAATGAATAAGACTGAAAGGTCTATTAACAGGTTAAAGCAGCAGAGAAACAGGTTGTCTGTTTTTACAGGTATGCATTGACAGGTTGCTGAGGAGATGGCATAAGCCAGAAATTTTATGTGCAAAGGCACAGGAAGGAGAAAATTTTTTATGCAGGGAACAATTTTTAAGGAAAGGGATTGCATGTCATTTGACGGGTTCTGTACATGTGTCAAGATGGACATACAAAAAAGGCTTGGAAGCGGGGTTGAGGTTTTGTTAAAAGATATTATCAAAAACAATGATACCATGCTGAAAGGCTTAATCATTATGGAACAGGGGACTAATATGCACCCAACTGTTTATATGGAGTATTTTTATGAACAGTACAAAGCAGGAAGGACACTTGAAGAAATTGAAGACAATGTTCTCCAGATTTATCAGGAAAACAGGAGAGAAGAAAAGTTTGATATTACCTTTTTCACGAAATGGAATGTTATGAAAGAGAGGATAATATACAAACTTGTCAATTTTGACAAGAACAGGGAACTCCTTAAAGAAGTACCCCATCGGAAGATACTTGACCTTGCAGTGGTGTATGAGTACTTTTTAGATACGGATGATAATCGCGGTGCATCTATCCTTATTCGCAATGACCATATGAAAGCATGGGGAGTGGCATCGGATGAACTGTATGCCGTAGCTTTAAAGAACACCCCTGAGTTAATGGGGTGCAGGTTATATAGTATGGAAGAGATTGTGCGGGAGATTTATGGAATCAGAGTGGACAGTCTGCCAGACAGTGGAAAACCTGAAAAAAACACCATGCCTATGTATGTGCTTACCAACGAACATAAATTTCATGGTGCAGGATGCATTCTGTATAGCAACTTCTTAAAGAAGATTGCTGATGAATGGGGTTGCGACATCTGTATCATCCTAAGCAGCATACATGAAACTATTCTTATACCCATGTATATGTCAAGGGGATGTGAAGAAATGGCCCAGATGATAAGGGAAGTGAACCAGACGCAGTTAGAGCCAGAGGAAATCCTGTCAGACCATGCATATCAGTTTTGCAGGGAAACAGGGGAGATCGTTATGCAGGAGGAAGAAGAATATGAATAAGGTTATCTTAAAAGGAAGACTGACAAGGAATCCCGATGTGCGGTATACAACAGGCGAAGCACCTGTCTGTATTGCAAGATTTACGCTTGCTGCTGAGGACAGGGAAAGAACAAAAGATGAGGATGGTAATTATCCTGCGAATTTCATTCCCTGTATCTGTATGGGGAAGCTGGCAGAGATTGTAGAAGCGAATCTCTGTAAGGGCAAGGAAATTCTTCTCTGCGGTAAAATGCAGTCAGGCTGTTACGACAACAAAGAGGGGAAGAAAGTCTATACTCTTGAATGTTTTGTAAAAGAGATTGAATACTGCGGTAAAAAGGGGGAATCCCCAATGCCGTATGATGATTCCTTTATGAACATTCCCGAAGGCTTTGATGACCTGCCTTTTAAGTAAGGAAGTACATTGCCACAACTTAATAAGATGCCTGTAGGAAGGGGAGCGTTGCTGTGATATTGCAGTTATCGGTTCCTTATTTTAATTTGGGGGAGACAGGAGCAGAAGTCTGTTTTTCTGAAACTTTCAGAGGCTCTGCTGTCTCCCTTGTATAAAAGGAAAATAGAAATGTTTATACGGAAGGAGAAATTTTTATGATCAGGAACAATATCAGCATGACAATCAAAACATTAAAGGCAATGAAGGACAATCCTTCAAAGGATACCATTGATTTCAATTCGCCGATCCAGAGAAAAAGTGGCATGTGGGATGCAAAAAGGAAGGGGCTACTCATCCACAGCATCCTGCAGAACAGCATTTATTCGGTGCCGACAGTATATTTCAGGAAAGATATGGTTGGCGATAAGAAGTACCAGTATTCGGTGATTGACGGCATCCAGCGGATTACGACAGTCTTTGACTTTATCGACAATAAGTTTCCGCTTGCGGAGGTTCCGCCTGTTGTGATCGATGGCACTGCCTATAATGTGTCTGGTCAGTATTTTTCAGACCTTGAGCAGGATTGCCAGCAGGAGCTTATCAGATTTAAACTGCGGATAGAGGCATTTGAGCCAGAGGATGGGGATACGGAGGAATATGTGAACAATACCATTGAGGAAGTGTTCAGCAGATTAAATTCAGCAGTCCCTCTTACTTCGGCACAACTCTGTAAAGCAAGAGCAGGAACAGATGTGGCAATTCTACTGAATGAGCTTTTAAAATCACACTTTTTTTCGGAAAGTGCTTTTTTCACAAAGTCGCAGCTCAAGACTTCTGATGACCAGCGGTGTCTGTTACAGGCGATGGTGCTCCTTGACAGGAATTATGTTTCTGGATTTGAGATGAAGGATTTCTCGGAGACAAGCCTGATGGAATATGCGGAAAGCATTAAAGGCTGCTATACTGACAAACAGAGCAATCTGCTTCGTTCAGCGGTGCAGTATCTTACGGAGGCATTCCCTGTAAAGGATAAACAGTTGAAGAAGATCAATATTCCGATGCTGATATATCTTGCGGATGTGGCGGAAGATGTGGAAATCAGGCCCATGCTGTTCAGGCAGTGGTGGGAGTACTTTACAGAAGAAGATGCCCTGTTTGAGGATTATAAAATGTTCTGCAGCAGTGGCTCCACGAAACTGGAAAAAGTCAACGGGAGACTTGCCGTTATGGTAAAGAGCTTTGCTGATTACCATGAAATTGAGATTCCCGAAGAACTCAAGGATATGGTGGCAGAAGTGGAAGAAAAGATTGTCCGCATAAAGGAAGAAAGGGAAGAATCTGTATCGGCAGAATCTGATGCTATGCTGGAAGAAAAGGAGAGCAGTGCTGTTCCTGATACTGAAAATGCAGGACAGGAGTGCGTTGCTGACAGTTTGACACAGGAAGGACAGGCATTACTGGAACAGGAAGAGGTATCTGCAGTCGGGGAGGAAGAAACTGTGTCGGCAGAGGTTTTTTCAAAACAGGAAGACAGTCCTGATAGTCAGGAGGATGCTGTATCTTCGGAAAACCGCAGAGATACAGAGGGATTTTCTGAAACAGGTGAAGGTGATATTCCTGTGAATGCAGAGGAATGATGCGGCCTGCATAAAAATTTCATATAGAAGTGTGGCTGTGTTACAGCTACAGGAACAGGGGCGGGCAGAATTTGTCTGTCCCTGTTTTTTAATTTAAAGGGAAAGGAAAAGACTTATGGTAAGAGGAAGAGTCTACATAAATGAACAGGAAGAAAGCGGAAACTTTATATTTACAGGAATCAGGCAGGTTATGACATGCGGATTTCAGAATACTTTTGGGGAAGAAGCCAGAGCAGTTGCATTTACGGCATTGGCACTGATTTTGGAAAAGTATCCTGATAATGCAGACTATTTGCAGACTTTTGAATACCGCTATGACAGCGGGAAAACTGTCAGTTTCTGGTGCATCAATGACGTAGATGTACTTACCTTTCTTCTTCCAGAAGAATACTGAATTTAAGAAGCCGAAATACTGTGAAAGGATGGTATATGTTTATGAAGTGGTTTCAGGAGATAAGTAATCTTGATGAGTTGAGGAAGCTGTACAGGAAACTGGTGGTAAAATACCATCCTGATAACGGCGGTTCAGAGGAAACCATCAAGGAAATCAATGCAGAGTATGATTTCCAGTTTAAAAGACTGAAAAATGATTTTGAGCATAAGGATACATACAAAAATGCAACAGATAAGCAGAAACAGCAGTATGAATGGCAGAAAGACCAGCAGATCAGGGAAATGGTCATGCAGTTATCAAGATTTAAGGATATTAAAGTTGAGATTATCGGTGTCTGGATATGGGTGTCAAACTGTTATGAATACCGCAAAGAACTCAAAGAATTAGGTTTCCATTGGGCAAGGCAGAAACAGATGTGGTATCTGCATTTTGATGATTTCCATAAATTCAGTTCCAAATCTGCCTCCATGAGTTATATCAGAGAAAAATATGGCTCTGTGGAAATCAGGTTCAGGACAGAAAAAGAAGAAAAAGAGAGCAGCAGGAGGATAAAGGCATTATGACTGATTTAAGCAGAGTAAGAGAGCATGTGGAACAATATTTTAAGGAACATCTTCCCAAATATACAGTGTTGGAAATCAGGGAAAAGTCATATCATCCAGATGATGCCTGTTTTTATATGGTATCGGCTAAGAAAGAGGATGGCACATATGCAGTATGGACAAGCTGGAATGAACAGGTACAGTCGCTTAATTATGGACATTATGATTTAGTATCCGTTGAGGATTGTGAACAGATATTTGCAGAATTTTATTTCAAAGGATAAAAACAGGGAACTCTGGCATTAGTGCTGGGGTTCTTTTTATGCCATAAGTTGCTTAATTTCTTGAATGATTATGAAAACCAGACAGAATATAGGCAGTATTGTAAGGGAAGCGCTTCGCAGAAAGAGAATGTGCTTGGTGAATTGAACTTCTAGAAGCCTTGAAGCTGCTTTACAAATCTTTAACAATTCGGTATACTCTCTATGTAAAAGTAGAAAGTATATTTTTTTAAAGGAGATAGATAAAAAATGGAAAAAGAACTTGAAATTGCAAACAAAATAAATCATGAATTAAATGGATTATTATTTCTTGAAAAATCTGATAGACCTCTTGTTTGTGAAGTATTTAATAAACATAATCCAAATATTAGAATGGAAAATAATAACCAAGTCTGGTACGAAGAAGATGAATTTTATGAATTGTTTGAAAAGATATGTAATGATAATATAACAAATCATGTTGACGAAAGTGAAGTTCTTGAAAATTTAAAAGTTCCAATATATAACTTTGATTATTTACCAGATAGAATTTTAAATATACTAATAAAAAATAAGTATGTTGCAACAAGAGAAATAATAAAGAGAGCATTATATCTATTTTACTATAAATCAATTTTGCTTGATTTAGATAAAGATGAACAAATCATCAGAATTGTAAGAGAATTAGAAAAACTAATAGGAGAATAGAAATGATAGATAAAATGGAAGATATTGAAAAAAAGGATTAGAATTATTAGATGAAGTAATGAATGGAGAAGATACACAAATTATAAAAAAGTTTAATGATGGAATTGGGAAAATCTCATTTTGCGATTATGAAACATTTACTAAGTTGTTAGATGAAATTATTGCAAAAAATCCAGAATTTACACTTAAAAAAATAAAACCATACACATCTCATAAAACACTTGATAACATGATTAGGGATATTATAAAAGAGGGATTGCTGCCTGACAATAAAGATATTATCTATAGAGTTATTTATGTAAATCGTTTCTATGATGATGTAATTTTAAAAACAGAATTTGAACTTGAAAAAATGAAAAGAACAATTAAAACACTATATGACTTAGTTATTGAGGAAATGAACAAAGATAGAAGTAAATTTAAGATAATTTACGATAATAAAGAAAAATATAATATATAGAACAAGAATTTTATCTCCTTGAAAATTCGATATTTCCATTATAAGGCATTTATCGGATAAAGAAATCTGATGCCGTTTAGTTAGGAAAGATGTTGAAAATCAAAAATCAAGCCCCATGAATAATAAAATCTGCCTTGTAAAAAAGAAAAAGTTTGGTTGGTATGGAATGGGATGTAACTGCAAGCTAAAAGAAAACAGTTTTTTTTCTGACAAGTAGCAGTCAATATAGAGTCTACTACCCATTATTTTTCTTTTTTAGGAGGCAGAATTTGTTTTTGATATATCTTTAAAATAATATATTTATTATAGAGAGAAATGATACCTTCTTCTGCTTTGCAAACGGCTTTTTATAGAAGATTCCAATTTCGGTTATAATCTACGAGGCAGGTGCTTATAATACATTAACCCCGCAGTAAGGGGAAGCCCGAAAAGGGCTTGCAACCTGTAATGCAATAAAAAGACATTGGAGGATGGCTGTATATAAACAGTCATTTTTTCAAAGGATTCACTGCATGCCGCCCTAATGGGAGCAGGTTAGCTGAAATAACAAAAATAAGCCTTATGTTCTTGATGGAACACAGGCTTATTTTTTTACCTTCTTTTTTCTGAAAGCGATGATTTCTTCTTTTCGCTGCCTGACAGCGGTTAGTTCTTCTTGCGTCGGTTCAAATTTCAGGATATCCTCTACGTTACAATTCAGGATTAAGCATAATTCATTTAACGTATTTGAATTGATCGGATCCCCATGCCCCATTCTGCGAAGCGTATTACTGCTGATCCCCCAGTGATAAATGAGCTGGTATTTGGTTATTCCAAGTTTTTCCATTGTAGACCATAAAGGCGAATATGAAATCATGTAACCCCTTCCTTTCTGATAGGTTTTCAATATGGATATATTCATTCTAGTATCAATGTAAAATATTGAACATTCATTATATTTAATGGGTGTTACATATTGAATATATTGCTTGCATAGTGGCATTGTGCACGTTATAATATATAGAAATAGGGGCAATATGTAACCCATAAAAAATGTATTTTCGCATATTTATTATTAGAGAAAGCCCTGTGCAAACGAGGAGGAAGGAACGAAATGAAAAAAAGAATAATAGGAATTTTAGTGACAGGAATGATTGTGGCATCCCTTACAGGGTGTGGAACAAAGACAGAGGCAACAGAACAGGTGCCTGAAAGCAGCAATGCGATCGTTGATGTTAGTAATGAGATTACCGAAACAGAAGATACAGAAGCAGATGTTGAGGTCAAAGAAGAAAAAATAACTGAAAATGAGTTCGTTGGTGCGGAAGACGAAAACATAGTTCTGTATGCAGAAGTTGGAAATCAGGATTATTGTCCGTTAGATGAAAAGAATTATGAATCAAGTACTGATACTGTATCAGCTATGGAAGATATTCCTCTTTATAATAGCGGCGGTTATGCAGTTGGATACATCAAAAACGGCTCAAGCATTACACTTGATGAAACTGGAACCGATATTGGTTGGGCAAGATTTGAAAATCCCATTGCAGGAACAGACTATGATTATCTGTATGTATTAAAGGATTATATAACCAATGAAGATGAAATCCGTTTAACAGTAGAAACTATGAAACAAAGAATCATTGATAGAGTTTTAGACAGTCCTGTTAATGATGATGTTCATTATGTTTTCTTAGATGAAAAAGAGTCTGATATGGAAGTCTATGAATGCAATCTGATGTCTGTTTATACAGATGAACTTGATTTTCAGTATTGGCTTGATGAAGAACTTACACGAGATTTCAATATGCTCGATTACAAGACATTGTATGTTGAGTGTGAGGATGATGCAGACGGTTGGATTACAGTAAGACTTTACTACAAAGACATAATCGACTGGACTCAGATTCAGTAAAAAAAATAAGGAGCTATGTATATAGCTCCTTTTTAAATGAACTTTTGTGTTATAAAACAATGGGATTTCATTTATAATATAAAAACCAAAATTTAGGCAAACAATTTTTCATTAGAAAGGAGAAATCATTATGAAGAGAAAGTTTTGGGCAGTCTTAATGACTGTAACTATGGTAATGGTTGGTGGATGTGGAAATCAGATTGAAACCAATGAGAATACAAAAGATGCTATTGTTAATAGCGATGTCAATACTGTTGAAACAAATGAAATGGAATTATCTGAGGCAAATACTACAGAAGTAGTATCTACCGATGTAAATGCAATACAGGAGTTTGATCCTGTAATCACAGAAAAAGATGATTCTGAGTTGCATCTGAAAAACTATCATGATTATCTTGAAGATAAGAATCTGTGTACAGATGAAGATGTTTTCAGTAATGGAGCATTTGAGTCTGTAGAAGATGTATATTTTCAGACAACAAAGAAAGTTCCTATGTATGCTTCAAATGGAGTTAGAACAGGTTATATTGATGAAGATGTAGGTTTTTCAGTAATTGCTACTTGTGGAGATTGGTGTTATTTCTATATTGGTATGGATAACGCTAAGAGATATGCAAGACTCTCTGAAATTGAAGAAAATTCAATGACTCTTGAAGAAATAGATGCAATGAGAGCAGAAGCCGAAGTACAGGCAAAAGTAGATGCAGAAGCTGAGAAACAGCAGACACAGACTAAACCTGTTGAGGATACTTCTTTACAGAATACTCCTCCTGCGACAGAGCCTGTTGAGATTCCTGTTGAAAGTAATAAATATACTCCTGAGGAAGCAATATCTATTTATCGTTCCATTATGGAAGGTGGAGGAATTACTTGGGATCCTTCTCTTAAGGGTGTATCAAGTTGGGGAACAGGTTTCTTCTATCTAGATAAGGGTTATCCCGAATGGGCAGGTGAATCAAGTCTTGAATCTTTTGCAATGGGAGATAGTGTTGGTAATCCTTGGACTCGTTATTATCTTGAAGTAACAGATTCGGATGATGAGTGTGTTTATTTCACATCATGGCATAATTAAAAAAAAGAGGTCTTTCCCACTGTATAATAAGAGAAATTTCATACATATCAGGGTTATTTAAGATAAACGAAGGAAGGAGATATGTAAGTATGAAAAGAAAAGTAAGATTGTTTTTACTTCTGCTGTGCGTTTTTATCATGGCATGGGGCATGACCGCAAATGCGGAAGATTTTTCAATCAGCCAGAAGACAGCGACTATGAATATAGGCGATCTGCTGGAACTTAAGGTGTCTGACACAGATAAGAAGCCTGTATGGATATCTTATAACGAAAATATCGCTAAGGTAGACCAGAATGGGACAGTAACTGCTTTTCGGGCAGGAAAGACAACCATTAAAGTAAGGTCAGGGTTTCAGACAAAAACCTGCACTATAAAGGTAGTAAATTCAAGCATTAAGCTGAATAAGACAACTGCTACCATTTATCATGGAGGCACTTCAGTAAATACACTCCAGTTAAAAGCAACTGTTAAGGGTGCGACAAAGGATGTTGTTTGGGAAAGTTCTGATACAAATGTTGCAACAGTAGATGCAAAGGGAAAAGTAACTTCTGTTTCAGCAGGAACTGTTACCATAACCGCAACAGCAAACAGGAAAAGTGCAAGCTGTACAGTAACCATAAAAGAAAGTAGTATTGCTCTCAATATGGATACAATGCAGTTAAGCAACAAGGGAACTGGAAGCAGTATGAAACTGACTCCCTCAATTGTTGGTTCTAAGAAAACTGTAAAGTGGGTTTCTTCAGATAAAACAGTTGCTACGGTAAGTAATGGAAAAGTAACAGGCAAAAAGTCTGGAACAGCGACTATCACAGCAACAGTAAATGGCATTTCTGATACCTGTGTTGTAACTGTTACAGATGGACTTGTTTCTATCAATGAAGAGAAAGTACTGCTTTATGTTGGAGGAACAAAAACAGAAACAAAGCAATTAAAAACCAATGCTGGAAAGAAGGATGTTCTTGTTTGGAGCAGTTCCAATGACAACATTGCAACTGTGGAGAATGGACTTGTTACCGCAAAAGGGGAAGGAACAGCCATTATAAAAGTTGAATGCAACGGGAAAACAGATTCCTGTGAAGTAACAGTGAAAAATACTGTTACAGAAATAGAGGAAGATTCTGTATTTCTTAGAACAAAAGGTCTAGATAAAACTTATCAGCTAAACAGTTCTGTAACAGGCAGAAGTGGTTCTGTTAAATGGACTTCTAGTGATAATAAAGTTGCTTCCGTAAGCAAAGGAAAAGTAACTGCAAGAAAGGCAGGAACAGTAACGATCACAGCAACAGCAAATGGAGTTTCAGATAGTGTAACAGTAACAGTAGAAGATTTCCTTCCAACCATTAAACTGAATCAGAGCAGTTATGTGCTGTATACCAATAAGGGTAATACCCTTAACTTAAAAGCAACTGTTGATGGAAAGAGCAAAACTGTTTTATGGAATAGTTCCAATGATGCCGTTGCAACAGTGAATAAGGGAAAAGTAACTGCTGTTTCCGAAGGAGAAGCTATTATCTCTGCAACAGCGAATGATGTTACTGCTGAATGCCTTATTACAGTAAGACAAAGCAAGGTAATTCTTGAGAATGAGAATCTGCACTTGGATAAAGGTGAAAAAGGAAATATTCCTGTAGATGTGATTGGAACAAGCCAGACAATCAAATGGAGTACCACAAACAGTAAAGTTGCTACTGTCAAAAATGGTGTTGTGACAGCAAAGAATTATGGTGAAGCAGATATTAAGGTTACTGCAAATGGTATAACAGCTATCTGTCATGTGAATGTATCTGAGTGTCAGCATAAATTCGATGAAGGGAAAGTTATAAAAGAGCCAACCTGTATGGAAGAAGGGATTTGCTTATATACCTGTACCATCTGTGGTTATTCTTATACAGAGAATATCCCGACAACAGAGCATAAGTGGGGAGAATGGAAAACTGTTAAGGAACCAACTGAAACGGAAATGGGAATGCAGGTGCGTGCTTGTATTATATGTAATACAGAAGAAAGTGCTTTCCTGCCTGTTTTAGAGCATACTCATAAGTATGAGGCAACTGTAACAGAGCCTACTTGTACAGAAGATGGATATACCACTTATAAGTGCAGTTGTGGAGATATCTATACAGGTGATGTTATTCCTGCTTTAGGGCATAAATGGGGCGAATGGCTGGTTACAAAAGAGCCTACTGAAAAAGAAGCAGGAGAAAGACTTCATGTATGTAGTATTTGTAAGGCAGAAGAAACAGAGGAAATTTCTAATCTGAGCCATACTCATAACTACAAGGCAGTTGTGACAGTGCCTACCTGTACAGAAGATGGCTATACCACTTATGAATGCAGTTGCGGTGATTCCTATACAGATGATATAGTTCCTGCTTTAGGTCATAAATGGAGTGATTGGCAGATCATCAAAGAAGCGACAGAAAGTGAAGCAGGTGAAAAGAAGCATGTATGTAGTGTTTGTATAGCAGAGGAAACAGAAAGTATTCCTGTTTTGGAACATGTTCATAAATATACTGCAACAACCACTGAGCCTACCTGCACAGAACAGGGCTATACCACTTATACCTGTCAGTGTGGTGATTCATATGTCGATAACTATGTAGACTGTCTTGGACACGATACTTTATGGACAGTAACCAAAGATCCGACTTGTACAGAAGATGGTTGGAAGGTAAAAAAGTGTAGCAGATGTGAACTTATAGAGGAAGAAGCAGTTCTTTTTGCTGTAGGTCACACATTTGATGAAGGCGCTGTTACCAAAGAAGCAACCTGTACTGAGAGTGGAGAAAAAACTTATACCTGTGTAAATTGTGGGGAAGTTAAAACAGAAACCATAGAAGCATCAAGTCACATCTATGGTGACTTTGAAACAATAACTGAAGCTACAGACTTTGAAACATTTGGAACAGCCAAAATGGTTTGTCCTAAATGTGGTACAGTATTGTTTGATAATTTGACGACAGTACTTGTAGATGCAGGAAATGGTGAAACCGCTGTTGTTTATGGTTATTATAACTATGACGAAGCAAAGAAATGCTTCGACCTGACTTATCAGTATAAAGAAGAAAATGGTTTTCTTTATGATGGTTGGGAATACAAGTGGGACGATAGTGTATATGGTTATTCTTGTATTAGAACAGCGGAAATGGCATATCTGTATAACTCAGGTTATGAAGGTGATTTTCATAACAGACCAAATGGAGAAGAACTTAGATGTGGAGAAAACTTGACATATAGAGGATATTTTGAAGAAGGAAGTTCAGATATAGTTATTTCCTATTCTGCAGAAGAAGCCTTTAGTGCTTGGATTAATTCAACAGGTCACAGAGACAATCTAGAAGACAGTGCGAGTAATACTGTTTTAGCTCAGTTCACAGTATGGATTCCTGAATGGAAAGGTTGGGCTGTTTTTTGGGTACAAAACTTTTATTAAAGAATATGACAGGATGGCTATAACATATAGCCAACCTTGTAAATTGCCGATCATACTTTGTCTGATATATTGATATTAAAAAAGATTATCTACCCGATTAGAGAGCAGATAATCTTTTTTATTGCAGATATGAAGGTATATCCTTATAATTCCATTCCATGTATGAAAACTTTTTGGGGATAGGGATATTATGCTGGATGCAGCTTTCTTTCAGCTTTTGGACAAATGTATAGAAACAGCAGGAAAAAGCATCCGCCATGTGGTCATTATAGAGCAGTTCCTCATCTTTGGTCCACGCATAGGCATTTATACACATATCATATTTTATGGCAGTTCCGCTGCCTGTTATGCAGAATTTGATTGCTGTGGCAGGAACAGGGGTGAAATGATGGTTGAGCTGGTAGGCAAGGGTGCTGATCAAGGTTGATGTTCCCTGTGCATCAATGATCCCTTTTAAATCTTCATTTTTGGCAGAATTTAAGGATAGTACTTCAAAGGTCAGATCGGATACATTCCTATGGCTGAACAGGTCATAATATCTGCTTGCAAGATATATCTGCTTATCAATTTTATAAGAAAAATCATCCAGTTCATCCTTGAAGTAATAAGTATTGCCATATTTGAAATCAATAACGGCATTTGTTATTTCATCCCTTATCAGTTCCATATAAGAGAATGCAGTATTTGAGATCCCGCTGTCCATGCCGACCAAAATCTCTGGTGAATATGGAGGTATGTCATTGTCGGCGGGTTGGTAGCATTTCAAAGGAAACTCCAGAGGGATTCCCGTTTCCCGCTGAATGTGTTTTTTGGGTGTGTATGCCATAAGATTATTTCCCCTTTCTTCTTCCGAACGGAATCGTAGTCAGGCTTCTTCTGACCTGTATTTTTACATCCCTGTTAAAAAGAGTAGAAATATTCTGCTTAAATTCGCTAAAATCAGAACAGGCTTTCCGATAACTTCTCTTTTTCCCTGGCAATAAGACTATTTGGAAGTTTGCATAGCTCCTGCCTGCGAAAATGTTTTTGATGATGATCCTGCAGTCAGGCGAATCAAAAAACTGAGTGAACCATCTTCTGGCAGGGTAATCATTTTTTTCCGCATAGAAATCATTACTCAACCCGTAGGGGAAGATGTTATCTAACTGTTCCAGATAAGCATGGGCTGTGTCCTGTCTGTGGAGCAGGGCTGGGTACTTCATGCCTATATACTTGAAAAAATTATGTGGTGTAAGCGGTTCTGCTGCGTAAACATTGAAAAACAGGTCATGCTTTGCTTCTTCTTTGAGGGAAAACAGATATTTGATAATCCCCTCGTCGGCGGCGGTAACAGCTCCATTCCAATCAGAGGCAAACTCTGGTGTGGTGATGAAATGATCTTTCTGGCGTAGTGTTCCCTGTTCAATCAGATCAAGCAGGGCAAATTCAACTTCTTTAACTGTATTGCATTCAAATAGTTCAGTAATCATTTTTATAAGCTGGTTTTTTCTGATTGGTCTGTTTAAGCAGATACAAGTGGATAGGAGAACTTTCTGTAAATCTGGAAGCTCTAATATCCTGTTGTTAGTCTTTTTCATAATAATTTTTAACTCCTTTCGCTTGATTTATGACATATTATGTTATTCTGTGCCATGTTATTTTAATATGTGTTATAAATGCCATATTGCTCTATATTCTTTGTGTTTTTTAGAGATGGACATTGTATTTGGAATAGATTTCCTCACCGATATAGTTTACGGTGATGCTGTCCCAGTTCGATGGAAGAATCCCTGTGTCCTTCATAACTTTGTGTTTCCTGTTTTCTTCCACCCATTCTTGACGGTAAAAATCATATGCTCGTGTGTTCTCATAATCTCGGAGTTTTGCAGCCCCTTCATTATCCCACGTATAAACAGTGACAAAGAGATGCAGATTATAATTGTTTAGATATCTTTGGAACATGAGCAATATATAGGATGCCTGCTGGTATAGTTTTTTGGTATAGATGCTGTCGTTGCTGTCAAAGAGGCAGATACTTATGAAGTTGTGTTTAATATGTTCTATGTAGAAACCATGTGAAGCAAGGTTTTTTAAGCTGTAGTATAGTTTGCTTTTCTCAATATCGCTGTTAAGGCTGTCCATTTCTGTATCCCTGCGGATTTTAGCCATACAGGGAGCTGGTTCACAGCCCTTCTTTAGCTGGATGGCTTCAAACATTTCTCTGTCATACTGGGCAATCTCCAAATCCCTGAAAAAGTCATCTGTCGGCTGGAAATCATTTTCTGCAAAAGCAGTCCAAAGATTATTATAGAAAGTCACCATATCTGTCTGATTATTGGACAGGAGGAGATTGGAGGCATTATAGTTGAGGTATAGAATGATGTTATCCATGCTGATCTCCAAATCCTGTTTTTTCATATCGGGGATAAGTTTCTCGATGATATAATCAATCCTGAAAATCTGCGCAAAGATTTTCGGTTCGCTCCAATTGACCGCTGCTACATCTCTGCTGTCCACATTAAGGAACTGGCTCTTGGGGTATTTGGAAAGATAGAGCATCTGTGTCCTTGTATCTTTGTTTATGGTCTTTTGCAGAAGGAAGCCAGTGCAGATCAGTTCGGCAATATCAAATTCAATATCCTTTTCATTCCTGCCAGAAAGCAGGTGGAAGAGCTTCTTTACTTGCTGGCGGAGCATGTAGCCGTTGCAGCAGAATATCATATAGATCAGGTCTTTGTGCTGATGGAACA
>Ga0137297_10721_pt1 | contig 22840 bp, 30 predicted proteins | sample RamsorincwithD2O_FD_97191 | JGI IMG/M metagenome (GOLD analysis project Ga0137297, IMG submission 97191) | Mouse cecal microbial communities from Vienna, Austria - Mucin amended with D2O | ecosystem: Host-associated > Mammals > Digestive system > Large intestine > Cecum | place: Austria: Vienna... | reverse complement strand
AAATAGCAAAGGTTATGTGCACTTCCCGTCTTTCCATTATCATTTACTTCCGAAGTTTCAATTTCACTTCCTAAAATGATACAAACCTTATCTTTATAGATAATGCCTCCATCTTCAATTTCATAGGCTTCCCCTGTTTTCAAAAATTCTTCAATATCTTCAATGACATAAGGTGATGCACAGTCAATAATCCCTACAATGTTAATTCCTTTACGGTCTGCACATTCTTTTGCAATATTGGCAAAATTAAGAGACCTTGCTGCTGTAATTTTAATTGGCTTTCCTTTTTCGCTTCTTCCAATGTGGACATGCAAATCTGCAAATACTTCATTCATTTTTCTTCATTCCTTTCTCTATTTTTCGCATAAGAAGAGATTGAGAAAATTTTCTTATCTCAATCTCCTATTTTTCTTTTGTGTTTCTATTTCAAAAATTCTCTTTCGTCCATTCTTTTCATTGCCTCTATATCCGCAGCTGTTGGTATAACTGGTTTCTCTTTTTTCTCTTCCTGTATTTCTTTCGTTTCAGTTTCTTCTATTGCAAGTTTTGCCATTTCATAGAGTCTAGAAGCTGTTTTTATACTAATGCTTAATTGTTTTTCTTTATCATACATAGTTAGTGCATTTTGACGAGATATTTTATTAAATTCTTCTGCAAATTCACTAATAATCCCTCGTCCAATACGAGAAACACCTACTGTGTTATTGTTTTCTGCATTTAGCGTAGAGCGGTAATTCGTTGTAATTTTCTCCATTTGCTCAATGAAATTGATAAAAGTTATTAAATATAGATTATCACAATCTTTTAAGTTACGATATTCTAGTAAAACAACTGCATCTTCTACTTTGAAAGCTGCTCGTTCTGGTCTTACCAGTAGCATACCCCCAAATTGATCCACTAATTCTAAGGTATCCGCTTCTAGCTCTCTTGGTTTTAATCCGCTATATCGATTTACCTCTTCACAAATACGGCAAAATTTATCTTGAAAGCCAAGTAGACTTAAGTATTCAGCGCCATCTTTTGCATAAGATTGTACTTTGCTTAAGTCACTGGGATTTTCTGTTTTTTTACAATTACATAATAAATTCGCAGTAAGAGCAAGGTTTTGTTCTACTTCTAAGTCTGTTACTTCTAAGAATAACTTAAGTAACAAGGTTTTGAACACAACCGATGGGTCAAAAAATAAAGAGGCTTTTTTCTTAAGGTAATACATAATCTCCATTTTCTTTACCCAATCTCTTTCTGCAAGAATATATTCTGCAAAACTACTTTCCATATTCTTACCTCCAAAGACACATTTTTCGGCATTTTTTCTGTTTCTATTATATGCGAATTACAAATATAGTTCAATAATATTACAAAAAAGTAACAGAAGTGTAACATAATTGAAATATGTCCACTTCTGTTTCTTATTCGAATAATTTACTTTCTTCAATTTGGGCTTTTACATCCTCGATTTTATCATTGTTTTCAATCACATAATCACATCTAGCTTTGAAAAAATCGTTATCTTCTTGGATGCTAATTCGCTTTTCTGCTACTTCTTCGGTAATTCCATCTCGTTTGCAGATACGCTCAATTTGCAAGTCTTTTTGTGAAATGATAGCAATACTCGCATCACAGATTTTGTCCAGTTCTGCTTCAAACAAAAGTGGTGCATCAATGACAACAATTTCTTTGTCGGTTTCTGCCATCATTTTCTTAATTTGCTTGGTAATATGATTAAAGGTATAACCATTTAGCATTTTTCTTTTTTGGTCATCGTGGTAAATGAAATCTGCTAATTTTTTACGATTTAATTCGCCATTCGGTGTTAAAATGGTCTTTCCAAAGATATGTGCAATTCCTTCTACATACGAACTTCCCTTTTGGGAAAGATCTTTTGCAACTTGGTCTGCGTTAATAATGCAGACGTCATATAATGATTGAATAATCTCACAAACCGTACTTTTCCCGGCTCCTGAACTTCCTGTTATTCCAATTACTTTCATAAATTCAAACACTTTCTCTTTGTTATCTTACAATTAATGGATTGGTATAGTCTAGATTTGCTCTAGACTCATATTCATAGCCTAAGGTATAGGTATCACTGGCAAACAAGTCAATGGCAAGCATTTGCTGAATTTGTCGGTTGGGTCTACCATCTAAGAATTTTTTTACCGATGTTACTAAATTCGTTTTAGGATCTCTTCGTACAATCTCAGATAACAATTCTTTTCCTTTATCATTACACCCTAGTACACGCAAATATGGTATTACCTTGCGAGATAAATCCATCATTTTGCGGTCTATTCCTAATAATGCATAGACCAAAATACGTTGAATTCTCGTTTGGGTGTATCGTTTCGTTTTTACCATATCAATAAAATCTCGGATGGTATTACAATTTTCGGCTGCTTCTTTAATGTTGTATTCTAATCCTTCGGATACATCTGGGATATTGGCAATATCTCGAATGGTCATTTTGCGAAGATTGTATAAAATAATGGTTTCATATTTTCGCAAGTCGAATACCAAGTTTCCTCTTTTCATTTCCTCACGAAGAAGCATATAACATTCCTTCGGCATCACTCTTCGGATATCGTCAAATTGTTGCAACTGCACTAATTTACGAATAGCAGAAGCACTAGCAAAATCGTCTACAATTTTATCGTCATTGTAGAATACTTTTTTGCGTTGCACGCCAAGTGGCATCATATCGCTTTTCGTTTTCTTGAGAGCCTTTAGATATTCGATTGCTAGGATATTATTCGATCCAGATAGAATATTGGCATATCGCTTAATATCGTTCAAATACATCATAATGGCACTTTCACGTGCTTTTGGAAACGAATTTCCTCGGCTTAATTCATGATTGAGCATGGTTACGTATTCGCGTGGTTCTTGGTATAAAACATTGGCAATATTATTCAAACTGGATAAGTCATTGGATTCCATTCCAAAAGCAAGGTTTGTTACAATTCCTGTGGTATTTAATACCTTTACTGCACCCTCTGCAAAGTTTTCTGCACTGGATACACTGTAAATGGTAGGTAATTCAAGAACTAGGTCAATTCCTCCAGCTAAAGCCATTTCTGTTTTTGTCCATTTATTGATTAAAGAAGTGCCACCTCTTTGGGCAAAGTTTCCGGTCATGACGCAGATTGAATAATTGCAGCCAGAACGCTGTTTTGCTTCTTCTAAATGGTATAAGTGTCCATTATGAAATGGATTATATTCTGCTATAATTCCGAGAACTCCAGCCACAGATTTCGCCTCCTTGCTCAAAATGACTTGTACTCCTTTTGATTTGTTGATATAATATCATAAAATCAAATGATTTTCAATGAATAACCAAAGAATATTTAAGAAGGAGAAATCAAAATGGACGAAATCGTGATTTATACCGATGGGGCTTGCTCACGGAAACCCTGGACCTGGTGGTTGGAGTGCTGTTTTAATGTACCAAGACCAAAAAAAAGAAATCTCTGGTGGGAAAAAAGATACGACTAATAATATTATGGAATTAACCGCTGTAATTGAGGGCTTGAAATTATTAAAACATCCTTGCAAAGTTTCCCTTTACAGTGATAGCGCTTATGTAGTAAATGGCTTTTTACAAGGCTGGATTTATAACTGGATCAAAAAAGGCTGGAAAACAGCAGATGGCTCCCCTGTTAAAAACAAAGAATTATGGCAAGAATTATATGAATTAACCAAAGTCCATGAAGTAGAGTTTATCAAGGTAAAAGGACACGCAGATAATGAATGGAATAATCGCTGTGATGAACTTGCTCGTAATGCCATTTCAACAATCAAATAAAACAAAAAAACTCGAATTTTTCCATTCGAGTTTTTTCTTGTTTTATTTTTTCTTTTCGTCAGTTTCTTCTGCCTGTTTTGCTTTTTGCGTACGACTTTCCAAGCATACCGTTACGGCTCCTACTGCGATAAAGAGAACCGCTAATATTTCTGCGATAATGTAAGAGTCAATAGTAAGTCCACAAATTTCAATTAGGCTGAATAATCCTAGAACAGCTACGAGTATCGTTGCCAATGTTTCTAAGCCTACCTTTAAGGCTCCTAATTTACGATAAACAACTGCTTCATAAGCGATTGCAAAAACAATGAAAATACCAATACATACGAGATATGGTCGAATTTCTTCCCATAAATCTGCAGAAGGAATATCCGATACTTCAAAACTATCCCTTGTATTCTCAAGTCCATATTTTTCATTTAAGATTTCATTGATTTTGGTAATTTGTTCTTCTGTAATATCTGCTGTTGTGATAGCAAGTACATCTTCAAATGGACGCATTTTTTGGAATTCTACGGTTTGTTTTCCAAAAACATCTTTAGTAAGTTCTCGAACTTCTGCTAAATCAAATTCTTTTCCCATATATACCGTTGTTTTCTTTGCTTGGGTATATTCTAATCCAAGGTTAAATCCCGTTACGGCTGTCATAACGGTTCCAATCACGATAAATACAACAATGACTGCACCTATTATTTTTTTCATATCTTTTCTTCTCCTATATTTCTTTTTGCTGTTTTTTATTTTCTAGTTCCTAGTACGAGTGTTCTCATAACGGTAACTAGGAATAGTACAATCGTTAAAATTCCCCAGAATAAGGTCATTCCAAAACTGTAAATTGGTAACCATTTCATAAAGCAAAATACAATACTAAGAACAAATACTGGTACTAGCACTTTAATTGCTGCTATGATTCCGTCTTTTAAGCTCTTTTTAGCATCTGCTTCGTTTAATTCTTTGGTATAATTTTTTAGCATCATCCAATTGGCAAGAATTGCTAAGATTACTGTTACAACAACTGCGCTGATCGTTTCTGCGGTTAAGATAACATTGGTATAACGAACTAGGATAAGTTGTGTTGCTACAATTCCAATTATCGTAATCACAGCAAAGATTTTTTCTTTGCGGAAACGAATGGCAATACCGATTACGCAAAGAACTGCTAATACAATGGCTGGTACAATTAGTTTGTCCATTTCTTGTCTGTCTAGTGGCATCGTATTGTATACATTTTCGTCTACTTCATATTCGAGTGGTAATGCTTCTTTATCAATAATAACAGAGAAGTTAGACGCTTGTTGCAAATATTTTTGTAAGTCTGACGTGCTAGTTGTTTCGGTTCCAACCGTTAATTGTAGATTTCCTGTTGTGTTTTCACGGTCAAATGCGGTTGTAATTAAATCATTTCCATCTAAACGAATAAGTACCTTTTTCGTGGTATCATTTCCTTCTTCGTCTTTCGACTCCACATAGTTTTTGGAAATTTCTCTTAATTTTTCTTTTCCTTCTTTGTTGTATTCAACATTTAGGAATACAATCGTTCCACCAGTATTTCCTGTGGTATATTGCACACCGGATTTTTTAATTTGTGCATTGCTAAGCAATACTTCCTTGGTGTCATTATCGATAATTTCAAAAACACCTCTGTCTACAATGACACTGCTAATCGTATCTGTGTAGGTGCTATCTAGTACTTGGATATATACTTTACCAGTAGACTTGTCCATACGAATGTTGTAGTAGGACTCAGAAGCAATTCTATCCAAACGTGCACGGAAAAGCTCTTTTACTTTTGCATAATTTTCCTCGGTTAGCATTTCTTTCGTATTGCCTGTCTTTTCTTGGGATTGCTCTGCTTGTTCTTCTTGGCTTTTTTCGCCTTCTTCTTGTCCCTCTTCGGTTTTGGTTTCTTCTTTTGGCTCAGTTGGCTTTAATACAATGGTGCGATAACCAGTTACGCCATCTCCTAAAATATATTTTGGAAGTTTATTCTCATATTGATAAATCCCTTTTTGGTAAAATCCAACAAATGATACAATGGATAATAGGACGATAATTCCAGTTACTAATATTACTTTTAGTGCTTTATTTTTCACGATAATTCCTCCTCGTTATTACAATAATTTTGTCCCATTCATAATGAGTTCAAACCAAATGCCAAGATATTTCGCAGCATATTTACTCATCATCGTTCGGTCCATAAATATTTCAAAATAGTCTAATACTGGTGATATTTCTGTATCAATGGTTAAATCCAAAATCACTTTTCTTTCTTCTTTGAGAATTTGGAAATTCGCATTGGTTACCGCATAATTTACTTTATCATGTTTATCAAAACTAGACATGTTCGGATTGGAAACACGGTCGCGGTGCACATCTGACTTATCTGCCAAAATAAGTGCTGCTGAAATATCACTCACGGCTGTGCCTGTCTGCTCATCATGATTTCCAATCGCCATCATAATTTCGGTTCTGGATTTTACATCCATCCCCATTTCTTTTAACAGTTGATACGCTAGAATTGCACCAGAATGTGCATGATCTATGCGGTTAATCCCATTTCCGATATCGTGTAGATATCCTGCAATACGAGCAAGTTCAATTCGTTCTTGCGGATATCCCAAAGTCTCGAGCACCCTTGCTGCTCTTTCTGATACAATGGAAATATGGCGGATGGAGTGTTCCGTATAACCTAATGCGTCCATCTGCCTTTGTGCTCCTAGTATCAGTTCTTTTATTTCCTCACTATTTTTTACATCTTCAAATGTTACCATTGTTTCCTCCTATGTAGATTTTCATTCTGTCTTGCTAAATTTTACCGTATATCCATAAAAATAGCAAGATTTTTGCAAAATTATTTACTTGGTTTTTGCAAAATTAACCCCAATAATCCCACCTAACATTCCTGTTAGAATAGCAGCCACAAGCATAATTCCCGTATGTAGGGTAAAAGACATTCCTTCCATTAAGATACTCGAGATAATCCATAATACCAAAAGATAAATCCCTCCTACAAATCCACCATTTACCATCCCATTTTTGGTGTTTTTTCTGGCTGTAAACACACTTCCAATTAAGATACACAAAGAAGATAATAGGATAATCACTGGACGGATGGTACTTTCCTGCATATCGGTACGAGCCAATAAAAGTGAAAATCCGAGTAATAATAGGGCAGACAATACTAGTGCAATCGCACTTCCAATCCCAATGTTTTTCATATTTTTCCATGTAATCTGTTGTTTTTCCATAAAACCCTCCTCGATAAAATTAGCATTTACTCTTCCCTTCAATCTATTCGTTTTTTGGAAAGAAAAGAACAAATTATAAAAAAATCTAGAACACTTGTCAGTTAGAACACATATATGGTATAATAAAAGTTGAAATTGATAAAAAAAAGAAGGTCGTTTATGAAACAAACAAAAGAAATTGAAAAGGAAGTGGAATTTCAAGAAATTATCCATCCACTCATTCAACATCCAACGGTACAAGAAATGCGAAACTACCGTCAGCATTTTCAAACCAGTTGCTATGAACATTGTTACCAAGCAGCCTACTATTGTTATAAAATAGCGAAGAAGTTTCATTGGGATTATCGTTCTGTTACAAGAGCAGCCATGCTTCACGACTTATTTTTATATGATTGGCGCAAGAAAACAGACCGCCATGGACTTCATGCCTATACTCATGGAAAAACGGCTTGCCAAAACGCGAGTGCTATTTTTTCATTATCCGAAAAGGAAAAAGATATCATTACCAAACATATGTGGCCAGTTACATTGGCTTTTCCAAAATCGAAGGAAGGATTTTTGCTTACTTTTGTCGATAAATATTGTGCCATTGAGGAGTCCTTTGCAGAACTCCACTTACCAGCATCCTTTCAAAAACTGGGGCATTATGTTTCTGTTTTCTTTACCGTTATTTTATTTAAGAAAATTTTATAGAAAAACGCTCCTCATAGCGAGGAGCATTTTTTATTTTGATTTTTGGTATACGTATTGTAGTATTTTTTGTTCCATTTGTTTTAGTTTTGCTTGTTCGTTTGGGTCTTTTAAGACAAATTTTTGCATGGTTTTCTCAATATATCTTTGTTGTTGTACGACTTGAAAACTTGCCGTTTCATTTAAGTCAAAGACCAATGCTAATAGTTCTACTACCGAGTCAATTTGATTGAACTTTCTTCCTTTCTTGCGGAGAACGGTTTGTTCTTTTTCCACTTGCTCTTGTACTTCTGAAGATATTTTACTTCCGATTGATTTGTGCAATCTCGGTTTCGTCTTGCCAAAAGACTTCACAGGCTTCATAGAAAATATCTAATTTATCTGCATCACGGATGATTTTGGCAAACAGTAATTTCTCGCCACTTACGTCCTCAGAAATCGCATATTTATTGTGGTTTTGAATTGCCGTAAAAATGAGATTATCATACTGGCTATCGGATAGGTATTCTCGAATTTTCCCATTTTCTTTTAGGATTTCAACCGCTCGGTCCCCGTGGTCAAAACTTTCTTGGTCCGAATAGGTTTGGAATTTGGTATATTGCTCAAACCTAGCAATATCATGTAATAATCCAATCATGGTTGCAAGGTCAATTTGTTCTGCACTTAGTTTCATTTTCGTTGCAATTTCTCTTGCGTTTGCCATTACGCGAAGGGAATGGCTTTGTTTTCTTGCAATCGCAGCATTGGTTAAATCGTATTGCCTCGTTTCTTCTAGAAATCTTTCTTTTGCTTTTTCTATCTCTATCATTGTTTTTCCTCACTTTGTTTTTAGAATACGGAGTGTGTTTAGAATAGTTAATAGGGTTACCCCTACATCAGCAAATACAGCGTGCCACATTTGCGCCATTCCAAGAGCACTTAATACCAGTACCACAATTTTTGTTGCAATGGCGAAAATAAGGTTTTGGCGGATGATGTGGATGGTACGATGGGAAATGTGAATTGCTTCTGGAATTTTGGCTAAATCGTCTGTCATAATAACCACATCAGAGGCTTCGATCGCCGATTGGGAACCAACCCCTCCCATAGATATTCCAATATCCGCTCTTGCAAGGACAGGAGAGTCGTTGATACCATCTCCTACAAAAGCAACCATACCTGTTTCATCTTTGTGTTTGGCTAGATGTTCCTCCAAAACTGCATATTTATCTTGTGGTAGCATTTCATATTTTACCTCTTGTATTCCAATTTCTTTGGCAACTGCTTGTGCTACCTCTTTTTTATCTCCCGTAAACATATGGGTAGTAACACCCATTTTGTGTAAATCGTTCATGGTTTGTTTTGCTTCTTTTTTGATGGTATCTTTTAGTAGAACACGCCCTACTACTTCTTCTCCTATCTTTAAGTAAATGCTCGTTCCCGTTAATTCTTCTGTTTCTGTTGCTCCTACCAAACTAGCATTTCCAATTTTGACTTTTGTTCCTTGGATTTCATATTCCATTCCTTTTCCTGCAATTTCGTGGTAATTTTCTACATCACTGGTATCGATTTCATGGTTTACTTCTTTCAAGATTGAAAGAGCGATTGGATGGTTCGAAAAACTTTCTCCTTTTGCCATATATGCTAAAATCTGCTCATTTGTATAGGCTGGCGATAAACTTTTGATTTCAGCAACGTGAAACTCCCCTGTGGTAATGGTTCCTGTTTTATCCAAAACAATTTCTCGGATATGATTTAGATTATCTAAATACTGGCTTCCTTTTACTAAAATGCCAGACTTGGATGCTCTTCCAATTCCGGAAAAATAGCCAAGCGGAACGGAAATTGCGATTGCACATGGACACGAAATAACTAAAAATGCAAGGGCACGGTAAATGCTTTGCGAATAGGTAACATCTTTAGCAATCATTGGCAAGCATACAGCAACAATAACCGCAAGGAGAATTACGATTGGGGTATAAATTTTTGCTGCTTTGGAAACAAATGTCTCTGTTTTTGCTTTTTTATCCGTCGCATTTTCCACTAATTCTAAAATCTTGTATACGGTACTATTCTGGTATTCTTTGGTTACTTGCATTTCCACGACTGCCCCTAAGTTAATGGAACCAGATAGTACTTCGTCTTGTTCTTTTACTTCTCGCAATTTACTCTCTCCCGTTAAGGCAGAGGTATCTAACTGTGAATTGCCAAGGCTAATTACTCCATCTAGCGGTATTTTCTCGCCTTGTTTTACCAAAATCGTATCTCCTACTTTGATTTCCTCTGGTGATACTTTTTCAAACCCTTCTGCTGTTTTTCGATTTGCATACTCTGGTTTAATATCCATCAATTTTTGGATGGATTTGCGAGAACGGTCTACGGCTCTATCTTCTAACATTTCTCCAATTTCATAAAGGAAAATAACCATCAGACCTTCTAATCTTTCTCCGACACAGAAAGCACCAATACAAGAGATAGTAATGAGTAGACTTTCATCAATTTGCTTTGCGCGAAAGAGTTTTTTGGCTGCGGTAATTGCCGTTCGATACAATAAGATACTGTAACCTAAAATCCATACCACATTTTGTATTCGTTCGTGGACAGGTAACCACATCGCAAGGATGCCAAAAAGAATACCAAAAACTAATCGTAAGATTGGGAATACTATTCCTTTTTCCTCTTCTTCTACCTCGGTTTCTTCCCACTTTTGAACGGTTACCTCTGGTTCTACTTTGGCAACAATTTCTTTCACTACTTTTTGTGGATTTGTATTTTCTGTTTCCAAACTTAATTTACAGGCCGCAAAATTAACATTTACTTTTTCAAACCCTTGTTGTTTGGCAACTGCATCTTGTATTTTTGCTGCACAGTTAGCACAGTCTAAATCTTTTAGATAATATTTATACTTCTTCAATGTGTTCACATCCCTTCTCGAAAATTTGTCTAACATGGTCATCTGCAAGGGCATAATATACCACTTTCCCACTCTTTCGGTAAGTAACTAATTTGGCTTGCTTTAATACTCTTAATTGATGAGATACTGCGGATTGTGTCGAGTTAATTATCATGGCAATATCGCAAACACATAACTCTTCTTCCAATAAAGCAGAGATAATTTTCATTCTGGTAGAGTCCCCAAATACCTTAAATAATTCGGCTAAATCAAAGATTTTATCATCACTTAAAATATGTTTCTTTACTCGCTTGATACTTTCTGGATGGATGGCTTTATCCACACATTCTAAAATTTCCTCTTCCATATTTCCTCCTTATATATGAATAGTTGCTCATGTATTTATATATATATATCTTACTTCTGTGTTTTGTGTTTGTCAATAGAAAATTTTGAAAAAAAGAAAGAAGACCTACTATTTCTAGTAAGTCTTCTTGTGCTGGTGACCCCTACGGGAATCGAACCCATGATTCAGCCTTGAGAGGGCTGCGTCTTAACCGCTTGACCAAGGGGCCATACAATATGTATTGCTTAACACCTTAATACTATACTACATTTTGGCCGGTTTCGTCAATACATATTCTAAATTTCTCTTTATGAAATGGTCGTAATTCGTATTTCGTGGATATGACTAGAATTGTCATAGGAAAAACGAACACGATAATATTTCCCTGCTTTTATGGTTTCGCGTACTTCATCTGGTGTCATTTTTTGATTATCAAGTTTTACGGTTACTTGATGTGCCTCATACATCGAATTACTATTGCTTACCGCTGTCATAAGAGAACGAATACTGCTACTGGTCTGGGAACCTTCATAGATTTCAAAGGTGCTATTAAATACTTGTGACTCTCGAACTTCCAAACTACTTGGTACTTTGTCTTCTTGCATCATACCAGTATTTTGTGCGGTTGAGAAGATAGCAAGTCCTAATCCAACGAAAATAAGCAAAAAGATTAAAACCGTTACAATCGGAACAACGAAAAATCCGACTAAAGCACAAATTCCACATCCTTTGGCATAACGTGGTTTATCTGAATAATTGACACAAAATAGGATGAGTCCTGCGAGTGGAATAAAGAAAGATAATACCTTTAACCCTACTGGTGCTGGCTCATTTGCATTTTGTGCGTTATTGGTTTCTGTTACAACTTCTGTTTGAACTGGTTTTTGCTCCTCCATATCAATTCCTCCTTTTATTTCCTTTATTTTAACAAATATCTTCTTTCATTTCAACGCATCTTGTTAAAATCTGCTGTAATCTTTCATCTTGCTTGGTTAAATAGAGATAACCGATTAAGGCTTCAAATGCAGTCGAATACATATATTCCTCTACGGTTGCATTTTTGGCGATGTGATGAGACTCGGTGTTTCGTCCTCTTCTCACAATATCTTTTTCTTCCTCAGTTAATTCTGTTTGTAAACTTGCTAATAGGTCTGCTTGTGATTTTGCTTTTACATATTGAATAGCCTCTAAGTGTAGTTTATGTGGCTTGCTTTGCATTTGGTTGACAAGGTGGATACGGATGTATAACTCATAAACCGCATCTCCTACATATGCCCAAGTTAGGGGCGACATCATGTCTACTTCTTCTTTTTTACGATTTCTTTGTATCAGCTCTTCCAATTTTTTCTCCTTTTTCTAATGATTTGGTCTTTCTAATGAGATTTTGCCAAGTCGGCCTTTACGAAAGTCCTCAATTACAATTCCAGCTACTTTTTCTAAGTCGACCTCTCCGCCAGAAATAATGGCTCCTCTTTTTTTGCCAATTTCATTCATCATTTCAATGATTTTTTCATTTTCTTCTAAATCGCTTTGCTCAATTTGTTGCAAGCGTTCCGCTTCTAGTTTGTATCTTTCTTGCAAGTTTTTCGGATATTCTTCTTGTAGTTTTTTGATTAGTTGATAGCCAATTTCTACGGTCGGCAATATTTCGTCTTTGATGGTTCCTGTGTAGGATAAGTTTAAGGCAACTCCTTCTCCATCTAGTTTTGGCCATAATACACCTGGCGTATCTAATAACTCAATTTTATGATTCACACGAACCCATTGTTTTTGCCTTGTAACTCCTGGCTTGTTTCCTACTTGTGCAGAAGTCTTTTTTGCTACACGGTTAATGAAAGAGGACTTTCCGACATTTGGAATACCAACTATCATAACACGGATACCTTTACCAATGCGACCTTTGCTTTCTAACTTTTGGCGAAGTTCGTCTTTCATTTGCTCTAGTTCTTTTACGACTTCTGTAATTCCCTTACCTGAATTTGAGTCCACTAAAATTGCTTTTTGGTTTTGCTGTTCAAAATATGTCTTCCATTCTTTTGAAACAGCGTCATCTGCCAAGTCTGCTTTGTTGAGCAATAAGATAACTGGCTTTCCTTGCAGAATTTGCTGGATATCTGGATTTTGGCTAGATACTGGTATTCTGGCATCTAGCAGTACAATGGCTACATCGACCAATTTTAAGTCTTCGCTAATTTGCTTTTTGGTTTTTGCCATGTGACCTGGGAACCAGTTGATGTTTGTTTTATTTTGATTTTCCATTTTTCTCACCTTTTTTATCTTCCATTTGTTTTATTTCGTCTATGTATTTATAACTTAAACGATTACTTTTGGATATTGCAGATTTTTTGGTTTCTTTCTCATATAAATCCTTAGCACCTTTTGCAACTCCTCCGCCTCTTTTGGCTACCTTCAAATTTTCTTTTAAGTTTTCCATCTTGTGCTTTCATTTTCAACTGTCGACATTTTGTCGATAGTTCACTTTTCTCTTCTTCTGTCATTCTCGTTTTTAATCGATACCAATAGTCATTTGGATTTTTACTATCAGTCAATGCACTTATAACATCTACAATGCTAAAAAAATACTCTTCTTTTTCACTATCCCATATACTTCTAATTTCTTTATCTTCAAAAAGATTTGATATTGTTTCTAATTTATTATCTATAATTTTTTCTCCTTTCTGTAACATTTTCTATTTAATTGGCTTTACTAACAAAACTAACTTATTTTTTATACTCAATTTTTATTTATTATCTTCTAATTCTCCCTCTCTATTTTCAAAAGGCTCGGATTCAATACCTTATTTATTTTTAAGTTCTATACTCGCTAAAATCATCTTATTGTCAACTTAGTTCTACTTCTTTTTTCTTCGTTTGAACTGTCAAGTTCTCTCTTCGTTCTAGCAATCTTACAATTCTCGGTCTATTATATCTTTGAATTATAATGAATTGACTATCGAATATCATAGCAGCTAATGCTGTTATGAAGAAGATCCAAAAATTTCCCCAAATGAGTGAAAAAAATATTGTTGACACTGAAATTGCTTCATTTATCCAATGATCAACTTCTGACTTTGCCATAACATTAACAATACTCTCTAATGAATTATCTTTTAGTGAAAATTGTTCTGGATTATATGTAAGAGCTTTATCTTTCCAGTCTTTGACTTTCAAAAATTTATATAATCTCTTTTCAAGTTTGTGTTCCTTAAACCATTTTTGTTTGTAATTGATATTTTTTCTAAATAATTTAGATATATTTCCCATAATAATTCTAACCCAAAAGTGATACATTATTGTAAAAGTTGTAATGCCTATCCATAATACAATCTGACTATCCGTATGATTACCATAGTATAATATAAAACAAATTATAGAAGTAATTAAACATATAGCAATAACACTATACATAAATATTGCTGGTCCGCTATTATTTAACTTTATAGACATTTTTTTGTTACTTTTATCGTTTTCCATATTTTTCTCCTTTTTTTATCATAATGTCTAAATTTCCATACACTTCCTATATTATATCATTATTATCCATTTACAAATTTTCTTTTCTTTTTCATTATTTAATCCATCGAATTCGACGGGATATTTTCTAATTTTATCAAATTCGCTTTTCCATTTTTATTTAATTCAATTTCAAATACTAGATTAGACTCCTCATTTTCTCCTATGTGCTAATTCTTGCTTTAATTCATCATTTGTTAATGAATTTTCAAACGGAAAGGCTAATGTAATATGTGGAGATATTTTTCCATATAGTTCATTATATTGTTTTCTAATTTTTTCTATTTCATCGATATTATCAAATTGGGGAAAGATTAAAATATCTCTCTTACCTCTATTTATATATTTCATGTTTAGCCTCCCTTATCGGATATACAAAAGTTCGAGTTTAACTTGTTAATCGTTTTTACACAAAGAAATCGTTGATTATTTCTCGTAACTCTACTTTATTTTCTTGGAACTGGATTTTTCTATGTCCATTTGCTCCAGAAGGGTGCGGAAATCCTAGTAGGCATTGTTCTCTTCTTATCCCATTTTGGCTTATCATGTATTCTAAGACTTCTTCAACCGCTTTTCCTAAAGGGATAATAAAGGCATTGGGCAGTTTTTTTATCTCTTCATAGAAATATTTTTCTAAATAACTTTTCAATACTTCATGTTCCAATATTTTAGGAGAAAAGCCAGTGTAGTTTTTGTTTTGGATAAACACTGGATATGGTATCATGGAAGTCGTATGGAGTAAGTTGTCTTTACTGGCAAACAATTCTGAACAAGAACCAATTTGAAGTTTATCATGCAAGTTCAGCTCATCTAACATTTCGATTAGATTTTTTCTCATACTACCCGCAAAGCGTGAATTTCTTTTACATTCTTTTTTGATTTCTTCGGTTTCCATTTTTTGGACTAATCCATCCTGTGCTGTTTTATATGCAATGCTTGTCTGTGTCCACCCTGGTGTTATACCTACAATGAATATTTTAGCCTTTTCATTTACAATTTCGTTATGTGGAGCATAATAGATTTTCATATGATTATCGCTATATAATTCAAATTTCTTGTTCAAAATGTCTTCTTTTGTGAAACCACTTAGTTTTTCTATCTCATTACAATATTGCTTAAACATTTTTGCTTCCCTTTATATCAAGTTTTCTGTATCCGATACCATTTCAAATTTATATTTTTGATTGGCTAAAACGATAGCAGCGTCGATTGCTAAGTTTCCTGCTTTATCTTTATACCCCAAGTATTTCTTCGTATTGTTCATACGAGCAAGAAATCTTTGATATTGCCTTCCTGTATCAGTATCTGGACGATTTTCGTAGACCTTTTTTATTTTTCCTATCATTCTTACTTGTGCATATGGTTTTCGATTATTTTCCTCTACGAATAGATATCCTAAATAATGAATATCTTCTAATTCTATATTTAATTCTTCTCGATATTCTCTTTTTAGTGTTTCTTCATAACTTTCATTTTTCTCTGGCTTTCCACCCGTTAATTTATATCGATTGTCTTCTATTCTTAACATTATTCTGCCATCTTCCGAGAAAACAACGCCATAAACTTGCTTTATTTCTACGTTATCTGGAACAGCACACTCATTCCAAGTAAAATGAACCATTGGTTTTCTCCTTTTTGTTAGAGAATTTCTTCTATCCATTTTCCATCTTGATAGGTTATTCGATAGGCGTTCTTGTCCTTATTACTTTTTATAATTTTACATTGTCCATCTACGATTTCTAATGCTACACAATTATCTAATGCAATTCCGTCTAATTGTTTTTGTTGGATTACTTGGTAAAATTTTTCTCTTGCCGCTTTTCCCTTTTGCTCATAATGTACACAGTTAATTGCATTTATCACACCAATTCCTTCTAGTAAATCATAGTTATATCTGAACCAACAATAACTTCCCGCACTTAGTCCTGAACAGACAATTCCCTTTTCATAAGCTTGTTGTAAAATTTTATCAACACCAAGTTCTCTCCATTTTTCTAGCATAAACTTGGTATTTCCTCCACCAACATAGATTATGTCAGTTCTGAATATATCTTCTTTTACGGTTTCGATGTCGATATCCTTTCCTAATAAATCTAAATTAGAAACCGTGCAGCCCAAGTCTTCAAATATTTTCTTTATCACAGAAAAATACTCTTCACTATGCGATGAAGCAGTTCCAATAAATAATAGGTTTGGATTTTTCTTGTTGGATAGCCTAACGATTTCTTCGTCAATTTCTCTTGTTTCATATGGCAATCGTACTCCATCTTTCATTCTTGGTACTTCTCCGCCACCAATACATACTAATTTTCCCATTTTATCTCCTAATTCTTGCTAATTTATCCATTACACTACCAAAGTTTTTATCTTGCTTCAATTCTTCTGTTGTCAACCATTGATATCCGCTAACCTCACTTTTATCCAAACAGATTTCCTCTATTGTTTCTGTAAAAAAGAAATAGCGGAAATCAAAATGATTATGTGTTGGCATAGCAATTCTTGTATTCGCTGGAATACAATGTGTATCAATATCAAATGGAACTCCTGACTGACACATTTGCAAAAGTTCCAAATTCGTCAAGCCTGTTTCTTCTTGCAATTCTCGTTTCGCCGTTTCCAATAACGACTTATCTGCTTTATCGACATGTCCGCCTGGATATAAAAACATTTTTAAGTCTTGATGGTATAGCACTAAAAACTTATCCTCGCTTTTGCAATAGACAAATGCACCTGCTGTTAAATGTCCGTTTGGATTGTTCCAGTCTGTTATTTCTTCTGGCAAAGATTGTTGTAAAAAATCCTGCAATCTTTTTTGTCTTTGTTTTTCCTCAGGAAATCTTGCCAAGTATTCCTTTAGAATTTTTTGTACTTCTTCTTTCATACTTGATACCTTTTTTTGAAAAAATAATTGATGGTTCCCGGTGGGCAATCCTCTATACTAGCATACATGTTATATCCTAGTTTCTCATAAAATCCTTTTGCTTGGAAATCCCATGTTTCTAATCGAATACCAATCAACTTTGTTTCTTTCACATAGTCTTCTACCTGTTTCATTAGGCTTGTTCCAACTTTTTGTAATCGGTAGGCATCATCTACCCAAAGAAGTTCTAAAAAGTACCACTCATATAGGATGTATCCAACGGCTCCTCCGATTAATTTTCCATCTTCAAAAGCATAGAAATTCTTGGCTTCATTCGCCTCCGAAATCGGATTTTTCTGGAACCACTGGCATTTCTGCTTATTACTTGCCACTAGGCTACTCCAAATTTTTTCTTGTAAATCTTTTTGATTACTTGCTTCAATTTTTATCATGACTTCCCCCAACTTGTATGTTATCGTTGTTCTTCACTTTGTGAACGGCTTTCAATCGCTAAATAATTGGCAACCGCTTCTTCAAACCTTCTAGTTCTACCATAAAATTTATTTCTTTCCGCATAATCTTCAAATTGTTCTTCTTTATGAACATCATCTAGTGGAAAGATTTCGCCATCACACGCTTCTATGATTTCTAGTTCTTCCGGATCTAAATCTCGGTAGATTGGTGGCACTCCCAAGAAAGATAATCCTACCATGTCCAATGGGTCAATTTCGTCTGCTTCTGGGAGAATGTCCTCATACGCTGGGCAAAAGGTTCTTAGTTGATATGTATTTCCAAGTCTTGTTCGCTTTCCATCCCTTTCTTGTATCCTTTCTACCAAAACCAAGTCTATTCTTTCTGATATGCGGGTAGTATGGCTATAGTATTGGGAACCATCTGGGCATTTCTGTTCAATAAGCAAATCTTCCTCTAGTCCATCTGCATTGTATGTACTAATGTCCGTTTCTACGCCTTTTTCATTATCTTGGTAGCGTATCCTTCTTAATTTGTTTGCTTCGCTGTCATAATAGTATTTCACACTTCCTAAGCAGTCCGATACTCCCTTGTTTTCAAAAATACTAATACTGCCATCAGCTTGTATCACAACAATCGAGCCAAGTAACCCAATGGCTTCTTGCGAAAATGCTTGCACATTTGCTCTTCTCATAAGGGTACTTAGTTTCCACAAAATTGACTCAAATCTTGGGTGGCTTGTAACTTGTGCGTCTAAGTTTGTTGTTCCTAAAAACTCTCGAATAAATTGTATATTTCTTACATTTTCTAACTTCTTATCACTGGAATCATTCATATTTCTTTATCCTCGCCAAAAATAACCTTACAAATTGTTTGATATTGTTCCTGAAAATTTTTCCTAGTTTGTTCACTTAAATCTTGATAATCTTTTTCAAAGTATTTTCTCATCCACTCTCGAACTTCCGATAATGGCACCTGATTTCTTGTATAAGCTGAATTAAATAGCATTGGGATATTCGCAAAATGTGCTAATATATCTGCATCCGCAACACATATTTCTTCGCTTGTTTTTGCATTTTTACTACTTCTATGATTGTACACACAGGCTAGCACTCGTTCCATTTTCTCAGATGGATATTGAAATTTAGTCAAGATTTCTCGTGCTATCTTCTCTCCGTTGATATGATGGTCTTTACGGTCCCCTACTTTTCGGATTAAAGCAATATCATGTAGGAGTGCCCCTAACTTTACAATCTCTAAATCCGCATTGTATTCTTTCGCAAGACGAATAGCCTCTCGATATACATATTGGATATGCTCTTTCCAAAAATCATAATGGTTTGCGTCATTTCTTTGATGAACTTCACTATCTTTTCTTACTTCTTTTTCCACAAGTTCAATAATATCCATACATTTCCCCTTTATAGTTCATATTCTTTTATCTCACAATTTTTAAGTCCTCTGTCTAAAAACATCCCATCACCAATTCCTTCAAAGTATGCGCTAAAGGCTTTGGATACACCACTATGGGCTACAATTAGGACACTATGGTATTCTTTTGTTTTCAATTCGTCTAAAAAGTCGTGCACTCTTTTGAAAAATGGTTGTACCCTTTCATTTGTACCATAGGTAACGGTCGAATCATAATTCCAATAATCTTCTCGGTCTGTTACCGTATATGGTTGTCCTGCAAGACTTTCTGGATTTCTCTCGCGAAGTCTTTCATCGGTTTGGATTGGAATATTTTTGCTGTTAATAATCTCTGCGGTATGTCTTGCTCGAATGAGCGGAGAGGAAATTATAATATCAAAGGAAATATCTTGTATTTTTTCTCTTAATTCTTTTGCTTGCTCTATTCCCTTTTCATTTAAGTCTTCTGTTTCGGTATTAAATATTTTTAGTGCATTGGTTGCTACTTCTCCATGCCTTACTATATATACTTTCATTCTTTCTCTCCTTTTTCAATCTTTTTAGATTATACCATATTTTCCCTCTAAATTGCAAAAAATTGCTAGATTTTACAAGCAAAAGAAGAACAAAACACAAAATGGGTTTGTTCTTCTTTGTATTCATTCCTTAATTATGACAGAAAATAGCACGAAGTTTGGTAAAAATCCTCGTAAAAAGAGAGATTTTGTATGGAATAACTGGTGCATCCTCTTCTGCTTTACTTCCTTTATGTCTTCCTCTTAATTGTGCTTGTTGTCTTTGTTCATTCGTTGCCAACATTTGACCTAATTTTTCTTGTTGTACTTCGCTTGCGAAAAAATCTCGGAAAATGGTAACAAGCACAGCATTTGCCTCTCTTGAAATTGGTTGTTCATGTAAGCCTTTTGATGGGTCAAAATTGTATTGGTAGCTCTTATCTCGATAGCTTTCATAGAAATCAATTTCCTCTTTTGGAATTTGGTCATATTCATTTCTTGGTAGAAATCTTAAAATTTCAAGCACTTCGGTATATGCTTTTTCATATGCAGTTGACATGAACTTTCTCTCCTTCTTCTGTTTTTTCTGGTTCTGCTGTTCTTCCTCTTGCTTCAATCGCTTGTCTTACTTCACTTAAACTTGCATGGTTTTCTCCAATGGCTTGTTTCAATAAGTCTTCCATATGGAGTTCCGCGCCTTTCATTTGCGCTTTTATTTGTAATCTATCTTTAATACTTTCACTTACCATACGATAAAATTCTTGGTTTCCTTTATTGGCAAGTAGGATGGCGTCATCATAGAGAATTCCTTCTCTTCTATTGGTCGCAGCCATTTCTAAGACATAATCTCTTTTTCCATCTGTGGTATAGCCAGCTGGTAAATGTTGTGTATCATAGGTAAAATTGCCATTTGTATTTAGATAACTGAAAAATAAATTCGTTATTTCTGAAACGCTTTTCCCGATTGTGTTAGCCATTTCATTGAAGTTTAGGCTGTCTACAAACTGTCCAACAAATTGTTCCAGCACAAGGGCAACTCTTGCTTCTTCTTCCTCTCTTAGTCGCATTTCTTCTTGCATTACTTTTACGGTTGAGGCTAAGAAATGGATTTGTGCGAAAAATCTGCGTTTGTATTCTTCTGCTAAAGCATTTGCCTTTCCTGCATCTTGTTCTTTGGCTAGGTCTTGGAACTTTTGCTTCATATCCACATAGGAGTCATCGCACATCTCACCTGCTAGTGAATAGTCTTGTCGATGTGCCATATTTTCTAACATCCATCCATGATTTAGAAGTAAGGCTAGATTGGTTCCCATTTGTCCAGCAAATACTCTCTCAATTTCTCTATTCTGGCATGCTGGAATGGTTTTCTGTGAGAAATCCATCATAGCTTGAACTGCTTCTCCATTTTTTTCTTCCACAAATTTTTCAATATCTGAAATACGGAATGGGCTTTCCAAAACTCGAGTGGCTTGTCCATACCTTTGTCCTAGTGAATATTGCTTGTCTACGGTATCGATAAAATCTTTCAGTTCTAAGTTTGGATTACCTGCTAGTTCTCTTTCTTTTTGTAGAAACTCTTCAAAGCCTTCTTCTTGCATTAGACCTAAGCGTTCAAAATATTCACATAGCAACTCTGGTCTTTCTCCTTCTAGTAAGGCTTCTGCATATTCAATCCCTAATGCTTTCAAATTTTCTTTTCTGGCTTTATCTTCTGCCGAATAGTTGGAATTTTCACTAAATTTGCGATAATCTCCTTCAACGGTTAGCGGTAAGCCCCATTCTTCCGCCACTTTATTTGGAAACTCGCGAACACTTTTAATTTTCGGTAGTTTTATTCCAAACTTTCGCATTTTTGCATTGATATCTGCTTCAATCTCTAAATCTTCTAATGGTGCTGTTCCCATAAAACGTACTTCATATTTTCTTTTTCCATTTTGTCCTGGTGTACTTTTTAGGAAAATTTGGTGATGTCCTGGATATTGTGGATTTTCAATTTTGGCTACATTGGCTCCTGTTTGGATGGTTACTGCATTTTCTGTTTCTGCTAAACCTGAATTGACACCTTTGTAGTTCTCAATTTTTCCTTCGTTTGTTATTTGGAAAATGGCTCTTCCCATTGAAGTAGTAGCAAGTCCAATCTCTGCTCCATGAAGTTCCATACTTTCCAGAATCGCTAAATCGTTTATCCTCTCAAATGTTATAAAGTGTTCATCGGTTCTGGTAATCATGCCTCCGATTAAAATTCCTTGCTCTAACATTTTCTTTATCTCTTGGTTCATAATCTCTCCTTTTAATGGGGATATTTTTTCATTAGTGTCATTATATCATTAGTCTACAAAAAGCACTACCTTTTTTGCAATTTTTTTCTATTTTCTTAAATAACAGAGCAAGGGACTGAAAATCCCTTGCCCTAATTTGTAAAGTAAAATAAAAAAAGGCTGATATTTCAGTCTTTTTCGTGGTGCCTCGAACGGGAATCGAACCAGTGACACAGGGATTTTCAGTCCCTTGCTCTACCAACTGAGCTATCGAGGCATATAAACAAAAAAAATGGCGACCTGGAACGGGCTCGAACCGTCGACCTCTAGCGTGACAGGCTAGCGTTCTAACCAACTGAACTACCAGGCCGTAAAAAAGATGGTGGGCGCAATAGGGCTCGAACCTATGACCTCCTGCTTGTAAGGCAGATGCTCTCCCAGCTGAGCTATGCGCCCGTCTTCTATCGACTTACTAAGTATACTAAATTCAAAAATAATTGTCAACTACTTTTTGAAAATTTTTGTATTTTTTTCAAATTTTCCCCTTGCACAAAGGAAGAGCGGGGGAAAATACATCTTTCCCCGCTTTTTTTCACTTCCAATAGCGTGCGAACGTGTGGTTTCCGATTTCAATGCGTACTGGCATTGCAGTCTGGTTCCGGGCATCTTTTGCCTTTTGACTGATTGCATTCCAGTTGAAAAAGTAGAGTGCTCCACCTTTCCAATACGCCTCGTCGGTCAATCCTTGATGCTCTGCTTGTTCTCTCAGCAGCTGCTCGGTTACCCGCTCTCCAAGGAAAGCAAGTCGAACCGCTTCTTTGAGTTCATCAGACAGGTCTTCCTCAGTTACAGGTCGAT
>Ga0137297_10720_pt1 | contig 22852 bp, 23 predicted proteins | sample RamsorincwithD2O_FD_97191 | JGI IMG/M metagenome (GOLD analysis project Ga0137297, IMG submission 97191) | Mouse cecal microbial communities from Vienna, Austria - Mucin amended with D2O | ecosystem: Host-associated > Mammals > Digestive system > Large intestine > Cecum | place: Austria: Vienna... | reverse complement strand
GATATTAAATTTAAGACTAAGAAGTTGGAGAAGATCTGTTCATCCTATTCAAATCTGAAAAAAGAATTTGGAGAAAAAACAGCAAATAAATTAAGTCAACGTTTATCGGAAATTAGAGCTGCCTCCTCTCTTCAATTCTTATTGGACAACAGAATTGGAAGATGCCACTCTTTAAGTAACAACCGGACTGGACAGTAGCAATGGATTTGGTTCATCCTTATAGACTTATATTTACTGATTCACCTCCCGATTCAGCTATAATAATCGAGATTGTCGATTACCACTAATAAAAGAAAGGCCGTGGTTCCATGGAGAATAGTAAAACCTACCTGGCTGTTCCTCCAGGAGAAACTTTGAAGGAACTAATTGAAGACAGAGGAATGACTCAAAAGGAGCTTGCCGATAGACTCGACGTATCCCCTAAACACGTTAGTGAATTAATTAACGGAAAAGTAGGGCTCACCGAAAAAATAGCATTAAAATTAGAAAGTGTTTTGGGTGTGTCCTCTGACTTCTGGATAAATCTTGAAGAAAACTATCGAAAAACATTAGAGCTGGTCCGAGAGGAAAACGAAATGGATGAAGATTTAAAACTACTCAGCAAGTTTCCTGTCAGTGATCTGCAAAAATTAGGCTGGATTCCAAAAGAAAAGAATTTAGTTGAAAAAGTGAGAGTACTAAGAAAGTTTTTTCATGTCGCACAACTAACACTGATTGATAAAGATTCTATTGCACCTTGTATTGCTTTTCGCAAACTACTCACAACTGATAAAAGTGATATCTGTGCACTATGCTGGCTTCAAAAGGCTAAAGATATAGCTTATGAGCAAACCAAGGTTCAAACAATAGCCGATATGGATTTACATGGCTTACGTTCAGCCTTGAATGAAATCAGAAAGTTTAGTATGAAATCATCAAAGAGTCTTCCGGAACAACTAAAAGAATTTCTTGCTAATTACGGTATTATTCTTGTGCTTCTTCCGTCATTTCCCGGTTCCGGCATACATGGAGCCAGTTTTGTATGGAAAAACAAAATAGTAATTGCTTTATCAGATCGAAATAAAGATGCTGATAGATTCTGGTTCAGTCTGTTCCATGAAATTGGACATATTCTGAATGGTGATGTATGGAGAGATTCTGCTTGTTTTTCTGAGGAGTTAGAGCAAGCAGCTAATCAATTTGCACGTAATTGCCTGATTAAGCCAGAAGAATACAAGATGTTTCTGGAAAATCCAGCCTCTATGAACAAAAATTATATTCTCGACTTTGCAAATAAGCTTGGTATAACTCCCGGAATACTCGTTGGGCGTTTGCAATTTGATAACGAAATTCCATTTAATAAAATGAACCAGCTTAAAAATAAAATAAACTTTACCCACGATGATTAAGGCTGTACGAAACTTCACGCAATTTTTTGCGTAAGTTTCGTACCATTTTTTTATAAGATGCGCTTTACAAAAGGCGAATGAGAGCGTCAAACCGAGCCTTTTGAAACCAGTCTGAAGAACTGACATGATAACCGTGAAGTTTTATCCACGGAGGTTACCATTGGAAATTCCGGACTTGAAAAAACACTATTCTGGACATCGAGCATCACCTTTCCAATTTTTGGAGCAACAGTATTCCGGAGCTGGCGACAACAGTTTCCAATTTGATTAGCGACACTTTCCAGAATTTGAGACAACACTTTTCCGGACTAAATGACCATAAACCATTCGACTTTTTAGTCAAGATAAAAGGCCTAATCCAATACAATGTTGGCTTAGCCCTTTCTTTATTATTCATTTCTCAGTTTCCAGTTTGTGATTGGTATGAATTGTTTAAAGATAACACCTTCGCAGATGCTTGTCTGGATCGACTGACCGGTGGAGCCCATAGACTTGAATTTTTAGGTGAAAGTTATCGAAAGAAAAAGAATGAAAAGCAGAAAAACGAACCCGCTAAAGCGGGGGAAACAAATCGCAGCGAGCTACGATAAATTCGCTCACTCAGGATCAAGAAGATTTTTTTCTTCCTCTCCCTCGCTCGCGCTCAATCATCGCACTTCATCCACTCTGAAGTAACAGCTGTCCTCGTCGCTTTGCTCCTGCGGGATCTGTTGCTTCCTCCTGGACTCAGAGCGATTCAATTGTTGCGAGCGATGGTGATGGAAGAAAAAAAACATCTCCAGTTCTTGATTTATCCCATCTCGGCAAGCCGAGAAGAAAGCCCGATTGAAAAAGTTCAATCTGGCTTTTAATAATTTTAGAATTCACTTTTGATATTTTTGAATTTCATTTTTCAACTTTTTAAAATTATAAATCATGTTTTCCTATGAAAGGTACCCCATGTCAAGGACACAAAAAAGAAAGATATCCCTGAATGTGGACAACTTTGAGTAACACTTCAGTTAATCCAGATGTTTACGCAGGAAATACAACCAGACCAACTGGACATGAATTATCTGTTCATTGCTCGCAGATGACAGAGTGCATTCAGAAACAGGTTCTGCCAAGGGGAAAAGCGAAGCGGCCCTTGGCGGGTTCTGGGTCTGAATGCGACGATGGATCGCGAGTGATGAGCAGGTAATTCCCCCACTGATTCAGGTTTTACCGGCTGAAGTTACTGGTTTGGCCTGATCAGACATCAGAGCACATTCAGGAACATGAACCCCTTTAAGTGGGTAATCACCGCTTTTCCAGTATTCATAGAATTCATTCGGTGAAAGCTTGGCGAGTTTCCACTGATAACGATTCTGATTGTAGTAATTGATCTGTTCATCAAGAAGACTGCGGATCTCATCAAAACTATGGCAGCCTGCCAGCTTGTCTTTGATTTCGTCTTTCATGTGACCAAAGAAGCTCTCCTGACAGGCATTATCCCAGCAGTTTCCCTTACGGGACATGGACTGCCTGAGTTTTCTGTCCCTGAGAAGATCCTGATAACTGTGAGAAGTGTAGTGGCATCCCTGATCAGAATGAATCAGCGTATCCGAATACAGTTCATCTCCATGTTTTTCAAGCAGCTGACGAACCGTAGCCAGGACAAAGTCAACTTCAAGACTGCTGCTGACCTGCCAGGCAAGAATCTGCTTGGTATAGGCATCCAGAATCGTCGCCAGATAAGCGAATTTTCCGTCATAGGGAATATAAGTGATATCTGTCAGAAGGATTCTTCTCGGTCCATATGCTTCAAACTGCCGTTTAACCAGATTCTTTGCCACATTTGAAGTTCTCAGGGCTTTGGCCATTCTTCTGTAAGGAGTAGCCTGGCGGACCGGACAGACGAGATTGAACTTATGCATCAGGCGTCTGATCTTTTTCAGGTTCATTTCAACTGGCGGATTCTGATGCAGAAGAACCATCTGAATCGACCGGGCTCCTTTATGGCGGTGATGGGCGGTGTAAGCGGCCAGAATGAGATCGAAGTCTCTTCTGTCGGATGCTTCCTTCCGTTCCCGTTCAGGGCGGGCAGCGAGCCATCGGTAATAACCGGAGCGGCTGACGCCGTAGAGGCGGCAGAGTTCGGCAATGGAGAGAGAATCAGATTTCTGAGAGGCCTGTAGAATCAGTTCAAAAATGGCAGAAGGTTTTGTCATTAAGATTTCCTCCGTTTTTGAGAATTGGCCATCTCTAAAGCTTTTTTTAGAACATCCACCTGGAATTCAAGAGCTTCAACGCGATGTCTGAGACTCTCGTTTTCCTCGGCAGGAGTCATTCGCAGCAGACGATCCTGTTCTTTGGAGAGTTTGTGAGTGAAGTTGCCGATTCGACTGTCGCCAAGAACCAGAGGATCGTATCCAAGCAAGCGGAATATTTCAGACGGGCTTTCACCCTGAGAATAGTGATCCCAGAAATCGCTGCGGAATTTCTGGGTGAAGCGGATCGATTTGGAAGAAACATAAGAAGTGTAAGGATTTGCCCTGAGTGCATCGATTTGCTCCTGGGTAAGAAGAGTTTTATTCATAAGTACCTCCGAAAGAAGATTTCATGAACAGTATTTCACCAGAATGCACGAAGTCTGAATTTTATGACTGTCTACAATTCGGGAACATATTGAGACGGCGTCCACAAATTTCAGGTTGATTTTTCCGGTGTCTACTGAATCAGGAAAAATAAAGACTACGTCCACTTTCAGGGGTACAGTTTACTAAGTCCGGAAAAGTGTTTTTTCAAGTCCGAAATAAACAAAAAGAATAAGAAACATCGAAATAAAATAAATGAATGCAAACGTCTGTCTGAAAACTCAATAAAAGATAAAGACTGACTAGTATCTGGCGTTCTCTCCTATAATAGTGACTTCTTGAAGAAATATCTAAGCAGGAGAGCACGGCTTATTTAAATTGCCGCTGCAAGAAATCCCATGGTGATGATCCAAACTTGAACTCGCCCATTAAAAAAACGCAAAGAAAAAGACTGATAAGAATTGGTCTTTAACTCTGCCATGATTCTGTTGGCATTAGCCATTCAAAATCTGTCACTCAACGGACGAAATCAACCGTTCTATAAAACCCAGCAGGTGGAAGCTGCAATTTCTGCGGCTTTTTCATCTGAAACCAGGGCTTTGATCAGATCTAAAGCAAATTGATAAGCGCCTCCCACCGAAATTCCGGTGACAATGTTTCCATCCATTACTGCATGCACTTTTTCATAGTTTCCACCAAACTCACCATTGAGTCCAGGAACACAGGTGTAATTTTTACCGTCATATAAGCCAAGTTTTCCAGGGATTGAAGCTCCGGCACAAATTGCTCCAAGAACCTTATTTGGATTGGTGCCAAACTCTTTGATCAGATCAAGAACCTGCGGATCATTGGCAAAAACAACATAGCCATCTCCTCCAGGGATGATCAGGCAGTCATAATCATCGAAGTCAGTATCTTTCATCATCATCAAATCGGTATAGTGCATACCGACGTTTCCTTTCACCGTTTTCTGATTCTTGACGCTGATCAGATCGGTTTTGACTCCGGCACGGTTTAACAGATCATACGGAACCGTAGCTTCAACTTCCTCGAAATTATCGGCAAGAAGTATTGCCGCTTTTTTACTTTCCATATTTATTAATCTCGCTTTCTTCTTTTTTCATTGTATGCCAGGATGCACAATTCCTGTCGTCTGTTGATCATGTAATAAAAGCCTGATGTTTTTTCTTTGATGCAGTTTATGAAATACCTGAATTTCGCTTGTGTTTTAATGATGATGAACCTTACCTAAGCCGAATTTTTCAGCAGGGGGTCAAACATCATAGACTCTTTGGAAAACTCGATGTGTACATAAGCGATTGCAAAGCAAATGAAGAGTCTATAACGCCGAACAAATGGTATATATTGTGGAATGTCAGAGCATGAATCACCACATTTTACATATCAATAGAAAAAGGGATCATCCTTTCGATTTCGATTGGATGATCCCTTTTTCACTTGCAAATCAATTACAGTTTTCTGGAATAATGCTTTGCTTACTTCGCAGCAGCCATCTGAGCAGCTACTTCAGCCGCAAAGTCATCTTCTCTTTTTTCAAGACCTTCACCAGCCTGGTAGCGGATGAATTCTACTACAGAGCATTTGTGTTCCTTTAAGAAAGCGGAAACTTTCTTTTTCGGTTCAAGGAAGTATTCCTGATCCATCAGGCATTCATCCTGGAAGTGTTTGGAAACTTTTCCTTTCAGGATGCCTTCAAGAACTTTTTCAGGTTTGCCTTCTAATTTTGGATCTGCAGCCATGATCTGTTTCTGTACTTCAGTTTCGTGTTCAACAACTTCTGCTGGAACATCAGCCTGAGATACATAAGTCGGACGCATGGAAGCTACCTGCATAGCCATGTTTTTAGCGATTTCATCAGTAGCGCCTTCCATCACAACAAGAGCGGAGATTGCTCCACCATTGTGCATGTAAGTACCAAACTGCTGTTCGTCAGTCTTAGTCACTACAGCAAGGCGACGAAGAGTGATTTTTTCACCGATAGTTGCAGTAGCATCAACAAGCAGATCGTTGATGGTTCCCTGAGGAGTTTCAAGAACGAGGGCGTCTTCAACAGTTACTACATCGTTTGTTAAGAAAGCATCTTTCATTGTGTCCAGAAGAGACAGGAACTGTTCATTCTTGGCAACGAAGTCAGTTTCAGAGTTTACTTCATAGATGACAGCTTTGTTTCCGTTTGTTGCTACACGAGTTAATCCTTCAGCAGCTACACGGTTGGCTTTCTTTTCGGCTTTTGCCTTACCTTTTTCACGCAGCCAGTCAACTGCTTTAGCCATGTCGCCATCTGTTTCTGTTAAAGCTTTTTTGCAGTCCATCATTCCTGCGCCAGTTTTTTCGCGCAGTTCTTTGACCTGTTTTGCACTAATAGCCATTTTCTTTATCCTCCTGTTTTAAATCTGAGGCTTACGCCTGCTCTTTGGCAGCAGCTGCCTTGTTTTCAGCAGGTTTATTGTCGCTGTTATTATTGTTATTGTAGTTTCTTGGACCGTTATTTCTTGGACCGTTTCCATCGCGGTTAGGACGATTCTGTCCAGGACGTCCATTGTATGGACGACGTTCGCGGTTTCTGCGTTCCATGTTGCGTTTTCTGCGTTCTTCGTTTCTCTGACGTCTTCTTCTTTCGTTTTCAGCGATCTGAGCTTCAACGTTTCTTACAACGTCTTCCATGGTTACATCTTCTTCTGGATTGTCGAGGTAAGCAATTTCAAGAAGTCCGCCTTTGGCATCAACGATAGCATCTGCAAGAATTGTAGTGATCAGTTTGACAGAGCGGTTTGCATCATCGTTGGAAGCGATTGGGTAATCAGCTTCATCCGGATCACAGTTTGTGTCGAGCATAGCGAATACTGGAATGTTCAGTTTGCGTGCTTCGGCAACGGCATTGTGTTCTTCTTTCGGGTCGATGATAACGATCGCATCTGGAAGCTTCTTCATTTCCTTGATTCCGCCAAGGGAGGATTCAAGTTTAGCTTTTTCTTTCAGGATCTGAGCCTGTTCTTTTTTTGTGTAAACTTCGAGTTTTCCACTGGCTTCCATTTCTTCGATTTCAACCAGACGTTTGATTCGTTTCTGGATGGTACGGAAGTTTGTGAGCAGTCCGCCTAACCAGCGTTTGTTTACATAGAAAGAACCGGAACGAAGAGCCTGTTCTTCTACAGTTTCAGCAGCCTGTTTCTTAGTTCCTACGAAAAGAACTTTTCCTCCGTTTTCAGAGATTTCCTTAAGTTCCTTGTAAGCATCTTCAAGCTGTTCAAGAGTCTGGTTTAAATCGACGATATAAACGCCGTTTCTGCTGGTGTAAATATATGGTTTCATTTTTGGGTTCCATCTGCGAGTCTGATGGCCGAAATGAACACCGTTTTCCAGCATTTTTTTCATGGATACAATGTTTGACATAAAGTCCGCCTTTCCGTTATTCCTCCGCCGGTTCGAAAAAGTGCAACACCATGTGCACGGGCACTTCCATTCCCAGCGTGTGTATTTGCGGTTTTTCCGCAATTGCTAGTGTATCAGAAACCAAAAACCGGAATCAACTGATAACCTGAACTTTATTCAGGCATCCGTAAATTCCGGTGGTTTTCTATAATTTTACGATGCAGAGTTCCAATCCTTCTTTGCCATTGGAAATGATTCATCATATGCCTTCATCAGTCTGGCTGTTGAGACATGGGTATAGATCTGAGTGGTCGACAGCGAAGAGTGTCCAAGCAGTTCCTGTACCGTTCGAATATCCGCCCCATGATCAAGCAGATGAGTCGCAAAGGAGTGTCTGAGCATATGAGGATGAACTGTCATTTTTAATCCGATCGCATCCGCGTGCTTTTGCATGTTCTGCTGGATGGCTCTGCTCGATAAGGCCTTTCCTAACCGGCTGACAAAAACCGGATCAGATGCTTTTTTGCCAATGGAATAATCTTCAAGATCATCCCGGAGCCATACCGGAAATGGGACGATCCGTTCCTTTTTTCCTTTTCCCAAAATCCGAATAATTCTTTCTGAAAAGGAAATATCCGCCCAGACTAATCCAGCCGCTTCTGAAACCCGCAGGCCACAGGCATACATCAGAGTAAAGAGAAGTTTATCTCTTTTCTGAGCCGGCAAAGTTTCATCAAAGCCACCCAGAAATTCGCTGAGTTCTTCTTCAAAGAAAAATTCCGGAATCTTTCTTTGGGATGGATAGGCTCTGATGCCATCAAAAGGCGAACTTTCAGCCAGGTGATGTTCCATCAGATAGCGATAAAACGAGCGGTACGTGCAAAGCTTTCTTGACATGCTCGAATTTTTTAATGGAACTTTTCCATTCTGACGGATTTCTGAAAGAGCGCTCATCAAAACCGGGCGGGTTAAATCCTGGAAGTCTTCGATTCCTCTTTTGTTCATTGCATTTAAAAGCTGAATCAGATCCCGGCGGTACGCGTCGATGGTATGCTCACTTCCTTGCTGAGATCGAAAGATGTATTCGAGAAAATCCTTAATCTTCTGATCGGCTGCACTCATTGTCAAGGTCACTTTTGATGGAGTCAATGATTTCAAGGGCACGGGCTGCCATCTGCTCCCTTCGCTTTTTCTTTGGACCTTTCGCGCTGGATTCCATGATTCCAAAGTTGGCATTCATTGGCTGAAAATTAGATGGACTGCAATGTGAAATATAATACGCCTGCGCTCCCATGGCAGTCTGACGGCTAAAATCGATCAGAGGAAGACCCTTCAGGAATCTCGCCATATTCAATCCAGCAATCAGTCCGCTCGCTGTACTTTCCACATATCCTTCCACTCCGGTAATCTGTCCGGCAAAAAACAGATCCTCGCGTTTTTTACTTTGATAGAAACGATTTAATACATCTGGGCTGTCGATAAAAGAATTGCGGTGCATCACTCCATAGCGGGTAAAAACCGCATTTTCAAGACCCGGAATCATGGAGAATACCCGTTTTTGTTCCGGCCAGGTCAGATGGGTCTGAAATCCGACTATGTTATATAAAGAAGCAGATACATTATCCTGCCGCAGCTGAACTACTGCTGCCGGTCTTTGACCTTCGAGTTCGAGACCGACTGGTTTGAGCGGTCCAAAAAGCAGCGTTTCCTTTCCTCTTCTGGCCATTTCTTCTACTGGCATGCAGCCTTCGAATACTTTGGGATCCTGTTCAAATTCATGAAGATGGGCGCATTTGGCCTGGATTAATTCGTTGTAGAAAGCGTCATATTCTTCCTGATTCATGGCGCAGTTGATGTAGGAGGCTTCTCCTTTATCGTATCGGCTTTTGTAATACGCCTTATCAAAATTAATGCTGTCCTTTTCAACGATTGGAGCGGCCGCATCAAAGAAATGAAACGCCTCGTGCTCTGTAAATTCTGCTATTTTTTTAGCCAGGGCATCACTGGTCAAGGGACCTGAAGCAATAATTACAGGACCATCAGGAATCTCAGTCACTTCTTCTCTTCTGATTGTGACCAATGGATGATTCTCTAAAGTTTTCGTGATGATCTTAGAGAATTCTTCCCGATCGACAGCCAATGCGCTGCCCGCTGGCACGGCCGCCTGGTCCGCTGCCTTTAAGATCAGAGAATTCATTCTTCTAAGTTCTTCTTTCATTAAGCCGGCAGCATTGCTTAAAGAATCCGATCGCAATGAATTGGAGCAGACAAGCTCAGCAAAATGTCCTGTTGAAAAAGCTGCCGGTTTTTTATCCGGTCGCATTTCAATCAGGGTTACAGGAATCCCAGCACTTGCTAACTGCCAGGCGGCTTCTGAACCGGCAAGCCCAGCCCCAATCACGGTTACTGGTTTAATATTCCTTGATGTCAAAGCAGCAGACGTTGTCTGTTCACGCTGAATATCTGTATTGTTTTCTGGCATTTTAAACTCCTGCAGCAGGAGTTGAGTTATCAGTTTCTGCTGCTGTTTCTGCTTTGGCGTTGGCCGATTTTTTATCGGCTTTTGGCTCCTTTTTAATGTAGTGGCATTTTGGATAGTTGGAGCAGCCGATAAAGGGCTTGCCATAACGGCTGACTCTTTCGACCAGGTCCGCGCCGCATTCAGGACACTTTTCCCCTGTCGGTTTTGGTTTGGCTTTTTCCTTCAATGGAAGAATGGTCTTGCATTCAGGATAGTTGGAGCAGGCCCAGAATGCACCAAAACGGCCTTTTTTGATCACCATTTTCGCACCGCAGTTGGGGCAGAGTTTTTCTTCCTGAGAAAGCGACTGCAGTTCAGAATCTGCATTTTCTGAATACTTACATTCTGGAAAATTAATGCAGGAGATGAATTTTCCAAATCGTCCAATACGGTAAACCAGATCGCCTCCGCATTCAGGGCATTGTCTGCCCACTCGCTCGAGTTCGCGAACTGGCATTTCATCATAGGCTTTTTCCACCAGCGGTTCGAAGTCCCCATAGAATTCCTTGAGATACTTCACGTAATCTTCCTGACCTTCGGCAATGATGTCGAGAGCCTTTTCCATGTTTGCCGTATATTCAACATTAATGATGGAATTGAAGAATTCCTGCAGCTTTTCATCTGTAAGCATTCCCTGTTCTGTTGGCGTAAAGACTTTGGTCTTGCTTCCTTCTGAAGCTTTGGCCAATAAGACATAGCCTCTTGCCTGCAGGGTATCAATAATTGAAGCATAGGTCGAAGGACGGCCAATGCTCTTTTCTTCCAGTTCACGGATCACTCTGGCTTCGGTATATCTTGCAGGCGGTTCAGTAAAGTGCTGACTGCCTTCAATACGAACATCTTTTTCCGGCAGGACTTCACCTTCAGTCAGTTCAGGAAGAATGGTTTCCTTCTGGTTTTCATATTTTGCATACACTTTTGTATACCCTTCGAATACCATGGTCTGACCGCTTGCAGAGAATTCACCCTCTCCGCAGTTAAACTTCACACTGGTCACATCATAGACGGCATAAGCCATCAAAGAAGCCAGAGTGCGGGCATAAATCAGAGAGTACAATCTGAATTCTTCAGAAGACAGGTAAGGTTTTACATACTCAGGCGTGTATTCAATATTGGTCACACGGCAGGCTTCATGTGCGTCCTGGGCGTTGGCTTTGTTTTTCTCATGGGCAACACCCTTAAACTCAGAACCAAATGTCTTGTCGATGTAGGCTTCTGCATCATTTACAAACAAAGGAGAAAGTCTGGTCGAATCGGTACGCATGTATGAAATCAGACCTGTCATGCTGCCTGCGACATTTACACCTTCATACAGTTTCTGAGCGACACTCATTGTTTTCTTGGCTCCATAGCCAAGCTTCTTGGAAGCTTCCTGCTGCAGAGTACTAGTGGTAAAGGGCAGCTTAGGAGCCTTTTTGCTTTTTCGTTTTGAAATGGAAGAAACCACAAACGGCTTGCCTTTGAAAGAATCAAGTAGCTGGTTGGTTTCCTCTTCGTTTTTCAGTTTGGGTTTGCTTCCCTGATATTTGGATAATGCGGCCTGAAAGACAGAACGTCCTTTTTTTACATCCGCTTCAATCGTCCAGTACTCTTCAGAGACGAACTTGCGAATTTCGTATTCACGTAAAACGATCAGATGCAAAGCAACGGACTGAACACGTCCAGCGGACTTGGATGAAATTTTCTTGCGTAAAAGGCGGGATAGCTTAAATCCGATGATTCGGTCGAGCATGCGTCTGGTTTCCTGAGACTGAACCAGATTCATATCGATCTTATGAGGATGAGTAATGGATTCAGTGACAACCGGTTTGGTGATTTCATGAAAAGTCACCCGGTTTTCATCATTCATATCCAGCCCGAGTTCTCTGGCCAGATGCCAGGCAATGGCTTCTCCTTCTCGGTCCGGGTCACTTGCGAGAATCACGTGCTCACTGCGATCGTTGAGAGCTTTCAGCTCATCAACGATTTCCTGCTTTTCTTTTGGAACTTTATATTTTGGAGTGAAGTTGTTTTCAATATCAATTCCCATTCTTTCCTTGCCGGAAAGTCCAAGATCACAGATGTGACCCTTGGAAGAGACGACTTTATATCCTTCACCGAGGTATTTTTCAATGGTTTTTGCTTTGGAAGGGGATTCGACAATGACAAGATTCTGAATGTCCTTCTTTTTTCTGGAGACTCTTTTTCTTGGTTTGGCTGCTTTTGTCGAAGCACTTTTTCCTGAAGTCTTTTTCGTAGTCATACCAATCACTTCCATTTCTGCGGTTAACCGCTCATTCGTGAAACAAGATAATCGCTTCACAATCTAAAGTCAATCCATTCAATTTTCCAAATCTGTCAATTTATATGGCTCAATCTGGAAGTCGGAAAGCAATTCAATTTAATTTAAGCTTTTTTTGGATGTCAAGCCCTGAAAAAACAAATCCAAAAAAAAACTTGCTTGTTTTCTAATGATTTTCATTGGTTTTTATGGCTTTATTAAGAGTCATACCAAAAGCAGCTCGATTATACAAACGAACCGCAAAAAAACTCTGTACTTTGTTTATGCTCATTCAGTAGACAAAAGCGAAAATGCATAAAGGCACAGAGATTCTGATTATGATCTTGAATTCAAGACTCTTCTATCTGTCATTACTTAACATTCTTAAAGCATTGTTTAAAACAGACTTTCCTGTTGATTCTGTTTGAGAACTTTTGCAACTGGTGAAAAAGAACGACGATAAAAATCCTGCACCCCATTCGTTTTAATCGCTTCCAGGTGCTTTGCCGTTGGATAACCCTTGTTTTTTGCCAGATCGTATTGAGGATACATTTCATCAAGTTTTTTCATGTAATGATCCCGGCTGACTTTGGCTAAAATACTCGCTGCAGCAATCGAAATCGATTTGGAATCACCCTTTACTGGACAATCAAAATCATGCTCTGAATGGTTTTTACAAAAGGCTGGCAGGGGCATCGCATCACTGAGAACAACATCGCACACATCAGAAAATTCCTGGGCGATTCTTTCCATCCCTGTCTGAGAAGCCCGGTAAATGTTTAATTCATCGATTTCAGCCTCGCTTAAAACCAGAACTTTCCAGTAAAGCGCATCTTCGATAATCTGCTTATATAAAGCTTCTCTTTTCTTTTCGGACAGCTTCTTTGAATCATCAAGAAGTGCGTTTTGATAGCCGATTGGAAAGATGACACCAGCCACCATTAACGGCCCGCATAATGGTCCCCTTCCCGCTTCATCCATCCCTAAAACCAGCTTACCAGATTCGTGATAATCAACTTCTAAAGGGCGTCCGATCATTCAGTTTCTTCCTTATTGTTATCGATATTGTTATCCACAATGTTATCGGCATGGCTATCGTCTTGTTTGATCATGTCATTGCCGTTCATTTGACCATTCTGGTGATCTGTGTTTTTCACCAGATCTTCACCTGGTTTACTGTTTCTTTCTTCCGTCTTTGAAGCAGGAATTTCCCAGGTGATTTTGCCTAAACGGTTTTCGCGAATATCCTTGATGAAGCTGCGCATTGTCCGGTTTTCATCGACCTGGCCGCGCTGCAGCCACCCTCTTTTTCTTGCAATGGCTTCAAGCGTTTCCCAGGGCGTTTCTTCCAGCTTTTCAAGCCCATAGGTTTTCAGAAGAGCCTCCGGATGATTCTTCATCAGATAGTCTGCACAGAAAATAGCCAGATCATCCATATGAACGACATCGTCCTTGATGCTGCCTAAAGCAGCCAGACGAATTCCAATTTCCTGATCTTCAAACTTCGGCCACAATACGCCAGGCGTATCGAGCAGTTCTAAGTCTGAATCCAGGCGGATCCACTGCAGTGATTTTGTTACCCCTGGCCTGTCTCCGGTCTGGGCTGCCTTACGCTTGGCTAAGGTATTAATCATGGTCGATTTTCCGACGTTTGGAATCCCGCATACCATGGCCCTTAAAGCCCTTGGGCGGATTCCTTTTCGCTTTTGCTTCTCGATCAGCTTTTCATTGAGTTTTAAGGATTTTGCAACAAGCTGTTTACGATAGTTCTCGCGAATTAAATCAACAGCCATCACTTCCTGATTCTCACTTGACAGCTCTCTGATCCAGTCTTTGGTCAGCTGTGGATCAGCCTTATCCTTTTTTGAAAGTAAAATCAGGCGTGGTTTATTGCCTGCGAGTTCTTCAATCAGGGGATTTCTTGAGGACTCAGGGATTCTTGCATCCCGAATTTCTATAATAAAGTCAACTTTCTTCAGGTTTTCCTCCATCTGTCGACGGGCTTTGGTCATATGACCCGGAAACCATTGAATATTGCTTGAAGGCATGATGATCTTCCTTTCCTGAGCTTCCTGCCAGCTGTATGATTCAGCCATTTCAGGAGTTCTCAAATCGCTAAAGAAATCATACGCAATTTTTACCGCGAAAAAAAAGCGCAAACCTCAAAAGAAGGCCTGCGCAGCAGTTCAAATTGAATTTCTTTAAGAATTACTGAGTTCTCTATAATAATTACGCAAACAATTACGTAAATGAAACACAAGAATTAAGAAACGCTCCAAAACAAGATTTACTTGGCACCAAATTTATCAAATGGCCATAAAACCATGATGCCTTTTCCGAAGAATCGATCACGGCTGACAGCTCCAACGCCTGGATCTCTTGAATCCTTGGACCACGGACGATTATCTCCCATAATCCAGTACTGGTCTTCTCCGAGAGTCACAGGGGCAAAATCATTGGTAAAGGTTCCATAATCATAGCCGGTCTCTGCTTTGAAGTCAGCTAATGCCTGTGACATATATTCTTCTGAAAGATAATCACTTTCATCAAAGGCCACCCCATTGATGTAAATGATTCCATCCTTGCATTCAACGGTTTCTCCGGGCAGTCCAATCACTCGTTTGACCCATAAGGATTCGCTGCCATCTTCTTCATTCATTTTTACAACCACGATATCCCCTCTGGCCGGCTCTGAAGTTGACAGTGAAATTAAAGAGGTATAACCGTATTCTCCATTGCTTAAAGTCGGATCCATCGAATGACCGCGGACTGTAATCGGATAAGCGATAAAGTTTACAAAAAGAAGGATAACAATGGCGGAAATAGCAAAAACCTTAACAAAATCCAGGATATCTTCCCAGATGCTTCTTTCATCATCTTCGCTGTAGCGCTGTTTACGTTTTTTACGCTTTGTATTTTCTTCGGACATAAAAATCTCCTATCGCCTCGATCAGCGCAATCCTCTGATTTTCATTCTGAAATTGTGCTGATGAATAAAACTCTGACTTGTAAAGTGTAAAGGATTTTTTCGTTTTAGCCAATAAATTCAGCTTGATGAAAGATGCAGAAAGAATAAGCACGAAAAAAAGGTCTCGAAAGACCTTTTCTTGATCGATAATCTTTTTACACTCCAACTTCCCAAGTTGAACTTTTGAAACTTAGCGGCGGGATTCTTTGATTCTTGCAGATTTTCCGGAACGGTTTCTGAGGTAACGCAGTTTGTTTCTACGTACTTTACCATGACGTACCACTTCGATCTTATCGATGATTGGAGAATGGATTGGGAATTTACGTTCAACTCCAACACCATTGGAAATTTTACGAACTGTGAAGTTTTCAGCAACTCCACCACCGGATCTTTCAGTTACAACACCTTCGAAGACCTGAATACGAGTTTTATCTCCTTCTTTGATCTTAACGTGTACGCGAACAGTGGATCCGCTTCTGAAATCAGGGATGTCTTTTTTCAGCTGGTTTTTTGTAATATCCTGTACCAGATTTAAATTCATTTGAATTCTCCTTTATATTCTAGCTTGCGTTCTTATCGATTCATGGCCGCACTTTCCGCCAGCGGAACCCCGCAAATGCCTTACGATTGTAGCACAGGCCAAAAGCTGATTCAACCTTAATTTTTTCAAAACGATCCACAGGTTCAGGTTGTTTTTGACGATTCAAAAGAGACCGCCTGATTCTTCATCAATTCCATCAGGCGGAAATTTCAATTGATATTTTGAATTTGTCTATTCAGCAGCATCTTCATTTGCCGCAGTTTCTTCTTCAGGTAAAGCTTCCCCTTCTTCCTGATCTTCCTGAGATTGACTTTGATCATCTGTTGTGGAATCTATGACTTTTTGTACATCTTCTGGAAGGGTTTCAGGTGGAGTATATCCCTTTTCAAAATGCTGATAGTCAGTTCTTTCATTCCAGTCTCCACCCCAGGTAAATCCATGGGAGGTAAACAGCTGATAAGCGTAATCATTATGGTCAATCATATGAGGACGAATGTTCGTTCGATCAGCATAAGTCTGCGCACTTTCGGGTGAAACAGAATAGTTATCTGCCGTACTGACGACAAAAGGATTCATTAACGGGTTCAGATCAACAGAAAGTCCTAAAGCATGTTCATGAGGCCAAAGACTCACTCCATCAGATAACCTCAGTGAAAAACCGGATGTATTGTTATTGGACATCGATTGATTATCATCTCCGCCATAGGCATCTGGAAGGATCATTCTTTCAATCTGATATTCATGCTTATAGAGATCAAAGAAAATATCTTCGATTTCAGCAGCGAGATCCTTATTCATGATAATTTCACCAACGGTGCTTTGATTGTCGAAGTTCTGATACAGAACACGAATATAACGAAGATCTTCCGGTTTAACAAAATCCTGATCATCACTCCAGGTCCGCCCGGTCATTGAACTTAACTGCTCTGGTGTCAGTTCAGAAGAATAAAACAGACTGCGCAGTTCTTCATCGCTCAGACCAGTCACATTGACTGTATCCAGGGCGTTGGCATTCTTAATCTCTTCAATCTGTCTGGTATGATCAGCCGTCCTGTTTTCGCTGGTCACATCCTTCTTTTCGGGAACAACCGCTTCAGGAACTTCTTTTACTGGAAAGACAACTCGATAGAGCCGATAGCTTCCATAAAGAACAAATCCGCACATACAGACAAACAGAACCCCAAGGATAATCAGGCGGTCTGTTCTTAACCGTTTCTTTGATTTTCTTGCACTCATGGGGTTATAGTAACTTGTTTTAACTGACCAAAAAAGACTGTAGACAACTTTTCGTATGACTTTCTTTTCCCAAATCCTTAAAATCCAGTGATCCTCGCTTTACCTTGTATTCTTTGCATAAATTTCACACTACTTTATATCAAAATTTAGATGTTCATTTCTTTTCACTTTACTTGTTGGCTTAAACAGAAAAAGCAGTCATTCAGACTGATTCTGAGTGACTGCTCATTTTACAGCCTGCACTGTTGAATGGATGATTGCAGATTTAATCTCAAATATTATTTAGTTCAAATTCTACTTCCATATATTGTGAATCGGCAGCGGAGAAATGACAGGATTTCCTTCCCGATCAAGAAGAACCGTCATCCCTGTTCCACTGCCGCTGTTTGTACAAACCAGATAATTCACTCCGGTTTCCGTATCGACAAGAATCCTGACCAGATTCACCATTCCCTGGGAATACACTTCAACAAAACGTTCCTTTTTACTCATGCGTCAAATCCTTTCTTTATGTTATTCAACAAAAGTATATCCAAATCGTTATACCTGCAAAACCAAATTCAATGTTACATTTCCATGCACTTTCAATAACGGGAAACAAAGATCGAAATCAGACAATACTTCGATTTCATCAATTCAACTAAACCATTCAGCTATTCATCAAATAGCCTCTTAATGTCTTGTCTCTTCTATTATGAGATCTGTTTTTATCCAAAGACAAAAAGACATTCTTTACCAGGTGATCTAAAAGTAAAAAATGTCTTTTATTCATTTTGTTTATGTTATTTTTAAAAACTAGATATTTTTTTGCAGATCTTCGAAATCACTCGCTTTTTCAAAGAAGCAGGATGACGATTAGATGGATTCTGCTTCTTCCTGGGGAACCTGGCTTTTTAATTCTTCTTTCAATCGTGCCAGGTCCTTATGATCCTGTTCACTTAAAACGGCACTCTTTAAAAGATCCGGACGATAAAGCAGAGTCCTCTTCAAGGATTCTTCATGCCGCCATTTTTCAATATTGGCATGATGGCCGCTCATCAAAACATCAGGAACTTTCTTTCCTTCATATTCATAGGGTCTGGTATATTGCGGATATTCAAGAAGCCCATCAGAAAAAGAATCCCCACCGGCTGATTCTTCCTTAATGACGCCGGGAATCAGGCGCAAAATCGAATCACACATCGCCGCGGCTGCAGGCTCCCCGCCAGTCAGTACAAAATCGCCCAGCGACAACTGCATATCGACATAGTCCCGAATTCGTTCATCAAAGCCTTCATAATGGCCGCAGATAAAGATCAGATGATCTTCTCTTGATAATTCGGCCGCCTTGTTCTGATCAAACTTCTGCCCCTGTGGCGATAGAAGAATCACTTTGGAGGTGGGAGTCTGAATACTTTTTAATGCGTCTAAAAGAGGCTGACACATTAAAACCATCCCAGCTCCGCCCCCATAAGGCGCATCATCGACATGACCATGCTTCGATTTGGTAAATTCTCGAAAATTCACCGTTTCAAATTCGAAAAGTCCATTTTCTCTGGCTCTCGAAATAATCGAAGTATTGAGCAGTCCCTGAAAGTATTCGGGAAACAGGCTTAATACGGATACTTTCATCTCAGGCCTTCCATCATATGAATCACAATCTGACCGGCTTCCAGATCCACTTCTTCCACAAAAGCTTCCGCAAATGGAACCATGAAACTCTGTGAGCCCTTTGATATTCGCAAAATGGGATGGGTTGCTCCGGTTTCCAAAATGTCACTGACCTTTCCCAGATCTTCCCCATTCTGATCGATGGCATGAAGTCCATTCAGATCCGAATAGTAGAATTCATCTTCATCGCTTTCAGGTAGGTCTTCCTTACTTAAATAAAGGTCCATTCCCTGATGCTGCTTCGCCTGATCGATATCCGCGATTTCTTTAAATTTGGCATAACCAAATCCTTTATATTCAGAATAGGAAATTGGATGAATTGGCTGATTCCTGTCGCCATTTTCATAGAGAACAACTCCCTGCGAAAAACGATCGCGGGCCTGATCCGTATATAGATATAATTTGCATTCACCTTTCAGTCCGCGTGTATTGATAATTTTTGCTACTTTAATCATTTCAGTTTTCCTCGCACAATCATTCAGTCCACTCTCCATTATAAAAAAAGCCCCTTGCGGGGCTGTTGTGGATGCCTGAGACGTACTGCGGCTATTCGTAAGACTCGAATTTAACCGACAGTCTTTTATGCTCATCACGAGCTGCAATCGACATCATCTGTCTTAATGCCGTGGCGATGACACCCTTTCTTCCGATCAGGCGGGCAACATCATCGTCATCCGCATAAACATACAGAAGAATTTCATTGTCTTCCGTGCTGGCCATGGTCTTCACGGAAAGATTCTGAGGATGACTGACCAGCGGCAGACACAGATCGTAAAGTGTCTTTTCGAGATCGATCATATCTTACTTGCCAAGTTTGTATTCGTGATAAGCAGTCATAACGCCTTCTTTAGAAAGAATGCTGCGGACGGTGTCGGAAGGCTGTGCGCCTTTTTTGAGCCATTCAAGAGCTGCATCTTTATCAAGAGTAACTGGAGCATCTGCTTTAACTGGATTGTAAGTTCCAATTTCCTGGATGAATTTTCCATCGCGTGGAGAGCGGCTGTCTGCAGCTACAATACGGTAGAAAGGCTGACCCTTTTTACCCATTCTTCTTAAACGTAATTTAACCATATACTGATCCTGTTCCTTTCATGACTTATCCTTTATTGCAAGGAGTCAGACTCTGTCAAAACATCTTCCTTGACAGGTGTTATTTTCATATTTGCCTGCTTATCCTACCTGATCCAAAAAGAGGTGTCAAGCTTTTTTGCTTGACACCTCTTTTTCGTTTTCAGAATGGATCGAGAATCATGGGCTGTCTCTGTTAACTTTTGTTTGCTGTAAGCAGTTATTCATCGATTCCGAATTTTGGTTTTGACTTTTAATGCCGGCATTCCATTGATGTATTTCGTTGGATATTCGCGATCCTTGTTCACATCCCGAACGAAGTAAGACCTGGGAAAATAGGTTCCATCCTTATCCTTCGACAATGCGATATGAATGACCTTCTGTTTAACAACCCGATAAAGAAGTATATCCGCTTCCAGCGAACTGTTCTTCACTTTCCTTTTGTCATAACGAATGGCCTGAGGATCCTTGATTGTTTCCACAAATTCTGAAAACAATAAATGTTCCGGGTGATAATAATCAAACTGCTGTGGATCAATATTTCGAAGCATACGAAAAGTAATGGTTCCATTTTCGATATTTCTCCAGCCATCCATTCCTGAAAACGGTTCAAGATCCGCAGTTGAATTCTTGACAATAGAGCCGATCGAGAATAGATGACAGAAGTTTCCTTTGTCGAATTCAAGAATGACTTCTTCTTTCTTTTTGCCGTGCTCGGACATGGAATAACAGAACTGATAAGGCATCAATTCTTCCTGGTATCGATTCTGAAGCTTCTTCAGGGAAATTGGTTCCCCGCCAAGAGCCGTATGAAGCCGTTCGAGAATCATATTTAAAATAGCTGATCCAAGATTTGATTTTTTCATTTAATACCTCTCTGGCCAGACCTTTGATCTGAAAGGACCAAAACGATCAGGCTAATGGTTATATATTCAAAATAGCCAAAAAACAAAGAAAACTGAGCAGATTGCCCAGTTTACTTTCCATCCATAAGTCCTGATCAAATTGGACCAAAGGATGATTATCTTCTTTTTTTCTTTTTAACCGGTGCTTTTCTTTTCTTCTTGCTTCCAGAATGCTTACTCATTCCAAATCCGCCGGGGCCGCCAAATCCACCTGGTTTACCAAATCCACCACCAAACGGATTCATGGCAGGCATTCCACCAGACATCATCTGAGACATCATCTTCATCTGGTCAAAGCTGGTCAGCAGTTTATTTACATCCGCAACTTTAACACCTGCACCCTTGGCAATACGATTTTTACGGCTTGCCTTTAAAATATCAGGACGCGCTCTTTCTTTGGGTGTCATCGAGTTGATAATGGCGCGCATGCGTTTGATCTGCGCATTCATCTGGTCATCATCAACCATACCAGCCATTTTATTCATCCCTGGGATCATCTTGAGTATTCCCTTGAAGGATCCAAGACGATTCATCTGTTCAAACTGAGAAAGCAGATCGTTCATGTCAAACTGACCGGACTGCATACGTTCCATCGAAGAAGCAGCCAGCTCAACATCCATGTTTTCCTGTGCTTTTTCAATTAAAGACAAAATGTCTCCCATTCCAAGAATGCGTTCCGCCATACGATCCGGATGGAATTCTTCAAGATCGTCAACTTTTTCACCATTCGAAACAAACAGAACAGGCACATTGGTGATTGAACGAACGGATAACAATCCACCGCCTCTGGCATCGCCATCGAGTTTGGTCACGATCAGAGCGGTAATCTGAAGCTGTTCATTAAATTCCCTGGCTACAGTGACAATATCCTGACCCGTCATGGCATCGACAGTAAGCAGGATTTCCTGAGGATGAAGGAAATCTTTCATCATGGAAAGTTCATTCATCAATTCTTCATCGATATGCAGACGGCCTGCTGTATCGTAGATCACGGTATCAAAGCCGTTTTCCTTTGCATATTGATCTGCCGCTTTTGCGGTATCAAGTGCAGAAGTTTCAGCTCCCAGAGTAAAGACTGGAACCTGAATCGATTTACCAAGAGTCTGCAGCTGTTCAATCGCAGCCGGACGAATTACGTCACAGGCAACCAGCAGTACTTTTTTGTTCTTCTTATTCTTCAGGTAACGGGCAATTTTAGCTGCAGCTGTTGTTTTACCAGTTCCCTGAAGACCAGCCATCATAATATTGGTGATTCCGTTATCGTTAAAATGAATTTGAGCGTCTTCATTTCCAAGAAGCTGCTGAAGTTCTTCCTTAACGATTTTGACAACCATCTGTCCTGGATTCAGAGCATCAAGAACTTTCTGTCCTAAAGCCTTTTCCTTCACATTGGCGACAAAATCCTTAACAACCTGATAGTTCACATCTGCTTCAAGAAGTGACATCCGCACTTCACGGAGCATTTCATCCATATTGGATTCGGTCAGTTTTCCCTGGCCGGTAATGGTTTTCATCGCCCGATTCAGGCGCTCAGTCAACGATTCAAAAGCCATAATACCATCCTTTCATCGTTATATTTTTTAAAACATCCTCTCAGAAGAAAGGATGAGCTTTTTAATTCATATCTTTTCATAAAGATCATTCTTTCTGATCTATTCATTTTTTAAATATCACTCAGAATAATCAGAATTCTTAATCGCAGCTTATTTATTCGAGCAGCTATATTCCAGCTTTTCTGCTTCAATTTTAGATCTTAACTTTTTTTCAACTTTTTTATTCTAACTTTTTTTATTGGTTTTGGCACTCATGTCTGCTGATAATCGGGATCAAACATAAAAGCCATACGGGGATCGCCATTGGCAAGATAAATTGTGCCGCAGTAGACAAAACCTTCCTTTTTGAGCAGATTCTGCATTGGTAGGTTATCTTCATGCGTATCCATGCGAACGTAATGAGAATGCTTTTTCAGGTAATCGATGATCAGGGATCCAGTTCCTTTCCGCTTTCTCGAGCTTACCACTTTATGCCCCACTCCATATGGTCTGTTATTGAGCCAGGCTCCATCGATCTTCAGGTAGGTCGGATCGATGCCTTCATAATAGACAAAAGCGCCGTCTATTTTTCCATCTGATTTCAGAACATACAGAATTCCCTGTTCAATGTCTTTCAATAAATCATCTGCAGCCGGATGACCATCGTTCCACTGATTCGGATTTCCATGAGTATGCATGAAGTTTCTTGCTTCTTCATACAGAATCACAAGTTCGTTGAGATCTTTTTTACAGGCTTTTGTGATCGTATATTCCATTCAGTCTCTTTCCTTTTTCTTCTATATCCTTAAATGAATGTAATTTTCTCAGTTGTTTT
>Ga0137297_10717_pt1 | contig 22956 bp, 22 predicted proteins | sample RamsorincwithD2O_FD_97191 | JGI IMG/M metagenome (GOLD analysis project Ga0137297, IMG submission 97191) | Mouse cecal microbial communities from Vienna, Austria - Mucin amended with D2O | ecosystem: Host-associated > Mammals > Digestive system > Large intestine > Cecum | place: Austria: Vienna... | reverse complement strand
GATGGAGAAAGGCAAAATAGAAGGCAAAATAGAAGGCAAAGCGGAAGAACAGCGCCTTATTGCTGCCAATTTTAAGAAACAGGGAGTAAATATCGAAACGATAGCGCAATGCACCGGTCTGTCGGTGGAAGAAATCAGCGGTTTGTAAATCTATCGATGCTTATCCTCTAAATGACCTTCTCCGGTTGTTTTATTCAATTTGGGTTCACCTTGCTGTGAGGTGTTAAAAATCAGAATATTACTGTGAAACCTGTGAATGTCTGCTAAAATAGATCGTGATTGATAGTCTCCTCTTCCATATTTTTTATTCAATCATGTAATCAAACTTCACTGCCTTCACTTCAAAATATTGATCATTAGGTCTTTTACAACCTGTGAACCCGGTTTTCGGTTTTGTGATATAGGAGGGCGGATTGGGGTTTGTCCCATAAAATATAGCCTAAAGGCTAAAAAAAATACCCTTAAGGGTGTTGGGGAAAAGTCTATAGGGGGATGGAAAAAAGGTAGGCATCTTTTCGGCAACGAATGCCTGCTTTTTGGGGAAGGGCCAGGCATTCCTTTTCAAAACACCGGTGATTCGATTTCAAAACATATATGCTTTGCAATCAAAATACCTGTGTTTTAATAAGCAGAGGCAGCTTCATTCTTGACAGTATGGATTATACTTGTTTTATCAGGAACACTATGCGTTAAGATATATTAAATAATAACTCCTTCGGGAACTTTTTGCAAGGATTCGACGTCTTATCCTTACGAGTGATAATTATAAATGAAAAGAAAAAGATGAAAAAAGCTATTTTGACACTTTTGATGGTTCCTGCTTTTGTCGGGATGTTGTTTTCTTGCTCTGAAGCCAAAACAGATGCAAAGAAGTTGGAAGGTAAATGGAATATTGTGGAAGTGAAAGGTGAAAAGTTACTGAAAGAAGGTTTGCCCAATATGGAGTTTGATATGAAAGATAATAAAGTCCACGGTAATGCGGGATGTAACATCTTTAATTCGACTGTCGTGCTGGATGACCAGGATGTTTCTTCCATCACGATCAATCCTGCCGCTACCACTATGATGGCTTGCCCGGATATGGAAACCGAAGATGCGATCCTGAAAGCTATGGGAGACGTGAAAGGCGTAAAAGCCGGCCAGTCTGAGAATGAAATGCTGCTGGTCGATGCCAACGGTAACGTATTGTTGGTTTTGTCAAAAAACTAATCGGACGGAAATGAAGAAGTACATATATCTTTGCCTGGCTGTTTTGAGCATCGGTATCTTTGCTTCCTGTAAGGCGAAAAAGGGCGTGGAGGCGACTTTCTCCGATCTGGACGGTAGCTGGAACATTATCGAGCTGAACGGAAAGACGTTGAATCCTGCCGAAACGAACCAGGTGATCGAGTTTGACGTGGCTCGTCATTCTCTTTCCGGGAAGGCTGGTTGTAACCGGATGATGGGGCAGATCGAATATAGCGATTCTCACAAGCATATCATTAAGTTCCCGCAGGTCGCGACGACGCGTATGGCTTGCCCGGATATGAGTGGCGAGCGCGAACTGTTGGAGGCTTTGGACAAAGTCGTTCGCTTTGAAGCGGAAGGAGATACGAAGCCAGTCGATAAGATCGCTCTGTATGGCATAGACAATACTAAACTGATGGTATTGGAAAAGAAGTGATATTCATTGTAGAAATGTTTTAAAAGGCGGTTCCGGCACACGGTCCGCCTTTTTTATTTCGGCCTGCAGGGGATGATCAGAGTGAAGCGGCTGCCTTTGCCTTCCTGGGATGAGAGGGTGATCCGTCCGTTCAGGCGTTCGGCGATGGTCTGGCAGATCGCCAGGCCCAAGCCGGTTCCCTGTGCAAATTCGTCTGCTTTGAAGAAGCGTTCGAATACTTTTTTTTGATTTTCTTCCGACATCCCTTTTCCGGTGTCTTCGACGAAAATATGAACTTCTTTTTCTTCCTTTTTGTAGATATACCCTAACAGGATATGGCCTTTTGAAGTGAATTTGACGGCATTGTTGATGAAGTTCGTTATCACCTGTGTAAAGCGGAAACGGTCTACATGGATAACCAGTTCCGTCTCCTGGAACTCTTTCAGAAAGCGGATATTGGAAGGCATAAGCAGATGATGCGTCTGGTAAATCTCCTCCAGCAACTCGTTCAGGGAGCAATCGTCGAATGTAAATGACATACGTCCCGACTCGATGCGCGAGAGTTCCAGAATGTCGTTGATTAGCTTGAGTAACAGGTTGCTGTTCTTATTGATCGTATCGCGGAAAAGATCCTTTTCTTCATTGCTCAGATCTTGTTCGTCTTGCAGCAGGTTGGTGAAGCCGACTATCGCATTTAAGGGCGTACGTATTTCATGGCTCATATTGGCGAGGAATGCCGATTTCATCTTATTGGCTTCTTCGGCCCGCTCTTTTTCTTCGACCAACCGGAGCTGTACCTGCTTTTTCCGTTCGCTTTCGCGGCGATACATGTAAATGAGGTGGAGGATGATATAGACGACCGCTATGGCGAGCAGGATTCCACCTGCAATAATATAGTTTCGGTAACGGACTTCCAATGGCATGTTATAGATGACGCTTCCTTGTGGCAGATCGTCCAGCCGTATGTTGAAACGTTGCATCTCTTTCCAGTCGAAAGCAAATGTTTTGGGACTTTCTACGATAGGAATGTCAGTTGGAGAAGCGCCTTTCAGGATGCGGGCAGCTGTTTTGGCAACACACTCAGCCTGTATTTGCAGGGTTGTGAAATAGCCTCCGGTGATCCCCTTGTTGTCGTTAAAACCGTTGTTAATGACCGTGAAGTTCGGTACATTGGCCAGGCGTCCGACAGTCAGGACATTGAAGTCGAGGATGATTTGCATACAAGCGGTGTAGGGCTTGTCTTCGAACACCCAAAGAAGCTGGCGGGCGGTCAGGCTTGCGGTTGCGGTCGTATATAGAGCGGATGCGCCTTCTTTGCCCGGCTGGATTTCTGTGGAAGTCGTTTGGGGTCTTGTTTGATACAGACCTTCGTAAACGGCTATTCCATGACCTTGGATATTCTCCATCAAGGCTTCGAACGCTTTTCTGCCGATGAACTCTTTCGTTTTAAAGATCAGGATTTTCGATCTTCCGTATAGCTTTTCGATCAGTTGTATGTTTTTCAGGTATTCGGGCTTGTCCCAGTAGCCGGTGAAGTTGGGATGCTGTTCCAATAGTTCCCAGTTGGGGAAGTTGACACCCGAAAAGACAACCGGAATCGTCTTGCCGAGCGGATGATTGCAGGCCATTAAAGTGTAGGTGGCCTGGTCGTCATTGGAAATGATGATGTCCGGTTTGAAACTTAAAGTGTCGAGGAAGGAATACATCCGGGCTTCTTCGTCTGTGGCATTATAACGCTCGCAGTCCAGGTAGAATGTGTGGATGGAAGAGTGTATCTGTTTTTCCTCGAGTTTCCCGTGCAACAACTCGTCGAACTTGGAGTAGGTACTCAGACTTTGATTGTAAGACTGTATGACAAGGATATGAAACAAATCCTTTTCTTTTTTATCGGAGAAACCCTTTGCTTCATGCGGAAAACAAAGGGCTAATATTAGTATCGCTATGTATATATGTATTTTCAAAGAAGAAACACTTATCAATTGTACCCGTATTGTTTTGTAAAAAACGTTCAAAGTTAACGATAATCGGGATATAACAAATATTTCTTTCTGATTTTCTTATATTCGTTTAATGCCGGTTGCCAACTTGCGCGTATTTCGTCCTCGTTTAAGCCGCGGACAATCTGGAAGCGCAGTTCTTTTGTTCCGGCAAGCAGGTCGAACCATTGCGGGCGGGTGAAGAAAAAGGCCTGGTCATTGCCGGCTTTATTATAGAAATCGAGGAAGAACTTCAATGTCAGTCCTCCCGCAAAAGGATATTCCCGAAGGTCCAGGCCGTAACATTCTTTATCCTGGTGCAACGGTTTCGTATCGAATCCGGGCAGCGAAGTTGGCGTAAATGTGAAATCTCCGTATCGCGGATCTGGAGCGCCCAGTATCTGAAACGGGTAATAGGTACCGCGTCCTACGCTGATATTCGTACCTTCAAAGAAACAGAGCGACGGATACAGGCGGATCGACTGGTCGTTCGGCAGGTTGGGGGAGGGCTTTACCGGCAACCAGTACGGATCGCCGTGACGCCAGTTTTCCATCTTGACGATATGCAGTCTACAGGTGTCGGGCGTGCTTTTCAGCCAACCTTCCTTATTAATCATCCAAGCCAGTTCGCCTATCGTCAGCCCGTGCAGTATGGGCAACGGGTCCACGCCGACAAACGATTCGAATCCTTTCTGGCGGACTGGGCCGTCGACGAAGTCGTTCGGGTTGGGGCGGTCCAGGACGATAAACTCGACTCCGTTTTCAGCACAGGCTTCCATCACGTAGTGCATGGTGCTGATGTAGGTATAAAAACGGGCTCCGACATCCTGGATGTCGAATACGACCACGTCCAAGCCGGCCAGTTGTTCAGCCGTCGGTTTCTTGTTTTTGCCATATAAAGAGATGATGGGGACGCCTGTTTTCACGTCACGGCTGTCTTTGACCTCCGCGCCGGCATCGGCCGTCCCGCGGAAACCGTGTTCGGGGGCAAACACTTTCTTTACGCTGACACCCTCTTCCAACAGGGCGTCAAGCAAATGTTTCTGCTGCTTTTCGAGGATGGAGGTTTGGTTCACCACTAATCCGACCTGTTTGTCTTTCAACAGGCGGGTAACGACATCCATACGTTCGGCTCCCAGCTTTAGAGGTTCTTTCTGTGGAGTGACAGCCTGAATTTCGGATATTAAGAACAGGCTTAACAGCCAGAAGGCACACCTGATAACTGTTCTCATAGACTCATTCCTTACTATTTGTTTCTGCAAAAGTAACGATTCTTTTTGTTTATTACGTATCTTTGTCTCCCAATAAAGTGATTGAATGTTATGAACCCTTTAGATATTATTGCCAAATATTACCCGGCAGATTCGGAGGTGCGCCGGATTTTGGTTGTTCATAGTAGAAGTGTGGCGGATAAAGCTTTGGCTATAGCCCGGATGCATCCGGAGATGAATCTCGACCTTACCTTTATAGAGGAAGCAGCCATGCTGCACGATATCGGTATTTTCCGTTGTAATGCTCCCGATATAGATTGTCATGGGGATGCGGAGTATATTTGCCATGGTTACCTGGGGGCCGGACTGATGCGGACGGAGGGCTATCCACGCCATGCCCGTGTGTGCGAACGGCATACCGGAACGGGCATCACGCTGGCCATGATCGAAGAGCGTGACCTGCCTCTTCCGCACCGCGATTTTATGCCGGAAACGTTGGAAGAACAACTGATTTGTTTCGCCGATAAGTTTTACAGCAAAACGAAGCTGGACAAAGAAAAGTCTGTCGTAAAGGTAAAACAAGGCCTCTCCAAGTATGGAAGCGAAACGGTCGAACGGTTTGATAACTGGTGTAAACTCTTTTTAGGGGAATAAAAAGGGATTGGCTCACTAAATTGTTATACATTTGCCCGCTGTAACACACTGCAAATAACGACGGAATGTTTTTGAAATACAAATGCCTGATTATTTTGTTGCTTTTCCTCACCGGAAACATGATGACTGAGGCGCAGGAACTTATTGCCCCGACCGACACTGTGATGGCTGTCGTGGGCGATACGATCGTACCCGCCGGACAGGATAGTGTGCTTGCCCTGGACAGCGTCCCCAAAAAGCAGGCGGGTCTGGACGCTCCGGTCTCTTACCAGGCGAAAGACTCCATTATCATGACGGGGGCGAACTGGGCATATCTGTTCGGGGAAAGTAACGTGAAGTACCAGCAGATCGAACTCCAGTCCGATAAAATCGAGATGAATATGGATAGTAGCCTCGTCTATGCTACGTTCGGTCTCGACTCGATCGGTGAAGAATTCGGCTATCCGCTCTTTAAAGACGGCGACCAGCAATATGAATCAAAGACTATGCGTTATAATTTCGGTACGAAGAAGGGATACATCACGGATGTGATCACGCAACAGGGCGAAGGATATGTGACGGCCGGACGTACCAAAAAGATGGATAACGATGTCCTGAATATGGTCGGCGGACGTTATACGACTTGCGACGAACATGATCATCCCCACTTCTATATCCAGATGACGAAGGCGAAAGTCCGGCCGAAGAAGAATATCGTGACGGGACCTGTCTATATGGTGTTTGAAGATGTTCCGCTTTATCCGATCGGCCTGCCTTTCTGTTTCTTCCCATTCTCAAGCTCTTATTCTTCGGGTATTATCATGCCGACTTTCGGGGATGAAAGCTCGCGTGGCTTTTACCTCCGCGATGGGGGGTATTATTTTGCTTTAAGCGATTATATGGATCTGGCGCTGACCGGTGAAATCTATACGAAAGGTTCTTGGGGATTGTCTGCACGCTCTTCCTACCGCAAGCGGTATAAATATTCGGGTAGCTTCAATGCTTCCTATCTGGTTACCCGCTTGGGCGACAAAGGGCTTCCCGACTATAGCCTGTCGAAGGACTTCAAACTGAACTGGACACATTCGCAGGACCCGAAAGCCAACCCGTACCGGACTTTCTCGGCAAGTGTGAACTTTGCGACCAGCAGCTACGACCGTAACAACCTGAACAGTTTCTATCCGGGCTCGCAGGGATTTGCAGATGCAAACCAGAATACCAAAGGGTCCAGTATCAGTCTTACACAGCGTTTCCCGAATAATCCGTTCAGCCTGTCGGCTACTATGAACGTGAACCAGCGCTCGAAAGACTCCACGATCTCGTTGACTTTGCCCGATATTACGATTACAATGAGCCGTATCTTTCCGTTCAAACGCAAGAATGCGGTCGGCAAAGAACGGTGGTATGAAAAGATTTCCATGAGTTACAACGGTTACCTGCGTAACAGTATCGATACGAAAGAAGACAAATTGTTCAAGTCGAGCTTAGTGAAGGACTGGCGGAATGCCATGCAGCATCAGATTCCGGTGAGTGCGACTTTCTCCTTGTTCAAATATCTGAATATCTCCCCGTCGTTCAACTATACCGAACGTTGGTACACCAATAAGGTGGAGAAAGCATACGATATGCAGAAGAAACAGGTGGTTGCGCGTGATACGACCTACGGTTTCTACCGCGTATTCGATTACAGCACTTCGGTTTCGGCTTCTACTACCTTATATGGTTTCTACAAACCGCTGCCGTTTTTGGGGGATAAGGTTAAGATGATCCGTCACCGCTTCGAGCCTTCGGTAACCTTGAGCTATACGCCTGATTTCGGAGCCTCCAAATATGGTTTTTGGAAAGACCTTATGTATGAAGACCAGTTTGGACAAGAGCAACATGTCTCTTATACTCCGTTCGAGAGTGGAATGTTTGGTTATGCTCCCAACGGGAAGTCGGGGAGCCTTAGCTTCCAGCTGGATAACAACCTTGAAATGAAGATCAAGTCGGATCGCGATTCGACGGGTGAGCGTAAGATCAGCCTGATCGATAAGTTGTCGCTGGGCATGAGCTATAATATGGCGGCCGATTCATTCAAATGGAGTGACTTGAGCGTAGGCTTGCGCCTTAAGTTTTCAAAGAGCTATACCTTGAACCTGAACGGGACGTTCGATACGTACACCTATGGTTATGATAAATCGACCGGGACAGTCCGCCGCCTGGATATCCCGCGTTGGCAGGCCGGTAAGGGGATCGGACGTTTGCGCCAGACCGGAACGAGTTTCTCTTATACCTTTAATAACGATACGTTCGGCAAATTGTTCGGTAAGAAGGATAGCAACGGCGATTCCGATAATCCTCCGACTGATCCGAATGCATCTAACGATCCTGAATTTGAACAAATCTCTTCGGGGGAAGACGGTGAACAGGGTAAAACCGAGGGTGGCCGTTTGCGTGGCGCAAAGAAAGAGACGGGCGAATATGATTCGTATGGTTATATGATCAATAAAGTGCCCTGGAGCCTTTCGTTCAGCTATAGCATGCAATTGCGTTATGGAGACTTTGATCCGAACAAACTCGAGTATAAGTACAAGTTGACGCATGCGTTGAGCTTTAACGGCAATATCCAGCCGACGAAGAACTGGCGTTTTAACTTCAACGCCACCTATGACTTCGACACGCATAAGATCTCTTATATGACTTGTAATATAACCCGTGATCTGCATTGTTGGCAAATGACCGCCAGCTTTGTTCCGGTGGGCCCGTATAAGTCCTATACCTTTAATATCGCTGTAAGTTCGTCTCTGCTGAAAGACCTGAAATGGCGCCAGAGCAGCAACTATCGTGACGGACAGAAATGGGATTAATAAAATATCACCATTCGATAGGAGTCTGTCCGGTTGCGATCAGATAATCGTTTGCTTTGCTGAAATGCTTGTTCCCGAAGAACCCGCGGTAAGCGGATAGGGGAGACGGGTGGGCCGATTTCAGGACCAGGTTGTGGGAGGCATCGATGAAAGCACCTTTCCGCTGCGCATAGGAACCCCACAGGATATAAACGATATGGCTCCGCTCTTCTGCCAGACGGTGGATTACGGCATCGGTAAATTCTTCCCAGCCTTTATTCTGGTGTGAGCCGGCTTGGTGTGCACGAACGGTCAAGGTTGCGTTGAGAAGCAAGACGCCCTGGTCTGCCCATCGGAGCAGGTTTCCGGTCTGCGGAACAGGTTTGCCTAAATCGCTTTCGATTTCTTTGAAGATGTTGACGAGCGACGGGGGAAAAGGAGTCCCGTCCTGGACGGAGAAACAAAGTCCGTGTGCCTGCCCGGGTTCGTGATAGGGGTCTTGTCCGAGGATGACCACTTTGACTTTGTCGAACGGGCAATGTTCGAACGCACTGAATATGCAGGGACCGGGAGGATAAATGGTTCTTTGGCGGTATTCTTCTTTAACAAATGTGATCAACCGGTTGAAATAGTCTTTTTCAAACTCTGAACTTAGTCTCTCTTTCCAGCTTTGTTCTATCTTGACGTCCATATCGGTAATTGAAAATTGAAAATTAGAAATTGAAAATTATCTTTGTCACGCGAATATCAGAAATAATTATCAATAATCCATCCTTAATTTTCAATTTTCAATTTTTAATTTTCATTTAAATAAGGTACATACCGGCAGCGCGTGCTTCGCGGCGCATTTCTTCCGGCCATATACTTGCCTGGATTTCCCCGATATGGGCTTTACGCAGGTAGAACATACATAGGCGGCTCTGTCCGATACCTCCGCCGATGCTCAGGGGCAGTTCGCCGTTCAGCAGGCGTTTATGGAAGTATAGTTCTTTCTTTTCTTCTGCATTGCAAATCTCCAGTTGGCGAAGTAGCGCATCTTTATTCACGCGGATACCCATAGATGACAGTTCCATCGAGCGGTTCAGGACTTTATCCCAGACGAGCAGGTCGCCGTTTAACCCGACTTGTCCGTTTTCGGCGACTGTCGACCAGTCGTCGTAGTCCGGGGCACGCCCGTCGTGTTTCTCTCCGTTACTTAACTTGCAACCGATACCGATGATGAATACGGCTCCGTATTCTTTTGTGATCGCATCTTCCCGTTCTTTCGGCGTGAAAGCCGGATATTTCTGTAACAAATCTTCGGAATGTATGAAATGGATTTGCTGCGGAAGCGTCGGACGGATTTCCGGGAACATCTCATAGACTAAATATTCGGTGCGGACCATAGCGGCATAGATGCGACGCACGATCTCTTTCAGAAATTCCACATTCCGTTCTTCGGCTTCCATGACGCGCTCCCAGTCCCACTGGTCGACATATAAAGAATGGAGGTTTCCCAATTCTTCGTCGGACCGGATGGCGTTCATATCGGTATAGATACCGTAACCTTTTTCGATTTGATAATCGGCGAGAGTAAGGCGTTTCCACTTGGCAAGCGAGTGGACGATTTCTGCCTTGGAATCATCCAGGTCCTTGATCGGAAACGTGACAGCGCGTTCTGTACCGTTCAGGTCATCATTAATACCCATCCCTTTTAAAACGAACAATGGGGCGGTGACGCGCCGTAGCCGTAATTCGGAAGACAGGTTTTGCTGGAAAAAGTCTTTGATCTTTTTGATACCCATCTCGGTCTGCGATAAGTTCAATAAAGCCTTATATCCTGCTGGTTTAATTAAGTAGCTCATATACTTGTTGTGCTTTATGTTTGTAAATAATGCGTGGCAAAGATACTAATTAATGGAAAAATAGCAATTGTGCGCCTTTTTTTATTTGCAAAATGGAAGTGATTGTCGATAGGTAGCTTGCAAAATATCAAATGTAATCTTTTTTTGCCCGTTCATTTGTTTTCCTGCAAGATTATATATACTTTTGCGCTGTCTTTGGTTCGGTAGCTTAGCTGAATAGAGCGTCAGATTCCGGTTCTGAAGGTCGTGGGTTTGAATCCCACCCGGATCACAGAAGGACTTCCAAGTGCTGGAAGTCCTTTTTTTATTGGCTTACGCGTAAACTTTTCTTTTTTGTTCATGTTTTATAAATAAATAATTAATTAAGAACAAGGTTTATGGCAGTAGTTTATAAATTTCTTTTTCCTTCCAAGCCGGAAGGAAATGCGTTTTCCCTTTTTTTGTTAGCATTACGTATTCTCTTTGGTGTATTGCTGCTTTCACATGGTGTTCAGAAATGGATGAATTTTAGTGCTATGTCTGGATCTTTCCCGGACCCGCTGGGTGTAGGGAGTACGTTGTCGTTGGGACTGGCTATTTTCGGAGAGGTGTTTTGTTCCGTGGGGTTTATCTTCGGGGCGTTCTATCGCCTGGCTCTGATCCCAATGATCTTTACGATGGGGATGGCCTTCTTTGTGATACATGCGAATGATCCCTTTGCTATAAAAGAATTGGCCTTTATTTATCTGGTGGTATTTATATTGATGTATATAACGGGACCGGGTAAATTTTCTATCGACCATATCATATCTTCTGCATTATCGAAAAAGAAACGGTGAGGTTTTGTACTAGCGAAACTATATATGCATCCGGAAGGAAACAAAAAAGGCGGGATTTATTATTCCTGCCTTTTTGTTGTGTTAGCCTTCTCTTAAAAATAGTGGGAGAATAAGGTGCTTTTGTGTTGGTTGTAAAACAGCAGAGCTAAACGCCCGAATGTGAAATCATTTTGGTAATGAGTGGGCGTTGACGGATTCGAACCGCCGACCCTCTGCTTGTAAGGCAGATGCTCTGAACCAGCTGAGCTAAACGCCCAAAGTGAAATCAATTCGTTATGAAAGGTGGGCGTTGACGGATTCGAACCGCCGACCCTCTGCTTGTAAGGCAGATGCTCTGAACCAGCTGAGCTAAACGCCCTTTCATTAATTCATTAAGTTTAATACGCTCTATCTCTCTAAAGCGCTGCAAAGATACGGCTTTTTTTATTACCTCCAAATATTTTTGAGAAAAAGTAGAAAAAAACTTCATCTCTTCCTATATGTATTAAGATTTATAGTAACTTTGCAACTCCATATTAATAATGTATATGATATTTTCGACACTGACAGCAATTTCGCCTGTAGACGGGCGATACAGAAATAAAGCCGAGAACCTGGCGGCTTACTTTTCAGAGTATGCGCTCATTAAATATAGAGTGCAGGTAGAGATCGAGTATTTTATTACTCTGTCTGAATTTTTACCGCAGCTTCGTGCGTTAGCGACTGTGGAGAATAAAGAAGCTTTGCGGAAAATTTACCGCGAGTTTTCGGTTGAGGACGCTACCCGTATTAAAGAGATCGAGAGTGTGACAAATCATGATGTAAAGGCAGTTGAATATTTTATCAAAGAAAAATTCGATTTGTTGTCTTTGCAGAAGTACAAGGAATTTATCCATTTCGGATTGACTTCCCAGGATATAAACAATACATCTGTTCCATTGTCTATCAAGGATGCACTGAATGAAGTGTATTTCCCCGGTCTGCAGGAGGTAATCGATATGTTGAAGAAATATGCTGAAGACTGGAAGGATGTTCCTATGTTGGCCAAAACACATGGACAGCCGGCTTCTCCTACCCGTTTGGGCAAAGAAGTGATGGTGTTTGTCTACCGTTTGGAACAGCAGGTGAAGCTGTTGAAAGCGACTCCTGTTTCTGCAAAGTTCGGCGGAGCAACCGGTAACTTCAATGCACATCATGTGGCTTATCCTAAATATGATTGGAAGGCGTTTGGAAATAAGTTTGTGAATGAAGTGCTGGGACTGAGCCGTGAGGAATGGACTACACAGATTTCCAATTATGATAATGTGGCTGCTGTTTTCGACGGGATGAAACGCATCGATACGATTTTGATCGATCTGTGCCGTGATTTCTGGCAGTATGTCTCTATGGAATATTTCAAACAGAAGATCAAAGCCGGTGAGGTGGGTTCTTCTGCCATGCCGCACAAGGTGAATCCGATCGATTTTGAAAACGCAGAGGGTAATTTGGGAATGGCAAATGCTATCCTGACGCATCTGGCGACTAAGTTGCCGATTTCACGTTTGCAGCGTGACCTGACAGACTCTACAGTCCTTCGTAATGTTGGCGTGCCGATGGCTCATATCGAAATCGCATTCAAAAGTTTAACAAAAGGGCTGGGTAAGTTGTTATTAAACGAAAAAGCATTGTACCGGGATTTGGATAATTGCTGGGCTGTAGTGGCCGAAGGAATTCAGACTGTTCTTCGTCGTGAAGGATATCCGAAACCTTATGAAGCATTGAAAGCCTTAACCCGTACGAATGAAGGCATCACAGCCGCATCGATCAGTAATTTCATCGAGACGCTGCAGGTGAGTGATGCTGTTAAAGCTGAATTAAAGGCGATAACGCCGCATAATTATACAGGTATTTAGTGAGAAACAATGGGTAGCCGTGAGGTTACCAAGTAGTTAATTATCATTTAATTTACATCAAATGAGCACAGAAGAAAGAGATGAATCTCAACCGCGTCCAAGAAAGGTGATACCAAGTATCAGACGGGAAAACACAGACCAGGATTCTGAAAGAAGACCTTACAATCAAGGTTATAACAGACCTGAAGGAAACAACTATGAACGGAGACCATATAACCGTCCTAACCGGGATGACCGCGGAGGTTATAATTCTTATGGGGACAACCGCTCTTCTTATGGTGACAGACCGAGTCGCCCACGTACGTATGATAACCGTGATGGCGGTTACAATAAACCGTATAGCCGCGATAATGGTGGAAACCGTAGCTATGGTAACTCTAATCGTGAAGGTGGCTATAACAGCAGGCCTTCTTATGGCAGTAATCGCTCTTATGGCAACAACGATCGTCCTTCTTACGGTAGCAGCGATCGTCCCTCTTACGGCAATGATCGTTCTTATGGAAACGACCGCCCGTACAATCGTCCGTCTCGTCCGAACTATGAAGACAGAGGAAAGGCTTATTCAGCCACTCCGTCCAGTGATGGCGTTTCGGGTGATGGTGTAAAGAAAAGAAGGCCGCGTGTTGGTGATACCCGTGTAAGCTCGCCTTACGACAACCGCGATAATCGTGGTGGAGGCAGACCTTCATTCGGTAACAACAACCGTTATGGGAATAGTGGTGGAGGACGTGGAGGCTACAACAACGGCAGACGTCCGAACAATAATCGCCGTACCGGTGATTACAATCCGAATGCCAAGTATAACTTCCAGAAGCAGTTGAAGTATAAGGAAGTGTTGGCTGATCCGAATGAGCCGATCCGTTTGAATAAGTTCTTGTCTAATGCAGGTGTTTGTTCACGTCGCGAGGCAGATGAATTTATCCAGGCAGGCGTTGTTCAGGTAAATGATCAGGTTGTAACCGAATTGGGAACGAAGATTACCCGCCAGGACAAGGTGTTGTTCAAAGATCAACCGGTTCAGATCGAAAGTAAAGTGTATATCGTTCTGAATAAGCCGAAAAACTGTGTGACAACCTCTGATGATCCTCAGGAACGTCTGACGGTTATGGATTTAGTAAAGAACGCTTGCCAGGAACGTATCTATCCGGTGGGTCGTCTGGACCGTAATACGACAGGCGTACTGCTTCTGACTAACGATGGTGATCTGGCTTCTAAGTTGACGCATCCGTCATTCAAGAAGAAGAAGATTTACCATGTGTGGTTGGACAAGAACGTTTCTATCGAAGATATGGAAAAGATCGCTAACGGGCTGGAGCTTGAAGACGGAGAAATCCATGCTGATGCTATCAGTTATGCAAGCGAAGATGATAAGAGCCAGGTCGGTATCGAGATCCACTCAGGACGCAACCGTATCGTCCGTCGTATTTTCGAATCGCTGGGCTATCATGTGGTTAAACTGGACCGTGTATATTTTGCCGGTCTGACTAAAAAGAACCTGGGACGTGGAAAGTGGCGTTATCTGAACGAACGTGAGGTGAACGCGCTCCGCATGGGTGCTTTTGAATAATATGGAGTTTAGCCGGTGGAAAAGCCGGCTAACTTGTTTTGATTACCTAAGAATAAAAATATAAACATGGAAGCAATTAAAAGAACAAAGATTGTAGATGTGCTGAAAAGCGATGCTTTCGGTACGACCGTTAATGTGAAAGGTTGGGTGCGTACCCGCCGTGGTAGTAAACAGGTTAGTTTCATAGCCCTGAATGACGGTTCTACAATAAATAATGTTCAGATCGTTGTAGACGTGGATAAGTTGGGCGAAGAATATCTGAAGCCGATAACAACAGGTGCCAGTATCAGTGTAAACGGTACGTTGGTGCAGTCACAGGGTAAAGGACAGAATGTGGAGATCCAGGCTACTGAAATAGAAATTTACGGTTCTGCCGATCCGAATACTTATCCTTTGCAGAAGAAAGGCCATTCGATGGAATTTTTGCGTGAGATCGCTCATCTCCGTCCGCGTACGAATACATTCGGTGCAGTGTTCCGTATCCGTCATAACATGGCTTATGCCATTCATAAATTTTTCCATGACAGAGGGTTCTTCTATTTTCACACGCCGCTGATCACGGCTTCTGACTGTGAAGGTGCTGGCCAGATGTTCCAGGTGACAACCATGAACCTGTACGATCTGAAGAAGGATGAAAACGGGTCTATCATTTATGATAACGATTTCTTTGGCAAGCAGGCGAGCCTGACTGTTTCCGGACAATTGGAAGGTGAATTGGCTGCAACGGCTTTAGGGCAGATTTATACGTTCGGTCCGACTTTTCGTGCAGAAAATTCCAATACGCCGCGTCATTTGGCCGAGTTTTGGATGATCGAGCCGGAAGTGGCATTCAATGATATTCTGGATAATATGCAGCTGGCGGAAGAGTTCATTAAGTACTGTGTACAATGGGCTTTGGACAACTGTATGGATGATATCAAATTCCTGAACGATATGTTCGATAAAGGTTTGATCGAACGTTTGCAGGGAGTGCTGAAAGAAGATTTCGTTCGCTTGCCTTATACGGAAGGAATCAAGATTCTGGAAGAAGCGGTTGCAAAAGGACATACATTTGAATTCCCTGTATATTGGGGTGTCGATTTGGCTTCTGAACATGAACGATTCCTGGTTGAGGACCATTTCAAACGTCCGGTAATCCTGACAGACTATCCTAAAGAGATCAAAGCTTTCTATATGAAGCAGAATGAAGACGGTAAAACGGTTCGTGCCATGGATGTATTGTTCCCGAAAATCGGTGAAATCATCGGCGGTTCCGAACGTGAAGCGGATTATGATAAGTTGATGAACCGTATCAATGAAATGGGTATTCCGATGAAGGATATGTGGTGGTATCTGGATACTCGTCGTTTCGGTACAGTGCCTCATTCCGGTTTTGGTTTGGGTTTTGAACGTTTGTTGCTGTTTGTGACAGGTATGACAAATATTCGCGACGTGATTCCTTTCCCGCGTACACCGAAGAATGCAGATTTCTAATTCCGTATGGAACTGAAAAAATAAAAACTCCGCATAGTTCTGAATGTTCTATGCGGAGTTTTTTTATTTAATCTTCATCTTCGAGATCGATTGGAATCTGCCGTTTGAATGCTTCCTTGAAGGAGATCAGCGATTCGGTTCGGGCAAGGCCCAACGGCTGCAATTTATTATGGATAATGCTTAATAAATGCTGATTATTCTTTGCATATATCTTTATAAATAAGTCGTATTGCCCTGTTGTGTAATGACATTCAACCACTTCCGGGATTTCTTTCAGTGCTTCCGTAACAGATGGGAATTGTCCGGGAGATTTGAGGAATAAGCCCATATATGCACAAGTCTCATAGCCCACTTTCGTATTGTCGACGATGAATTCAGACCCTTTGATTACACCCAGATTAGTGAGTTTTTGTATGCGTTGGTGTATTGCAGCACCTGATACATTACATTCCCGTGCAACTTCGAGGAAAGGCATACGGGCATTGCCTATGATTAGTTTTAATATCTTCTCGTCGAGTTCATCCAGTTGATGGTGTGCCATAATTTATGTATATTTGTATATCTGTATTATCAGTGTCTTACATTCTTAATACAAATATAAATAATATCTAATGATTAACCTCTATTTTTTAGTGGAATATTTTAGTTTGTAAGTTCCTTTTGTAATAATAATCATCAATTTTGTAGTTTTATGAGTTTACAATCAGTAGTAGTATGCCGGCCTGTAAAAGATTTTTTAGATCCGGTATTGGACTTGATAGAGAAAACATATACGGAATCTTTTCCGGAAGTAGAACGTCGTGACTTCTCTCTTGTTCGCGGTTTGGTAAAGGATGAACCGAAATTTATTGTGTATGCATTGTCAAGGGAGAACCGCTATGTGGGTTTCATTACCGGTTGGCTTTTCGATGGTTATACCTATGCGGAGCATTTTGCGATCGATCCGTCTGCCCGTAATGGTGGAATCGGGGCTGAGGCTATGAAGCAATTTCTGGCTTTCTGCGGGACTCCGGTCGTTTTGGAGGTAGAAATGCCTGTTGATGAGATGAGTAAACGTAGAATCGGTTTTTATGAGCGTCTGGGCTTTAAGCTGGATAATCATGTCTATCACCAGCCTCCATACCGGAATGGTGGAGAATGGCTTGAGATGCGGCTTATGACGTATGGAAATATCGATCTGGAGCATTCTTTCGAGCAGGTGAAGAATTGTTTGCACAAGAATGTCTATGGAGTGAAAGACTTCTAATCGGAAACAAAAGGGCAATAAAAAAGGCGGGATAAAAACCCCGCCTTTTTTGTTTTGTATATCCTGAGATTACTCAGCTGCCTGACGGGCAGAATAACTAATCTTCAATGCGTATGCTTCACGAAGCGCCTGCTTTACGTCTGTGATCAGACCCATCTTTGTTTCCTGATCGGCCTTGATAGATACAGTCATAAACGGCTGGTCTTCTTCTTTCATACTGGATTTTTCCTGAGCAATGTAGTCCTGAATTTCAGCTACTTCAGCAAACTTGTCGTTCAACTGCAAGCGGGCTTCAGAACCCATCTTCGCCTGATATTCCTGAGTCGGCTTTCCTACATAGATGAATGTAACCAACGATTTCTTTTCCAGCTTCTGAAGTTCAGTAGCCTGTGGAGCGCGGAATTGCACCATCAATGTTACTTCACGCATAGATGTTACCATCATGATGAAGAACAAGAAAGCGAACACCAAGTCAGGTAATGATGACGTATTCAATTCGGGCATTTCACGTCCGCCCGCTTTACTAAACTTTCCCATTACTTCTTATCTCCATAATTTTTAGGTTCTGCTTCAGAAATCTTTTGCGGATAAATCTGCTGCACAGCCTTTTGTTGATCTTCTTCCAGATCTGCGAATGCTTTTCCGAATTTCTTTTTGGAAACATCATCACGCAGTTCATTATATGCTTTTGCCAATTCGTTCTGAACACTGATATAAGCCTGATATTCAGTACCACGGTCATTCTGTAAAGAAATTACGTGTTTTTTAGCAGTCATTACTTTTCCGAAGAAAGGAACGTCCTCTTCTACTTTTTCGGGCTTATTAGCGTCGTTGTACGGATTATCAATAAAATCTTTAACCTTGTCTTTCAATTGCTTGATGTCAACAAACTGGTCGCCGCAGAGAATCTGATTACTACTGTTGATCAATACAACCAGCAAGTTTCTCTTATTTACATCGACCTGTTCATCCTTCTTTTGATCTTTAGGCACAGGAGGCGGCAAGCGTCTTGCCAAACCTTTATCTGTATCCATGGATGTAGTAATAAGGAAGAAGATAAGCAACATGAAAGCAATATCGGCTGAGGAAGATCCATTGATACCCGGTGTCTTTCTTTTCTTACCCATTTCTTTCTTGTTTAATCGAATTCGTTATTACTATTATTTATTGATCATTCTTTTAACGGAACCCCAAATAACACAAGCAACGATCAGAACCAACAGAACTACTGTTGTCCAAATCCACATATCTGTAATTTTCAACCAGCCGGCTGTGTTAAATTCTTGAGAATCTGCATTCAATCCTTGTAGCGGAGTGGCATCGCCTATTGAATAAGTGATGAACAATACGGCAACAAAAGCTACAACAACAATCAATGAGGTAATAGCTGATTTTGGATTAGATGTCAGCAATGTGACAAACTGCCAGATTGCAAACAGCACCATGCTTATGATCGTAATAAAGAATAATGCAGAGGTCCAGTTGAGCAACAGGCCTGTGTATACATATTCTATCATTTCTTCTCCCGGATTCGTAATTCCTCCGCCGAAGAACATACCCAGTACGACAATACTGATAAGCGATACTATCAGCAGTGTCCAACTGGACATTTTTCTTATTTTAGTAACTGCCATAGTTGTTTGTTATTTTTTGAATTTGAGGTTGTATTTGATAACTAAGTCCAGCAAAGTGATAGAAGCATCTTCCATCTGGTTCAGGATAGCTTCCAATTTGCTCAACAAATAGTTATAGAATATCTGAAGGATCAAAGCAACGATCAAACCACCTACAGTTGTGATCAAAGCCACTTTCATACCACCAGCTACAACCGTCGGGCTGATATCACCAACCTGTTCGATTTTATCGAACGCCATGATCATACCTACTACAGTACCCAAGAATCCTAATGACGGAGCCATTGCGATAAACAATGTGATCCAAGACATGTTCTTTTCCAAAAGACCGCCCTGAACACCGCCATAAGAAACGATAGATTTTTCAACTACATCGATACCCTGGTCGATTCTCATCAAACCCTGATAAGCGATAGAAGCGATAGGACCTCTTGTGTCACGAGCGATGGCTTTTGCACCTTCTACATCACCTTTATCCAATGCATCTTCGATACCTTTCAGCAATTTGCTGGAATTAGTTTCAGCCAAGTTCAGATAAATAATTCTTTCCAAGCAGAAAGCTAAACCGAAAATCAATGCGATAGCAACCAAACTCATGAAGTTGGCACCACCTTCGATAAACTTAGTCTTCAATGCCTGGTACATACCACCTTCAACTGCGGCTGTGGCAGCTTCTTGTGCGAATGCTACAGAAGAGATTCCAAGAGCACATAAACTCATGAATGTTTTTGCAAAATACTTTTTCATTGTGTGTTTAATTTTTAAGATTAATAATTCTCTTATTTGTTTTTATTTTTTGTTATTAATAATCATCATGGTATCTTAAAGCGGAGAGAGCGGGATTCGAACCCGCGAAACCCTTTAGGAGTTTACACGCTTTCCAGGCGTGCCTCTTCAACCACTCGAGCATCTCTCCAAAAACAAGTCACCGCTTTTCTAAAACGGGTGCAAAATACGAAAAAAATCGCATATCCAAACGTTTCAGTGCACAAATCTATAGTTTTTGCCTGACATATGCACAATATCTGACAGATAAATTTTGAATACGCGTTAAAATATCTCACTATATCGGTTTATTCTCGATTTTAAATAGTTTTAGAGCATTTTTTCTTGTTGTTTCAACGGTTTCTTCAAGCGTCAGTCCATAGGTCTGGGCTACTTTTTCAGCCGTTTTCCAGATGTAGGCCGGCTCGTTCCTTTTCCCCCGGTAAGGGACAGGAGCGAGGTAAGGAGCATCTGTTTCCAATACTATTTTATTGATGTCTGTTTGACGGATTATTTCCGATAGGCGGGAGTTCTTAAATGTAATAACCCCATTTATTCCGATTCTGAAATTTTTTAGTTTATTTATTTCTTCCAACTCGGTTTCATTGCCGGTAAAACTGTGAAAGACTCCAGTGAGGGCATCGGCTCCCACTTTATATAAAGATTCGAAAACTTCCGGATATGCTTCACGGGTGTGGATGGCAACCGGCAAATTGAGATCGAGGCTCCATCTGAGCTGCTCTTCGAATACCTCTTTTTGCTCTTTCAGATATGTTTTGTCCCAGTATAAGTCTATGCCTATTTCTCCTATTCCGCAGTAAGTCCGTTTGCCGAGCCACGACTCTGTCTCTTTTAAGTTTTCAACATAGTGCCCGTCCACACTGGTCGGATGCAAACCCATCATCGGATAGGCGAAATCAGGATAACGATCGCATAAATCGTGCATCCGCCCGATGGTGGTCGTGTCGACATTCGGAAGGAGCAATGTGTCTATGCCTGACTCCTTGGCGGCAGTGACTAATTGCTCCTGCTCCGGGTCAAAATCTTCTAAATATAGATGATTGTGTGTGTCGATCAGTTTCATATTAAGACTGGCGGTTCATTAAACGGGCGCTGACCTCTTTCAGGATGTTCAGCCTTTGTGGAGCGACGCTTAACGAGGCAAGGCACTTCATCGCCTGATTATAATATGTATGTATTTTTTCTTCGGACAACTCTTTTAGCCGCAGCTGGTCGTAAATAGCTGTTACGGCGGCGATCTTCTCGGCCGGATCGAATGTCTTTTTGCCGATCCAGCTGTTCAGTTCGGCTTTCTGCGTATCCGAAGCACGATGGAAAGCATTGATCAGCATACATGTCTTTTTGTTACAGAGTATATCTCCTCCTATATTTTTGCCGAACGTGGCCGTGTCGCCGTAGACATCCAACAGGTCGTCCTGCAACTGAAAAGCCAGTCCGATATTGATGCCGAACTGATACAACGCTTCTGCGTCTGCTCCGGGAGCATCACCTCCGGACGTTAAAATGCCAATACACTTAACTGCAGACATAGCGTCTTATATTTTATATGTTCGCGGCAAAAGTAATAATTATTTGCCAAAAAGCTGTCTATTTTCCAAAACTTCATCAAATCTTAACCCGAAAAGTCAGCGGTTGGCATTCAACTCACGGATACGCACAGCCACTTCCTCCATCAACCATTTCGGAGTGGATGTAGCTCCACACACACCGACACTGTTCACACCCTCCGGCAGCGGTTCGGTAATTTCCTTCGCCTCCGAGATGAAGACCGTGTTCGGGTTTGCCTTCCGGCATTCTTCCAGCAGCATCTTACCATTGGAACTTTTCTTTCCGGCAACAAAATACACCCAATCATGCCTGGAAGCAAACGTCTTGATGTTCGGCAACCGGTTGGCGACCTGGCGGCAGATCGTATCGAAATATTCGAATTGAACTCCGTCCGCAATACGCCGTCGGATTTCAGCCACTACTTCGCGGAACCCGTCCAACGACTTGGTCGTCTGTGAGAACAGGCAGATGTTCCGGTTAAAATCCAGGCGGTCGAGGTCCTGCACCTTCTCGATAACGATGGCAGTGCCTTCCGTTTGCCCGACTAAACCGTTCACCTCGGCATGCCCTTTCTTTCCGTAGATCACAACCTGCGTACGGCTATCGCGCGTAGCCACATAACATTTATGGATCTTACGCTGCAATTGGAGCACCACCGGACAGGTCGCATCTACGATCGTGATGTTGTTCTGCCGGGCAATCTCGTAGGTCGACGGCGGTTCTCCATGTGCCCGAAGCAAGACCTTTTCGCCTTTCAGGCGGGTAAACTCGTCGTGCTCGATCGTCCGCAGTCCCGACTCCTCGAGCCGTTCCACTTCCAGGCTGTTGTGCACGATGTCCCCGAGACAATACAACCTGTCCGTATTTTTCAGTTCACGTTCGGCACTTTCGATAGCTGTCACCACACCAAAACAAAAACCGGAACCTTTATCTATCTCGACTTCTATCATGGCTACTCCGCTGTGATTACCTTCTTATACTGTTCCAAAAGCCAAGCCTTCTGCCCGGCAACCGTCATATACGAGTTATCCAGTTCCAATGCATCGTCTGCTTTGCGGAGAGGGCTCTCGGCACGCGTCATGTCGATATGGTCGCGTGTCTTCACATTTTCAAGGACTTCCTCAAAAGAAGCCGCCTCCCCTTTGGCTTTCAGTTCGTCCAAACGCCGCTGAGCACGCACTTCCGGACTGGCTGTCACGTAAATCTTAAGTTCCGCATCCGGGAAAACGACCGTGCCGATATCCCGGCCGTCCATCACGATCCCTTTCGCTTTTCCCATCTCCTGCTGCTTGGCAACCATCGCACGGCGTACAAACCCCAGGGCCGCGATCAGGCTTACCCGGTTGGCGACTTCCATCCCGCGGATCTCCTTCTCCACTTTCACACCGTTCAGATAGGTGTCGGGGCGCCCGGTTTCCGGATTAAAACGGAAAGATATATCGATATCGCCCATAGCGTCCTGCAATTTGTTTTCATCGATTACCCCGTCCATAAAGAATCCATGCTGCAGACTGTACAACGTAACCGCCCGGTACATGGCTCCGGTGTCGATATAGGTATATCCCAGTTCCTTTGCCAAATCTTTTGCCATCGTGCTCTTCCCCGTGGAAGAGACACCGTCTATCGCTATAATTATTTTTTTCATCGCTACATATATATATTAATGTATAGGGAATGCAAAGATAAAACTTTTACCGTTACCCAATAAGAACATCCCGGCAATCCGGTATGTTTTCCTGTCGTTTCCTGCCGAGGGAACTGTCGTTTCCTGCCGAGGGAACTGCCGTTTCCTGCCTGGGGAACTCGCGTTCCCTGCACGGGGAACTTTTGTTTCCTTGGTAAGGAAACTCCAATAAGTTGCTTTATAAGCAATTACAGA
>Ga0137297_10716_pt1 | contig 22960 bp, 21 predicted proteins | sample RamsorincwithD2O_FD_97191 | JGI IMG/M metagenome (GOLD analysis project Ga0137297, IMG submission 97191) | Mouse cecal microbial communities from Vienna, Austria - Mucin amended with D2O | ecosystem: Host-associated > Mammals > Digestive system > Large intestine > Cecum | place: Austria: Vienna... | reverse complement strand
CAGATTGCTTCCAGTTTATCCCTTGTCCCGTCACCGGAACAGTTATCTATAAAGATAATTTCATAATCATACTGCGAAAGTGTTTCCTGCAAAACATTCGTCACAGCCATTGCCATGAGCTCTACATTTTCCACTTCGTTATAACATGGTATTACAATACTGATTTTTTTCATTTAATGTAAACCCGACATACTAACCTTCCGTAATTATTGACACTATTCATAATAGCATAAGTCCCGTCATTTTTATACAGTTAATTCGGATTTTATTCTTTTTACTGTTTTGCAGATCCCGTCCCCAAAAGATACCCGGGGTCTAAACCCTGTGTCATGGATCAGTTCTTCAATATCCGCTTCCAGGTGCATTACCTGCTTATCTGCATAGGGAACCTCTCCAATACCTATGGAACCTGTTATTTTCCCTTTCTCTCTGACAGTATCATATATTATATCTATATAATCCTTTAACGGCCTCGCGGCTCCGCTGCCAAGAACATATACTTTCCCTGCTCTGCCCTCTCTTGCCAGAGCATACAAGGCCTCTGCCGCATCCCCGCTGTAGAGATAGTCCCATAATTGCTCTCCCTTGGTAAAGCCCGCATGCTCCCCCTTCAGCAATTTATTAATTGTCCCCGTTATCATGGAGTTCTCATTATCATATGGCCCATATACACTCAGAACCCTGACCCATATATGCTTTATGCCCAGTTCCTCACATAGTGCCCTGCTCATCTGCCCGGCGCACAGCTTTGCCATACCATAGCCGTTTTCAGGAAATGTCGGTGTATCGGCGCATAACTTTCCTTCTATCCTCCCATATTCTGCCTGGGATCCTGCTCCTATAAAGACACGGCATCCTACCCTTTTAGCAAGCTGCACCGCGTCCAGCGTACTTTTCACATTCTGATTTTGAAGATACATATCATTACGGGCTATACCTGTCGTCCCCATCCATGCCAGATGATAAAACACATCCGCATTTCCACTGATCTCCTGTTCTATCTCCAGGAGCTTTTGCAGATCGGCTTCCACAAGCTGCACATACTCCCCACATCCAGATAAGCTGAGAATATTTTGATTGCGCTTTGAGTTTTTATGGCAGATAGCAATTACATGTACCTTGCTTCGAATACATTTTTGAATAAGCGCCATCCCAATTGCGCCGGTCGGACCGGTTATTATTACTCTCATCCCTTATCTCCTGTTTTTTGCTTTCCGGCATTTAACTGCCAGGCAAGCCGCCCCTTCAATCAGCATCAGCAAAGTAAAAGCAAAAATACACAAAAAATACAGTAAAAAACTTCCCGTTAAGGGCCCTGGCTGTATATCAATTGAAAAACGCTGTACATCCGGCAAAGCCCAGGGCGTCAAAATCAATAACATAATCAACGCATAAAACAATTCCATTCCTGATCCTTTTGACAGGTTCTTATTATCAGCTTTATTATTTAAAAATTCTATAAATGGAATAAAAAGGAACAGGGTAACATATCCGCCGCTAAAGGACGGAATCAGGATCAGCAGCAGCGTATAGCTTAACAATTCCTTCCATTTCTCCTGGGTCTCAAACGCTATCAACAACAGTGCTACGCTTATAAATGCCAAAACCGCAGTTATGATCCTGTCTGATATATTTATCCCCAAAAGTTCCCGCAATATGTTGCATATATTCCTGAAAGAAAAATTATATCCGTACTCGGTAGACATAACTGTCGTAATCGGCGTCCCTTCTATGTCAAACAGCCTGACAAGCTTCTCTATTCCGCCATTGGCCGAAGCTACGATCGTATCTGAAATCTCTTTTATCACAGTCGTACGGTTGCTGGAAAAAGAAAAAACTGACATTATGAATGAACGAATAGCGCTCCATCCGCCAAAACAAAAAAAAGGGCAGATAAAACAAAAAATACCATATACTGCAAGCCGGATACATTCCCTGAATCGCCGCTCTTTTAAAAGTAATAACCCAAAAACCGCAGGATAAATTTTAATCCCGGATGCCAGTGCTAAAGCTATAAACGCAAGTTCCTTTAAAATCTTGTTCTCATCATTATAATAGCTATAAAAAAATAACGTAAGGACAAACGCAAGGTTTATGATATTCCCTCTCTCCAATGCAAACATCACCGGAAAACTGAAGAGAAAAACAAGAAAAAACAGATTTCTGTCCCCGGACTTCAGTTTAATCTTATGAGCAGCGGAAATGGCAAATATCCATGTCAGGATTCCGTTATACAGTATAAAAACGATCCACGGGCTCTGAAACCTCCGCAGGCTGTTCGCCCCTTCCTCCAGCATGTACTCCGGTACGCCAAATCTGCATAGCTTAAAAAACAATACCGCAGCAGCAGGATAATTACAGCCATATTCTACCACATACGGATTCCCCTTAAAATTGACCAGACAATTAAACCAGTCCATAAAAGTATCATCTATATCAAAAAACATTGCCGACTGAAAAAAATCATTATCTACAAATATACACAGTAAATAATAATTAAATGAAAGTACCAATATTATCAAAAGATAAATCCGTATTCTCATTTCTCCATCGACATTAAATTTCTTCATTTCATCTTCCCCGTGCCTCTATTTATCATATAAAGAATCTGTTATAAACAGTACTTCCAGTTTCTTACGGATATCCGCAACATACCCTGCATTTTTTACATTTTCTTCCTGCCCTCTGGTATGCTGGTTTATCATATAGGATGAAATATAATTACACGCATCAGTTCGGTATCCGTCAAACCCCGCTACATAAACCTTATCCTTACCCAGATGTATCAAAAGATTCATAAGCATTATAACACAATTATCACACTTTCCCTTATCATTAAAGCATAAATCCGAATAATTTAACACATTTGGAGCTTCACATACCTCCATAAGGTTAGAAGTTACAAGAAGCCTGTCCGGCTCACATTTATCTTCCATCGCGCTATAGCGCATTGCGTTGGAGCAAAAAATATAGTCCTGGCGGTAAAGCTCCGGAATGAAATTTGCAGAGATTATAAGCGGATCTTTTTCCCGGATAAACTGATCAATCCTATCCTTTTGCTCTACCGCACTGTGGCCGGGGGCCATAATCAATATTTCACGATCTCTCCATTCCCTTTCCAGATATGCAACCAGTCTGCCGTCGTCAATCTCATGATTCTGGAACTTCTCATACAGAGACTCTATATACCCTTCATCATATGCCGCCTTTTTATTCTCCTCAACACTGGCAAGAATCCGATTAATCTGCTTTGCCCTAAGTCTTCCTTTTCCTAAGAGAAATTCCGCATAATTTCTGTGAAGATTATATTTTGCGGACAAAGCATATGCTGTGCTATATCCCCAGGGCTCTTTCTGCTTTAACCGTGCAATATGATCGTCAATGCCATCCAGGACGGGATTTACGTCATAGGCACAGCCTTGCGTCCTGTTCATATAATCCATAATAAGCTCCAGACAGAGATTTCCCGGGACCCTTCCCATTCCCAACATAGAACCGTCAATCACACTTTTTCGCTCCGCTGCTTTCATTGCGATAAATTCCTGCGCAAGCGAATAGGACAGCGCCAGATTTTCATGCAAATGCAAACCGATCACAATTGACTTCTCCAGATTATGCTCTGCCAGAGAGTAAATCCTTTGCAGATCCGGTTTCATCATAGAGCCAAAGGTATCCACAATCGAAAATGCATAGGGATGTATCTTGTTTACCTTTTGGAACAGCCCAAGCAGCATTTCATCCGAGTATCCCATAATATTAATTGGGTTGCAGAATATCTTATAGCCCTTATCTTGAGCCTTTCGAATAAAGGAAAGTCCCTCGTCAATATCATAGTCGTGAAAAGTCACCCTCAGAGCATCAATTGTTTTTCCGTCATAGGGTTCCAGCTTGCTTATATCATATTTATTATGGAGCGCCATTGCTGTGAACATTGTATTATCACGCTTGTCCGGCAAAATGGGGGCAATCTCCGCGCAATTATTAAATAAGGCCTTATCACGATCATACTTGCAGTTACGCAAGAACCCAACCTCCACATAGTCCACCTGGGAATTTACCAGATTTTTAATAATATCCCGGATCGTGTGAAAGCCAAAGTCCCAATCGTTAATATATCCCCCATCCCGCAATGTACAGTCAAGTATTTTAATATCATTCATCATTTATCTCCAAATTGCGCTCCTCTTACCCTATTTCATCGAAATTTCTTGATAAAATCATCCACATCTACGAAATATTTTCCGTTTTCTTCGAGCCAGCTATACTCTTTATCCCACCATTTAATCTGTAAAAGCGCTTCTATCTGTTCCCGGGAAAATCGATAGCGTATCAACTTTGCCGGCACTCCGCCCATAATGGCATAAGGCTCTACATCCTTTGTTACTACTGCCCCCGCGCCAATCACCGCGCCGTCTCCAATATGGACGCCGCTTTTAATAGAAACTCCCTGGCCTATCCAGACATCATTTCCTATCACTACCGAAAATCCTTCGCTGTCGCTTTTCAGATCCTCATAATAATTCTCATTTACGAAAGTTTTCAGCGTATGCTCTTTTCTGTAAAAACAGGGAGAAACTGCCACCATATGGGTCGGATGTTCAAAAAGCCTGATATTCACATTTTCGCCGATCGCACAGAATTTCCCCACCCTGACATTTTTCAGTATACTGTTTTTATGAACATATGACCCATAGCCAAACTGGCACCCATACAGTTCCCCTGCGACAAAATTATTTCCCTCAAACCTGCAGTCACGGGTCACCACACAGGTACTTGCAAAAATAACCTTTTTTTCTTCATTCTCTTTTCTGTAGCGCCGCTCCGAAAACTCCTCACGCAGTTTATAAATTATTTTCATCCCACATCTCCTGCCTAATGCTTTGCATCACAGAAATGGCGGTCATTGTGGCACAGGTCATGGTTCAATACCACCAGGTCATCATAGCCTTTTTCGTACCATGCCTTGCGCATCATCCTTGCAGAGAGCGTTAAGTTGGATATTCCGCAGACAAGCCCGTCGCACCTTGTGAGCATATACTGATCCCTTAATACCTCCAGCCCTAATAAATAATGGTGGTTCTTTCTTTTTGAATTGCTGTACGCTACAGACTCATCTCCTCTGTCAGCGCGCCACGTATCATCAAAGTATTTCAAACTTGCGCCAAATTCTCTCTTAAAGGCCTCCACCGCCTCCTGCTCATCAGTTGCCAGAAAAATCACCTCATAATTTCCGGCTTCAAAAGTCTCTTTCACTTTTTCAATTTCCTGATCGACTGTAATAAAAACCGGATGATTATTATATTGCCTTCGGTAATCTGTACCTCTAAAATGCACTGCTAATGCCCTTTTATCACCAATCAGTTCACTATATCCGTCCTCAAGATATTCCCTGGTCGGTTTATTGTAACGAATATACTTCCTTATCATGCCGCTCAATGCACTCATATATTCATTGGTCACTGCATAACCATGAGTATTCAGACAGTTTTGAACCTCCTGAATATGGTATTGATCCGCCTCCAATACATGGGCTGCTCTTGCAATGCTATTCACATCAGAAACCGGGGCAAAATAATATAAAAAGACATTTTGTTCGTTTCTGATACCGCTTTCCTCATAATACAAACAATTGTCTCCCCAATCTATATAGGGAACCAATCCCCTCTCTGTTGCAAAATACAAGCGAATGAGAGAATACAAAAATTCCGCGAAAAACCCCACCGAACAGCCATATTCCTTAATATGATAAACTATTCTGCCCTGATATTCCTGCCCATAACTCTTCAATTCAAGGTAATTCGGATTACGGTATCCCTTTAAAACCCAATCTCTGAAATCTTTTTCTTTCCTAAAAAGCCTGCACTTCTGAAACAACGCAAGAATTTCTTTTCTCTCGCTCTGGTTTGAAATCTTCATGTGATACCCTGTCTTTCCTTACACACCCGTCCCATAGATTTCAGAAACTGCCTTGTCCCACTCTTCCCGTTCAGTCAGGAGGTATGATATTATATCCCTGACTGCTCCGTAGCCTCCCTTTATATCCGAAATGTAATCTGCTATCGCTTTCACCTCTTTGCAGGCATCCGCAGGGCAGCCGACAAAGCCACACATCCTCATTCCCGGCAGGTCATTTAAATCATCCCCGAGATAGCCCATCTCACATTGAGTAAGACTTTCCTCTTTCATAAAATCCTGCATATATTTTACTTTATCCTTACAGTTTTGAATCAGGTAATCTGCCTTCATCTCCTTCATTCTTCTCGTTGTCGCCGCGCATTCTCTTCCTGTAAGGATCATTATTTTTATTCCGACGTAACGCGCCGCAAAAAGACCTGCCGAATCCTTTGTTGAAAACTTTTTTAATTCATTCCCATTCTCATCATAATAAATCCCTGCATCCGTCAGCGTTCCGTCCACATCAATGACCAGATATTTAATTTTCTTCAGCTGTTCTTTATTCTTCATTCACACTTCTATCCTTTAATTTGGGTATAATAACGCCTGTGTTTGGCCTCCCTGTCCGCTATATGGTTGGATTGGGATCCTTCATGCCGTATAGAGCTTTCGCAACTTCATAATCGTAAATATCATCAATGTCCACCGCTTCCCTCTTATTTATTATTAAACGGTACGCATTCGGTCCATAATTATAATGCCATTCTTTCAGCATTTTGCGTGGTGCCAGATTAATCCCATTTGTAAAATGATAAAGCTTAGGCAGCTGTTCCGAATTCTTATGGGCAAGTCCCATGCTAAAATTCAAAGGTCCTTTCTCGTCCATTAAATATGTCTGATAAGGGTCGCATGTGATCAGTGAATCATACCCCTCCTCCAGCTTCTCAAAATAGGTCTTAATTGCCTTGCGGTATAAATAGGGTTCTACTAAAGGCGATGTGGCACACGCCCACATAATATGTTCGTTTGGCATTTCATCACTGATATATTCAAGGAACATACCAAACGGTACTGATTCATCCGCATACCTGGTGGGACGCTTTATGGCCGTAACCCCTTCCTCCTTTCCCATTGCAAGCATCTCATCTGAATCTGAAGATACAATGATTTCTGTAATCTCTTCTACCTGTTTTAACTGCCGGATTTTATGAACCAGCAAATTTGAATCTGCAAAAGGCAGAATGTTTTTGTTTGGAAGTCTGGTACTGTTCCCTTTTACCGGAATTATTGCAGTGATCGTTTTATTCATTTTGAGCTCCTCCTGTTTTTCTAATTTTTATCCTCTAAAGCATGTCTGATTCGGTCTATAATGTCGTTTATTTCCTTCTCACTGGTGAGTTCGTGAGTATGCTGTTTTTCAAAATCGTAAATCCTTTTTTGAGATTCCTCCCTTATCCTTCTCTGATGCTCCAAAATAGGCCATTTCAAATTCCTGTTCCGGAGCAGTCCGAGATAAATACAATATAAGGCTTTTCTTTCGATAAATCCTCTCACCATACTCTGTACAAAACTGTATTCTTTATACTCTTTCAACTGCCGTTTTGTCAACCGATAATAATCATCCCGCAAAACTTCCTCAGCCATATTGGCGAATTTGATGTAATTAGGAGTTTTCCAGTCTATCAGATAGATATTTTCAATGCTCTCCGTCGGAGTAGGGAACTTCTCCTGACCGGAAAATACAGAACAGCGAAATTCCTCATATGTCATAAGCTTATCTGAGTCCTCAATTAATTGCAGCTCAAAACCTGGCGTAACAGGAAGCGGAAACAAAAGCTGGCACATCTTCCTGGCAAAAAAGGCCTCCACAACCACCGAACTGTTTCCCGTATAAACCTTGTCACAGACAATGATCCACTGTTTAACCGATTCTCCGGATATGATGCGGAAATTATCGCAGCGTTTTGCCAGTTCATCTGCCGCAATGCTTGGGTGTCCCGGGTGCGGCCTGAAAACTGCTATCATATCCTGATTTTCTATACAAATCTTTTCAAACCATTCAAGTACAATCCGTTGAGAATCGCACATAAACTTATAATATTCCGGCCAATCTTCCCCAAACGCCTCGCACATGCCTGCAATATATTCTTTCGTCAGGCAATCCCCATAATAGGGAGAAGCAAACAAGATCACTTTTTTATCCGTCGGAATATCATATTTAGAAAACAGCTCTTCTTTGGAAAGGTAATACCTGCTGAGCGGTTCCCGTAAAAAATCCATACCCACATGGCCCGTTAATTTGACTTTTTTCTCATCTAGATGCGCTGCGTTCAGTAATCTCTTAACGTTTTGTTTCCCCCACGAAACATGTACGACTTCTTTGCCGATTCCCCTGTAGTTCTTATAAGCGTCTTCTCTGTTTTCATCTTTGGTATACACAATATTTTCCCATTGCAGGTCGATTACCTTTTCAAATTTAACAAATTCCTTTGTATGCCAAAAAAGGGTATAATTATCATAACATGCCATTGTACAAACCACTTTTGCATGGAATATAGACATATCTGCCAGAGCATTTTCCGCATCATCCACATACACTATTTTCGTCTTATATCCCCTGCGGTCAAGCTCATATTTCATAAGGCATAGATTTTCAAGCTCTCTGACCTTATGTTCGTAAATAAACAAAAAATCCAATTCCTTCATAGTTATATCATCCGTTTCTTGCTTTATGCACTTTTGCCATGATACGTAACAGCCAGTATTGTTTGTAGCGGAACAGTTTCAGTAACAGATATTTAAATCGTTCCAGCTCCTTCGATGATTCGACTATTTGAGAATGAATATAAACATCTGATTTATGGATTTTTTTGCAGTCTGCCCTGGATATTTTATCATTCGCAAACAGTTCAAGAAGCTTATAGCTTATTTCATTTAAATATGTCAGATTGATCTGCTTATATAGATCCGGTTCCATCAATGACGCCGCCTTCAGCTGATCAATAACATGATCGGTTACTTCCCCCGTATCAAAGACATGCTCAACTTTGCACAGGTGGGAAATGCTGGCAGCATGAATCCTGTAATTATATAATACATCGTCTATCACATATCCCGTTTCAATATTGCAGAGGATCGGAACAATCAATGCATAATCCAGATTAAAACGCACGCTGCTTTTCAGGTCGACCCGGGCTTTTTTTACTTTATCCAGCTTTATTGCTTTATTACATAAGCTGGTATTGGTTTCCCGGATAACGGTTTGAATAATTTCCTTCCCGGAATATTCTTTTCCAGGTGTCAGCGAACACCTTATGACACTGTCCGATGCTCCCACACAGCGAATCCCGAAAAAGATCAGTTCACTTGCCGAATCATCTATTGCTCTTTTTATGACTTCCAGACAGTTTTTATCCAGATAGTCATCCGCGTCCAGGCCCAATTCATAACGGCCGTCAGCCGCCGTAATTCCTCTCCATCTGCTGCTTAGTTCTCCGGAATTTTCCTGATGGATCACTTTTATACGCGGATCTGCGGCAAACCCATCACATATATCTCCGCTCGCATCCGTAGAACCGTCATCTACCAGAACCAGCTCCCAGGATGGATAAGTCTGACCTGTCACCGACTCTATACATGTCTTTAAATATTTCTCACAGTTATATACCGGCACAATAATACTGAAAAAGGGAGTATTCTTATCATCCATCTCTCTCACCTATTCCATTTTTTCCATTTTTTTATAATCCTCCTGCGCCTTCTCGTAGTCATCCATTCTGCCTATATCAATCCAATACTCATCAATATCATATTTCACGATTGGCAGTTTATGCTCCAGCATAAACTGTAGCAGAGTATCGATACCGTAATATGTGTCCTCAGGAATGTATTGTAAAATATCCGGCTTCATGATGTACACCCCTGCCAATGCATACGTAATTATATTAGGCTTTTCCTCTATGTGGGTAACAAGTTCTCCCTCAAAGGTGATATTTCCAAAATCATAGGGCATTACAATCTCTTTAATTCCTGCCACGAATAGGGAATCTTTCCCGCATGCAAAGTCATACATTTTCTTCATATCAAGCAATGTGAGAATATCACCATTCATCACCAAAAACGGCGCGCCGGATAATTGACGTTCCAGTAATTTCAACGGTCCTACCGTCCCCAGTCTCTTTGACTCTCTGCTGATCGTCACCCTAATCTCATAGCGCGAGCCATCTCCTATAAAATTCTCAATGTAATCGGCTTTATAGTTCGTTGCCAATATTACTTCGTCAAACCCGCACTGCGCTAATCTTTCAATCTGCACTTCAAGTATGGCTTTTTCTCCAATTGGCAATAACGGCTTGGGAATCGCATCTGTAAATGGCTTTAATCTTGTTCCCAACCCCCCTGCCAGTATCACTGCTTTTTTTGACATAAATCCCTCTCATTCTCTTTTACAGGTTATATATATCTGTCTTATACCGATCTAAATGTGTCCTGAAAAATCTGATCGTTTCTTCCAGTCCCTGTCTCAAACTATATTGGGGCTCCCAGTCCGTTAACCTCTTTATCTTTTCATTACATCCCAGCAAACGATTTACCTCACTTTTTTCGGGGCGTAACCTTGCCTCATCACATACAATCTGAGCTTTCGGATTAATCTGCGAAATTAATTCCGCCGCCAGCTCTCCCATCGAGATCTCCTTTTGCGTCGAGATATTTATTTCTTCTCCTATCGTCCTGTCAGACTCTGCAATCTTTATAAATCCATTCACCGTATCTTTCACATAATTGAAGTCTCTGGTAGGTATAAGAGAACCTAATTTGATTTCCTCATAGCCGGCCAGCAGCTGCGTAATGATGGTCGGGATAATTGCCCTTGCCGATTGCCGCGGCCCATAAGTATTAAACGGCCTTACTATGGTAACCGGCAACTCAAAGCTGCGGTAAAATGATTCCGCCAGTCTGTCTGCCCCAATTTTCGTTGCCGAGTATGGCGATTGTCCCTGAAACGGATGTTTCTCGTCGATCGGGACATATTGCGCAGTACCATAAACTTCTGAGGTGGATGTAATCAGCACTCTGATGTTTTCGTATTCTCTTCCTGCCTGAAGCACATTTAATGTACCCTTTATATTTGTGTCCACATAAGTATCCGGAGAATGATAACTAAATGGAATTGCAATCAACGCTGCCAGATGAAACACCAGTTCCTGATTTTTCATAGCCGTTTTCACGCCGTGGGGATCCCTCACATCTCCCTGGAATATTTCAATCTCCTTCAGGATCTCCTGCGGCAACTCTTCCAGCCATCCCCAATTGTTAAAGGAATTATAGTAGGCAAACGCTTTAACCTGATACCCCTTCTTCACCAGCTCTTCTGCTAAATGGCTGCCTATAAATCCATCAGCCCCTGTCACCAATACCTTTTTCATAATTTGATAACACCTTTCGATATATTTTTTCCCACTGTGGAGCGCAATTCTCCCATGCCCGTAATCTCCACATTAAGTCCCGGTTTCCGGAAACGTCTGCTTTCTCTTCAACGAACCTCTCTACAATCCCGCTGATTTCATCCAAATCCTCAAACTCAATATATTTGAAATCATAATCGTTAAATTCCTGATAATGCAGCCACCTGGCATTTATGAGCAATGTCTCTGCAAATAAATTCTCACAGACACTTCCCGAAAATGCATCCGTTACCTGCGCATGAACAAACAAATCCGTTATGATCCGTAATTCCGCAACCTCCTCGTCCGTTAAAAAACGGTCGACTATCAAATATTCACATCCTGTATCCTTTACGGCCCGGGTCACCTTATTTTTGTATTCCTCTGTCCCGCCATAAGACATCTGCAGCAGGATGAAAAGCTTGTCCTTTGTTTCCTTATTCAATCTTGCAATAACAGATAACACATCTAAGTGTCTCTGCTGCCTGGCAGCATTATGTCCGATTGCCAGAATTTTTTTCGAATCAGGTATTTTCCATCTTCTGCGTATATCCTCATTCGTTCCAGTTCTCTGCTTTTCCCTGATAATATCCAGCACCGGTAAGCCAAAGAATATCGTTTCCGTATTGATTCTATCTGACCATCGATATGTCTTTTCAAACTTGATTCTCAAGTCTCCGTTTTCGAATGTAACGAAGTCTGCATGCTTCACAAATAATCCTTCCCGGTGCAGTTCTCTGTCTGCAGCCCGCAGAAGGTCGCTTCCCCAATAGGATAAAATCACCTTCGATCCCATAAAAGTTCTCAGGATGTTAACTAAAAACAAATGAAATAACTCTATATAATGCAGATTGATTATGTCAAATTTCCCCTCTTTAATAACTGCCTTGATTTGCAGGAAATACATATATATTGTTTTCAGAAAATTGCCCTTTTTCCCGTCCTTATACCATGTAACAACCCGGGCCGGCGGTTCGATGATATGAATATTTTTTTTCTCATAAAAATCTCTGTACTCCGCTTCAATGCCTGTTCTTAATACCCATACTTCATAATTATATTTTAAAAGAAATCCCTGTATAAACCCTACTGTCCACGGCGAAGAGATGCATCCCCATAATAATATTTTCATCTTTAAATATAAATGGCAAAGCAGCCATCCCTTTCTCTCAGTTTATAAATCCCCAATCCTCTATCTCATCGCAAACCGATTCCTTTTCATCCTGCAACGCACTTTCTTTATAGCATGGGCGAACCACTATATATTGCCTGCATTTCTCCATGTATGCATCGTATGTCCCGATTATGCGGACAGGGCTACCTACGGCTACGGAATTATCCGGAATATCCTTGGATACAACACTTCCCGCACCTATAATTACCTTATTGCCTATATTTACATTCGGAAGAATAATTGATCCTGCCCCTATAAAAACATCGTTTCCTATTCTTATTTTCCCGATTTTAATAAAACCCAATTCCTTTTTGGTTGAAGCGTCATGAAAAAGCAATGTGCTGTTTGATATAGTTACATTATTCCCTATTTTTAGCAGAAAACAGAAGCCATAATCAATACTGGCGCCGCCTCCATCGTAGATATGGACATTTTCTCCGATTTCAGCCCCTCCCGCACGTAATCTGTCTACAGGATCCTGATGAAACTTTTCTCTTATTTTCTCATATAACTTTATAAGTATCGTTTTCATGATAACCTACCCTGACATTTGCTTTTTTACTGCCCTATCTCAACAGCCCTATCCTTTCAGCCAGAACCTTACAGCAGTGCCTCCACCCATATAACAATGCTTCCGGACCGCGAATTCCGGCAAAATCATATTCCAGTCGATTGTCGGAGCAATACTGCCTGTTTTTCCTGCGTATTTTTCTGTCATAAAAGTAAATTCCATTTCCTGGCATATTAAAAAACACATTTGCATCATGAGGCCTCATATTTAAATCATAAGACGCCACGATCTGATAATTCAATTTGCGTGTTGTCAAAACGTACCTTTTGTCTCCATACCCACGTTTCGGCAGAGCATAAATATCAATGCAGATCTCCGATTCCAAAATTCCATGCCGCACTGCCAATACTTTTTTCAAATCCTCATTCTCAAAAAAAACATCATAATGCTGCCCTTCCTCAAAAGGGATGAAATGACAATTATTCTTTCCCCAATATAACGCGACCTGAACATCCAGTTCCGTTCTGGCCGCATGTGTTCCCGCTTCTCCGAATACTGTTGACACCGGCTTATAAGGCATCACATAATAGCGGTTAGTCTCTACCAGATAGCGGACAAAAAATTTCCCCCAGGATTCCTTCCAGTCGTAAATCGGCGGCGGCAGTAATTCATCCTGCCTAATCTCACAATTATTTTTATACCATTCCTTAAATGCTTCCCACTGTCCGGCCGACCACGACTCCCCCCGGGTACTGGAAAATTCTCCAAAGTATACATCGCCATCCCCATATAAAGGCTGGAATTTCTTCCCGGCGTAACCGTTCCACTCATGAGCATATAACGAAATTCCTGCTATCCTTTCGTCCGCATCATAATAATCATGAGCTTTGCGAGTATACTCATAAAAAGAAGGGGATACTATATCATCATCCTCTAAAATAATAACAGCCCCATGATCAATAGCGTAATCCCCACATTCAATGATATGCCTTTTCAATCCCATATTTTTTTCATGCGTTTTTATAATTTTTGTTCCATGTGTCCACAAAAACCCGGAGGCATATTGTATCACGTTTAAATTATCCGGATGATAATCAATACTGATAATCAGGGTAATATCGTCCGAATCATAAAAAGCATTTTCGATGCTCTTTAGTAACCTTTTCAGAGTATGCAAACGTCTATATGCAACTACCACTATAACCGGTTTACTGCTCATAAGCCTGTCACCTGTACCTCTTCCTTCAAAATCTCTGTTTTGAATTACCATTACTATAGTACATTCCCGGGTAAAGCACAATCATGATTTTTTTCATTCACATTAATTCTGGGAATATAAGCGAAGTCCGTTTGGGGCGTCAATCCCGTCTGCAGCGTTCCAAACGCAATCCGATACTTCTCTCCTGCTGTTTTACGTTCCCGTCTTCCTACCGCATCAGGAGAACCATAGGGATAAGCAAAAATCTCTATCGGCTGTCCAAACATCCTTTCCAAAATTTCTCCGGAAACCAAAATTTCTTCCCGACTCTGATTTCCGGTAAGCCTCCTTAAATTACAATGAGATACTCCATGGGCCCCGATATAGCAACCGCCATACTCATTTAACATTTTTTTCAGCATTTTCTCATCCAGATATCCGTCCTTACTTAACATATTAACCGCCGGAAATACTACAAACGGAATCTTTTTTTCTTTTAAATACGGATATACCTCATAATATACCCCTTCAAAGACGTCATCGAAAGTCAACACAACCTTTTTCCGACTATCTGCTTTTAACAATTCATAGGGTGAAACAATCTCATAGCCGGCTCTGTACAGTCTCTCAATAAATCTCCGGAAACCCGAAAAACTGATCGCATATCTTTCGTCATACCATTTTTCCGTATTCTCCTCAACCTGATGAAACATAACCGCAAGCCGGCCATCAAAAAACCGTTTCATTTTAAATTCCTGAAATCTCTGGTATTGATAATATAAGTTTTCTTTAAACATTCTTCCTCATTGAAACCACCATCGCCAATAGCCACAAAACAGATACATTCTCAAAGGAAATTAACACCTTAAATATCCTTTGATCCAAACTAAGTCCTGATATATTTCTGCCTTTTAACCCTGCCCTCCTCACGACCGGGAAACAATATTTTTCCAGCAGTGTACAGAATTCCCCTCTCTTCATCGCCGGATTGTGGCATTCCTGCAAAAATGCCCTGTATAAGCACAGCAATACGGATTTATTTAATGAAGGAGGTTGCTCTATAAACCTGTCCGTCAATATGCGACAGTATTCTGATGTGCTGCTCCAAAAATCCCTTTTATACCCATGCAAGGCTGAATCTGCATTATCCATAAAATAGCAGTAATATGGTTTTCCTTCCAAACAGATCTGTTCGGCTCTGTCAATATACTCCAGGCAAAATCGAATATCCTCATAAACCGCCATCTCCTCGTGGAATCTCAGATTATTTTCTTCTATGATGCTTCTTTTATACAGCTTTGTTCCAATGTTAAATAAGGATGCATTGTTATACAACCCCCAAAAATACCTCTCCATAAATTCGCTTTTGCCAATTTTACTATAAGAAGGAAATGTACATTCTTCACATCTTCCACCCTTCACATATTGAAACCCGCAAATGCACACATCCGTATCGTGTTCTGCCATGGAAGAGACCATTGTAGAAAGGGTATCTTTCTCAATCCAGTCATCGCTGTCCAGAAAATAAACAAACTCCCCCTGCGCCTCATCCATCCCCCTGTTTCGAGTTGCCGCCACCCCCATATTTTCATGATGAAACACTCTGATACGCATATCCTTTTGAGCTAATTCCTTGCATATAGAAAGGCTTTCATCCTTTGACCCGTCATCAACTAAAAGAATTTCTAAATTTTTATATGTCTGCCCTTTCACGGATGAAATACAACGGGCTAAATACTTTTCTGCCTGATATACCGGAATAATAACCGATACCATCCCATAATCAATATTATTTAAGCTATCCATATCATATCTTTACACCACTATACTTATCCGTTCCTTTACCTGCAGGATACCATCTGTTCTGTTTTTCGGATCACCCGACACAAATATTTATTCTTCTTTGCCCCTTCAATGATCTGGTAAAGAGTATTCCACCTGCCGCAATATTCTTTAACACAGCGCTTCGTCTCTTCCTCCAGTTCCTTTTTATGATCCTGGGAAAACCCACTGGCCAGCACTTCCGCTATCGTAAAATTTAATGGCTTCGCCGCTATGCCCCTGCTGATATGGTACATCTGCCAGTCTCTGTCTGCGCATACTTTATAATCTAAATTAAAAAGCTTCTCACGAAACAGTTCCCTTTTACAGATCATACCCTGATGGCATAAACATGCTCCTAAACTATAATACCACATTTTACTGTTTTTTTCAGTATAAATCCTCAAATGGCTTTTATTCTCGAAAATTTCTATTATATTTCCATAAAATATTCCGGCATCATCGTCCTTTATCTTTTCTGCAATCCTGCCTAAAACATCCAGATCTGCAAATTTATCCCCTGCATTCAGGAAAAAAATATATTCTCCCTCTGCTGTGGACACGGCAATATTCATTGCGTCATAAATTCCCCGATCTGTCTCATGGATAACTGTCACGCGATCATCCTGATCTGTCAAGCCATGCACAATATTCAGGGTTTCATCTTCTGACCCTCCGTCTTTAATGATATACTCAAAATTGCCGAACGATTGCGACAACACCGAGTAAACGGTATCTCTTATATATTTTTCTGCATTATAGCATACTGTAATAATCGTAAACTTACGCTTAACCATATAGTCGAACCACCTTTTCAGCAAAGTCTTCTGCATCATATTTCCGGGCAGTTTCCATAACTGTTTCTCTTGGAATTCGTTTTTCTTCCATCTCCATGACCGCTTTCATGTAGTCCTCCGCCTCATGCCTGTCAAGTACTATCCCATTCTTATCGCAGACCAGCTCCTTAACCGCACTGGTATCAAGGACAATCACCGGCGTACCACAGGCGATCGCCTCTACTGTTACCAGCGAGAAGGACTCCTCTAACGATGGATTGATAAAAATCTCTGCCGCCGAATAGAGCATGGCTAATTCATCCCTATTATCTGTCCTCTGAATCCCCGTTATATTCGCCGGCAATCTTTTCCTCTGTCTTTTAGAGAGTCCTACCAATACGATTTGGTATTCTGTGGGAAAGATTTGTGCCATTGAGAGGAAATCCGCCATTCCCTTATTTTTACTCCAGATACCCGCAACACCTAATATTATTTTTTTCTCTTTGGCAATATTATATTTATGAAATATTTCATCCGTATCAGTCCTGTAAAAAAATGTCTTCAGATCAATCCCATTATTTATAACCTTTACAGGATATTTGCGAAGAAACGATTTCCTGGTTCGCTCAGCCATCCACTCAGACGGAGTAATGATCGTCAGATTTTCCAAGCTGCAAAACATTTTCTTTTTATTCTCATAATTCTTTTTTGACGCATCTATAAGCAGGCTGACGGGATATACCGTTTTATTTGGACATTTGCAGCACCCATTCTTCCACTTTTCACATCTGACCGCAGAAAAATGAGCACAGTGGCCGGTGAACGGCCAGCAATCATGGAAAGTCCAAAAAACCTCCCCTTTAAACTCCTTGGACAAATATCCAAACAATACAGGCAGATTAATATAATAACCATGCAGGTTATGTAGATGAATAATATCTGGTTTTTCTTCGCGCAGTCTCTTTACTATCTTTTTCGTCACAAAATATGAGCCATACCCCTGTCTGTCCAGTACCGTGTTAATGATCACATGAATCCAAAAGGAAAATCCATTGCCTATCTTGATGCATGCCACATCCCGAAAAACCTTCCGTCTCCCTACAATAGACAGTGTCTCGTACCCGCATTCATTTGCCCTTCTTTGTATATCCCCCATGATATTTCCGGTGCTCGTATTACAAACAGTATTTATTTGTATTAGTTTTTTCAATTTTCTGCCCGCCAAGTTTTTACTCTCTCTCTTCCAGTTCTCTGATGCGCTTTTCCAGCATCGCTATAACCTGTACCAGGGCTCTTATCCTCTCACTCTGTTTAGATACAATGGAGGTTAAAGACATTAATATAGCCATTACGAATCCAATCGCTAAAACGAACAAACCGTTCATATTACTTTCGATCCCAACCCAATGAATGATCTGGGTCAAGATCTGAGGCCATATAACCATAATCCCCATAAAAGCACCTGCCAACAGCCAGAGCAAAGTATATTTTAGCGAGATTGCTCTCTTTTTCAGGAATATCAATATCAGGACAAAATAACAGATCAAAATACAGATCAGGCTTACTCTCAGCTTTGATGGTATCATTTCCTCTTTCCTCTCCTTATTCCAAAGCTAATCCTGCACACCAAAATAGCCAGCGTCACTTTTATCATATAGTAAACAGATTTATGAAAATTAATCGAGCTCTTCCCGCTGGTCCTCTCTTTCATGATAACCGGTACCTCTCTCACGATACCCCCATGCATGAACGCCGATACTATTGCTTCCGGCTCAGGATAATCGCTGGGATAATTATCAGCATATATCCTGATATAATTTCTATTAACGGCGCGGAATCCGCTGGTTACATCCTTTACTTTTTTCAGGCAAAGGCATTGAATCAATTTACTCAGAAAAAAGATCCCTGCCCTTCTTGAAACAGATGACTGAAATCCCTCTTTCATAATAAACCGAGAGCCAATTGTAATATCGGCATCTCCCCGCACCAACGGCTCAATCAACTCCTTTACATAGGAAATATCATGCTGCCCGTCCCCGTCTATCTGCACTGCAATATCATAATGATTTTTTAACGCATACCGATAGCCTGTCTGCACTGCTCCGCCAATCCCTAAATTGATAGGATGACTGACAAAACAGTATTTATTTCTGATACAGATTTCCTCTGTTTCATCCACAGAACCGTCATTGACTATGATATAATCATACTCTGAATAATTCAGAACAATATTATCGACCACTTTCTCAATATTTTCCGCCTCATTATATGCCGGTATGATCAGTAAACATCTCATCTCTCTTGCCTCATATTTTACTTTTAATTAATGCCAGCCCTTAATACCGGTCTTCCCGATCAGCCGAAATGAAACTTCTTCTTCCTTATCCACGATCTGATAAACGCTTCCATCCTCAATTTCTGCCATATCTTTAAATAATTCTGAGTATGACTGAAGGAATAATTCATCCGCATGGAATATTACAAGATACTGGCATTTTTTCAGTTCACTTTTCCACGCCTCACATGACAAAATATTAGCGGCATTATCATCGATCCCGTCTTCACCATACAAATCATATTGTTTCATAGATATTTCCTCGGAAGAAACTATGTTCCAGTTTGCATGTTCCGATATGACAGGACATATAGCATTTCTGAAAACATATTCCGAATATCCGTCACTGTTACTGCATATAAAGAACGCTCTTTCTCCCCTTTTGGCAACGCTGCGGAGGATCTCGGCCAAGTTACTGTGTCCATAGGTAATTTCATCCGTAGTATTTCCCTCAATATCTTTCCCCTCAATCACGACTCCTTCAACCGGCATGCTGATAATCAGAAAAACAGATATGGCAAACACCATATATTTTTCTTTAATCCCAACCTGGTCCGCGTTCTGCAAACCATCAAATACCAGGTAAAGAACCGTAATAAGCAACGCACAGATATACGGAGCAAGATAACGGTCAAAGGATGTAAGTTCCAGTGCATCATACATAGTAAAGCTAAACCAGTATGTGATCTGCAAAAAGGCACACAGAAAAACGCCTGCAAAAAGGCTTAGACCGGCAAACCCGTACATTCGTTTCCTGTTTTCCCTCCAATATCCAAAATACCCTAATGTCCCAATGATAAACAGGATAACAAAAAAAAGCTTGAAAAAAGACAACGAAGAAAAAACAAACGGATATGTTTCACCCTGAAACAATTCAATGAGGAAATTGCGGGTCACCTGGTATTGATATTTCTCTCCCTGCCCGGATAAAACCTTCCTTAAGCCGTCAACCGTGATCCCGCTTGCCGCAATTGCTGTACTGACAGTTTCCGTCTCTTCTTCGCCCGCTTTCTCGTTTTCCGCATTTATTGCATTCGATTCACCGCCTTTGGCCAAATCCGCCATTGCCGGTGCTTCCTCTCTTTGATATTGAGGCTCCGCTATACCTCTGGCCGGAATGCTTAAGTAAATCTGCCAGCTAAAATATACGGCCAATGCCAGGAATCCGCAGATCACAGGGTAGATGAATTGTTTTATGTTTAATTTTCTATCCCTGATCTGGCTCAAAAGTATATCGCCGAACATAATCAGCACTATCATTCCGGCCAGAATCAGCCCCATATCCTTAATAAGAGTTAACGCCACCAGCGCACTTACAATCCGGACTCTGTTAAACCAGGTCATTTCGTCTGTATAATAGCAGATCAATACATATGCTGCAATTGCAGCAAGCAGAGAGTCTACCATAATGCTGTTAGATATATTATTAAAAAAAATAACCGGTACGCATATCATAGTAACCATCACAGGCACTGCCAGCTTAATATTACCTTTCTTCTGCAAAAGTCTGCACGCTATGATCAATACGCTCAGCACCATTGTTTGATACGAAACGAACAGAATACTTTCATTAAATACTCCATTCATATATTCAAACACATATTCTATCAGGGCTGTAAACGGAAGATACCTCGGCAGAATCACTGTTGTGCCTGCATGTTTAGCAAATGAATCATAAAAAAACATGTCCCTGACAGCTATTCCCCAATGCCGAAGCTCATCCCTGTATCCCAGCCAGTCTCCGTTATTGATGAAAATAATTAACCCGAACAATACTCCATATATCCATAATCCGGGGGACAATAAATCACTTACTCTGCGCTTCTTTATATTAAATAAAATGACCGCCGCAAGCGCGCTGCCGATTGCCAGTACATATACTACATTTAAGCCCAGAGCCAAACGCTCCAGGCAACCAAAGCAATATAGGATGATTCCTTCCCAGAATAAGGAGATTCCAACCGTTTCCTCCCACTTTTTTCCGGTTATTGTCATTGACAACAAAGAAAATGATGCCAATGGAAATAATACTGCCATCATCCAAAACAGCCTGGAATATTTCGCAAAGGTAACCGTAAACGCAGCGGCTTGTCCAACCTCTTTTCCGGAAACACTGCACCCGCCATAATTGCTTCCGGATGCAATCTGCAAGGTTCCATCAGATGACGCATTCAGCAACGATATTTGAATACGATATCGCTCCCCCTGAATCAAAGATTTTCGTTTAAAATCAAACTCAATATTTCCCGCCTCATCTGCCGCAAAGGTATGATCCCTTTTCAGACAATCCACCAGACTCTCCGACCGGTCATCTGAAAATATTTTTAATTGTATATCACATGAGAAATCATCCTCAGAAAAGTACGGAATCTTAACCCCGGTTATCCCCTTTACAGTGGGCTGCCAGGTCTGCTCCATAACGCCGTCCTGAGTACTAAAAGAAATCTGCGAGTCCGGCTGTGAAACAATAGCCATTGGCAAATATATATATCTTCTGAAGAACAAAAAGACAATCCCCAAAAATATTACTCCAAATCCCCAATTTTTCCTGATTTTCCAGATGATTTCCATACACTTGCTCCCAATAACATGCGGATCAGATTTATCCTTCTATCCAACAGTCTCTGCCTTTTTGTATATTGTTGAAACTTTATAACCGTCTACTATTATGGAATAGACTTCCTCATAGCCATCCTTTTTCAGCTCATTGCCTACTTTTCCCCTGTAGGTTTCTATATAATAGAGCGGCTCTTCTTCCTCTGCAATCCGTTTTCGCTCATCGTCCTCCAGCATGTACATATACAGATCGTTTCCGGAGGTCTTCACCGAAAATTTTTCTTCGGGTTCGTTTTCCTCAATATACCGAAAAGCATTTAACGTGGCAACATGCCAGTAATCTCTGTCAAAATAAGCTCCAAAATGTTTACCAATGCTGTTTAAATATACCATTTCAAAGGGGTGGTTATTCCATATCCATATTGACTGCACGCCCAATCCAAAAACAACGACCACCGCAACAATCACGAAATATTTCTTTCCCTTTTTTATCAGAAAGTTTACACCAAATAAAGAAAACAGAACGATCACAGGTACAAAAAAGTAGCAATGTCTCCATCCATTATACAAAGTAGAATGCATAAATACAATTCCCAGCCATGGTACAGCCGCCAGAAGGACACACCATACCACATATTTATATCTGGAAAAAAGCATTATCACCAATCCGTCATGCGCCTTGCTATGGCGAACCGCTTCCCATATACTGACCACCACCGTTATAATACTTAATAAAATATACCAGACCGGCACAGAGATCAGTATCCAAACAGGAATATAATACCAGGGTATTTCTGATTTGCTTAATACATTGCCCATAAAAACAATAGTAGAGTCCCAATCATCATATTGAGAGAACTTGGCAAAAACTTCAATGATACCCTTTGCCGGGTTTCCCCATATCGCAGGCATCAATAAAATAAAGAAAGCAAGGTACGTTACAACCATGATCAAACCGCATAAAAACGGGGTCTGACACTGTCTTTCATAGCCCTCTGCCTTAACAACATCTCCTAAAATATAATCTATCAGAAGATACCCTAGCATTAAAATCAGAAAAATAATACCTACAATCCTGACATTGGTTGAAATTACTGCCGATACCACAAAAGCAAGCATCCACTTAAGCTTAAACCTACTTTCGATCAATTTTACCGAAAAAAGCATGGCTATCATAAAGGTGGCTGTAAAAACCATATCTTTAATATTATAAAATTGCTCTGCAAAAAAACGCGGATACAAGGCTACCA